>Ga0172379_10001262_pt1 | contig 52339 bp, 82 predicted proteins | sample GrowelOW334metaG_FD_119756 | JGI IMG/M metagenome (GOLD analysis project Ga0172379, IMG submission 119756) | Groundwater microbial communities from an aquifer near a municipal landfill in Southern Ontario, Canada - Groundwater well OW334 metaG | ecosystem: Environmental > Aquatic > Deep... | reverse complement strand
GCGGGGCCGACCATCACCTGCACGATTCTGGGGAGGATGGGGGTGGTCACGAAATGGTGACTCCGAGGTCAGCAGCGGTCGTCACTGGGAACTCGTCGCGGGGGATCCAGACCAGCTTGCAGCGCCAGCCGAGGTCAGCCAGCGCCGCCTCGACACCGGTGCTCTCGGTGTCGACGAGGACGAGCTCGCCGTCGGGCTTGTCGTTGTGCTGGAACTGGTGGAGCAATGGGAAGCCGATGACCATGCGCAGGCCGTCGAGCAGGAGCACGTCGGCCGCGGTCGAGAGCGAGAGGTACCAGGACTCGGATCGCTGGTCCCAGCGCAGGCGCAGGCGATAGGTCTGGTCCCCGAGGGGGATGGTGTAGTCGTAGGTCGGCGACGAGGAGGCCGGCTCGTAGGGTTGAAGGTAGTTCATGATCCACTCACCGCATCAAGGATGTCTGCGCCCCATGACACGTCCTCCTCGACAGGAACCGGGGACGCTGCCCCTCCGGCCGCTGCCGCCGGCGTCGCGTCGTGCTTCACGTCGACCCGGAGGAGTTCGGGCGGGATGTCGACGGTGAGCGGAACGGGCTGGAAGATGGTCTGCAGCTTGACCTCAATCTCGACCGCTTCACCGGTGTCACGGTTGCGCTTCTCGTTCACCGACACGATGACGACGTTCTCCACCCAAGTTGCGGTCACCAGCATGAGAGGCTGGCACGCCTCGGCGAGCTGGCGCAGCAAGGCGGAGATGTCGCTGAGTCTGGTGATGCTGGCCTCGAGGGTGTCGAGCGGGGTAGCGGTGCAGATACCGGAGACGGTGAACTGGAGAGGGTTCTTGACCCCGAAGTCGCTGACGTTCGCGCCGAGCTCGATTGGGTACTTCGTCCACTCCACCTCTACGGTGCGGTCTTCAGACAGCTCGCAGTCGAACTCGAAGACGGGCGTCGTGAAGTCGAACGATGTTGGGTCGAGGAGTTGGATCATGGCATGACATCCGCGAAGTCCGCGTACGACGACGACACTTCCTCTGCGAGCTTCTCGTTGACGATTCGGGCTATCTGGTTGGCGAGCGCGACAGGGTCGGTCGTGGAGCCAGTGACGGACACCGACACGTTGTTTGTCCTGGGGGCATTCACTGTCGTCGCGCCGTACTTTCCACGCGTTCCACTGATCAACGAACTGACGCGGTCGTTGATGCTCATGACGCTTGCCACCGCGCGGGAGGCTCTGTCGGGGTCGATGGATCGTGCCTGCCTGGACATGCGCGTCGGGGCGGCAAGGTCATTTCCGTTGTCTCGCTTGAGGCGCTTGAAGCTAACCTCGTCGAGGGTGTCGAGCCCGAGCGCGCTGAGCCCCTCGTTGGCCATGCTGATGATGGCGTTGAGCCCGGACTCGATGGGGGCGACGATGCCGTTGACGACGGCGACGAACAGGTCAAGCACCCAGTTCTTGAGGCCGGTGAAGACGCCAACCATGCCATCCCAGAGCCACTCAGCGCCGCCGTAAATCCCATCCCACAGCTTGTCCCATGCCCCAGCTATGGCGTCGATGGCTCCCCAGAACGGCTGAACAATCCACTCGTCGAGGAGTATCCCAAGGCCTTCCCAGGCACGAGATGCGCCCTCAACAATGAGATTCCAGGCGTCCGCGGCTCCGTCGCTGATGTATGGCCATAGACGATCGAAGATGACGGCGACTGGCGCCCACAAGGTTTGAAATGGTAGCAGGAGCATCTTGGCGAGGCCCCTGACGGTGTTCCACCCCCCGGCGGTGATGTCGTCCCAGACCTCCATGAACTTGACGACGATGTATCCGAGGGACTCTCCCATCAGGGTGCCGAACCACTTCAGCAGCTTGACGATGTAGACGATGGAATAGCCGATTCCAACGAAGGCGTAGGCAATGCCTTGCACCGTGGTCTTGAGCACGTCAGCCCAGTCGAGGTCCCCCATCGACTCCTTGATATCCTCCCATCCCTTCTTCAAATCCTCCCAGAGCTGTTTGAAGGTCTCGCCGATGTCCTTGAAGGCCTTTCGGTATGGAGCCGGGTCGATACCTGCCTTGCCCAACATCCGACCGAAGAGGCTGTCTCCACCCCGCGTGAAGACCATGAGGTCTTGGATCCCAACGATGAGCGCCGCGATGGCCAGCACTGGGAGCATGAGCTTGATGTTCGCCCACATGCCGGCGGTACCGACCGCCCGAATCGCGGTCATCAACTTGCTCAGGCCGTCGAGGATTGCGCGTCCCGCAAGCAATGAGAGCCCAACGGCGAGGGCGGCGGCGGCCTTGCGTGCGACCCAGGCCACCTTGCGCATCTTGTCCTCGTCCTCGGTGAGGGCGCGGATGCGCTCCCCCGCGTTGGTGAGCCACTGTGCGATGCGCTTGATGACTCCGGTGAGCCCCGCCTGCCCCATCGCCACGAAGACTTGCCAGACTTTGTCCTTCAGGTTGGCGAGCTGGCCACCGAGGGTCTCGCTCGCGTTGAGCATCATCCCGGCCTTGCCGGGCGCTTTCCCCTGGACGACGAGGTAATCAAGCAGGGCCTGCTTGTTCTTCTGCAGGTCCTTCGTGATTTTGATGACGTGCTTCTCGTTCTTGGCGTTGGTGAAGGTCAAGTCCTTCTGCGTCGACTTGACGGTGAAGCCGGACCCGAGAGCTGTCCGCAGGCGCTCGGCGTTGCCGACCAGGGCATCGCCCATCCCGCCGACGATGCTCTCGATGGTGGCCAGTGGAGTCCCGGCGCCAGCGGCGAGGTCACCGAGTGCGGTCATCGTCCCTTCGCTGGCGTCGAGCCCGCGCTCGGTGAGGATGGCCCAGGCGTTGCCGACCTGCTGGATGGCGAACGGCGTCTTGGCGGCGAAGTCGGTAATCCAGGTCATCGCGGCCTTGGCTTTCTCGCTCGAGCCGGTGATGGTCACCAGGCGGGCGTTCAAGAACCCGAACTCGCTGTTCGCCGAGATGAGTCCACCGACCGCGCCTTGAATGGCCCCGAGGCCGAGCCATGCGCCGAGCATCCCCCGCAGTGAAGTCGTAGCGGTCCCAACCGCGGTAGCGGTGTTGCCGACGGTAGCGGTGGCTGCCGCAGCCCGTGCTTTGACAGCCTCGACGCCGGAAGCTACCCGCTGCAGCGCCCCCGTATCCGAGACGAACCCGAACTTCGTGAGGATGTTGCGGATGGTGATGCTCATCGAACGAGCCCCCTGATCTGCAGGGCGAAGTACTCATCGAGGACGTCGCAGATCGTCCAGTGCTCCTGCACGTCGATGGGGTCGCGTCGTCCACTCGTGGTGACCATCCAGAACTCCCAGCCTCGCCAGCGCGGTCCGCTGAGCCCTTTGGATAGGGCTTCGATGATGCTCTTGCGCTTCGCCTCCGCCTTCAGGGATTCGGGGCTTCGGTCCCTTCCGCTTTCTTCGATTCGCCTGGCTTCGTGGCAGGCTGCGGCAAGCGGCCGAAAAGCTCCGTCCAAAAAGGGCCGAAGTTCTCCTTCACCACCCAGGTCACCACCTCGAATCCCTCGACGTAGCTGTCGAACGCCTGGTCCCGAGCTTCGGTAGTGGCGAGAGGTTCCCAACGCTCCTTGCCGCGTGCGTCCTCGGGGGGGAAGCAGCGGCGCGTCTTCGCCAGGAACCTCGACACCAACTGCGGCCCACCCCTCGTGAGGATGGCCTTGGGGATGGCGCCGATCCCCTTCCCAAGCGCGCCCCAGTTCAGGGAGGCCAGCGCTTCGAGACTGCTGAGCGCTCCGAGGTCGAAGTCGACGAGGGCCCCGGCCTCTCCCAGGCTAGACAGGACGATGTCCGCCAGCTCGAGCATGAGGGCCTGTCCGGTGTCGAAGCCGAACGGCTCGCATCGGTACTCGTGGCCGTTGATGGTCGTCAGGATGGGTTCGCGTTTCATGTCGTCTCCAGTGTCGGCGTGCCGGTGGTCAGTCCCTCTCACCACCGGGCGCGCTGGTTATGGGTAGTTCTGCCCGTGCATGACCTCGAGGCCGGCGAGGACGATGACCCACTCCCTCGCGCTCGCCTCGGTGGCGAACTTGAGGTCGGGGGTCTTTTCGAACCAGGCGCTCGGGGCCGCGGCGAGGCTGTTCCCGCGCATGTCCTTCACCATGAACGAGAACTTCGCGAGGCCGGTGAGGCGGTCCGCGGTGAGCAGGCTCTGCAGGATGTCGAGGGCCGGAGAGCCCTGCATGATGGAGAGCGTGCATTTGCCGAGGTTGTTGTGCTTCCTCGACCGGATCGTCGACCCGTGGGAACCCTGGGTCGGGACGAAGTCCACGTCGTCGAACGCGATGCTCACCGCGTCGCCATCGGCGAACTCGGTGATGGGGATGCCGCCGAGCAGGACGGCGATGCTGTTCACGTCGTAGTCGCGATTCATCTCTCACTCCTGGGCCGGGGCGGCGGGCCGCCCGCGGGGTTAGGTCACGTCGAGGACGGCGAGGTTGTAGACGACCTTCTCGATGCCGCCGAGAAGCGTCACGTTGGAGGGGATGGTGAGCTTGCGCAGGAGGCGATCGGCGTCGGAGATGTCCGCGATGTCGGGGGACTGGACCACCGCGGTGCCCTTCTCGAAGTGCCCCACCTGCTCGCCCAGGGCGATGTACTTGCGCAGGCAGCTCTCGAACATCGCGATGCCGGTGTTGTCGAACGGGATCTTCAGGTTGCGCGAGCTCATGTTCAGGCGGAGCTGCGTCGCCGCCTCCCGCACGCGGGCCCTGAACCAGTCCTTCGTGACGATGGTGTCGATCCACCGACCGTCGACGAGCTTGCCCGGGCCGGTCGCGCCGATTCCGCCCTCGGAGAGGTAGGCGTTGCCGTACTGGGACTCCACGTTGGTCTGCTGCGTGGAGGTGAGGGTGTCGAAGGCGGGGCCGACGAGGGTGGCTCCGCTCCACATCGTCGTGCCGTCGTCCGGATCCTTCGCCAGCTTGTAGCTGAGCCAGCAGAGGTCAACCGGGTCGCTGTCGTCGCTGTAGTAGGTGAAGAAGACGCGGGGGTTGTTGGTCGCCTTGAGGGTGGCGAGCACGTTGCCGACGCCGGCGGTGAGGATGTCGGCGTCGTTGCTCTGGAGGGCGCAGCACTTCGAGGCGTCGTTCGCGACCCACGCGGCGATGGCGATGAGCTCCCAGGCGTCGCGGCTGTCGGTGACGAGGCCGTACCAGGTGTCGTTCTCGGCCTTGATGGCGGAGAGGGAGTCGGCGAGCGTGACGTTCGGGGTCGTCGCGGAGGCGGTGATGGTGCCCGCCACGGACACCTTCGAGCACGAGTGGGTGAACTCCTCGCCTGCGTGGTCTGCCGTGACGATGACCTCGACCCCAGCCCCCGAAACGGTCACATCCTCCGCGGCGAGAGCAGCGGTCAGCAGAGCGCGAAGCGAGAGGGCGACGGCGGCCGCATCATCGGCGGGAACGGTCGCGGTGTCGGTGACCGAGATCCCATTCACGATGATGGTGAAGGTGTCGAGGTTCGCGATGACGCCACCGATCGTCCATTTTTCGACCATCGCCTCGCTCGGATCGGCACGCAGCACGGCGAGCTGTCCGCTGTTCACGCTCTGCCCGAACATCTGCGCACACCAGAGCCGCAGCGCCGAGTTCACGTCGGTGTCGTCGGAGAGCTCTTTGGCGCTCTGGTAGAGGCGGTAGCGCTCGGTGAATCCGACGCCCACGTCGGAGGACAGGATCCCAATGCGGCCGAACTCCGTCTGCGGCACGGCCTGGGCACTGGAGAAGATGTTGATGGTGACGTTGCCGTCGAAGCTCATGTCGGGTCCTCGTAGGTGACGGATGAGGTGAACGTTTCGATGGTGTCGACCGGCACGGTGACCTGGTCGCGGTAGGTGAAGCGGAAGTCGAGGACGGCGCGCCCTTCCCACGCGGTGTCGCGCATCGTCGACTCATCGACGTTGGACAGGACCTTCCCGACCGTGATGCCCGCGGCGCGAAGCTGTGCGTCAATGGCCTCGAGGCGGGGGCTGTACTCGAGGGTCTTCGCCCAGTCGGCCGCGGCGTCGGCGTAGAGCTCGACGCGCACGGTGCCCTGGCGTGCCCAGGTGCGGGTCTGGTCGAAGTGCCGGCCGTCTCCCGTGGGGGTTGTCGTCGTCTGGATGCAGGGGGTTGCCGAGGTAGAGCGGTCCGTGGGGACTGCGACGGTAGCGTAGGGTCGGGCCGGGCGCGGGCTGGCCTGGTTGGCGTAGACCACGCGGAACGTCGGGAGGGCGGCTGCAACCCAGGCGAGGAGGGCTATTTCAACCGCGGTTCTAGCCACCGATGTACCTCCCGAGCTTGACCATGGTGTGGACCTTGCCGAGGATCAGCTCGCGCTGGCTCTTCCCATCTGGTACGAAGCCGAGCTTCGCGTAAAAGGCGCGCGCTTGCTCTGCGTCCTCGACACCCCAGAGCACGAGGCGCTGGAAACCGCGGGCAGTGAAGTCGGATGAGGCCGCCTCGAGGAGCTGCGCTCCGATGCCCTCGCGCTGGTGGTCCGGGTGAACGTACAGCGCGCGAAGCCACCCCTCGCTTGGCTCGAGTGGGTGCGGGTAGCTCTCTGCGTACCCAACCACCTGCCCCTCGAGCTCGGCAACGAAGGTGCGAGAGGTGTCGTCGACCGGAACCCCGCGGCGCTGAGACCCGTCGGCCCAACACGCCGCCCAAATCTCTTGCAGCGCATGAGATTCAGCGTCAACAGCCGTGCGGATCGTGAGACTAGGCGCGGGCATGGTACGTCACCTCGATGTAGCTGTCGTCGCACACTTCGGCGCTGCACACGGTGTTCGAGGCGTCTCCTTTCAGCGCCAGGCATAGGCGAATCCACGTCGATCCACCACCGACGGAGGTCAGCGGCGGCTGACCGAGGCGTTTCGTCATCTCGACAGCGCCCTTCTTCGGGTAAGCCGTCTGCTCGTCCGTTATGTCGTGCCCCGTGCTCATCGTCCCGCCGTTCGAGTCCGCGTGCGGGGCGATGGTCCACTTGCTTGCCACCGATGTTCCAACGGACAGATTCGTGCGCCAGTGCAGGTAGACGTCGACGCTGTCGATGTAGTTGTTGCCGGTGTCGGCGGCGAGGGCGTCGAGCTGCCAGACCTGGGCGTTCTTGTACGTCGTGCCGGTCACGGTGTTTGGGCACGCCACCCACACCGGGTTCATCCCCGGGTCATCTGTCGCGAGCACCGCGGTCGGGATGATGAGCCGTAGCTTGTAGGTGCCGCACCCGGTAGGGCGAAGTGCCTGGACTGCGGTCACGGCTGCATCGGCCCGGTCATAGGTGGCGTGGAGGCCGCCGAAGAGAGACGCCCCAGAGTTCGGGAGCGAGACGGAGGCATCGTTGCCCGCTCCGATCCACGTGAGGATCTTGGCCAGACGGGCGTAGAGGCTCCCCTCCGTCGGGGTTGTCACCCCAGCGTCAGCCGGCTGGCCAATCAGACCGAGCACGGTGTCAGCCGTCGAAGCATCGCCTGTTGTGCCCACCGCGGTGAGAATCTTGGTGCCAATCCACCGGACGATGGCATGGAGTGACCCCTCAGAGCCAGGAGCCACGGCGACATCGAGCGGGTCACCGATGAGTCCCCACAGGGTGTTGCCGACCGAAGCGTCCGCAGCGGCACCGAGCGTGAGCAGGCGGTTCCACAACGCGCGGACGTTGGCGAAGAGCCCACCACCGGTCCCAGGGGTCACCGCTGCATCGGTCGGGTCGCCGATGTCGGTGTCGATCTCTCTGGTGGTGGTGTCGCTCATCGCTCAGTGGCTCAGACGTGGTAGGTGATCTTGAGGACGCTCTCGTCGAGGATGGCGCAGGTGATCGTGTCGGTGGCCGCCGTCACCTTGCCCATGAGGACGAGGTTGATGACCGACCCATCGGACGGGATGGCGTCCGTCGGTGCAGGGCCGGAGAGCTCGTGGACGGTGAGGGCGGTGGTCTCGCTGATCTCGCTCGAGATGTCGACGCAGTTTGCGGTCGGGGCGGCTCCGGGGGTCTCGGCGCCGTCGGAGATGCCCCACTTCGTCTTGCCGGCCCCAGTGCCAGCGACAGCCGCACCCTGGCTCTGCCACTTGAGGTGGAGGTCGTGGATGCTGTCGATGGTTGCACTCGCCCCCTCAGGAAGCGCGAGCGGGATGACCTTCATCACCTCGTAGGTCTCGGCGTCAGCGGTCTGCGTCACCGCGACGGCGGTTACCGTCGGGTCGGCGCTGAGCACGGCGTTCGAGTTGACGAGCTTGCGCTCGACGGTCGCGCTCTGCGCTCCACCAGCACTCCCGGCGGCCGCGAGGATCGCTGCGAGGTCGGCGGCGAAGTCAACTCCGGACGGGTTGCCGAGGGTGACACGGAGAGAGGTCGGGAAGTCGCCGAGCTCGGTGGCGATGGCAGCGATGGCGGCCGCCATCGAGTCGAGGTCGGCCTGGTCGCCAACGAGGATCTTCCTCGCCGTGTAGCGCGGAGTCCCGTTCTCGATCCAGCCCAGCTCGAGCGAGAGCTGCTGCTCGGTGGCGTTGTTCGCGACCTTGATGAAGAGTTCGAAGCGCCCCGGCCCGAGCGCGACGGTCTGCTGGTACCAATCGTGAACCGCGTGGACGAAGTAGCTTCCCTCGGCCGAGTCGGAGAGCGCAGCACCGGCGTCGGCGGCGAAGAGCATCGCCGGGAAGACGGTCCCGTCCTCGTTGAGGAGACGGGCGTAGATGGTCGCGCCGTCGGGGGCCTCCATCTCGCCCTTGCCGTTCACGATGCCGACGACCACCCGGAAGTAGTCGTCGCCAGCGGCAGGACGCTTGAGCACTGCCTGGTAGGCCACATCCATCGTGGTCGCGTTCGCGAGTCGTCGGTCTTCGTAGAATCCCATTCCACTACCCCTAGAACGTGACCTCGAGGGTCGTCTCTTCGGAGATGGTCGCGGTGAGCGTTCCCGCGGTCACCTTCCCGGTCAGCAAGAGATAGAAGCTCTCCTCTGGAAGGGCGGAGTCAGGGACGCGACCTGACTTCGAATGCCGATTCGTCCCGGCGGTAGCCGAGAACCACCCCGAGATTGGCGATGCGCCTGCGGACGGTGGCTGTCCTACGGTCTCGGTGTCCTCAGAGATGAGCCAGCGAGTGCTCCCGGTTCCACCGGAGACGGTCACGCCCCACACGAGGGTGGCGATGATGGCGAGCATCTCGTTGTCGGCCGTGTCGACGGAGAGCACGTGCAGCACTACCTCGGCGTCCGTCGTCGCCTGGCCGGCTGCGTCGATGCTCCCGCTCGTCGGATCGTCGGTGATGAGTCCTGAGCTCGGGACCGGGCGCAGGGTCGCCGTGTTGGGTCGTAGCGCCATGATCTGCTCCGTGACCCAGGATTGCGTGGCGATGGGCGATGCGTCCGGGCCGGGTGTGCCCGCGGGCACAGAGAAACGCTCGTCCTCGGCGACCTCGACCAGGAGGTACTTGAAGTGCGGCTGCCCCGATGTGTGCGCGGTCCAGTCCTCAACGCCATGGACCTCGTAGTTGCGGCTGTGCCAGGTCACGAGGTCGCAGAGGTGGGGAGAGGTCATCTGCACGGTGACGAGCTCGGTCAGCGTGTACGCCTTGAAGGTGCCCCGCGTGCGCTGCCCCTCGGGCAGGTTCTGCAGCTCGCGTCCGTTGAGCGGCTGGACGGACATGGGCACCGAGGAGAGCTCGGGCGTACCAGCCACCCACTCTCCGGCTGTCCAGCCGCCGGGGCGGTGGAGGATTGGCACATTGACGGCGCCGAGGAGCATTACTCAGCGCCTCCCGCGCGGCCGACACGGAACGTGACGGCGCGCTTCATGGCGCCGGTGTCGAAGAGGGGCCTCGAGGACTTCTTGCGCCGCACCGTGCTCTCGGCATTGGCCTCCCATGGCCCCTCGTCGATGCTGCGGATGATGTCGTTCCGAACCTCGACCCCGAGCGCGGCGAGCGCGGCGTCGGCGCTCGTCTCGCCACCGAGCACACGGCCGGCCTGCTCACCGATGATGCGCAGGTGCTTGTCGCCGTTGTTGTCCATCGCGCTCGAGAAGAATGGCCTGGCTGGGGTGTGCTCGGTGCCGAACTCGTTGGCCGCGGCGTAGGTCGCGATTTCGCCGGCGTAGATCCCCGCGGTCAGCTCGCGGCCGTCGAACGCACGAATGGCGCGGCGCAAGCTCCCGAAGTTGGGATCGCTATCGGTCTGGACGCGGCTCACTTCGCTGGCTCCTCCGTCCTGGCGGCCTCAGCAGCGGCGCGCTCTGCGGCACGGCGCGACTTGAGCCACTCCTCGATCTTGTGTCGAAGCGCCTGGCGCTTGCGTCGCGTCTGAACCTTGCCGGTCGGGCGGTCTCCATTGCGAATCTTGAGGCTGCTCATCTCCACACCCCCTTGCGGCTCGGTTGCCAGTAGTGCTTGACGGCCCGCGTGAAGCTCGATGAGCTCGTCGCCCGCGCCCTGGTCTCCGAGAAGTCGCCGGTGCTGGTGCTCGTGACCTCTGGGGCGGCCCCCCGCTGATACTCGGCGCGGGCCATGCGGACCCACTCGTAGACCCCGATGTAGACGGAGCCGGGGATCGTGATGTCGAGGCCGTCGTCGTCGAGGAACGCTTCCGAGCCGAGGAAGGCGTCAGCGGCGAGGCATGCTGCGTCGAGCAGCATAGCAAGGGTCGTGTCCTCTGACGTCCCGGTGACGCTCAGGTGCGCCTTCAGCGCCGTGCTCACGGCCGCCCAGGTCAGAGTGTCCACCACCGTTGCCATGATACCGATACCAAAAGGGGGCGGGGGAGGCCCGCCCCCGAGGGGAATGTCGGGAGAGGATGGATCAGACCGCGGTCGCGAGAATCCCGGCGCTCATGCGCTCGGTGAGGAGAGCCGAACCGGGGGCGCTGACTGCGGCCGGGTCGGTGTCCGTCGTGACCACGTTTCCGGCGCCGTCGCGAGCGATCACACAGCGCCCGGTGACGAGCATGCACGTCGCGTCGATGTCGGCGACCGCAGCGAGGGCCGTGTGGATCTGGGTGGGCGTCGGGGGAACGGCGGTGCCGGTGGCGGCCGCGGCGGAGAACACCGCGAACTCGGTCGGCACGCCGGCGACCAGCGCGAGCACGAACGCGACCGCGTAGTCGGTGGAGGCGAGAAGGGCAGCGGGGATCGGGGTCACCCCGGCGATGGTGTAGCTGTTCGCCCACTCGCCAGCGCCGAGCAGGATGCGGTCGGTGACCGCGGCGAAGTTCAGCCACACGCCCTTGACCGCCGCGTTCCCAGCGCTCCGGTTGGCGTAGTAGATCGCGATGGTGTTGGGGGTCGTCCCGGCGGCCGACACCATGCCCGTCTGCACCTGGCTGCGGGCCTGGTTGGACAGCGAGAACATCGTGTCCATCATGTCGACCAGCGCCTGCTTCGAGACCGGTCCGGTCCCATGGAGGCTGTCCGCCAGGGAGCCGATGAACTCCGCGATCGTGTCGAGCTGCGAGAGAGTCTTGAGGGCCATGTCTTGTTGTGCTCCGAGAGGGGGTCGTGCCGAGCGCGGCCCGTGGTTGCGTCAGGTGAGGCTTCCGAGGGTTCCACCGAGCCGCTCGTTGAGCAGAGCGGAGTTGGTGACCGGATTGGTCCAGGTCATCGTGACGACGCCACCAGCCTGCTGGATCTTGACGCGGTTGATGACGACGAAGGAGCTGGTGTCGAGCCCCGCGAGAGGACCGGCTGGGGTGGCAACGAGAGCCGCGTCGAGGGCGGTGCGGATCTGTGCGCTCGTGACGGCGAGCTCGGCACCGTCGGCGGCCTCGGCCCCGAACACGGCGCAGAGCACCACGCCAGCGGTCGCCTTCACTGCGATGAGCGCGACGTTGTAGGTCTTGCCGTCGACGGTCAGCGCCACGGCGGCGGCGCCGTTGAGCTTGTAGCTCTTCAACCACTCCGTCGCGCCGACGGCATCGAGGAGGACGACGTCGGGCTGGGCCGCGAACTGGCCGTAGAGTCCGGCGGCCTTCACGATGCCAGCGCTGAGGTTGGCGCGGTAGATGGTGATCGTCGAGCCGGACGAGCCATCTTCGCCGACGAGGCCCTCTTCGACGCGGCTGCCGCCGGCGCCGCCGCCGAACACGGTGCAGGCGAAGTTGCGCAGCGCCTGGTAGGAGATGGGGGTGAGCCCGTATGGGCCCTTGCTGTATGCGGGGTTCTCCATCACGGTCCCGGGGACCTGCTCCAGGAAGTCATCGAGGGTGATGGGTGCATCGGGGTAGGTCGGCATGTGTGTCACCTGCGTCGTGGAAAGATGGCTTTGTTCTCGATCGTTGGTTGTCGCTCGGTCTGCAGCTTCTGGAAGATCGCGACTACCCCGCGCTCGAGTGCCTCCGCCGCCTCGTCAGCCTCGAGGGCGACGACCGCCCCCGGCTCGCGAACCGAGCCGTCACGGCCGACGTGGCGACAGAGCACCTTGTAGAGTGCGCGGGTCATGGGTCACGCTCAGACGGGGGCCGAGTCGAACTTGATCCGGACGACGGCCGCGGGGATGTCGACCGAGAAGGCGACGCGCTCGGTGCAGAGGATGGACTTCTTGCCGCGGATGAAGTCGTCGTCGACCTCACCGATCTGGACGCTGGCCTCCTGCCGGTCGTAGAGGGTCGCGGCAACGCTGAACTCGCCAGCGAGCGCATCGGTGGACTCGCACGCCGCGGTGCTCACGAGCTCGGCGCCCCAGACGCGGGTCGGGAGCCCGACCGCCATGACCTGCGCGAACATGTACTGGCCGTCGATGCCCTTCGTCCGGATGATGTCGCCGTGGTCGTTCGGGTTGAGGAAGATCGCCTCGACGGCGTACTCCGCGAGGGCGAGCACCGTGATCGCGTACTGCAGGAGGTCGAGCTTGGTCGTCCCGGCGCTCTGGGCGCTCCACAGGATCTCGACGATGGAGGCGTTGTGGAAGAAGCCCTCGATCTGGCCGGTGGTCGCGGTCGGGCCGTAGAAGACGGCCTTCTCCTCGCAGCGCGCAGCCTTCGAAAGGAGCCGTCGGTCGATCATGTCCTCGGTGCGGGGCGCATCCTCGAGGAGCTCGTTCGTGGTCTTGACGTAGGCCGAGAGCTTCTCGACGTTCGCCGTGCCATCTTCCCACGCGTCCAGGGAGCGGGCGGCGATGTTCCCCTCGGCGATGAACACGAAGTACGGGCAGACGATCTTGTCGCCGACGTTGATCTGCGCCGTGAGGTTGTCGGTCATCGTCAGCACGAGGCCGCTGATGCTCGCGATGGTTCCGCTGTTCGCCCCGGAGGTGAAGGCGTTGAAGTGGTCCTTGGTGGAGAAGCCCGCGACGCTGTCGACGGTGACGTCCTTCTGCCCCAAGGCCGCGGTGGCCGTGCATTGGGCAACGAGGACGTACTCGGTGGTCTCGCGCGAGAACTTGACCTGGTTGCTCTCGTCGACGGGGATGACGGTCAGGTACTTGCGATGGATGGGGACGCGCTTGCGGGTCTGGATGGGGTCGGGCCGATACCACGGGGCCACCAGCGCGCCGGCGTTGTTGTCCTCGTCCCAGTCGAGGCTCGCCTTGCGCTCGAAGAGCTGGCCCTTGATCTCGTGCGGCGCCGACCACCGCTCCTTCTTGTGGTGGTCCTTCCACTGCTTGTAGCCGTCGCCGGCGACGAAGTCCTTGCCGATGCTCCGTGGGGCCTTCTTCTGCCGCTCGCCGCCACGCTGAGTGGTCTTCTCGAGCTCGACCATCGCCTTCTTCAGGTCGACGTAGTTCTTCTGGGCCTCGATCAACGAGGGGCCAATCTCGTCGAGCTTCTTGCCGAGCTCGGCGAGGCGGTCGTTCTTCTCGCCCTTGAGCTGCTTGATGAGCTCACCCTGCTCCTTGAGCAGTGGCGCCATGTCGGTGGAGATGCGGTCCCACTTTGCGCCGGCCTCATCGAGCTTCGACTTGATCGCGATCAGGAGTTCGCCGGTGGATGCTTCGGGCATTGGTCAGATCCTCGTGGTGAGCGCGTCGACTGCGTCACGCAGCTCGGTCAGCGCCTGGTTGAGTGCCTTGCCGCCGTCCTCCGGGGAGGCCGACGAGATGACTTCGCCGATCAGGGTCTGAGCCTGGCTCAGCCTTTCGACGTTCTTGGAGGAGAGCACCCGGCCTTCCTTGGTCTCGGGCGCGGCGGTACCCAGCCACGCGGCCTTTCGCTCGGCTCGGGCCTTCGCGATGCGGGCGTTGTCGTTGGCGGGGAAGGTGACGGGCGAGAACTCGAAGGTCTTGCCACGGATTAGCTTTCGCACGGGGTAGCCGTGGGTTGTCGGGTAGTCGTCGAGGAAGGCGTACTCCGTCACCTCGAACATGAACGAGAGGGCGTCCCACAGTCCGGCGGCGATGAACTTCAGCGTGAGGTCGGCGTCGGGGATGTCGGGCGGGAGGAAGGCCTTCGCGTAGCAGCCGCGCTCGTCCTCGTGCATCTCGACGGGCAGACCGATGGGCCGGTCCCAGTCGTGGTTGAAGAGGACCTTGATGCGCGGGTCGGCGCTCTTGGGGCCGCGCGCGACGAGGTCGGCGGCGAAGAAACCGCGGGCCACGATGTCGCCGTAGCTGTCGTAGTTCTCTGGCTCCTCGAAGGTGCTGATGTAGCCCTCGAATGTGCGGTCCGTGAGAGAGAAAGCCTTGAGCCGAAGCGGGACCTCTTTGAACTCGAACGCCATCGCTACCCCCGAGCATGGTCTGACGGCAGAGCCGCCTAACACCATTGTCAAGGACAGCGACGGAATGTCAATAGCTTGAACATAAAAACCTCAAGTTGAGGATGAGGTTTTTCGTCCAGGTGGCGGGCCGCGGAGCCTAGTCGACGGCGCGCGTGGGCAGCGAGGAGGGGCCGGTTGCGGCGCTTCCACTCCACCGGCGGGGAGTGCAGAGGGAGGCCCGGCGGGAAGGGACACAGGCGCCGGGCTCAGCGAGCGCCGCTGCGCTCAGGAGAGAACGATCATCCCGTCCTCGGCTTCCTCGGCGAGGCGGTCGTCGACGGTCTCGTAGTCGTCTGGGGTGGTCACGGCGACGGTGAACTCACCACAACGCGCTCTGGACTCCTCGGTGCAGGCGGCGACGGTGAACTCCCAGGTCTCGGCGTGGCAATCCTGCACGGTGAGCCCCACCGACGGGAAGAAGACGCTGCGCGTCCGCGCCAGGAACTCGGCGGCGTCAGCGACGCGGGACTCGTCGCCAGTGAGCGTGCGCGCCTCGTCATCGTCCCAGGTCATGTGGACGGCCGCTCCGTCTGCCCAAGCAAGGTCGACGGTTCCGCTCATTGGTTCCTCCCCGGTGAGTAGCCGAATCGGCCCCGGAGCTGCGCTAGCGTGAACGCGAAGTGCTCCGGGTCGCGTGCGTAGAGTAGCAGCGCCTGTGCCGGACTCGCGAGACACTCGAACCCCATCGATGTCAATTCGGTGTCATCATCGCGGTAGAACCGGCCCATGTAGTTGTGCCACCAATCGTCTTCCTTGCTCGCAAACCCGTACTTGTTCGTGACCCCGGCGCCCTTGGTGCGACTGCTGTAGAACGCCTGGGCGGCAAGGTGGGCACGATGGTTCCTCGCATCGAGGTCGTGCCCCATCTCGTGCCACAAGATGCCTTCGATGTCTGAGACCCCGCGCTGGTTGAGCTTGAGACGCCTCAGCAACTCCTCGATCCGCGATCCACCAACCAGCCCAATCGTACCCTCCGGAGGCCCGTACCGACCAGTCGAGTAGCTGGCGTTAGCCTGGCCGCGGATCGCGAGCGCTCTCTTTGCACGGCGCTGGTACTTGGTCCCATGCCCAACCGCATCGGGGCCCATCATCTGGCGCAGCTTGTCATGGGCGCCAGTGACGGCGGCCTGTTCGGAATTCGAGAGCTTGTAGCGTGAAGCGCTCGGCTTCCCGAGCGTCATCGGCGCCTCCGCCGAGTAGTCGCGGGAGGTGTCGCGAAGCCCGGAGAGTAGTCGCTTGAACTTCTCGCGCAGCTCGCTCTCGACGCCCGCGTCACCTGGCTGTCCGAGTCGCATCCCGTCGAGAAACGCTTGCTCCTTCGCAGACAAGTCCAGGGCCTTCTTCACGCGGGCCTGCTCGTCGTCGACCACCCCGCGGAACATCGCCGTCGGCATGGTCGGCGCCTTGTCGGGGAGGGCGTCGAAGCCGAGCACGGGGGGATTGGGGTCGAGCGTGTTGGGTGGCACCACGGGCTCTTCGGGAACGGTCGGATCCATGGCTGGAGCCGGCTTCGGCGGGGCGGTCTGGTCCACCTCGAACAGTTCGCAGCACCGACACCTGGGGTGTGCCGGCGGGGCCGAAGTCCCGTCTGGGTAGAGGCCTTCCATCTGCGCCTGCTGCTCGTGCAGGGCGCCGCACTGCGGGCAGGTCCGCTCGTCGCGTCCGGTGTGCCAGACGCGCACCACCGGTGAGGAGAAGCCCCCGGCGGAGGCGACATCCTCGACTGCGGCCCTGGCGCCGCCGTTGTACGCGAAGGCCATCTCTGTGCGAGCGATGGTCTCGGCGCGCCGTGTGTGCAGTTGGCGAGCGTGGCGCTCGACCATTCGCTCGATGCGCGAGGCAGGAGTTCCCGCCTCGACAAGCGAGGCACGGTAGCGCACGAGCGTCGCGGCCTGCTGCTCCGTGAGCCCGACGACGGGCTTCAACAGCCGCGTGAGCTCGCGCGAGGAGATGGGGTCCTCGACGATGTGGTGGTGCAGCACGGCGCGAAGGGCATCCATCTGCGGGCCGGTCAGGTCGACGGGGAGACGGTCACCGCGGGCGAGGACGAAGTCGCCGATGCGGCTCTCGAGGAAGCTCCAGTCGTGGTCGATGCCGAGCCGAGCCACGCCCGTTCGGATGCCAGCCGCCGCCGTGTTCGCGGCGAGCGTCCACTCCGGCACCATCCGCTCGAGCACGAAGTCCGAGTAGCGCTGGTGGAAGCGTTCAGCCCATTCGGCGGGGATGGACCCTGCGTCGATGGCGGCGACGAGCTCCGCGTCGGTGATGTCCGCGCGTTGGCCGCCCCACTCGGCGACTAGCCAGCGGATGAGCCGCGGCTCCTGTGCGGCTAGCAGCGCATCGATTCGCGCTTCCAGTGCCTCGCCTGGGCCGTCGATGGGCTGCCTGGCCTTGAGGCTCAGCCAGTCGAGGTAGGGCACTGTGGCGACGTGAAGCGCGATCACGGGGCGCCGCCCCCGAGGTCACGTCGGAACTTCGCGACGGCGAGCAGCTCTGCTGTGGTCTGGGCGAAGCGCGTCGCCTCGATGAGGACCTCCTCGACTGTAGCGGGCACACGGGGCAGCGCCGGCTCCGGGGGCGTCGAGCGTGGCGCCGGGCCGGCGGCCATGCGGCGGAGCTCGGCGGCCAAGACGGCAACGGCTCCCGCAAGGTCGCGCTCGTCGTTCGAAGTGCGGGCCTGCGGATCGTAGCTCGCCCGCAGCACGCGCTTCGCGAGGGCCTCGAACTCTTCGAGCTTGACCTGGTCCATGTTCATCACATCCCCTCTTGCAGTGCGGCGATGGTGCGCCGCATCTCCTCCTGCCACTCCGCCTCGCGCTCGACTTCCATGCGCCTCATGTACTCTCGGCCGGCGTCAGTCGGCGGCGCACGGTGCAGTTGCACCGTTATGGGAGGTGGCGGATTCCTCCGGATCTCCTCCAGCCATTCGCCAAGGTCGGTCTCGGCATCGTCGGGCGCCGTCACGATGGTGTAGACCGGCATCACATCCCCCCACCGAGCACGCTGTCGACGGTCACCGTCGAGGATGGCAGGTAGCCGACCTCCCAGCCAGGGTAGGGCGGCAGCCCGAGACCGAGCGCTCCGTTGATGACCTTCATCGGCACCCCCGCGGCGAAGAGCTCCTTCATGGCCGCCAGGGTCGGCGCCGTGAACTGCTGCCCCGGGAAGGTCGGGAGCCCGAGCCGCAGGACCTCGTTCGCGACGGCGACGGGCACGCCCTTGTCGATCATCTTCGCGGCGATGTCCCAGCGCTCTCCGAAGATGCGCAGCAGGGCGTCGACTCCCGAGAGGTCGGGGACCAGCGCCACGTCGTCGCCGAACTCGGCGGCGAGCTGCGCGTTGTAGAGGTCGCGCAGCATGTAGACGTTCGGGAGCACGGTCTGGGTCCAGAGCACGCGCTCGGCGGTCTCGTAGTTCTTGTACTTGGCCTCTCGTGCGCCGACCATCTCGGGGGGCACGCCGAAGACCGTGCAAATGTTCCCCGACGTGTATGCCCGGCCGTTGAGGAAGTCCATCTCGACCGCCGTCTGGCTCATCGCGATCCACTCCATGTCGAGACCAAGGAGAAGCGGGCGGCGAGCGTTGGCGGCCCCGGCGTACTCCTCACGCAGGTGTTCGAGGGCCTCGTTGAACTGGTCGTCGGTGAGAAACTCCTTGGGCTTGAACACGCCATCGGGGACGGCACGGTTCTCGAGGGAGTGAGCCTGCCACTCGCCGGCTTGGACGTCGACGTTGACGTCGTTCTGTCCAGGCTCGAGCGGGGCGAGGCCGCGGTGGATGTCATCGGGGTGGACGAAGACAGGGTGAATCAGATCCTCTGGGGAGATGATCGGCCCCTTCAGGTCTCCGTGCTTCTGGTAGCCGCTGATGACCTTGGAGTCGCCGCGGATTGGGTCGAGGAGGTTTGGCTTCGTGATCCAAAGCTCGGCGGGGAGCCCCTTCTTCGGGTACAGCGCCGACGGCCCGAGGGCGCGGGCGCGGATCTTCGGCATGAAGCCCTCGCCCCAGAGCTGCAGGCTGTACATCACGTGCTGCTGGAGCTGATTCCAGGTCCACGCGGGATTCGGCTTGGCAATCAGCTCGACGAGTGGGTGGTCGGCAGGGGCCGCCTCGCCGCCGACTGTGACGCGCCACGGAACCGAGGCGACGGTGCGAGCCACCAGCGTTGTGCAGGCGTAGACGATGACGGACGCCGCGAGCCCGTTCGTGATGACGGTACTCTTCGAGTACTTGCTGCCCTGTGGCTTCCCCTTGATCGTCGAGGGGAGCAGGTCCATCGGCGTGATGCTCTTGGCGAGCATCTGGAGGGCTTCACGACGCACCTGCTGCAGCACCTGGGCCCGTTCGGATTTCGAGACGGCGGGGAGAGAGGAGTTGCCGTACCAGAAGCTATGCCACCAATCACGAACGCCCACGGCGCACCCCCGACAGGTAGATGATGAGTGAGACGAGGCCGGAGAGAAGGACACGAACCATGCGACACCTCCGCGCTACAGGGTACCGAGAACACGAGGCGGCGACAATACTTGTGCCTGAAACTTCATGTGTTGGGTGAGGGCCACGGGGTGACACCTTCAGCACCGATGCTCAGGGCCACGAGCCCGGCGGGTAGACCCCAGCCACTCAGCACGTGCGTCACCTCGACTCTCATGGCCCTCCCAGTGTACGCGCCATCCTCCCACTCCTGCAGCACGAGCGTATCTCCGACCGCGAATCCTCGGTCGTCACGACGGAGCTCGACGCGCTTGTATCCAGAGGCAACGGCGTCGTAGTGCTCGCGACGAGTCTTCAGGAAATGCTTCACAGGGCTCCTCAGTGACAGCAGACGCGGCCGCGTGGCACGCGCAGCGCAGTCAGGCAGCTCCCTCGCCACCACGACCACACCACGCGCGCGGCAGTGGCCTGGACGTGGCGCAGCAGCCCGGCGGTGTGTGGGTAGTGGATCTCGGCGTCGAGCAGCTCGCCATCGTGGCACTCGATTGCGAGGTGGACGGTGGCGGTCCCTCGGCGCACAAGTAGCAGCGTGGCGTGAATCACCACCGATGCGCCGGCCGCGCCAGAGAAGCCCCGGTCTTCCGGCACCCACACGATGACCGGCATGTCCGGGTCCGCCGACACGCTGGAGTGGTCGAATCGGTATGCAAGCCCTGTTGTGCTCACGACTTCGACTCCCCAGCCACGACGACTGGCCACGGGGACGGCGCACCCTCGTCGTCGAGAGCGCGCCACTCGCCTGGCGGTAGCTCGGTGGGGCGGCCTGGCGTCCACGTGTAGAGCTGCAGCGTCGGGCCCGTGCGACGCATCCACCGGCCGCGAGCGTGGCGGGAGTGGTGGGCGAGGAGCTCGGCGGGGGTTGGTGGTCTACGACGCCAGGCTTGGGCTGACTGGTCATTGTCGATGGCCTCACCGAGCTCCTCGGCGGCTTCGCAGAACGGGATGGTGTTCTCGCGGCGCAGCAGATGGATGTCGCCGTAGTGCCCCCACCTGGCTCGCAGCTCCTCGACGCGGCTACCCATCTTCCACCTCCGCGCCGTCGCCAAGTATTGCCTCAAGCTCCTCGGCGCACACCTGCACGGTGTTGGAGAACATGAGCGCCTCTGCCGGCGACCACCCATTCTCACGCGCGAATGCCGCCACGTTCTCGCGGCGGCCCTCCTCTCTCCACGTGGCGGCCAGCTTCCTGGCCTTCTCCGTTACATCGACGTGACTACCCACACCCCACCTCCTCGACTTTCGGCCAGGCGCAAGGGGTACACCAGGCATCGGCCGCTCGCCACATCGCGTCCTCGACCTCGGCCTTGCCGCCGGGGCGCAGCGCGATGACCATCGGGGATGCGCGACCGATAGCCCACACCATCCACAGCGACCACCCGAGCGACGTGGCGTGGGCCGCGTGATGCGCCGCAATCTCCGCCGCGGTCGGTGGTCGGAGGCGCCAAGCGCTGTCTTCCTGGTCGGCGACGAGGGCGGCATGGATGTCGGCGATGGCCTGGAGCGTAATCACGCCAGCGGTGGCTCGCCGAGACAAGTGGTCAAGCAGGTCTTTGACGTGGCTCATGGTGCAACCTCTGGCCAGGGCCACGGGTCAGCACCGGCGGTGACGGCACGCCATCGGTACTCGGGCCACGAGACGAACTCGACCTCGTCGTCGATGTCGTCGACCTCCTGCACCTCGGGGGAGTGCTCGTCGTCCTTCCAGTACTGCCAGAGCGAGACGCCGGCGACAGCCGTGGCCTTGTGGTGAGCGACGATCTCGGCGTGCGTTGGTGGGCGGCGGCGCCAGTCGCTGGCGACTTCGAGCGGCCAGGCGAGGAGGGTGAACTTGACGCCGATGCGCTCGCCCTCGGCGGACAGGAACTCGGCGCACTCGTCCATCTCCTGCATCGACAGCGGCTCGGAGGTCGACAGCACGACCGAGGCGCCACCCTCCACCACGAGAGCCCGGACGGCGGCGACAATGCGGCCGGGCTTGTCTCCAAGGCGGCGCAACTCCACCAGCTCCCGCATCCACGCGGCGAGTTGCAGGTGCCCGTCCCGGCACTCCTGGCATTCCGACTCGATGCAGTGCGCAATCGCTTCCGACAACGGGTCACCCATCACCCCTTCCTCCTCGTGGCAAGTAGCAGCGCCTCGCGGGCATTCAGCCTCGCAATCTGCAGGCGCGCGTTCTCATCGCACCACAGGCGCCCAACGAAGCACGCGCGGCATTTCCACTGGTGTTCCTGCGCCGCCCGTCGCGCCTTCTCATAGCGGGACTCGAGCGCCGCCACCGGCCACTCGTTGCGGTGCGGGTGCTTCTTCTTCGAGTGCCGGCCCATCACACCTTCCCTCCACCCGATTGCACGACGCGATAGCCGGGCGGCACCATCGGCCCGCCCGCACCCCCTCCCTGGCCTCTTGGCACAAGGGCGAGTCCGCGAGCCTTCAAGTACGCGAACCACCTATCCTCGGCTTCCTGATTGGCGCGCTCCTCTGGCGTCATGGCGTCCTGCATCGCCTCAACCGCTTCGAGTTCCGATTGCTCGTCGTCGTTACCCATCACCCCTTCCCTCCACCAGACAGGTCACGTGCGAAGCCACCGCCCTGCCCCTTCACCGGCCACAGGACCTCGCCGTCTGGTCCAAGGTAGATGAGGTCGGTCGGATGATACGTTGACGAGCGCGTGTCCCCGTCGAGGATCACGAACACGTAGTGGCTTGCGCTAGCGATGCGCCCCTCTCGAATGCAGCGCCGCCCCTCTGACGACTCGCGGACACGCATCCCTCGCTTGGCCGGGACGCCGTAGAATTCTCGAACGTAGTCCATTCCCATCACCCCTGCCCTCCGTCATGCTCGGTCGCTCGTGCCTTGCAGTACTTGCACCGAGACCGCCCCATCCTCCACCAGAACGCGGCTTCGTCCTCGTCCGGGACCTCTGGCGACTGCGAGAGGTCCAGATGTCGAGCCTGGGCTTTGGCGAGTGCGGCCCGCTCCGCCTCGAGCTCCCGTTCGGCCGCAACAACCCGATCTCGCCTGCGCTGCAGGTCGTCGTACGCGTCGCGCATCTTCGCGAGCCGTCGTTCGCGCGGGGACCTCTGGCACTTGTGTGGGGCCTGGCGCATCAGGAACCCTCCCGCAATCGACGGTACTCGACCAGCCCGGCCGCGGTGAGCGAGTAGGGTCGCCACGGGGCCCAGCTCCACTGCACCAAGCCGAGCGCCCTGCACCGGCGGGCCAGCACGTGGGCGCGCCAGTCGCTCACACCGAGCCGCCGAGCCAACTCGCGCCGCGTGATGCTGCGGGCGTCGCCGACTACCTTGAGCACGGCGATGTCGCGCTGCGTCGGGGCTCTCACGCTACCTCCGGCCATGCCTGGGCGCGGGCCTCGGCGAGGATGGCGACCAGGCGCTCGACTTCGGCGGGGGATTGAAGATGAATGGCGCCAGGGTCTCCGCGCAGATTGATGAAGCCAGTCGTCCAGTTCACGCTCGCGCCGTCGAGATGCTGCTCCACAATTCGGCCGGCGGGCAGTGGCGGGTTGGTTGGCGATGGAGTGGTAGCGGGGCGGTCCCGCTCGGCGGTCACGGTCGCCAGCTCGGCCTTTGCGGCGGCTCGTGCGTCCTCGGCGACGATCACCCGCGCCTGCATCGACGCGATGGCCTGGACGCGGCTCAGCTCCTCGACCACGTCGCGGGTCTTGAGCGACTCGGCCGCGGTGGCGAGCCTGGCCCGGAGGTCGGCGCGTTCGACATCGAGCCTGGCCAGCTCCACCTCCGTCGCCTTCTCGACCGTCCGACCCCTCTCATTCGTCGCATCGAGCACGGCCTTGGTCGTGGCGAGTTGTGCCCGGAGGTCGTCGCGCTCAGCCTCAACTTTGCGGAGGAGGTCAGCCGTCTTGCCGGCGTTCTCGCGCCCACTGTCGGCCGCGGCGAGGATGGCAGCTCTACCGGCCTCAAGCCTGGCGCGGAGCTCGTCGCGTTCGCGGGTGACGAGGCACAGTCGCTCCTCGAGGTCGGCCTTGATGAAGCCCCACTCGGGCAGTCGGCGGGCGTCGCGGGCCTGGTCGCGTTCTCGTCTGGCCTCATCGCGCTCGGCCTCGACTTCCCGCAGCTTCCGCGCCCCCTCCTCAAGACCAACGAGGGCCTCTTGATAGACATCGCGAGCGGCCCGTAGGTCGTCGCGTTCCCGTCGAGCCTGGTCGCGCTCGGCCTCGGCGAATGCAACCTTCGCTTTCCAGCCCTCGCGCTCACGATCTGACGCATCTCCCGCTGCCTCGATGTAGTCCAGCAATTCCTTCTCCGCCTTCTCGACCTTGGCCTTCCACTCGGCGAGCTCGCATCGAGACGAGTCCAACTCCGAGCACAACGTGCGCCGATCGTCGAACACCGCACGCAGTTCGTCCCGCTCGGCCTCGGCCTTCTCGGCGCGGGCCTTCGCCATGTCGCGCTCTTTGAGCACGGCGCTCAGAAGCTTGTCCTCGGGCATGGACACCGCTAAGCCGATTGGCAGGATGCTGTCGATCGCAGCTCGATGCGCATTCAGGAACTCGGCCTGGAGTGCCGCAACGTCGTATATGCCAACCCCCGTCGCCTTCCTCTGCGCCGCGTCGCCTCCCCCGTCACTCGGTGGCGGTGTCGTCTCTGATGCGTCCTGGGGCACGCCAGGTGCCTCCGTCGTCGTGTCGTCTTCCATCGAGTCTCCCTCCTCAGCACGAGCCAAAGCGAAACGAGATGAAGGACTCGGGGACCTCCTCGTCGGGGTCGAACCCTAGAGCCGCGAGAGCCCTCTTGTCCTCCCGGGACACCTTGCGCGGGTCGACTTGGACGCGGAGCTCGTCGTGCTCGCAGTTCGTAGGGTGCTTTGACTTCGTGTACTTCGCGAAAATGGTAAGTGCCGCAATCAGGTCTTCCATCTCGTCTCTCCCGTCGTTCCTGGCCCTCGGCCTCACTTCAACCACCGTGCCACCTCACACCCTCGCCATCCGGATCGTCGACGGCGTCCGCAGCTTCGTCAATCCCTGCGACGCCGAGTCGGCGCGGTCGTTCGCGGGGCCGTGCGGCGCGGCGGCGCACTCGTCGATCCAGTCCCGGACCCAAGGAGTCAGCATCGGGTCGGGGAGGTAGACGTTGCCAGCCTCGACCTCGGGCACGCAGGCCTCCATCCGAGCCGCCTTGTTCTGGTCGACCGGGACGAGGATGATCCCGGGGATGTCGTGGCGCAGCTTCGCCTCGAGCGGCTTCCCCAACGCTGCGCTCTCGACGTACTTCTTGCCCGCGGCTGGCCAACGGCGGGAGAGCTCGCGGATCGCCGCCTCGGTCTCGAGGATGCCGCCGCGGAAGCGGATCTCGTCGAGAAGGAAGCGGTCGGCCCTGCACTTCGCCCAGACCTGCCCAACCGCCCAGCTCGCCGTGTCCGAAAGCGACCCGAGGGTGAGGTCCCACGACTGGATGAGCTCGACCTTCTCGGGAAGCACCATCCACTTGCCGCTCGACTCCTGGTCTGGTGTGAGGGGCGAGCGTGTCCAGAAGCGCCACCACGATGCCTTCCAGATGTTGCCACCCTCGAAGCTCGGACGGCCCTGGTAGAGCGCCTGCCACTTGCGGCTCCCGACGACGACGCGGATCTTCTCGAGTCGCTCCAGCGGCCAGCGCTCGGCGTGGAGCGCTTCTCCCGCACGGCGGTGGAGCTCGTCGCGCTCGGCGATGGCTGGGTAGTCGACCACCTCCCAGCGGTCGCCCTCGCCTGCGTCCATCGCTCGCAGCAGGCGCCCGGCGAGGTCGTCCTCGTGCCAGCGGGTCTGGATGACAAGCACCCCGCCGCCTGGCGAGAGGCGGGTGTAGGCGGTGCTCTGGTACCAGTCCCAGATGGACTCGCGCTGCGTCGGAGAGAGGGCGACGGCCCAGTCCTTCACCGGGTCATCGATGATGAGCACGTTGGCGCCGCCGCCGGTGATGCTGCCGCCAGTTCCGACGGCCTGGTACCTCCCCCCGCGGGTCGTGTACCACTCGTCCACCGCGAAGGCCTCGGCGTCGAGCTCCAGGTCGAAGGTGTCGCGGGTGAGGTCGAGGCGAGCGAGGGTCCGGGCCGCCTTGCTCCTCTTCTTCGCGGCGTCGAAGCTGTAGCTGGCGACGATGACCTCGTGCTCGGGGTGGCGACCAAGGTGCCACACGGGGAAGCGTTCGCTCGTCAGGAAGCTCTTGCCGTGGCGTGGCGGTGCGAAGAGCATCAGCCGCGGCGAGCGCTTCTCCGCGACGGCCCGCGAGAAGGCCTCGAGGCGGCTGCAGACGTCTCGGTGGAACCACCCCGCCTCGTACTCGGGGAAGTCGGCGCGGACGAACTGCAGGAGGCGCCGCCTCCTTGCTCCTGAGACGATGTCAGCGTCGACGGTCACTGCTTCTCGATGGCCTCGACGAGAGCATCGACCTGCTCGTCGGTCATCCCCGCGAGGAGCTCGTCGACGCGCTTGGCGATGGCACCGCGATCGATCTGAATCGGCCCGCCACCGGGGCCGCTGTGCTCGATGGCCTTCCTGTCTCCGTAGGTCGCTGGGTCATGTGCCTTGAGTAGGAACATCATCAGCTTTTCGTTGCCCCCCTCGGCCATCTTCCACGCACGGCGTGCGAGAAGCTCCACGGCGGAGACCCGCGCGTCGTCGGCCTGGGCGGCGAACTTCTTGGAGCGCTCACGGGCGCTGTAGTAGGCGTCGCGGGAGACCCCCGCGGCACGGCACGAGATGGTGACGTTGCAGGTCTGCCCGAAGGCCTCGAGGAACTTCTTCTTCCACTCACGCTTTGCGGTCGCCATTGGCTTTCTCACAGAGTATTGCGTAGTACCAGCCGCGCCCGGCGTGGCCTTGTGTCGAGGCCGTCGCCCGGTAGCACTTCACGACGCGCACGGGCCAGTCGCGCATGACGAGGGAGACGAAGGTGTCGTACCAGCGGTTCAGCGACGGGAGCTTCGTCGGGGTCTCGATGCGGTGGCGGGCGTGATGGTGCTTGATGCAGAGAGTCGTGAGGTTCGACGGCGCGTTGTTGCTCGGGTTGTGGTCAATGTGATGGATCTCGAGCCCGGTCGAGCCTCCGCATCGGTCGCAGTTGTCGCCGCGGCGGGCCTGGGCGACGTGACGCTGGCGCTGCCGAGCGCGCCCCGAGAAGACCGCGCCGAGGCCCAACTTGGAGTCGATGTAGCCAGAGCCCCGGCCGAAGCGCATGTGGCGCGCCTGGAAGCACGTCGTGACGAGGACGAACGGCGCAGTGTCGGTGCGGGCCGCAGTGAGGAGGTCGCACAGCGGCCAGGGGTTGCCGTAGGTGTCGATGTCGAAGAGGTCGAAGTCGTCGACCCGCGGCGGGGCCAGGACGAGGTTGTCGCCGACGAGGGTGTCTGGCTGTCGTGTCCGTCGCTGGTCGATGCCGAGGTAGCTGGCGACGCCCGCGTAGCACTCGCGGCGCATGTGCCCGAAGCCCGCACAGCAGTCGAGGACCCGCACTGCGGAGGGGCCACCAAGCCACTCGATGGCCTTCTCTCGGATGCGGCGCTTGCGGAAGATGTCGGAGTTGTCGGTCATGGGGCAACCAGCCTACACGCCACGGCGTCCGCATCGAGAGGCCTCCATCGCCCCTCGGTCGTGCCCCACTCCTTGCGCGGGACAGAGGTCCCCGTGCTGTAGTGAAGCATCGGCACCTTCGCGCCGGTCACCCACTGCACCCACAGCGAGAACCCGTTCGCGTTGGCGTGTGCGGCGTGGTGGGCTGCGACCTCGGCCAGGGTTGGCGGGCGCTCCAGCCATTCTCCGGTGTCGGGGTTGGCGGGCTGCGTTGGGGGCTTGCGGTGTCTGGTCATTTGGCGCGGGCTCCATGAACGATGAGCGAAAGCAGGGCCGCGACTGCGACTTGGGCTGGCTCCTCGAGGAGCACCACCTCCCGCTTCGTCACGTGGTCTTCGAGAACCTGGCAGTCAATCCCGAGCGACTGCAGGATGTAGGGGAGGCGGCCGACTGGAGCCTTGGCCGAGACGGTGTGCGTCTCGGACGGTGGATGAGCGCCTCCGAGCGGGTCGAGTTGCAGGATTTCAGCCACCTTCCTCCTCCTCCTCTTCCTCCTCCAGATCCTCGATCTTGAGAAGTGCATCGCGAATAGAAACCATGCTCCCCTCAGACAAGAGGGAGTGGACACCGGCGAGGTAGTAGATCGGTACCGCCCGCTCGACCGCAAGCACGGCGAGGTGTGCGAGCGCCCCGCCTGCGCCAGCGATGACTGCGGCAGCCCCGTCGAGAGCCTGCACGAAGTGGGGGCGCAGATCGGGGAGAACCACGATGCTGTGCGCCGGAACGGGGGCGTTTGGCTTCGGCTTCACCACGGCGCCGCGGATTTCCCCTGGCGGCTCGGATCCGAGCACGAGGAGCGAGTAGGCGCCACCAAGCCTCACACCACGGAACGCGAGCTGAATCGCGTGCGCGGCGTCGAACGCGGCTGCTTGAAGAGACTGTTGATCGGCGGATAACTCGCCGAAGTAGTCCCCCCAGTCGTCAAGCTGTAGACCGGCGCCAAGCATCCAATCCGAGTGCAGTGGATCATCTCCTCCGCACTTCCACCCGTCACATGACACGACCTTCCACTCGATGGTTGATTGCCGGCCGATCATATCCAGCGCCCAGTTCTCGAACGCTCCTCGCGGCACGAAGAGGTCTTCGTGCCCAGGCCAGCGCAGGCGCATCCATCCCCCAGTGAGGTTGGCTTGCCGAACGATCTCGGCGCGCGCCCTCTCAATGTCTTCGTGGCTTGGCATCAAGACTCCTCCCCGAAGCTGATCTCGTACTTGACCCGATCGTCCTCGCCCCACCGTGCCCGGATGGCGAGCTCGATGTCGGCGGCGATGGCTGGCGGCGCCGACACGAGGATCCAAGCGGGCCGCGGGTCAGTGCTTGGCAAGAAAGGTTCCAGCCCCGCGTCCTCGTCGTCTTCATCGGGCTCCACGCCCAGCAGCTCGTCGAGCGCAAGTGCCTCGAGGTCGAGGCTTGCGTCCAGCGCCTCGAGCTGCCCATCGAGGTCGGTGAAGGTCCCTTGGGCGCCGGGGTTGTTGAGGGTCAGGTTGAGGGCGCGCTCGTCAGCCGGGGGGAGATCCACGACGACGACGTCGACCTCTTCGACCCCTTCGCGACAGAGGAGCTCGAGGCGCTGGTGGCCGCCGACGATGTGCCCCGTGCGCTCGTTCCAGACCAGGGGCTCGACAAGCCCCCATCGACGCAGGCTCTCCCGCAGCGCCTTCTGCGCCTTGGGGCTGATCTTGCGTGGGTTGTCGGGCGCGGGCTTGATGGCGGCGACTAGCATGCGGCGGATGGTGGGTTGCTTCATGCTCGGCTCCTCGGGCTCGGGAACTCGGCCCACGCCCGACCGTCGAGCAGCTTGCCGCCGCTCGTCGGAAGTGGTCCGCCCCACTGCTTGAAGAAGAAGGGAACCCCCGCGGCATGGCACTGGTCGCGAACGTCAAGGACCCACTGCACGCGCTCGGGCCGCGGGCTCCACGCGCCGGCGCGCCGCTCTACCAGCCCGCGATCGGGGTGCTTCCACAGGTGGCTTCCCGACTCGCCCCCGACGATCACCCAGTCGACGCCGGCGAGGGAGAGCCCAGGCAGGGGGGACAGCATCGGCTCGACCGAGACGAAGCGGAGATGGGCGTCGACCTGACGCAGCACGTCGATGCGGTCGACGTGGGACTGGCTCTCGACCGTGACCCCTGCCCAGACGTTGGGCGCGAATGGGAGGCGGTGCGAGTAGTCGCGCATGGCCTCGGGCCGCTTCGTGAGGATCTGGAAGGTGTGCCGTGGGCAGCGCTCGATGGTCGTCATGACCTGGTCGCGGTAGGTCTCGGGCACGGCGTCCCAGAATAGGTCAGACATGGAGTTGACGAAGACCAATGAGGGGGACTTGACCCGCTCGGGCTCCCGCAACTTGTGCGGCCGCAACGTGAGGTCGAAGCCGTTGGGAAAGGCGGGCGTCCCACGCTTCCGCTCCGCGAAGGTCCGGGCGTAGCAGTGCCGACACCCCTCCGACACGGGCACGCACCCCGACATTGGGTTCCAGGTGAGTTCGGTCCAGGCGATGGGGGTCTCGTTCATGGGATGTCACCAGTCGAGTGGGAGGAGGGCGTCTTCGTGCGCGGTCTCGGGGGCTGGCTTGTTGCTCGTCGGAAGAGGGTCTCCAGGGCGCGAGACGAATGACCAGGTCTCCGGCATCGTGAGCTGGATGGCGCGACCGCCGCGATCCCCTCGGATGAGGGCCCTGCGGCGGAACTGCGGCACGTTGTAGTTGACCGCGTCGATGACGTCGGCCGCGACGGTGTATCCAAGCTCGTTCGCCTTCGCGAAGAGCGCCAGACGAAGCGGCTCGAACTTCGCCTCGGTGAGCAGCGGTGGGACGTTCTCGATGACAAACATCCCAGCACCGAGCTCGTCGGCGATGCGAAGGAACTCGAGCACGAGGTTGTTGCGCGGGTCAGTTGGGTCCTGGTGGCCAGACCTCGAGAAGCCCTGACACGGCGGACCGCCAACGACAACGTCGATGGTCCCCCGCCATCCGGAGGCCTCGAGCATGGAGAGCAGGTTCTCACCTGTCGCTTCGCGGGCATCGCCGAAGAACAGCGCCCGACATCCGAGGTCTTCGTTGGGGTTCTTCATCCCGATCCACCCCTCGTCACCTGGAACCACCTCGAAGCCGCGGCGGGCGCGTCGTGACTTCTCGAGGGCTTTGGCCAGGCGGGCACGGTCACCCTCGCACCCGTAACCAACGAGCGAGCCGAAGCGGCGGTTGCCGAGGTTCCACAGATAGGTGATCGCCGCGGAGGCTTCCCACTCCAGCGCGGCGACAACGTCGACCCCGGCCGCGTGCAGCCCGCACGAGAAGCCCCCGCACCCAGCGAACAGGTCGACGGCGTTGACGCGCCGCTTCGGTCGCGCCGGGACGATGAGGCCTGACGTGGTTGTGGTCCACTCGTTCATGGGGTTGGCTCAGGAAAGAGGTTGGTGTCGACCTCCACGCCGTCTATTCTCCACTGCCGCGCGAGCTCTCCTGGCCCGTGGCACTCCGGGCACAGCCCAGACCGCTCCATCAGCGCGGCTACTGGCCGGTGGCACCTCGGACACGTGGCCGCCCGCCCGCGATAGTATGGATCGCCCTCTGCCACCAGGTGGCGAGTTTTCTGGCAGGTGTAGCAGAGCTCCGCTCTGCAAGAGCCGCATCGAGCAGCGACCGGATAGCCGTCGCTCTGGTGAGAGATGCATTTCTCATCCCCTCTCAGCCCCCATGTGGAAACACACTTGCCGCCCACGCTCTTGTGAGAGATGCACCTCTCGCTCATCACTCCTACCCTCCATCTCCACCCGGGCGTGTCCTCTCGTCTACTCGGCCGGCGGCTGCGCCTCGACCACCTCGGGCCCTGTCACCCTCGCCCACTCGGCCCGCAGCTCGGACATGGCGGAGCCGATTCCATCGGCGTCCAGCTTGGCCCCGGCGATCTTCACTCGGTCGGCGAGGAAGGCGTTCGCAGCTCGGCGGTCGAGCTTCTCGATACGCATGATCTCCTCTACTGCGGCCGTGCCCACCTTCTTCACGTCCTCCTCTGGCGCCGACACGGCTGGGACAGGAGCGGCGGGAGAGCTGGCGGGGGCAGACGACAGCCAGTCGCGGATCTGCTTCCCAAGCTCCGGGCCGGGCTTCGCGATGACCTGGTCGGCCAGCGCAGAGCAACGGGTCTTCGTCACGATGGCGCGGTGCATGTCGTCCATGTCGGCGACGATGTCGAACTCGTAGTCGAGCCCCTCGCGCTGCACCGGGGCCATGCCGACCTTGCGAGGGACGGTGCGGCCCTTCGCGTCCTGCTCGAGCACCCACTCGACCTTGGTGCGCATCGTCACGACCAAGTGCAGCGGGGCCCTCACAAGCGCGTCGACCAAGCGGTTGTGCTCTGGGGTCACATCGCGCCAGGCGCCGAAGCTGTTCTTCGACGCGGACCGGGCGGATGCATTGTCGACCTGCTCGAGTACGCCACCCTTCCCCACCCATGCGTGGGAGAGACTGTCGATGATGAGCACCGAATAGCCCGCGGCGGCGGCCTCGGCGATGGCGGCGATGTAGTCGCGCGGCGAGAAGCGTTCGAGGCAGAGCACGTCGAAGTCGACGACGTCGGCGTAGAGCTCGGCGCTGTGGTTCTCGGTGTCGATGAGGGCGATTCTACCATCCTCACCAGCGATCCCTTTCGCCAGTTGCAGGGCTGTGTAGGTCTTCCCTGCGCCGCTGGGACCAAGCAGCGCAACACGCGCCTTCTTCGTCGACCGTTGTGCTTTCACGAATGCCATGGTCTGTGTCTCCTGTCGTTGTGGGCGGTCAGTAGGTCTCGCCGTCGTAGGTCTCGCCGACGTAGTTGCAGCTCGGGCACCCGTTGCCCGAGCAGATGGGGCAGAGGTTCGGGGCCCGCGCGTCCTCATGCGCCTCGCGGCATTCGCGGCACACGGTGTAGCGGTCCATCGGCCGGCCGCAGTCGAGGCAGGTGCAGTCGGTCGCAGTATGGGTCCCGGTGCCTTCCATCAGCAGTCCTCCTCAATGGGCTCGTCAACGTCGCCCTGGTCGTACCAGGATAGAATCTCTGGGCGGTAGCGCTCCAACTTGGAGGCCTCGCAGCGGTCGCAGACGCGGCAGAGCTCGATGCCCTGCGCGTCCTTCGCCCACCATGAGTCTAGGCCGGATCCGCAGTTGCATGGTCGGAACATCAGCAGCGCACCTCCTCGGCCCAGCGGAGGATCTCGCCGATCGCCTTGTCCTGCGCAGCGCCGAGCGTGCCGCGCTTCCCGAAGTCGAGGACGAACTGCCTGTAGATTGCGTCGACCATCTCCTCGTTCGACGCCCTACACGAGAGCACCAGGGCGCGGCGCGCCTCCTTATACGCCGCCAAGAACTCGACGCGTCGTAGGTGCTTGCAGCGCCGGCCGCTCTGCCCCGCCGGGCAGGTGCAGGTCCCGGTCGCGGGGTCGGTGTGGTAGGTCACGTTCGGGTTAGAATCGCTGCGCATCTTGACGACCATGGTGCTCTCCTCAGGTTCGGGGACCATTCCCCGTTGCCCATGAGAGAAATATAGACACCTTCGTTGCGCGAGTCAATGCGAATCTTTCAAGATGCGCACTATTTCTGTTCGGCCCCGGGCACTGCGAGGCGGAGCCAGCCGACGAGGCGCTCCGACAGGTCGCGGTGCATTGCTGCGTCCGAGCCTGGCTCGAGGAGCAAGCGAGTGACCCGCGCCCCGACACGGAGCAATCGCCGGGCCACCTCGGCCTCCTTGTCGACGCCCCACACTTGCTTGGCCCACTCGATGTCAGCCACGTCCTCGACCGAGAAGCCGATGGTGATGGGCTTCTTGCGCCCCTTCTTCGTCGGGCCTGGCGGGTGTCCCGCTCCTGGCCGCTTTCCGCCGTGTTCCATGATGGTGCTCCTTCGTGCCGGGTAGTCGGCCGCTACAGGGTAGTGTGTACATGCGAGGGATTCAAGACTTGGGTTGACGGAACAGCCACCGACGTACCATCAGCCGAATGTGCCCGCGGAACTGACGGCGGGTCATGCGGCCGGGCCCCGCCCAGATGGTCACGGGCGCCACCCTCGCGAGAGCAGGAGAAGCCACACCTGCGGGAACGCCGACTGGCCGCCGGCCAGGAACATCGCCAGGTCGTCAAGCAGGAGCAGAAGTAGCAGGTCTCTCATGGTGGCCCTCCCAGTGCCCTCGGTAGGGATGATATCGGCCGAAAGCAGCGGGCCGCCGAAGTAGATGCCTCCGGTCTGTCCCGGCCCGCTCCTGCGGATCGCCCTCCTCGACACGACCTCGCGTTGTCCGTTGTCGAGGAACTCCACAAGGACCGACCCCATGCGAGTCGAGGTCGCGACGACGCGGCACAGGCGGCCCCTCATCGTCGCCCGCTTCGCGTTGTTCCCCCAGGTGAATACGTAGGTCACCCCACCCTCCCCGTGCCCGACAGACGAGCCCCGCCCAGGTGCCGGGCAACGAAGTCGCGGGCGGCCTCGAAGGCGCCACAGTCGCAGCACCTGAAGCCATGGCGCTCGGCGTCGACATCGGCCCGGAGAGCGACCGAGCCGCAACGACAGGTGAAGACCTTGGCGTCTGTGCGCTGGGCCGCGAGCCACAGGCGCCAGTGCAGGGGGAGGGCCAGGACGAGAGCGCGGTAGGCGGCGAGTGGTGAGGGGCCGCTTCCAGTGTGCCTGACGACGGGGCCGGAAAGTAGCGCGGCAACACACCGGTCTGGCTGGGCGTCGATGCGCACTCGACACTCCCCGTCGAGATGTGCTGATGCCGAGCTCTCGTTGTGCTGGAAGAATGGCAGCCCAGTTCTCTTGCTCAGTTCCTCAATGGTGGTCATCGTCCCACCCCCCACTCGCGAGCCGTGGCTATTCTCTCGAGAGCGGCGGCTTGGCGCTCCTGGGCGGCGAGGTGGCGCTCGCTGATGTCGAGCTGCCTGGCGTTCGCGGCCTCGGTGCTGGCGCGGGCCTTCGCCCACTCTGCGTCTGAGGCTTCACGAGCTGCGCTTTCCTTCGCGCGCGCGGCTGCCACGTCGCCCAGCATCTCGACGACGCCCCCAACGTCCTTGAATCGCTCGGCGACGAGGGCCATGGTGGCTGTGAGGTCGACGAGTTCCCGCTCGACTCGCGCAAGGCGGTCTTCTATTCCTGGCATGTGTTACTCCTGGTGGCCTCCGAAAGGTAGGCACTGACGCCGTGCCGCGTCGAGCTCTGGTACCGTGACAGCGAAGCGCGAGGCCGAGGAGCCATCGAAAGAATTGGCCCCGGCCATGGCGCACCCCCTGCGAGGCTTCGGAGCCCGCGGCCGCGACATCGACCACGGCACAAACGTCGTCTAGCGCCTGGCATGTCTCCATCGCCGCCACGCGGCGGCTTAGAGTCGTGAGCAGAGCGGCCCTCAGTCTTTTCTCGCACTGGAAATACAGCGCAGATCCGTCCGCATCCTGCTCCCCAGTACATGGGTCGTACAACACGAATGCTCGCGCGCCGCAGCAGTAACATTGGGCCCGGTAAGACGAGCCTTTGCTTGCGCTGTATGGGCGTCGCCAACTGCTGAGGTTGTGCCCAAGCTCTCGTGCCAGTGCGGCCATCGCCCGCATGATCTTGTCGGCCTGATACGGGTGTGTGCTCATCACTCCTGCCCTCCATCATGGTGCTCGGTCTCGGCGTCCAGCCGTGCCTCGTCACGCGCTGCTGCCGCAGGCTCGGTCGCGCGAAGCACAACTTCCTCGGCCTCGTCGCTGGCGTACCACGAGCCGTCAGCCTCGACCCACCGCTCGGCCCACTCGCGCAGGTGCCGGCACAGGTCCTCCTCGGCCTCCCTCTTTACCCCGTCCCGCAGCGAAAACACGCGATCGTCGAATCCTGCCTCCTCGTTGAGGAACTCCTCCATGCTCTCGAGCACGCCCAAGGCATCGGCCGACACCCAATCGACAGGCCGCACGAGGACGACGGTAGCGACCACCACGCACCGCTCCTCCCCCGCGTCGAGGTAGTCGTCGGCATCGATAAGCGCATCATCGCGGCTGCCGAACGGACCATGCACGGCCGCTTCGTCCGCGAATCTCCAGCACCACTGCTTCTCGTCACCCATCACTCCCGCTCTCCATCCTCTCCCGCCATCGGCGGGAATGCCTGTGTCCTCGCCTCTCGCAGTACGGCGATCATGTCGTCCAGCCCCTCGGCGTCGAGTGGGAAGCACTCAGTCCGCTCGGGCCCCACGAGCAGATTGCACGCGCCTTCTCCCCACCACAGTCGGAGCTCGACACTGGAGTCGACCTGCAGCGAGGAGAGGTGCTCGTCACCGTGGCGCAGCGAGCGGAGAGCCTCGGGCCGGCGGGCCTCCTGCGGAGCCTCGGCGGCCTCGCGCCCGTAGAGGCGCTGCATGGTGCCGAGCACATCGCGCAGGGCGAGCTGGCGGCCGCGGAGGTAGGCGGATTGCCTGGCCTCGTCACGCTCTCCCAGCGCGGCATCGCGGGCCCTCGCACAGGCATCGAAGGCGCGCCTGGCCTCGTCGCACTCCTCCTCCGCCTGCTTGCACGACCCCACCCACCAGGCGGCCCACTGACGCACCGACTGGCACCCCGGCGACGCGGGCCACAGGCGCCGCAGCTCGGCGAGCTCCATGCGCAGCAGGTCGGGCTGGGCCATCGCGACCGCGAGCGACGGCGACGGGGCCAGCATCGCGCCTCCGGGGCCGGACGGGACAGGCTTGTCCCGATCTGCCTTGTTCGCGGCGCATGCACTGCAGAGCGCGTGGGCTCGCTCCCCCTCGAGCCACCTCCGCCCCACGCAGTTCCGGCAGAATGAGGCGCCACAATCGTCACAGCGACCGAGGACCGGGGACCGCACAGTCCCGTGGTCTCGGCATGCATCCGTAGGCCCGGAACCACCGCTTTCCGGCACCGCATGTGCTGGCTCTGGCGTCGAGGGGGGCACCGGCCCCGCGCTCTGGGCCCCGGAGGCGAGCCGGTAGGTGTAGGGGTGGGCCGAGCCGTTCCCAGTCGTGATGCGCTTGACCTCTCCCGACTCGACCAGCGCCGCCAGCGGGGCGCGTAGCTGCGACACGGTGCAGCCGAGCTCTTCGGCGATGCCGCGCGCCGTGGGGTCGGTCCACGTGCGGATGGTGCTCAAGATGTCCTCTCGCTTCGGTCCGCTTCCCTTCTTTCCTCTCATCTCATCCTCCACTTGTGCGACGATACGCCTGCCTTCCTCGCTTCGTGGGTCGATACGTCGCCCGAGACACTTGGTCCGTGGCTCGTCGGCGCGACGACATTCGAGGCGGTCACTCATGGCTAATCGCCTCCCTCTGCCTCTGCTCGGCCTCGCTGCCCTTGTACCACCGGTCTGACCCCTGCGACGACAACCACGACTGCCAGCCTCGCGGCAGGCCCTCAACCAGCCGTTGCCATGCCGCTCTCACGTCATCCCCTCGCGCCTCGGCATTCCACTCGACCACCAAGCGCACTCTCCACCCTCCAGCCGAGGGCGACGCCACGGCGAATCCGCCGTCGAGGTCGAGTCGGTACTTCTCGAGCACGGAGTCCCACACCCACTCACGGAATCCAGTCTCTGCGACCAGTGTGCCAATCACTGCCGCCTCCACCCTGGCTTCCCGGCCGGAGTCACCATCAGCGCCCGGTCGCTCGTCTTCGCCCAGCCTCGCCCAGACTTACCCCCGCACGGCATCGGCTCCTCGTCGGGGATGGCCGGCGCTACCTCCAACAGCTTCGCCAGCGCGGTCGACTGGCACTGACGAATCCTCTCGCGTCCAACGCCGAAGAACTCGCCCACCTCCTCGAGAGTGTGCGGGCCGCGCGCTGCAACGTCCAGGGCACAGGTCTCGTCCATGGTGCCGAGCCAGAATCGTGGGTCGACTCGAAAGGTGCGGAGGTACAAGAGCAGGGCCAGGTGATAGCGACAGCCGAGCCAGGGGCACGGGCGCGGGCCGGCCTCACATTCACCGCGGAATCTCGGGCGCTCGGGCAGGGGCTCGTCGGCCGGCCAAGTCTCGCTTGGCTCGGAGCATTCTGGCGCTGGGGCGCGAGACCGCCCGCGTTGCCATCCACCCTTGCGGCGCTCGATGCTCGCGGGGAGGTCCTCCTCGCGAATCTCCCAGCGGCTTTGGCGACCGACCGGGACGAAGGTGGCGGCGAGCTCCCCGAGCTTGATGCGCTTCACCACGAGTGTGACGTTGACGCCAAGTCGTCGAGCTGCTTCTGTCGCGGTCATTGTCCGTCCCGTAGGTCGATGATGGCAATCGCCAGCTTGGTTGCCGTCTGCGCGTTGGCGAGGTCGTGGCGCAGTTGTACCACCTCCCCCTCAGCGAGCTCGGCACGGAGGCGCAGGCGATGGCACTCATCCTCGAGGGCGGAGCACCGGTCCTCGGCGGTCTCGAGCGCGGCATCGGCCGGGGTGTATTCGGTCATGGCTCGGCCTTCTTCGCGGCCTTGCGGGCTCGCTTCATGAGGCGCTGCTCGACGTCGAAGGCGAGCTTGTCTTGCTTCTCGGCAATCTGCGTGAGCTGGGCTTCGATGGTGACGAGGTGTCGTACGATGGAGAGCACGATTCGGTCGATGATTTTGTCAAACATGGTCATTCCACGGTGGAGAGGGGAGTCATTCCCCCAGTTCCTCGAAGATCGCAGGCACGTGTTGCCGGAACTCGTCCAACAGCAGACTTGCGACGAGTCGCATATCGGGGTGGGCGGCTTGTGCCGTTCGCAAGTGGAAGAAATGGCGCCACTCACGAAGGTTCATTGTCATCATGATCTCAGTCTTGGTTGAGTTTGGCAGCACCGACCGAGCTTGCTCCGGCCTTGCTCCGGCCTTCAGCATCTCGAAGTACAGCATCTCGGCCGTCTCGATCGCGGTGTCCCACACACTCCGCATAGCTTGGTTCTGCCCCTGCATGAAGAAGCTGGGCAAACAGAACGTGACCTCCTGGCCGAAGCGGTCGGCGGCGTAGTTGCAAAACCTGGTTGACTCCTGCGTGTAGCTTGCCAGGCGATGCCGCACAATCTCATGACTGACCCCACGGTCTGTCACCACTCTGGCTGACACCGAGCAGTGCTCAAACACCGAGTAGTGCCCGCGTTTGAGCAACATCCGAACAAATGGCTCTGACGATCCGTCTGTGATCTTGCCCTCGCTCTTGTAGGAAGTTCTCCCAGCGCGCTCAATTGCCAGGAGCATATCAAGTCCAGCCTGCGTCCAGAACACCTCGACAGATGGCTCAACGATCTTCATCTCTCACTTCCCTCCATCCTGCTGTTGTTGTCGTCTCTCACACCTGGGACACCGAGCCCCGCCCGTCGTCGACCTCCCAGCCTTCGGGTGGTCGCACCAGGCCCGTCCGCACAGTGTCCGCCAGATGGTCTTCCCGCCCTTCCCGCAGGTCTCGATTCTGGCAAGGTGCCACACGTCGTGACGGAGGATGTACTCCAGACGTGGGGTCATATCGAGACCCTCCCCAGCACCTTCGCCACCGTGACCACTGGGTCACCGACCTCCGCGTCGAACGCCTCGGCCAGGGCAATCGCTTCGGCCAGCTCCTTCCCGCGACAGGCCCGAAGCCCACTCGTTACGTGGTCGACCTGCCATCCCCCCTTGCCGCGGCACACCCCGAAGCGCCCGTATCTCAGTCCTGCCACGAGGCGCGGTCCCTCGGTCGTCGTCTGGTACCAAGTCCCACTCACTGGTAGATGCCTCGCCCGTAGGTCGACTCGAGCACCTTGAGTACCTCGGCTGTGGAGAAGCACACAGCCGAGCGCCACCCGCACCCCGCGAGGTCGACCAGCCAAGTGCGCTGCGTCTCGGTGGTCCTTCCTCCCGGCGCCTTGAGCTCGATCGCCAGCGGGGGCACGACTGCCCGGCCGTCACGCCAGCCGAAGATGAGGTAGTCGGGCACCCCGGCCTTCGTGCCCATGCGCTTGTTCGCGGCGGCCCGCTTGGGGTCCGGCGTCTCGTTGGGGACGTGTGTGTAGAGGAGTCCGCTCGCGTCGAGGATGCGAGCGACTGCGACCGAAAGTGTGTACTCGGGGGTGTGGCTCATTGGTTTCTCAGGGCGGCTTTCTCGCCCTCGTACAAGGCGATGGTGCAGAGCGCGCGAACGGCATCGTCGAACGTGGCGGTATGCAGGTGGCTCGGCGTCCAGTTCTCGAGTCGGTAGCGCAACCACTCAATGCGTGCCGCGAGGTCTTCGGTCATCCATCCGTCGTGCGATCCGGTGAACTCGCCGTGCAGTTGCTCGCACACGTCAAGGATGCCCCACCGGTAGTGGTCTTCACGTATGATTGTTTTGCCGGTCGCGTCTTGTCCAACCCTGGCAGCAACCTTCCCAACATCATCAAAGGCTAGGACTTGGGCCTGAGGAGTGCGCAGGAGGTAGGCGGGATGAAAAGTTGGTAGGAGTGGAATTCCATGTATCTCGAACCACTTCCCGCGCATGCGCGTGATAGGGGTCTTGGTATTAAGCAACGCGTGCGCTGGAAACTGGCCAAGGGTGACGATGACCTCGGGCAGGATCGCGGATAGCTGCTTGAAGAATAGGCCTCCGGCCATGTCGATGATGCGGACATCCTCGCGCATAATGCCGGTCGCGGCGATTAGCTTCGTGAGGATGTCACCAGCCGGACCACCGAACGGTCCCTCGCTGATGAAGAGCACGCGGGCCTTGCGGCGGAGTCCTCTTGCGTCAATCTCGTCCTCTAGTTTCCATTCCCTCGCTTCAGACACAACTTCCCCCTCAGGGCCTCGGCCAACTTGGCCAGCCCACTCATCTCGAGCTGTCGGACGCGCTCTCTTGTCAATCCAAGAAGCGCGCCAATCGCCTCGAGACTCAGCCCGCCGCGGTCTGCCACGTCGAGCGCGCACGTCTCGCGGAGCTCGCCAACGAGGAAGCGCCAGTCGAGCCGGACCGACCCGGCCTCCGTCACCTCGATGGCGAGGTGGTAGGGGCACGACACCCACGGGCACGGGCGCGATGCCCCGCGACACTCACCCCTGGTCTTCGGCCGATGGGCCTCGGCCGGGTAGGTCTCGCTGCTGCGCTGGGTGTAGGTCCTCATGGAGTGGATGGCGTGGCGACGCTGGAGGCTGTTCATTGGCGGGCCTTCTCGGTGCAGGTCGGGCACAGAATCTCGACGTGGGGCCAGTCGTGATGCGTCGACCATCCAAGCGCCTCGATGGTGTCGTGCGCCTCGACGGCGAGATCACTGGGGCGGCCGGGCCGGAGTGGGATGGAGTGGTGCGCGCCGCAGCGGTATGCAGGTGGCTCGGGCGTGTGTTCCGTTGATGACGATCATGGGTGGGGTCTACTTTGTTTCGTGGGAGGTGACGGTAGGTGACAGGCTGAAGAGGTGGCTGATGACGGCTAGGGGCCGCCAAAACATTGGCGCTCAGGCCAAAGGTGACGCTGATGACGGGACTTGCAGGTTCTCCCCTGCCGCGCGCGCATGTGCGCATGCGTGCGTACGCACACATGAGGGACCTTTTTGCTATCAGGTGTCACCAGCTCGATTCTTGCCATTTTTCGCCTTTCGTATCGCGCACTTGATGGGTGACACATGGCGCTTTTTGGCCTGTCATCAGCCGTCATCAGCCGTCACCTCAGTCAGAGTATGGCGATGACCACCCATCTGGCGGCGAGGACAGCAGTCGAACTCCCTTTCGCAGTCGTGCCGTCTTGGTGCGTGCCGGCGGAAGGCGCTTGTCAGAGAGACGGCGCCAGAAGACGCGCTCCGAGAGCTCCTCCTGCCCGTTCTCTGCCGCCCAATCCTCGAAAGCCTGGCGAAGCTCTCCGGCTCTGGAGACGTACCCATCGCCGAGCTCGCAGCAGTCGGCCAGGAAGCGCCCTACCGGGTCACAGTCGTCTCGATACTCTCCAGTTTCAGCCTCGACGACGGAACACACCCCAAGCCCCTTTTCGTGCCACTCGACGGCGGCCCTGACAAGAGAGGCCAGGATTTCGACGCGGGCCTCCCACAGCTCATCCTGGACGGCCGGATTGATGGCAAAACGCTGGGTGAATGGAACGCGCCGAACGCGCCGCCACGTTCCGTGGTCCTGCCCAAGGATTGGCGGGGCGGTGTTCGCCATCGCCCAGAGCTTCGCGGTCATGGTGAAGCTGTAGGGGTCGCGGTGCTTCGGGTTGATCTGAATCGTATCGCCGCCCGTGAGGCGCTTGATCGTGGCTTCGTCAAGCGGGCGGTCTTGCTTCGGCTCCCCGCAAATGACGAGCCTCGCGCCTCTGACGGCCTCGAGCCCGATGTCACACCCACCTGTGTGGCTGGCCAGCAGGATTGCCTCGAAAGCGATCGTTGCGGCGTAGTCCCCAAGCACCCTGGCCACGGCATTGAGCAGCGTGCTCTTCCCGTCCGCGCCATCGCCGATGGTCATGAAGAAGCACTGCTCGCCAACGCACCCCGTGATACTGTACCCAAGACCACGCAGAACCCATGGCCGAAGCTCCTCGTCTGGCATGACTTCGGAGAGGAAGGACGCCCACCGACCAGCGGCGGCATCTGGCCGGTACTCAACTGGGCACAGCTTCGCCTGCAGATCCTCGGCTCGGTGCGGCATCAACTCGCCTGTGCGCAGGTCAACGGTCCCGTTCGCGCAGTTCAGAAGCAGCGGATCTGCGTCGAAGTCCGTCCATGAGCACGAGAGGGCTGAGCGGGCGAGGTCGAGCATGGCGCGGACGTGCCCGATTCCCTGGCTTGACGATGCCCAGCGGAGAAGCGAATCCCTGCGCTCCTTCGGCGAGCGCGCTGCCTCTTGGACGATGCCCTTCGCCGTCTCTACCGCGAGCGCCTGAGCTCCGAGGGCGTCCCTCTTCCAGCGTTGGCCGTCGTAGAGCATCCACCCGAACTCGGCGCAGTAGCGGGCCCTGTGGCGGTGCTGTGCGGCGAATCGCTCTGCATTCCCAACGTCCGTACACCATGCCTCTCCAGTCTCAGGCGGCGTTGGGGCCGGGCGGCCCTTCGCTGGGACAGGAATCGATATCGGCTGAGAGACAGGCGCACCGAGCTCGGCTGCCGCCGTGGCCCGCATTCGGTCAGCCCCGAGCGCGGCGAGTCCGATCGCGTCGTAGACCTTTCCGCAGCGCTCACAGACGGCGCGCGTCTTGGTCACGTGGAGGCGGCCCTCACAGGTGCATGTGTCGACCAAAAGCCGGACGTGAATCTCTCGACAGTCCAGCGAGGGGAATGGACGAATCGGTGGGCCAGGAGTTGGAAACGAGGACACCGGTGACGCAGATGCTTCGGCTCGCGCGACGAGTTCTTCCCACGATGGGTCTGTCAAGAGCCAATCCTCCACTCAGGAGCAGACCACGTCGTCTCCCAGTCAAGCGGCTCTGACAGGGCGAGCAGTTGGCTCCATTCCTTGTAGTACGCCTGCGCGATTCGCCGGTCGTGCAACTCGACCGCATTCTCGAAGGACCGCTCTGCGTTCTCTGACGGGTTGAAAGAGCCAGTCCAAACGGCTACAGGGAAGACATCGTCGCTGTCTTCGCATCCCTGCCATCCTGATGGCGCGCAATTCATTCTAAAAGAACTTGTTGTGCATCCTTGGCGATGCTGACTTTGTTGGAGCATTGCCAACACAGCGAACAGCGTCAGCGTTCTCTTCGCTCGCAAAGCTCAATTCTGAGGGAAGACCTGGAAGGAACTGCCTTGGTATTCCGCCTATCGCGTCGTATTGCCTGCGCAGTCGCGCTTTCCACATCACCCCGTCTGGCTTGAGAAAGTCCTCCTTTGCCACCAGCACTGACGCTGGAACTGACGCCAGCGCAGAAAGCACCCCTCCGTGTGTGAGCCATGCGACTGACCCGACGACGGCCGGAGACCCGTGTATAAAGTCGACAAGGCGCGCACCAAGGTCCCTGAAGTGCGCGCGGACTTCTACGGATGAGGCTTGTGCCGAAGCATCTCGCAGCGGCTCATCGGTGGCCCCGTCGGTCTGAATGCACCAATCGTTCATGTTCGTTTTGTCTTCGTTCATGCTGCATCCTTCGACTTCGCCAGCGGCCACTCGTGGTGACCGACGATGGCGAGGAGCACCTCGAGGAGGTCGGATAGCTGCCCACGAGTGAAGAGGTGGGCGGCGCGGCAAGCGTGGCGTAGTGCCGAGCGATGCGGCTCGGGCACGAGGTCAGCGCGCTTGCGCACCCCTGACAAGAGCCGTTCCAGGAAGCCCCACTGCTTGGATGTGCGCGGCTGAGAGCGCCACGACTTCGAGGCGACCTTGCGATCGATGAGCCCCGCCAGCTCGAGCTCGATGGTCGTCTTCCTCAGATAGGCCGAGACCGCCTCGAGCACGGTGGCGTCGACCTTCTCGAGCGCGGAGACGGGGAGGCAGAGCACGACCTGGGCGGCGATCTCGTCGGCCGTGAGCCCCTCGATGGTGACCTTGGCGACGATGGCGGTGGCGTCGGGGAAGTGGTCCTCGTCGAAGACCACCTCGTCGGGACCTACCCGGCGCACAGCGGCGACGATGCGCGGGGTGGGGCGATTGGGCAGGTGCAGGCGCACGAGGACGTGACTTCCGACGCCCGCGATGAGTGGATTCTGGTCGGGCCGCCACACGCCGGGGGACACCCGAGATAGCATCAGCTCAGGCGTCGCCGTCGACTCCTCGGCCTGCCCACAGAGTACGGCGTCATAGCTCAGCTTGAACGACGCAAAGAGGTCGTGCGGGTCGTAGATGGTGGCGAAGGGCTTGCCGGGGAAGGACCTGAGCACCCGGCCGACCTCCTGGGCGAAGCGGACCTTGGAGGCGGATGGCCGGCGCAGGCAAAGCCATCGGAGCCAGGGCAGGTCTACGCCCTCCTGGAGCATTGAGACGTGGACGAGGGCCTTGAGGGCCCCGACCCGCAGGGCCTCGATGCGTTGTGTCCCGACCCCCGCGGGGAGCTGCGAGTGGATGGCCTCGGCGGAGATTCCGTTGGAGCGCAGGAGCCCCGCGAAGAACTCGGCATCCTTGATGTCGACGGCGTTGACGACGCCCTGCCCCTCGGCACCACGGACGAGGTCGAGGCAGGCCTCGTCGGCTGAGACCTGGCCGGCGGTCCACGGCACGACGCGCCAGGGCACGATGACGTGGTCTTGGAGGGCGTCGCGGGGCCCGTACTCGTAGACGACGCTGTGGAAGAGGGAGAGCTCCTCAGTGCTCGAGGAGCGGTAGGGGGTCGCGGTGAAGCCGATGCAGGCGTTCGGGCGCAGGCTAGAATGGGCCCGGTGCATGGTGTCGCACTCGGTGCGGTGTGCCTCGTCGGCTATCCACAGCACGCAAGTCCTGGAGGCCAATGCCGCGGCCAAGTTCTCGGCCGAGTCGGAAACACCAGATGAAGGACCTCGACCAGCCAGGGCCAGGGCCAAGTTCTCGGCGCTGTCGATGCACGCGACGATGACCCTGTTCCTGGGCTCCTTGGCGTTTGCGTAGTAGCGCCCGACCTTGGTGCCAAGCCGCGCGGAGATGGTCTCGGCGAGCTGCTCGACGAGTCGCTGCGTGCTGGTCGTGATGATGACCACCTCGTGCGTCTCGAGCACGGCCTGGGCGACGAGCTCGGCGATGAGCACGGACTTGCCGCTGCCCATGACGGCCTGGACGACGCACGGGGTGGGGTGCTGGCCTTCGAGGGCGAGCACGATGGTGGGGAGGGCCTCTGCCTGCCAGCGCCTCGGCGGCAGTGAGGGCCACCAGGCGGCCGGCGGGTGGAAGTTCATGCGAACACCTGAAGCTGGCGCGGCGCGGACGAGCACCACACGACCTCGTCGCAGGCGTTGCCGCGCATGTTGCGAGCCCTGAAGACGTGCCGAGCCCAGCCGGTCAGCCGCTGGTCGTAGACCTGGTGCGAGTAGCCGCTGACCATCACTGCGCCGCGCAGGGCGAGGCAGCGGTCGAGGAGATCGGCGTGCTCCTCATCTGTGCGCAGGTCGCAGGGGTAGGAGGTACCCCAGCCGCGGCGCGCCGAGAACGGGTAGGGCGGGTCGACATAGAAGAGGGTTTCAGGCGAGTCGTAGGCGTCGAGGATCTGGCGGTAGTCGGCGTGCTCGACCATCACCCCGCGGAGCCGCCGCGCGAAGTTTGGCAAGACGTCGGTGGCCTTGACGTACTGCTGGATCTGGCTCGTCCACCCGCTCTGATTGTTCTGCCAGGCGCTCCCGCCCGTGCTCCCGTGGTAGCCGCCTCGCGTCTGCCAGCACCGAACGAAGAAGCGGCGTGCGACCTCGAGGTCATCCACCGCTGCCACCATCGACAGCTCTTGCTCCTCGCGGGAGTAGGGGGTGAGCAGGAGCACGCGGTGCAGCTCGTCGGGCTGGTCGCGCAGGACCCGGAAGAAGGTGGCGACAGAGCGGTCGAGGTCGTTGTAGACCTCCACTGCGGAGCGTGGCTTCTTGAAAAGCACGGCGGCGCTTCCCCCGAAGACCTCGACGTAGACGCGATGCGGAGGCATGAGCGCAACGAGGCGATCGGCGAGCGCCCACTTCGCCCCGAGGTAGCGCACCAGCCTCATGCCTGCATCCAAGGAAGGGCGAGGACCTTCTCGAGACTCTCGCAGACGGCGTCGCAGGTCGCGTACATCAACTCTGGCTCGTCGTCGCCAGAGAGGAGGATGGCGGTGCGCTTACCCATCCCGTTGGCGATGCCCAGCTCGAGATGAGCCGAGCGACCGCACGGGAGGACGAGGATGCAGGCGTCGGCCTCGATGAGCGCCGCCATGTCGCGACTGCATCCGCGCACGGCTACGGGGTGCCGTAGCCCTTCGATGAACTGCGCAGGACTCCACCTCTTCCAGTTGGGGTCTATCTCAGACCACTGGAAGCCAATCTCTCCGTCGCCGTTTGGCTCGCGAAAGTCGTAGACCAAGTGACCGGCGAGACGGAGTAGGCCGACCACGTGCTGCTGATGGGGATTTCTCCAAGAGCTGGCGAGGTAGATTCTCATCGAGCCCTCCGTGGAATGACCGACAGTGCCTCGGCCTCAAGTCGACGAATCTCGACATCCTTGGCGGCTACTTGGGCGCGTAGCTTGTTCTCGCTGGCATGTGCCTCGGCGAGACAGCGGCGCAGGGTGGAGACCAGCGAGTCAATCTCGGCGGCGTCCATGCCGATGGTCTGGCTGCGGGTCGTCGTCATCTCACGGCCCCGATGGTGGCGACGTTGTCGTCCTCGTCCTCGAGGGGGAGGGTGCCGTTCATCTCGCCCTCGGTCATCGGCCGCGTCTCGACGATTTCCCCGGTGTCGGCGCGGTGCAGCGACGCGACTCCACGGCCGTACTCGAAGCGCCACTCGCACTCGACAGGGCGGCGGGCCGACTTCGTGCGAATCTCGTAGGCCAGCCGCGTGACCTTGGCTTGCGCCTCCTTGACCCGCTCTCCGATTGAGGAGGCAATCGACTTCTTCTCGTCGGTGAGGCGGTCGACGTTGCCGAGCTCGGCGACGAGTTCCTCGCTGTGCTGTTTGATTTCCTCGGCGGTGAGGGGGACGGGCAAGGTGCGATAGATTGCGGTGGTCATGTGGCTCCTTAGAAGGGGATTGCGTCGTCTGGGAGGGCGGCGGCGGTGGCTTCCGGCTGCGACCTGGTGGCGCCGTCAGCCAGCAGCTCGAGCCGGTCGCAGATGATTTCGGTCATGTAGCCCTTGGTGCCGTCCTCCTTGTCCCAGGTGCGGTAGGAGATTCGGCCCTCGATGCAGCACTGTCGGCCCTTGCCGAGGTACTTGGCGGCGGTCTCGGCGGTCTTGTCGAAGCAGACGACGTTGTGCCAGTCGGTCGTCTTCTTCTCGCCCCAGCCGCTGTCGGTGGCGAGGGTGAACTTCGTGACTGCCTTGCCGGACTGGGCGGTCTTTGTCTCTGGGTCCTTCCCGAGGCGGCCGATGAGGAATACCTTGTTCATGTGGTCTCCTTGGCGGTGATGGACATGAACTCAGCGACGAGACCAGCCACGCGGGCGCGGTGCTCGTTGTCGGTGATGCGGACGGGGGCCGAGGCGATGCGGGACTTGCGCGCTGGGTTGTGGTGGCGGCGGCTCTCGACCACGCGGCGCCAGCGGGCCGCGCTCTGCTTCGTCTTGCTCGTGCCGGACCCGTTCTGGGATTTCTTCATTCGTGTACCTCAGACAATGCGGCGCCGAGGGCGGCAGGCGCCACAGGTGTTCCCCCCGCCCAGGGTGGTGTGTCAGGCCGCGGCTGCGCGGGCCGTCTGGATTTGGGCGCCGATGTCTGCGACGAAGGTCGAGCGCCACCCGTCGACCTCGTCGAGGGTGTCGAAGCGCGGCGACTCGTAGAGGACGCGCTGGTCCTCGGGGTCGACGAGGCGCAGACGCCAGCCGCCGTCACGGAGCAGGAGCTCCGGGGCTGGCTGGCCCGGGTTCACGGTGATTTGCTCTTGCGTCTGCTTCATTGGGGCCTCGTCATCTTCGTGGAGGTGCCGGGCTTTCACCGGCTCCGGGATTTTCACCCTGGCGGCTTCGCTGTAACACCGTGAATCCGTCGAAGCGCGGGCTGTTACTCCGCTGATTAGGTCGCTGCAGAACAGCCAAAGAGCCAGACCTTCGATGCGCCCCGTGGCGCGATAGCAGGGGCAGGAGTCGAACCCACCGAGGTGACCGCACCCCTGCTTGGCGCCCTGGCGGCGGAGAAGAGCGACGACGAAACAAGAGACCGCCCGGGCTGCGGCCGGCTGTAGTGCCAGTGACGTGCCACGCGCGCGGGTCAAGGAACGGGGCTGGCTCCGGGCCAGTGACTGCATTTATGCGGACACCTGACTGCATTTATGCGGACATCGCCACCTTGGCCCGTGAATCCTGGCCCCGCGGCCGATGGCGCGTCCCTCGCACTACTTCGCGCACCCCCGGGGCGGCGAAAGCTGCGGCGATACGCCGCGGATGGAGAGTGCCTGCCCACGGTCGCCGGTCCGCAAGCGTAAGGCCCGGCGACTCGCACAAGAGGTCGGCGTCGCCGAACGGCTGGCCGTCTTCGTAGAGTCTCCTTCTCCAGGACGACAGCACCCCGGGGCCCAACACCGATGGACGGCTTCCTCACCACAGCGCAGGCGGGCGAGTACCTGGGCGGCATCTCGGCCTCCCGCGTGCGGCAGCTCATCTCCTCCGGGGCAATCCTGCCCGACGGAAGGAGGGGGTGCGGCACGTGGCTGTTCAAGCGCGACACCCTAGACGCCTACGCCAGGGCGAGTATCCTCGTTGCAGACCTGCGCAGGGGGGCTACCAGTGGCGGGACAGAGGGGCAAGCCGACGAAGTATCCCGGGGTGTCGAAGCTCCCAGACGGGCGCTACCGAGTCGAGGCGACCGCGCGCGTCGAGGGCAAGAGGAAGTGGAAGCGCAAGGTCCTTCGCGCCGGCACGAGTCTCAGCGCCGCCCGCGCCAAGGTCGAGAAGATGCGGCAGAAGCTGGCCCGCGCAGAGGTGGTGGACTGCGGGCCTACGCTCGAGGGCTACTGCAAGAGGTGGCTGGACGAGGCGAAGAAGAGAATCCGCCCCGGTAGCCTCCTCGCGCGGTCGAGCGACCTGGAAATCGTCACGTCGAGAATCGGCGGCATCCTCGTCAAGGACCTTCGGCGGGAGCACCTGGAGTTCCTCGCCAGGGCCCTCGAGCACGAGAAGGGGGCGAAGGGCAAGCCCTACTCCCGCGCGACGCTGGCTAGCGTCTGGGTGCGGCTGCGTTCACTTCTCGAGGACGCGGTAGAGGACGGTCTCATCGGCAGCAACCCCATGCGCAGGGTGCAGGCGCCAAGGTCCCACGCGCCGTCGGTGCGAGAACGAAGGACCCTGTCCGAGGCCGAACTGTCGAAGTTCCTCGAAAGGGTGCGATGGCTCGACGAGGACGGCGAGCGCTGGACGGCGATTCTCGTGCTGGCAACGACGGGGATGCGCAACGGGGAGCTGATGGCGCTGCAATGGGAGGACATCGGCGAAGGCACCATCGAGGTGCGGCGCAGTCTGTGGCGCGGAAACGAGGGGCCGACGAAGACAGGCGACCCGCGCAGCGTCCCAATCACCGCGGCGCTTCGGGAGGCGCTCCAGCTCCACCGGCGGCGGATGCTGGCGACACAGGCGCCGGGCTTGGCTGATGGGCGAGTGTTCCCAGACCTTGCCGAGCGGCCGAAGTGGCTGATGCACGTGGCATCGGAGCGCATTGGGCTCGACTTCCACGTCACGCCCCAGGTGCTTCGCCGCACCTTCAACACCCTGCTCCTGCTCGCGGGGGTCGACCGGGTGGTCATTCGCGCGATGATGGGGCACTGCTCCGAGCAGATGACCGAGCACTACGCGGGGGTGTCCGACGCGGTGAAGCAGGCGGCCGCGGAGCGTTTGGTAGCTCCCGCTGGTAGCTCCCACGCAGGCAAGTAACGACACGGACCAGGAACGGCGCGGCGAAATGGCACGGCTTCGATACCAGGCGAAGGTAGCAGGTGGGGCCTGATTCGGCGCCGATGCTGGCCATTCCGCGAGCAGGTGTTAGTTGGCGGTAGCCCCCGCGACCGCTATGGTAGCTCCCTTGGTAGCTCCCACGAGGCGGTAGCGCCGTCCCTTGCCGTAGGCGTCGTTCGTCTCGATTTCTCCGCGGAGCACCATGCGCTGGATGGTCTTCTCTGACTTCCCCGTGCTGCTGGTGATCTCGTCGAGTGTCATCCATCCGCCGTCGTCGCGGGCCTTTTCGCAATCGAGCCGCAGGACGCCGTCATCGGACATCACGGCGGCGAGGCGGAGGGCGTTGTGGAGCTCGCGCACGTTGCCCGGCCATGGTCGCGCAGCGATGGCGGTACGGGTCTGATGGCAGAGGACGAAGTCGCGGTCGAGCTCTTCAGCGAGGGTGGGGAGGAAGTCCTCGGCAAGCTGCACGGCGTCACCCCTGTCTCGCAGCGTGGGGAGCTCGACGGTGAGGACGGCGAGGCGGTCATATAGGTCGTCGCGGAACGCCGACTGCGGCTTGTTGGTGGCGGCGATGATTCGGACGTCGGCGGAGATTGGCTTGACGCCGCCGACCGGGGTGTAGACGTGCTCTTGGGATAGGCGCAGTAGCTTGGCCTGGATGTCTTGCGTCAGCTCCCCGATTTCGTCGATGAAGAGGGTGCCTCTGTCGGCCGCGGTGACGAGTCCCGGCTTCGCCGTGTTGGCCCCAGTGAAGGCGCCCTTGGCGTAGCCGAAGAGCTCCGACTCGAAGAGCGACGTCGGAAGCGCTGCCACGTCGACGACGATGAACGGGCCATTCGCGCGCGGGCTGGCATCGTGGATGATGCGCGCGAGTCGGCTCTTCCCCGTGCCAGGCTTCCCGGTGAGCATCACCGTGTATGGAGCCGGCGCGAAGCGCAGCGCTCTGGCGAGTATGGCGGCGGGGGATAGCATCGTGGGCTACTTGATGGAGGCGCCTGGTCGACAAACGACCCGTGGCGCGTGGTCGGGCTCGTAGTGCAACTCCGCCACCACCTCGCCCCTGAACGAGATGGTGCGGCACTCGGTGCAGTGGCCCCAGTCGTCGAGGTCGTCGTCTTCGCGCTCGCACTCAGTGCAGGTTGTGGCGGTGCCAAGGGCCTCGGCTACCTCGGCTCCGATGGCGAGGAAGGCGGCTTCGTCGAACACTTCGCCGTGGGCATCGGCCCGGCGTCGGGCACCTTCGAGACGCGACTGGGCCTCGCGCGTGGTGGGCGTCGTCTTCGTAGGCGCCGCCGCCGGGGTGGTGAGGCTGACGAGGGCGGCCTCGCGGCGGGTGCTGCAGTCGCCGCAGAGGTTGGGGCCGCAGCTCCGGCACCTGGCTCCGGTGGGGTAGCCGTGGCTCTCGTGGCTCGGGCAGTGCGCGGGCTTGGGCAGCTTTCCGGTCGCGGCGACTTCGCGCTGGTCCTCGGGGGGCAAGCGCGTGGCAGCTGCGGCGGTCGCAGGCTTGACGCGGCCCGAGTCCATGGCGGCACGCAGCTCGGGGATGGCGTTGCGGTCGACCAGCTCGACGTTGTGCATGGTCCCGGCCGAGACCTTGGCGAGGGCGGCGGCCTGGTCGCGCGAGTGGACCGGCACCAGGTTTGTCATATCTGACAAAGCAGCTCGACCGGCATCGTTGTTCTGGGTCGCGACCATGTTCTCGCGCGCCTGGGCCTCGAATCGCCCCTTGGCGCGGAGGGCGATGCGGGCGCGCTGCACCGTGGTCATCTCGCGGCGGTGCAGGTTGTGGCTGAGGATGTAGCTGACGATCTCGTCCTCTTCCGTGAGGTCGGCCCGAACCTCGAAGTTGATGAGGCACCCGCGATCTCCACCGAGGAGCATCGTGGCCTGGGTTTGGAGCGAGCCGGCCCAGCCGTTGCGAACCATAGCTCGCCAGCGGTTGCGACCGTCGATGAGCCAATAGCTGCCGTCCTCGCGCGGGGCGACGACGATCTTATCTGAGAGGCAGGTCTGGTTGATGTCCTCCGCGAAGGTGTCGAACGCGGCCCCCTCAATCAGGGGGAACCAGTCGGCGACGGGATGGACGGTGAATGGGTAGAACTCGTTGGTGGTGTCCATGGTCACTTCCCCTGGTTGGCGCGAGTGGCCTTGCTATTATCCAGGTAGGCTCTAGCGGCGACCTCGATCTCAGCCAGCTCCTCGGGTGAGTAGCTGGCCCGGTAGAGGTTCATGGAAGCGACGAAGTGGGCAGCCGCGAGACCGTCGGCGCAGTTGACCCAGCGCACGAGCTTGGCCTGGTAGCTGTGGTCCTCGAGGACGGCGCAGAGGTCGTGCCCGAGGGAGGCGGAGAGCCCGGCCTCGACGAGGGCGAGCCAGCGGCACCGGCCGTCGATGAGGTAGTAGGTCTCGTCGATCTTGGTGATGCAGATCCGCTGGACGAGGCCGACGTGCTTGATGCTCTCGGCCATGCTCGCGATCTCGGCCTCGGTCATCAGCGGGAAGAGGGCGAGGGCAGGGTGGACGGTGAGGGGGGCGAAGGTTGTGTCTTGATTTTCGTTGGCTTCGGTCGTAGACATTAGCTTGTCTCCATTCGTGTTCGTTGGTGACGCTGGAGCCTCGTCGTCTTGGCGGAGGTCGGGGTTCCTGCGCTTGGTTTATTTCGGCTCGGAGAGTTCCTTCTCTATCTGTTCGATTCCCTTGACGATGGCGATCCGGATGACGGCAGTCATGCTTAGGTTGCCGTAGACGACGTACTCCTTTCTCCCACGCAGTCGCGGGATGAGCGACTTGACTGTGGCGATGATGGTTTTCGGGATCATGACTGGCTGGACTGGCTCCTTGTAGACCATGGACTCCTCCCGCCTCACCGTGAGGCATAGTGGAAGTGTATACGCTTTCGCTCATACCGTCAAGAGGTGTATGCCTGGTGAAGCGTAGTGCAAGCATGTTGCCACGATAGCGCACGATGGCTACTTGACCTCCACGAGGCGGAGACCGGTACGGTAGCGGACGCCGTGCGTCTTGTACGGCCCGAACCCAGCAGCGGCGACGGAGCGCCAGAAGGTGTGCTCGCAGAGGGGGACGTCGTTCTCGGCGCACCAGGCGAGGTAGGCGTCGTGGAGAGCACCGCACTCGACGCGGGACTCGTCGTCGGGCTCGCAGCAGGAGGCGAGGAAGCGGGCGACCTGGGGGTGGATGGCTGGGCCCAGGGGCTTGGCGGCGCGGTGCACGGGGAGCGG
>Ga0172379_10001261_pt1 | contig 52365 bp, 46 predicted proteins | sample GrowelOW334metaG_FD_119756 | JGI IMG/M metagenome (GOLD analysis project Ga0172379, IMG submission 119756) | Groundwater microbial communities from an aquifer near a municipal landfill in Southern Ontario, Canada - Groundwater well OW334 metaG | ecosystem: Environmental > Aquatic > Deep... | reverse complement strand
GGCTTCACACAATTCGTTGCCTCCTCATGTGCCTGGTTCTGTTCCGAACTGCTGGTTAGGCTTTGTTCGTGCCGGATTAGCCGGCTTGTTTACATTAGCTTTGCTTGGCGCACATACTTTGGATAGTCGTTGAGCACAACGTGTTTCCTTTTTCATAACCACTCCGAGTCGTTGGAGTGCCATTGAACATAACCATCTTCAGTTTTACAATTATTTTGGACAATCCGGACACCATTGAGCATAATGTTTCCGTCCCCTGTTTGAGACGGACGGCACGACATCAAACCGCATTTCGGCTGTTAAATCCAGCCAGTTTTTTTTCTCCGCGTCCCTGTGACTCTGTGTTTGGGGTTCCATTATTCTTTCTCCGGTTAAGTTTTATCTTTACAAATCAGGCATTACCGCCGCATTAAAATAAGCGAAATGTTTCTATATATTAGTGTTTTTGTCAACCCGGGCGTGTAAAAATAGCTCAAATAGAGCCGTAAAACGCATTTTGAAAATACAGTTTTCCATGGAATAAAGCAAAGAGGACGTCACTCACCAATCAAAGTATACAACACATTGCCAGGACTAGAAACGGGATCATGAACCAGATCGCCAAAAAGGCGGGAGCATGGTATCGCATGAAATAGCAGTACCACCTGATCAGGGGATGTTTCGCGCTGATTTGCTTGATGGTCAAAAGACCGGTATCCGGATTGTACCAGTAAGAAATCATAAAAAGACCGCTTGCCCAGGTAAACCCGAATATCGAGAGAAACATGCCAGTGGGAAATATCCAAAATTGTTTACACAGCGCAGCAAGCACCCAGGCTGTCGGCATTACACCGGCAAGCGCGACCAGAAACGCCGCAAGCAGCCACTTCCGGCGGGGAATGAGTCTGGCCGCCAGATGTTCAATTCTCTCAATCATCTTTTTATACCCCGCTCCAATACTAAAGTTTGGTAATATTCCGGAATATCAACTCCAGTTTACATCAATATATACCATCATTTACTACAATATTCCGCCAATGCCATGGCCTTTTTTGCCGGGGATTCGATATTTCCGCCCGTTCTTGATTTTTAGATTGTTCATCCATTCAGGCTTGTATTCAGGTGTCGGATGATACTCATGCTCTATGTTTCTATTATTAAAATTATTGGATGATGGCAGATATTGATGCGTTTCTGTAAAGATATCCGGCTCAACTGTTTTAAGTCCTTCAGAATGTGCAAGCCAAGCCTTAATATCTTGCGCGCTGGCTTCAAAGCATACAATGAACTCTCTTGTAAAAGGACTTCCCGCTGTAGCAGTCTGAAAATTTCCGGCACTTGCCGGATAGTCAGCTAACCTGCCGAACGATAAAGCACCTTTCTTAATTTGGAATTGTGAACCAGGAAACCATGACGAGAAAGAAATGCATAAAATAGCAGCTATTAACGAGATGACGGAGATTCCAGGGAAAATCATTAAAATACTAACGATAATCCTCGGGATTGATGATTTTTCAAACATCAAATTTCTATTTCCGTCATGACGAACCATGAAAACATCAAAGAGAACCCAGATATAGACAGCAAATATCGCCAGCCCTGTCCAAAACAGGCTGACTGTAATCATTGCTTGTGCAATGGCTGTTTTATATCGCCCTGCATAAATATTATGGATACCCAGAAGTCCCATAAAAAACGCGAGAACAATATAAGTATTTCTTCTTTTTTGAATAGCAGATGTGTCTGTCTCAGGCATAGTATCTTCTAGAATAGCTCCAGTTCTTAGCTTTACTCTGTGCTAGTTAGTTCCGGCATGATGCTGATATCAATACTTGCGTCTTCCCGGTTAATATTCCGACTTTTGAACTCTGACTGAATTCTGGCTGTTCGATATAACAATCCGGTCATCCTTGACGGTGACAGCGGCAATGCCGCCGTTTTTAAGTTCGCCGAAAAGAATGGCGTCGGCCAGCTTTTCCTGAATACGGCTTTTGAGCAGTCTTTCCAGCGGACGGGCGCCCATTTTGGAGTCATAGCCATTGATCGCAAACCATTCCACCGCCTGCGGCGAGAGCTTCAGCTTGACATTTCTGGCGGCGAGTTCGACGGCAAGCTGCTGAATGAATTTGTCCACAATCCGCTTCATCAGATCCAGCGACAGCCGGTTGAAGTAAATGGTACCGTCAAGCCGGTTGCGGAATTCCGGAGTAAAGTATTTTTCCACCTCTTTCTGCGTGGAAAGCTCCGGCTGCGAATCGTTGGCAAAGCCGATAAGCCCGGTGTCGAGCTTTTTCGCGCCGACATTGCTGGTCATGATGATGACGGCGTGGCGGAAATCGGCCTTGCGTCCGTTATTGTCGGTCAAGGTGCCGTAGTCCATGATCTGAAGCAGGATATTGTAGATATCGGGATGCGCTTTTTCAATTTCATCCAGCAGCAGGACGCAATGCGGAGTCCGCAGCAGGGCTTCGGTCAGCAGTCCCGACTGTTCAAACCCGACATAGCCCGGGGGGCTGCCGATGAGTTTGGAGACGGTATGCTTTTCAGAGTATTCGCTCATGTCAAAGCGGATGAAGCTGATGCCCAGCTTTTCCGCGAGCTGGCGCGCCAGTTCGGTTTTGCCGCAGCCGGTCGGGCCGCAAAACATGAAAGAACCGACCGGTTTGTGCTTATTGCCAATGCCGGCGCGGGCGACTTTTACCGCGGTAGTCACTTTGTTCACTGCTTCGTCCTGGCCGAAAATCACGGATTTGAGTTCGTTTTCCAGCTTAAAAAGCGCACTGTTGTCAGAGGTGGTGAGTTTGGCCGCCGGAATATGCGCGATCTGGGCAATCACCGCCTCGATATCCCTGACGGTTATCTGTTTCCGGCGGCTGCCGGCGTCGCGCAGGGAGTTTCCGGCCCCGGCTTCATCGATGACGTCAATGGCTTTGTCCGGCAGGAAACGGTCGTTGATATGCAGTGCGGAGAGTTTCACCGCCGCCTCCAGCGCCTTGAGGGAATACGTTATCCCGTAGTGTTTTTCGTAATACGGGCGCAGACCGTTGAGGATCGCCAGCGCATCGTGTTCGGATGGCTCCGCCACGTCAATTTTCTGGAAACGTCGGCTGAAGGCTTTGTCCTTCAGAATATGGTTCTTGTAATCGTCGTAAGTAGTAATGCCGATGCACTTGATTTCGCCGCTGTTCAAGGCCGGTTTCAGGATGTTGGAGGCATCCAGCGAGCCCGAGCTGACCGCACCCGCACCGACCACGACATGGATTTCATCCACAAACAGGATCGCCTTTTCGGCCTTTTTCAGGTCATCGACAACTTTTTTCAGTCTCTCCTCGAATTCGCCGCGGAACTTGGTTCCGGCGACCAGCGCGCCCATATCCAGCGCCCAGATGCTGCAGCCGCGCAGCCGGTCCGGCACCTGGTTGTTGACAATATTCAGCGCCAGTCCTTCAATAATCGCGGTTTTGCCGACGCCGGCTTCGCCCACCAGCACGGGATTATTCTTTTTGCGGCGGCACAGCACCTGCATCACCCTGGCCAGTTCGTTTTTCCGGCCGATGATCGGATCGATTTTGCCTTTAGCGGCCATCTCCGTAAGGTTCACGGAGTATTTGCGCAGAAACTTCAGTTCCTTCGGGTCCCTTTCCGGATTATCCCGGCTTTTGGAGCCGGGAGCTTCATGTTCAGCGCCTGCTTCAAGCGCGCCGTCCGCCATCTCCTCCCCCATCTCCTCCCCCATGTCCTCCATGAAGCTGAAATCCTCCTGATCGTCACCGGCATCTTTATAGTAGTCATCGCTGGTGATTTCCTTGATCACGTCATATTGAGCAAGTCCTGCCTTCCGCAGGAAGAAATAGGCATGAGACTGCTTTTCTTCAAACATGGCAACAAATACATCAATCACCCCGAGCTGTTTTTTCTCCGCGCCGCCGGCACGGGAAAGGGCGTTATTCAATATCCGGTCAAAGGCGATCGATTCAATCGGCTGCGATTTCAAGTCAACCTGCTCCACCTGATTACGGAAAAAACTCCAAAGGCATTCCTCCACTTTGAGCTTGTCAATCCCGAGACTTTCAAAGATATTCCTGATCTTGGGATTTTTCAGCATGGCATAAAGCAGATGTTCGGGCAGAATTATCTCATGTTTCAGTTCAGTGGCAAGATTCACCGTTTCAGTGATGATCCCGTTCAGTTCGGGAGTGGGTACGGGCATATGTTCCAAAGTTATGCCTCCTCTGCGGCGCAGCGGAGCGGGTATTTATATTGATTTGCCATCGCCTGCACCTGCGCGACTTTGGTTTCGGCGATAACATACGGGTATATGCCGCAAACCGCGCTGCCCTTTTTATGCACCGCCAGCATCAGATTCTTCGCGTCATCAAGGCTTCTGTGAAAAACCACCATAAGCACCATCACCACAAAATCCATGGTGGTGAAATCATCGTTGAACAGTACCACCTTGTACATCGGCGGTTCCTGAATATCGTCATCCACTTTCTCAAGTACAGCGTCTTTAAACTCATGCATCAGATATTGCTCCATAAAATTAATGCCATTAATTCATTATAACCAGAAAACGGCGTCATGGCAACCCCTGAAACACGTTTTTACTGAAAAGAGATCAGTGTTTATGCTCAAAAAGCGGATTCAATTCCGCGGACAAGGCCCGCAGTTTCGCGACATTCTCCAGATCCAGCGACTGTTTGGACTTCATGGCGGCAACCAGGATTCCGTGCAGCAGCGTGAGTTTTTTGATATAATCCGCATATTCGGGACTGTTTTTATCAGTCACCGGCCTGACCCGCTGGGCCATAAAGTAATCCGTAACCGTTGCTTGAATAGTTTCGGCATGTTTGTCCTTATTGTTTATCCAGCGGACTATCTGGTTGTAATCAATCGTTTTCCCGGCCTGAAGGCGGACAATTTCATTGATGGACTTTTCAATAGTCAGGATGTCCTCCTGAATAGCCGCCAGCCGCAGGTCATCGTCGAAAATCCCGCAGGGCACCTGGCAATGGGCAAAGATGGCGGTACAGGAAAACAACAGCATTCCGGCAATCGCGATTTTCTTGAACATGATATTCACTCCTTATGCTATATGGTTTTACGGCAACTTCCTCTCCTGATAATAATATTGCACTTCAAACTCCCGAATTTCAAAGCAATTATGCAAGTTAATTTACATTTTTCGTGATATTGCTTATGCAAAAACAGCGTTTTGACATTATTGTATATAGCTTATGATGAAATAAACTTTGGAGACAGACAAATGTATTATACCGGATTCGCCGATGAGGCATCACAGAATATTGATCTGCAAATAAAAGCAACTAAAGAGCTCGGCTGGAAATACATTGAATCAAGAAATATCGACGGTCAGAACATCACCGATATTACCGATGATAAATTCGAGGAAGTTTGCGGCAAACTGGAAGCCGCCGGAATCAGCATCAACTGTTTCGGCAGCGCCGTTGCCAACTGGCAGAAGCAGCCCCGCAGGGAAGAGGATTTTCAGAACAGCATCGCCGAATTGCAGCGGGCAATCCCCAGAATGCAGCGGCTGGGAACAAAACTGCTGCGCGGCATGAGCTTCGCCGTCCCGCAGGACGAACAGCCGGACAGTCCGGAACTGGAGAAGATCATCTTCGCCAAAGTCAACCATCTGGTGAAAATGTGCGAGGATGCCGGAATTATCTATCTGCATGAAAATTGCATGAATTACGGCGGCATGAGCTATCTGCATACGCTGAAACTGCTGGATAACGTCAAGTCGCCGGCCTTCAAACTGCTGTTCGACACCGGCAACCCGGTATTCACCCGCAGACGTATCGGCAAGCCGCCCTATCCCACTCAGAGCGCCTGGCAATTCTATAAAAATGTGAGAGAGTTCGTCATCTATATGCATATCAAAGATTGTGTAGTCATAGAAGACAAGGGCGAAATTCGTCCGCCGGTGCGCTTCACCTTTGCCGGCGAAGGCGCCGGAAATGTAAAACAGATACTGGAAGACCTGTTTAAACGCGGCTACGACGGCGGTCTTTCCATCGAACCGCACCTGGCGGTCGTACATCATGAGCAGAATAAAGAAGCGCCGGATGAACAAATCCGCTACCGCAACTACGTCGAATACGGCAAGCGGTTCATGCTGCTGGTCAACGACGTGAAAAAATAATTACACGGGGAAATTGTGAAGGTAATCAGTCGCAAAGAATACAACCGCCTTCTGGCGGCCATTAACTGGCCGGAATATCTTGTCATGCGGGATCCCGCATGGCTGCCCGGCACCAGCCATATCGACATCACGCGTGAACGCTATTTCCGTATCATGTGCGACATCTGCCGGATAATTTCACCGGGAAGCGATCATAAGCCGGTGATAGTGGACTTCGGCTGCTTTCCCGGCGATCTGGGCCTGATAATGCGAAAATATTTTGGCGACGCAATAAAACTTATTGGCATCGGGTTGGCGCTCCGCGCTGATTTCCGGCAGGCGATGTCCGACAATAAAGTTTACGATTCGCTGCTTGAAGTGGATATTGACCCTGAAAACCCGTTATTTGCAACCAATGATTTTCCCGCAGATATTCTTTTGCCGGAGAAGTCGGTCGATCTGATAATCGCCGCTGAAATATTTGAACATCTGTACTCGCCGATAAATTTCATTACCCAGGCAGCCAGAGTCCTGAGTACTGGCGGAACGTTGCTGATAACCACGCCGAACGTATCTTATTTCGGCAACATCTGCCGCCTGGCATGCGGCAGAAGCATTTTCCCCAGCCTTCCTGAATCCCATATTTACCAAAAATCGGAATGGCGGGCGCACATGCGGGTATATGATGCATCGGAAATAAAAAACCTGATGTCGGATGGCGGTCTTGAAGAAGTTAAACATTATATGATTGACAGTAAAGATGATGCCAGGCGAGTACAGACTTTTTCCGCACGGTTAAAGATGTTCTTCATCCGGCTGTCTTACATCATACCTTATTTCCGCAATCAGTATATAGGCCTCTTCAAAAAAACGTAATTCCTTTTGCAGACAATAAGGCTTGTATAAAATTGAAAGGCGTCCGGATAAATACCCAGGACGCCTGAATTTAATTAGACAGATTAAACAACAATCACTGAGCCTTGCTGCTTTCCTGCGGTTTATTGCCGCCTTTGCGATCGCCGCGTTTGGGCATCAGATCTTTTACTTTGTTCTGGGCAGTCTTAATCTGAGCATCTATAGCGCTGGTATCGGCCTTGGCATCTTTTTCCAGCATCGCCTTTTTATCGGATTCCAGCTTCAGCAGATCCTTAAGGGCTGGAACTATTTGTTCCAACTTAGCGACAACTTCCTTGTTGGGATTTTCTTTGGCCTTTTCAGTTTCGAGCCTCTTTTCGAGTCTTTCCAGTCTGGATTTCGGATCCATCGGCTCTCTGTTGCCTTTTTTGGCTTCAGGCGCAGGCTGAGCTTCGTCAGCAGCAAACACCAGACCGGTAACCGACATGACCAAAAACGCGAGTGCTAACTTCAACAAGCTTTTCATAATAAAATACCCTTCATTTTTTTGCCAGAATTATTTCTGACAATGAAATATAAACGTTAATTTATTAAATTTATTGTACAGAAATTAATAATTATTCAAATAAAAGCGCTTTTTAACCTTTTTGAAAGCAGTTTTTCTAATATTGTGAGCCAATTTCAAAAGGATTGGCATTTTCTGCGCGTCAAATCCATCAGATTTTTATTGAGCGAACGATGCGTCTGAAGCTCAGACCGGCGGGTTTTGATCGCCACTGGTTCCTGTTCCGCCATCATCGTTTTACGACATTAAGATTCATTCCGTGCGTGCCGTGGTTAAATATCACATCAGGCCCAGATCGAAGTTGAACGTTGCGGTGTCGTCTTCGTTCCAGTAGGCGTTCGAGAGGTCGTAGAAGTCTACGGTGCCGTTAACGCGGGGGATGGACATTACGGCTTTGGAATAAACATATGTCAGGTCGGCTTTCGGGTCATGACGAACAGAAAAGCTGTTGTGCTTGATATCGTGAATATGGCCGTCCGCCGGAATTTTCGCTCTGGTCGCCAGCAGAACCGGGCGGCCGTAACGGTAGATTTCCACCGGCAGCACGGACTTGGCCACCAGATTCTCGATTTCGCTTCTTTCCAGTTCAATCCAGGCCTGGACGCGGCTGACGCCGAATCGTTCCAGTTCTTTAACGGCCATGGAATTGCATACCGGCAGCGAAAACGAAGCAATCAGTTTGACATCAGGATAATCTTTGAGCATTTTCAATCCGTAAAGCGAGGAGACGCGGAAGCGGCGGATGCCGATGCGGTAGGCTTCGGCAATACGGGTTGCCAGGCCTTTGAGGCGGTCCTCGGCACAGAAACAGGGCAGCACGGCTTCGTCAGTTTTTTTGCTGGCGTCAAACACGGAACAGGCGACATGTCCGGTGCGTTTGGCGGGAGTGCAGCCGTCGGGACGGACAAGCACTGATTCGGCTTCATGCTGGACGGAGGCCTTGTACATGGCCAGATAGTCGCGGCGGAAACGTTCCATTGCCACCGCCATATCGCCGAAAGTTTCATCAGGAGTGATATTCGCTTCCACCCACTGCCAGAATTCACGGCGGATTTCTTTAAGCACACTGGCCGGCGCGAAAAAATTGCCGTCCACTTCGGCGGAGATATTGCCGGGGGAAAATACTTCGGAACGGCTGGCGGCGAATTCTTCAATCAACTGGGCGGCGGTCAGCGCGTGTTTTGACGGCGGGGCCAGTTGAATGTCTTTCGTCCATGTCCGGTTCAAGCCGTTGCCGACGGTGATTTCAAAACCGGCGGCGGCGACTTTGATCTTAAAATCCAGTCTGGCGCGGGCCAGGGGCAGGGCGGCCATGCGCGGCAGCATTTCATCACAGCTCTGGCCGATTTTATAAACCATGCCCTGGTCATGGATTTCCTTGTTGCAGCAGATGAAACAGACATCGCCGCGTCCGGCGTACTTCACCGGATGGTTGTCGATCATCATTTTCGTAACGGTGAGGGCAGGGCCTTCATCGCCGGATTGCGGCTGGATGCGGATGCGGTCGCCGATATGCACCCGGCGCATGACTTCCATCTTGAACCCGTACTGACCGACTTCGGAGACATTGCCGCAAAGCATGCCGGCAGTGCCGAGGGAGTCGTGCTGGATCAGGGCGGCGGATGACTCCGGGGTATAAAAACCTTCCGACCATTTTCTGCCGTAAGTGCTGGTCAGGATATTTTTGGCCTGCTTGATCAAATCCTGGTCGGGAGTGCCTTCCGCGTCAAGAATCATGCGGTAGGCGGTAACGACATTCATGACATAATCGGGCTTGCGGAGACGCCCTTCAATCTTCAGCGACGCCACGCCGATCTCTTTGAGCTGAGGGATCATCTCTAAAGTATAGAGGTCCTTCGTGGAAAAGAAAAATCCGTTGCCGGAGCGGCTGAAAAACCGTCTGCGGCAGGGTTGTTTGCATTTACCGCGGTTGCCGCTCCAGCCGCCCATCCATGAGGAAAAGAGGCATTGTCCGGAAAGGGAGCAGCAGAGTGCGCCATGAACAAAAACTTCCAGTTCCAGCGGCGACTTTGCCTTGATCTTGCGCAATTCTTCCAGCGTGACCTGGCGTTCCATGATTACGCGGGAAGCGCCGAGTTCAGCGGCCAGTTCAATGCCCGGCGAGTTGTGAAAGCCCATCTGGGTGGATGCATGAATTTTCAGCGACGGGAAGTATTCGCGGATGATCCGCAGTACGCCAATGTCCTGCACGATGACCGCGTCCGGCTGCAGGCGCGCCAGTCCGGCGAGATGCTGCACCAGTTCCGGCAGTTCGGATTCTTTGATCAGAGTGTTCAGGGTGACATAAACTTTCCGGTTGTGCAGCCGGGCGTAAGCGATAAGTTTGGACATTTCCTCCATGGAAAAGTTTTCAGTGCGCTCTCTGGCGTTGAACTTGCTTAAGCCGGCATAGACCGCGTCGGCGCCGCAGTCAAAAGCGGTCAGCGCGCAGGCCAGATTTCCGGCAGGCGCCAGCAGTTCAGGTTTCTTCTCAGTAATCTTCATACGGAATCCGTCGTTTATCGCTTTCAAAATATCAATGCTCCAATCTGTTATAATCAACTTATAAATATCGTGCCTAAAACAGAATTTTCAATAACCGTTTTAAAATATCGTTAAAAGGGCTATATTATAAATTCAATTTAAATAGAGGCTTTAAAACTTGATTAATAATATCCGGACTGAATTATTTCTGGCGCGGCGCTACCTGAAACCGAAACGCAATACTGTTTCCGTGATTACCTGCATTTCAATTGTCGGGGTCACGCTCGGCGTGGCGGTGCTGATCGTCGTGCTGGCGGTAATGACCGGCTTCACCGACCTGATGCGGGATAAGTTGCTGGAGACCCGCGCCCATCTGCAGATTTATAACGACTTCGGCGGCATCCGGGAACCGGAAATTGTCCTCAAGGCACTCAAGTCTGTCGGCGGCGAGGGCGCGGCCATCGTCAATCAGCCGGCGCTGATTCAGAAAGATAAAGTTTTTGTACCTAAAGCCGTGATCGGCTTCAATCCCGGCCAGGTCAAGGATTCTTTCAAACTTAAAGACTTCATGGTCGCCGGGAAATACAGTTTGGCTAAAAATGAAGTGATCCTGAGCTCCTCCATCGCGGACGAACTGCGCGTCGGCGTCGGGGACAAGATTCTGGTGCACTCCCCGTCCAAACTGGCGAGAATGATCGACGTGAAAAAAGATGGATCATTTGAGATGGCCAAGACCAAAGACATCTATCTGCCGGAGGAATTTAAAGTTTCAGGATTGTATTCGTTCGGCAAATATGACTTTGACCAGAATATCCTCTTTATGAACCTGGAAGACTCCGACGAACTGTTCGAACTGCCCTGGGGTGCGGCAAACTGCGTTTACGGCTGGGTCAAAGACCCGATGCAGATCGAAGTTTCCGCCGAAGCCATCCGCCGGAAAATCCCGTCAATGCGGGTGTTCACCTGGAAGCAGATCAACCAGCGGCTGCTGGGGGTGCTGGCGGTGGAAAAGAATATGATGTTCTTCCTGCTGGTGTTCATCGTGCTGGTGGCGGCATTCAGCATCACCAATACTCTGATCACGGTCGTCGTCCAGAAAACCCGCGAGATCGGATTGCTGAAAGCTGTCGGCGCTTCTTCGGGGACCGTGATGCGGCTGTTTATTATGCAGGGCTTGATGGTCGGGGTGATCGGCAGCGTCTGCGGAACTCTCATGGGTATCGGGGTGGTTTATTACCGCAACGACATCCTGCGCCTGGTTTCCAAGATTTCAGGACAGGAGCTTTTTCCGAAGGAGTTTTACTATTTCAATGAACTTCCCGCGCATATCGTTACCGGCGACATCGTTTTTATTGTCGTGGTTTCCATACTGCTGTGCACGCTCGGCGGGGTGATCCCCGCGTGGCGCGCGGCCAGACTCGACCCCGCTAAAGCGTTGCGCGAATAAGGAGCAATATATGACTGAAGACACCAGCTATTTTCTCGAAACTTCTGATGTATATAAAAGCTACCGGATGGGCAAAAAAAGCATCCAGGTGCTGAACGGCGTCAATTTACAGGTGAAAAAAGGTTCCTGGACTGCTTTGCTCGGGGCCTCCGGCAGCGGCAAAACCACCCTGCTTAATCTGCTCGGAACGTTGGAACAACCCGACAAGGGCCGGATCGTCTGTGACGGCATCGACTATGCCAAACTCGGCAGCAGGCAGGCCAACCGTTTCCGCAACGAGCGGATCGGATTTATTTTCCAGGCCTATCACATGCTGCCGGAACTTAATTTACTGGAAAATGTTTCGCTGCCGGGAATGCTCGGGCGGCTGACCCGCGGCGGTCTGGTCGAAAAAGCGGAGTTTATGCTGGAAAGAGTCGGTTTGAAAGACCGCTTGAAACATCATCCGGCGGAACTTTCAGGCGGCGAACAGCAGCGCGCCGCGATTGCGCGGGCATTGATCAATTCCCCGGACATGATCCTGGCCGACGAACCTACCGGCAACCTGGATTCTAAAACCGGGGCTGGAATACTGCAAATTTTTCAGGAACTGCATGGCGAACAGAACGGCAGAACCATCATTATGATCACCCATGACCATAAAATAGCCGCGCTGGCGGATTCGGTAGTCCAGCTTCAGGACGGCGTAATCGTCCACCGTCCGCAGTAATGTGGACGCACCGATATTTCCGGACATCTTCACTGCTGATTTTATGAATTTTAAATCTTGCATGACATAATACGATGAGCCTGTCCGCCATTCAATTCTGATTATTTATCGCTGACCGGTTGAATGCCGGCTTGTTTTAAGGCGCATTATATGGTACAGTTATTACTTCGATTTGGAATCAAGTGAAGAGGAAGACAATTCGATGTATACTTTTTTTAAGGCGGATTTTATGTCCGTCAGGCAAATTGCGTTCAAGCTGAGATATGAAGTGTATTGCGCGGAAAAAGGCTGGCTTGAACCGTCCCGCTATCCGGACTTGCTTGAGCATGACGCGGAAGACGGGCGTTCGATAATCCTGCTGGCGTTGAATGAAGACAATCAGGCAGTCGGCACGGTGCGGCTTATCATCAACAATGGCAGTAATCATTGGCCGCTGCCGATTGCCGTCCATCCGTCGGTAAATGGCAATTTAGCTACAGAAAAATGCGTTGAGATCTCCCGGTTCACAATCGCGGAAAAGTACCGGAAAGGCGATGTGTATCTCGGGCTGGTACGGATGCTGTTCCGGTATATTGTTGAACATTACGGCAACTACAATTTTCTTTTTTTCTCGGTGGAGAAAAAATTTCTCAAAGTCTTGAACATGCTCGGGTTTGAGTTTACCCAGTTCGCCGACACTGCGCAGTGGTATGGCGATCCCCTGATTCCTGCCCGTCAGCAGATTTCGACGCTTGACGACAGCGTCAGGCGGAACAACCCGGCATTTTACGCATGGCTCTGGCGGGATGCCGGAACAATGGCCGACAATGAAAATCATACGGTTTTCTGGCGGGCTGGAAAACACGCCTCCGTTAAGTCAGCAGGCCGGACAAACATAAAAGCGGCACGATACCGGAAAATTGCCTTGATCAATCCGCCTCTGAACGAAGACGTCGTCAAATGCATCGATGACGGATTCTGGCAGCCGTTGAACCTCCTGACGCTGGCTTCCTATCTTCGCACGACAGGTTATCAGGGTGAAATCAAAATTCTTGACCAGGCAGTGATGACCAGAACGGAAATGCTGCATGAACTCAAATCATTTCAACCTGACCTTGTCGGTCTTTCACCCAATGTTGATTCATATAATCAGGCGCTGATTATCGCACGGGAAGCCAAACTGGCGGGCGCGGATGCAGTACTGGGCGGAGCGTATGCGACTACGCTGGCGGCCAATATCCTGTCCAACCGCAGCTTCATTGATTTTATCATCACCTATGAAGGCGAAAAGGCGTTTTCGGAACTGGTCATGGGGTGTAAGCCGGAGGCGATTGATAATCTTGTCTACAGACGGAACGGGGACGTAGTATTTAATGATGTTAAATTTATCGACCGGGCCAATTTGTGCGACATTGATTACTCGATGATTGATATGCGCCGTTACTTCGACAACTATTCGCGGTCGCTCAATCCCGGCAGCTATCAGCGGCCGGTTACCGTCCTGACTCAGCGCGGCTGCGTCTGGCGGGACAAAACCAACGGCTGCCTGTTCTGTTCGAGAATCAATAAGAAAGCCGTTTTTGACCGGCACGATGATATCTGGCGGCGAGTCGGCGACCTTAAAAACAAGTATGACATTGACGCACTGCTTGACGTCGGTGACGACTTTCTGGGCGATCCGGACTGGTTTCAGGGCTTCTGCCGGTCGCGCCCGGCAGGGCTTCGGGATATCGGCATCCGCTTCATCTATTCCCGCGTCGAGCACATTAATGAAAGGACTGCCGATATGCTGCTGGAGCTGAACGTGGCGGAAATCTGTTTAGGATTGGAGTCCGGCGACCAGCATATTTTGCAGCAAGTGCGAAAAGGCAATTCTCCGGAACAGCACCTCCGGGCGGTAAAACTGCTGGCGGAACGGAACATTAAGATCATTTCGGCATTCATGCTTGGGCATCCGGAGGAAAGTAAGGCTTCCATGGACCGGACTGCAGAGCACATTTTGAAGATTCTGGAATTTAACAATACGAATGAACTGGTGGTTTCGTTGTTTACGCCGCTGCCGGGATCCCTGGCCTACAATATGCTGCTGCAAAAAAGCGGCGGAATTGCATCGCGGTTTCACCAGTCCGACGTATTTCCGGTACGAGAGTTTCAGGAAGAATGGACCCGCCATTTTTGCGAAACAGACTTCGACGCCATCCTGGAATATGCAAATAAACTGGAAAATTTGCATAAAGACACTTATATTGAGTTTAAATGAAAGAAAGAATTTAAACAATGCCTGATCATACAGCCGGTTCATATCAGTTTGATAAATTTGACCAGCAGTCATCTGAATTTGTCATCCTGCAACGCCAGGCGGCCGCGGCTCTGGCATTAGAGCATAAAATCTGGCAGGAAGCCGGATTGAAGCCGGATATGCAGGTGCTGGACATGGGATGCGGCAGCGGCATTATCAGTACGCACCTGGCGGAATATGTCCGTGACGGCATGGTGCTGGGAGTCGATTCCAGCATTGCACTGTTGCACGAGGCCGAACGGCTCAAAGTCGAAAAGAAGCTGAAAAATTTAAAGTTCCGCCATGGAAATGTCTATGAACCAGGCTTGCCGTCCGGGAGTTTTGATTTTATTTATTGCCGACTGCTGTTCCAGCATTTACATGAACCGGAAAAGGCGCTGGCGGCACTTGCCGGATTGCTGAAGCCGGACGGGACTGTCTGCATTGTTGATATCGATGACGACTGGCTGCTGCTGTATCCGGAACCGGCGGAACTTAAGTCTTTTATCAGTCGCTCTGTCGAAGCGCAGAAGGCCGACGGCGGCGACCGTCACGCCGGGCGCAGGCTTCCGGCATATTTAAGTTCTGCAGGATTAAAAGATGTCAAAGCTGCTGTAAAGGTAATATCGAGTTTCGAGCTGGACCTGAAAAGGTTTATGCAGCTCGCGTTTGATTTCAGGATAGAGCGATTGCCTGAACAGGATTTGAAGACTGCGCGGCATGAACTGGCAGATATTTATGCCGTTCTGGAACAGCCGTCTGCGTGGGGAGCGATGGGGATTTTTGTGGCAACGGGAAAAAGGCCGGATTGATTCTCCGGCGCAAGGAACTATGCATATGGAACTGGAAGAAGAAAATTTATTTAAAACTGCTCAGCGCATCATCGCGGAAGGCAATGTTATCTTCTGTCCGAGTCTGGGCGAATATCCGGTATATGATGAGTTGCTGTACAACATGATGGGAGAAGATGCCGCCAAGATGAATGCATATGAGCAGGCTATCCGGAAAGCGGCAAAAGATAAAATTGCAGTTGATATCGGCACAGGCAGCGGTGCGCCGCTGGCGCTGATGTGCGCTGCCGCCGGAGCAAAACAGGTTTATGCGATCGAAGCCGGTGCCGCCGCCGCACAGCAGGCCGGTGAACTGATCCGGTCGAAAAAACTGGAAGATAAGATTAAAATTGTCCACGGTTGTTCTTCAGCCATTGAACTTCCGGAAAAGGCCGGCCTCTGCGTATCTGAAATCATCGGCAACATCGGCAGCTCCGAAGGTGTTATCAGTATTCTCAACGATGCGCGGCGTTTTCTGAAAAGCAACGCCGGCATGATCCCCGGACGGTGCGTTACAAACATTGCGCCGGTATGCCTGCCGCAGAAAATATACGACAGCGATTTGCTGAAAGAAGTTGTGAACGGATATATAGAGAGGATCTATCAGACTGTCGGATTTAAGTTTCCGCTGACCCGTTATGCCGTGTATAATTTTCCGGAGTCGAATATTATCGCGGAACCGGAAATCTTTGAAGACATCCGCTTTGACCGCAATCCTGATGCCGAAACTTTAAAAACAGTTGAATTCAGTATCCGTACAGATTGCGAATTCGACGGCCTGCTGTTATGGATTGATTTGTATGTTGACGAAAACAGCGTTATTAACGCTTTTGACAGCGTATCATGGCCGCCGGTGTACCTGAACGCCGGGAAAAAGCACCTTAAAGAAAACGATGTCATAAAAATAGATTGCGCCCGTAAATTAAGCAAAAATCTGCTGAATCCGGACTATTTCTTTGCCGGAAGCATTTTCAGGCATGGCCGCGCAATCGACAGCTTTAATATTGATTCATATTACACGACAGCTTAAAGCCAAATTCAAACTTGAATATATAAAATCATGAACATAAGTAATAACAAAATCGTAAAGTTTCAAATACGGCATGCGCTGCTCTTTTTATTGATATTTGTTTTTATCCTGACAGTTTTTATCCTGCTCATAGTACAGCAGAATGACAAACATATGGAATATGATGCAAAAGCTCTGCAAAAATATTTTCAGGATTTTAAAAACCAGATAGACAATAAATTTTTTCAGGTGGAAAGTCGCCTGAGTCAAATCAGGATTGCGGCTGAAGGTGATCTTTTTGAATCACGTGCAAATGGAATCAAATTTCCATTTGCCTACAGGTTTCTTAAGGATAAAACTGGTGAAAATTATTATCATATGGATGATATCGCCGAGCCGTACCGCCCCAATATCCATACCAATATAACCGGCAACGGCTCATTCCGTAACCGCGGCGAGGCATTTGACCGGATACTCAAGATGGGATTAAGCTTGTCCGATGACTTTTACGCTTCCAGAAAAACATTTCCCAATCTTATGTACATCTATTATATATCAACCGAGAAGCTGATCGTTCATCATCCGTGGTTCGCTTCAGAAAAATACAAATTTGAAGAAACCCTTTACGATTATGAAACATGGAAATCAAGCCTTCCTCAAAATAACCCGCAGCGCAAGATTTATTGGACAAAAGCTTATGTCGATGACAGTGTCGGCGGCGGCCTTATGACAAGCTGCGCCGTGCCGGTTTACGATCAGGACAATTTCATCGGTCTGATCGGGGCGGATCTGACCGTGGACTTTTTGAATACGACGGTTTCTGAATTTGAACCGCAGCGCAAAGGTTGTATGATAATTTACGATCAGGACCGGAATATGCTGTCCCACCCATTGATTTCATACAAGGATAAAACCATCAGGAAGCTGAAGGAAGGGCTGCCGCCGGAACTGGCGGCGGATTTGCAGACCATACTGCTGGCGCCGGACAACACTGTGACAGAATCCGGCAGACAGGGATTTATCAAAGCCCGCTTCGCCAATTCTCCATTCTCGATTCTCTACTATTTTCCGCTGCGGACTGCATTCAGCAGAATTATCGGTCAGGTCGGTTATGGAACACTGGGGCTCATTGTCTGTCTGATGCTCCTGGTATTTGCATCATTGTACATCACCCACCGGCAATTGATTCATCCGACGGAGAAATTCGTTAATTTCATTCTGGCGAAGAGCCGCGGGCACAACACCGTTCTGCATAATAATATCCCTTCCATGTGGAAAACATGGTTTTTTACCATTGAAAAAGTGTTCAATGAAAACACCGCTCTTACCGAAAATATAAAGCGGAGCAATATTGAACTGCAGAATGAGATCGAAGCCAAGAACAAAGCGGAAATAGAAAAGGCCGTTCTTGAGAAGCAGCTTATCCAGGAAGAAAAGATCCGGTCTGTCGGACTGCTGGCCGGCGGCATTGCCCATGATTTCAATAATCAGTTATCCGTTATTATGGGGTATACCGCCATTTTAAGTTCCAAAAAGGATCTGCCCGATGAAAAACGTCTGGAATGCCTGGATCATATTGCGGCGGCCGCGGGCAGTTCAGCCGATTTGACCAGGCAATTGCTGGCATTCGCTCAGCGTGGGAATTATCAGAACATCCCGGTCAATATACATGACATTATTATTGAGGTGATATCCATTTTCAATCATACCATTGACAAGAGGATTGCCATTAAGTGTGACCTCGACGCCGGACTTCATACGGTAAGAGGGGATTTCTCCCAGCTCCAGAATATGATTATGAACATCGCCATCAACGCTAAAAATGCAATGCCGAACGGCGGTATGATAACATTTGGAACTTCCAATGTGCAGCTTGCGGAAAAAGAATGCAATTCCCAGGAGTTTGAACTGAACCCTGGAAATTATATCAGAATCCGGATTACGGATACCGGCACCGGCATAGCTGAAGAAACTAAAAAACATATTTTCGAACCGTTTTTTACAACCAATAATTCCGGCAAAGGCACCGGCCTCGGCCTGGCTGCGGCGATGGGAACAATTAAGAATCATCACGGCAGTATTGTTGTTGAAAGCTCTTGCGGTATTGGGGCAACATTTATTATTGAGCTGCCGGTACTGGAAGAAAATGCCTTATCTCAGCGGACAGATAGAGCAGATGCGCTTGAAATCTCGAAATCGAAAGCCAGGCTGCTGCTGATTGACGACGAAAATGCCTTCTGCCGGATGATGACGGATTTTATGAGTTCTCTCGGATATACGGTGAAAGCATACAGTGATCCGTTCCAGGCAATGGAATATTATCAGAAATCATATAATGAAATTGATCTGGTCATAACAGACATGATGATGCCCAAAATCAGCGGACGCGACCTGATCGGCGAATTTGAAAAAATTAATCCTCGAGTTAAATTTGTGATTTCCAGCGGCTACAGTATTGAAGAGGAAACCAGAGAATTGCTGCAAAGCGGAAAACCAATACTTGCATTCTTTAAGAAACCTTTTAATCTGATACAATTTGCCGGGAACATTGAAAAATTGCTGGAAAATAAGGGTAATTAAGCGTATATTACGGTAATTGCGTGTGGAAAAGGAGAAGAATCACCATGGGAAATTACCGCATATTAATTGTTGATAACGAAAAAAGACTGCTTGAATGTCTGGAAATGATGCTGTCCATCGAGGGGCATACTGTGATGACTGCCGAAAACGGCGAAGACGCCTGTAGACTGCTGCAAAAAATATATGCCGATGGTTCCACTATTGATTTGCTGATCACCGATATCTGGATGCCGCAAATGTCCGGGCTGTACCTCGTAGACAAGCTGAATCGGTGCAATATCAGACCCGCAATGCTTGGGATCAGCGGTTATGTCGACAATGATACCATTGCCGACCTTGCTGCCAAGGGCTGTACGAATTTAATCATTAAACCATTTACTCCGGAAGTCCTGCTGCAAAAGATTGCTGAAATTATGAAAAAGAACGCCGTAATTATTCCTGAAGGCCGCGGTTATTGAAGATAGACTGGCCGGCCGGACGCGAAATAAAAAAGGAAAAAGCCGGAAGCAAGCTCAATTCAAAAAATACATCCATACGCGGATTGACCGATTACAAAATGGTCCGAGATAGTGGCATTTTAAGAATTGCAGCTATTGATTTAATGTGGTTTAAATTTTATATTATATGTTCAATAATTAACAAGGAGTTTTGATATGTTTTTTAATATTTATGATATTGTGCTGGTTCTGCCGGCTTTCATTTTTGCGATGTACGCCCAGTTTAAAGTGAAATCTACTTTCAACTATTACAGTCAGCAGAGTAATGCCCGCGGTCTGACCGGCGCTGAAGTGGCGCGGATGATTCTCGATGACAACGGCCTGACTGATATTCCGGTGGAACCGGTGGAAGGTGAATTGTCCGATCATTACGATCCGTCCAGCCGCACCCTGCGTTTGTCGGAGTCAGTTTACGGCAGCACCTCTGTCGCGGCGATCGGCGTGGCGGCGCATGAAACCGGGCATGCCATCCAGCACAAAGTCGGTTATGCCGCGCTGGGGTTGCGCGGGGCGCTGGTTCCTGTCGCCAACATCGGGTCCACGCTGGGACCATGGATGGCCATCGGCGGTTTCTTTTTTCACATACCGGTGCTGATGCACCTGGGCATAATCCTGTTTTCCTGCGCGGTGGCTTTTTATCTGATCACGCTGCCGGTTGAGTTCAATGCCAGCAGCCGGGCGCTCAGCCTTCTCGGTTCCTGCAATATCCTGGAGAAGGATGAGCTGGAACCTGCCAGAAAAGTGCTCAGCGCCGCCGCCATGACCTATGTCGCGTCCGCCGCCGTGGCCATGGCCCATTTATTGAGTTTGATTTTGTCGCTGAACAGACGCAACGACGATTAATCTTCAGCCGATAATCTGATTGTCGCCGGCAGATAGGAAAATGCCCTGGAAATTCATCTTCAGCGCTTCCGGGTTGTCGGATGATTCCAGCGCGTCCTCTTCCGTAATAATCCCGTTATCCACCAGATCATAGAGGCATTGATTGAATGTCAGCATGCCGTCATTACGGCCGGCGGCAACCGCCATGGGCAGTTTTTCCAGGCGGTCTTCCTGAAGCAGCTTGGTGATCATCGGAGTGTTAATCATGATTTCACAGGCGGGGGCGCGGCCGGTGCCGATGGCTTTCGGTATCAGCCGCTGCGATATGATTGCCGCCAGATTCAACGCCAGCGCCTCCCGGATGGCGGGCTGCTCGCCCTGTTCGAAAAAGTCGAGGATACGGTTGATGGTCTGGGTGGCATTGGAAGCGTGCAGGGTGGTCATTACCAGATGGCCGGTATCCGCCGCCTGCAGCGCCGCTTCAAAGCTGGTTCTGTCGCGCATTTCACCGACCATGATAATGTCCGGGTCCTGCCGCAGCACATGTTTCAGCGCGCTGGGGAAGGAAATCGTGTCCAGCCCGACTTCACGCTGTTCAAAGAAAGACATCTTGTCTTCAAATTCATATTCTATCGGGTCTTCGATGGTAATCACGTGACGGCGCATTGTGCTGTTAATATGCTCCAGCATTGCCGCCATCGAAGTCGATTTGCCCGAGCCGGTCGTACCGGTAAGAATGACAATGCCGCGCGGATATTCTGAAATCTGCGTGAGCACCGGCGGCAGGCCGAGCTGTTCAAAGGTCATCACTTTATTCTTTACATAGCGGAAATTCAGGCAGAGCATGTTCCGCTGACGGTGAGCGTTCACCCTGAAGCGTCCGACGCCGTCCTCGTAATGAGAGAGATCGAGGTCGCCGGTTTTTTTAAAGTATTCAATCTGGTCGGGGTTGGCGACCTGGGAAATAAAGCGCTCAAGCATCTCCACATCCGGAATAAAGTCGCTGCTGATCATATCCCCGTCGATGCGGTAGGCAATGGGGGCATGTTCTTTAATGTGAACATCCGACGCATCGGAACTTACGCCTTTTTCCAGAATATTCTGCAGCAGTGTAACCGGCATAACCCACCCCCCTCTTTATACTGTATGTTTATTTATTATAAGGTTTCATCAAATCGAGCATTTCCTTCACCGCCTGGCCGATCCCGACCATAACCGCGCGGGCGACAATACTGTGCCCGATGTTCAGTTCCTTGAGGTAAGGAATTTCGAGAATACCCTGAATATTGACATAATCAATGCCGTGGCCGGCGTTGACGTTCAGTCCGATGGAATTTGCCAGTTCCGCCGCCCTGATCAGGCGGTCCAGTTCCCTGCGCTGTTCCGCCCCGACGGTATCGGCAAATCTGCCGGTGTGCATTTCAATATACTCCGCGCCGGAGGCTTTCGCGGCTTCGACCTGATGCTTGTCCGGGTCTATGAACAAACTGACGATAATCCCCGACTGATGGAGGATGTTAACCGCTTCGGTAATCCTGTTCAAATTTCCCGCGACGTCCAAACCGCCCTCGGTAGTCAGCTCCTGTCTTTTTTCCGGAACCAGGCAGGAACTGTGCGGTTTCAGCGAACAGGCTATTTTGAGCATTTCATCGGTTACGGCCATTTCCATGTTCAGCCGTGAGATTTTCTGTTTCAGCAGCGCCATATCTTCATCCACCATATGGCGGCGGTCTTCCCGCAGATGCGCGGTGATGCCCCAGGCGCCGGTTTGCTCGCAGATTATTGCGGCTTCGACCGGGCTGGGATATTTTGCTTTTCTGGCCTGACGGACAGTTGCGACATGGTCGACATTTACACCCAACCTTAACATGACAGATTCCTTTCAAATAATTTTATACGCCGGATTTGCTGCTTTTATTTAATTCTCCAACCAGCTTTTCCAGATATGCTATTTCCGTTTCAAACACATCGATTTTTGAAGATGCCTGGCAGAACAGCACGGAGCCTTCAAAAAAGTTCTTTTTAAGACAATCCAGCCACGGGGATAAAAGCTTTTCCACCAGCCGGTTTCCGGTTTCCGGTTCATAAAAAAACCTTACAGCCTGAATGTTAAATTTCAACCAGCGGAACAGTTCATGAAGATTGACGCTTTTGCCGACCAGTTCATGCGGATGAATATCCACCAGAAAATGAATATCCGGACACATGAGTTCGCGCTTCAGCGAGAGATAGTCTTCCGAGGTTACTGCCGGCAGCAGCGGAATCCTTACCGGCAGCAGCAGCTTTACCTTGTTCCGGTGCAGATCCGGTTCAATCGCCCGCAGCAGCCGGATCAGTTCCCGGCGATAGCTGTCGTCTGTTATCGCGTTTTCTATTCCGAAGTCCATTGAGATCGTTTCGGCGTTCAAACCGGCGGCAGTTTTGATCAGCCGCTGCATTTCCTCTTTGAATCCGGATTTAATTTTTTCCCCCTGCGCGACAATCGCCCTGGAAACGCCGTTCGGCATCAGTTCGCTGAAATGGATTTTCTTGAAATTAAGCATATCCATGCCTTTAGGCCTCATCTCCGGGTTCATCATGCTTTCCGGCAGTTCAGCGCCGGAAAACAGATCGTATCTGAAAGAATGCAGCGCCGCGCCGACGGGGCAATATAGAAAACTTATTCCGAATTTCATATTGAAATATCCTGTTACCAGCCGGAATCCTCAAGCAGTTCCAGCGTTACTTTTGACGTTTTATCAGCAGCTTTCATCATGGAAAGCTGTTTCTGCACATATCTGCCGATCATGTCGACTTCCAGATTGACCAGATCGCCGTTTTTGCGGAATTTCAACGCGGTCTCTTCCAGCGTTACAGGAATGAGATGCACCGAGAACGCATTTTCAGTCACATCGACCAGGGTAAGGGAGATGCCGTCTATCGCAATGCTGCCCTTCTCGACCAGAAACGGCCGCAGTTGTTCCGGCAGGCTGATGCGCAATTCATAATCGGAACCGGTCTTTTTCAGGCTGATTACCGGCGCAACCGCGTCAACATGACCGCTGACCATATGGCCGCCGATCCGGTCACCCAGCTTTAAAGCGCGTTCCAGGTTCACGCTGCCGCCGACGGCGGTTTGTCCGAGATTAGTCCGGTTCAGGGTCTCTTCCAGGGTGTGAAATTCCAGCGAGCCGTCGGCAAGTTTCTGCTCCAGCGTCAGGCAGACGCCGTTGACCGCGATGCTTTCGCCGAATTTCAGTTCAGGCAGCGTTTTATCTGCTTTGACAACCAGTTTGCCGGCATTGCCGGAAACTGTCCTGGACTTGATTTTGCCCGTACTTTCAATTAATCCCGTAAACATGTAACAACCTTTATTTTATTATCTCCTTAATTTTACCCCGCTGTGCTTCAGTTGCAACATGAAAAAATACTTTTGTGCCTTAAAACTTCAGGCTTTTAAGAAGTTTTCCCGCTGAATCTTCGCATAACATTATTCATTGGCGGAAGCCGGGATTAATCGGGAATTACCGGCAGATAGTTGGCTATGGCTATAACTATTCCGGTAATGACGGCAAAGATCACCGCAATCCATAACAGAATCGGGCGGCAGCGGCATTCCGGACTTGGCGGTTCGATTTTGATATAATTCCTGATCAGATCCAGATGAACAATATTGGCCTCTGCCGGATAACGGGGAGTATAGGTGAAGATGCTGCCGGTGCCGGCATTGAGTCTCAGCGGCAGATTGATCGCCCATCCGGCGGCTTCCAGGAACAGCCCGAGGTTTCTTTTCCTTAATTTATATATTCCGGAAATCACCGGCGGCAGGGAGATAATCAGCAGAATTAATATTACCCAGCCGGCGATTCTCCAGCCGGATACCGCAGATAATGATTTAATGATGAAGGCGATGCTGCTGCCGATTGCGGCAAGCCCGATACTGCCGCACAGAACCATGATCGAACCGCCGGACAGAGCGTTGGCTCCGGTTTTTGCCGCGTCCGCCGCCGGTACGGCCAGACTTTTGTTCAGGGTCTGCTGGATATTGGCAATAGAGGTGATTTTATCCAGTTTTTCACTCATGAAGTTGCTGAAATTATTCAATGGCAGCAACAGCGACTGCAGCAGAGAAACCGGACCGTTGACAATATCCACTATCCTGGCGTCCCACGCGATACCGTCCCAGCCGATGAAAATACCCGGTTTGCCGATATACAGCCTTGAACAGCCGCCGCCGGCCACAGCCACGGCGACATGCATGATTTTCTCTTCAAAGTCCTTTGTTTTGTCGCGGCTTTTCAATTTCAGGTACATGATATACATATTGCATTTTGCCGCGATCTTTTTATGTTCCTGAATATCATCTTTGATCCTGATAGTCAAATCAAAACAGCGGCCGTCCATAATGACAGTCCCGGCCTGGATCATTGAATGTCTGCCCGGGGTGAATAATTCGCCGAATGACACAAAGTTTCTGGTAAATCTGAAAAAATGCTGTTTGAACAGGATCAGCTTTTCCAAGTCAGACAATTTCCGCAGCCGGATTTTCAGGTTGTTGTCTTCCTTCAGCAGATTCCGCAGTTTTTCCAGCGCCGGGCTTTTCAGATACCGGTTCAATTTATCGCTGCCTAGCCGGTCCACCCGGTTTCCGTCTTTGCCGATCAGATATTCCTCGTATGCGGCAAAGCGTTCTTTTAGCTGCTGCCATTGTTTCAGGGTCATAACTTGCATTGCAAACGTATTTACGAAATCCGCCGCATCATCTTTATAAAATGGATTGATATCTTTTTCAAAATCAATTACTGTTTCAGGGCAGGGGGAGGCCAGCGGGGCTGATTGCAGATATGCCTGTACCGCGTCATGGTTTTTGATGTCCAGTTCAGGGAGCAGATACGGGGTGGAGGTGAAACGGCCGCGGTTGGCCGGGTCCAGGATTATCATGCGGCAGTAATCAAAATATTCGTCGAGTTTGCCGCGCAGTTTGCCGAAAACCGGGTAGTCGGTGGAAAATTTCTGTCCGGCCGGGATATCAGGATTGTTTTCCCATTTTAAATAAGTGTCTGCATCGCTCAGGAAGCCTTCCAGCAGCAATTCAGAAATGCCTTTTTCGCCGCCCGGCCCGGCAACTCCCCCGGTAACGCTGATAATATCTTCAGACAACTGCCTGGACAACGTGCCGTTGAACGCCGCGGCAGTAATAATGCCGTTGCCTTTCAGCGGACCGGATGCCTGGGTTTTGGCTTTTGCCCTGATGTCTTCAATGCGGACTTTATTGTCTTTGACACAATCCTTGAGAAGTTCGCCGACGGCAGCCAGCAGTTCCCGGCCTTTGTCCGTGGCATCATTAATCTCGGACAGATCGAGTGCCGCCTCGCTGTCTGAATTGAGAACGCTGAAGTTCTTTAACACTTCCTTGAGCCAGAAATATGCTTCCTTGACTTCGTCGGCCCGGATTCTGCCGTTTTTATCGGAGTCCAGGAATTCCAGGAACTTCTGGTCGCAGTTCAGGTTTTCCGTCGCTGCGGCGGATGCAGCCCAGCGGGCAACGTTCAAATCCGGAATATGCTTGAGTTCGTCAGGCGATTTAATAATGAACTGGTAACTGCCGCCTAATTTCTGAATCAGCATTTTCTTTCCTGACATGGCCCGTTCTCCTGTAAATTTCTAGCAGTTCAGCGCAGCCTGCTGTTTGATTAAGTCAATAAGGACAATGGCGGTCATGGACTCAACGACCGGCACTATCCTCGGACAGAGGCAGGGATCGTGCCGTCCTTTCGTTGCACAGATAACCGCATTGCCGTTGATGTCAATTGTGTCCTGCTCCATGGAAATGGATGAAGTCGGTTTGACCACGGCGCGGAAAATGATTTCAGCGCCGGTGGAAATGCCTCCGATGATGCCGCCTGCGTTATTAGTGATAAAACCGGCAGGAGACATTGCGTCATTGTGCTGTCTGCCGGTCATTGCGGCGGCGGCGAAACCGGCGCCGAATTCAATGCCTTTGATGCCGCCGATGGAAATGATAACTTTGGCCAGTTCCGCGTCAAGTTTATCGAAAACCGGTTCGCCGATACCGGCTGGAACACCGGAAACGCGGCATTCGACAATGCCTCCGATGCTGTTGCCCTCACTCTTGGCCTCCAGAATGCGCTGTTCCATGGCTGCGGCAATGCTGCTGTCGCAGGCGCGCACCGGATTTTTCTCGATGAAATCAGGCTCGTACTTTTCGCATTTAAGATTGCCTATCGCCAGCGTATGGGCCGTGATTCTGATTCCTTTGGCGGCCAGCAGTTTTTTCGCCACAGCTCCGGCGGCGACGCGTCCGGCAGTTTCACGTCCGGAGGCTCTGCCGGAACCGCGATGGTCCCTGATGCCGTATTTCTTATTATATGTATAGTCGGCATGGCCGGGACGGAACAGTTCCTTGATGTTGTCATAGTCGCAGGAACGGGCATCGCTGTTCATAATGAGCATCATCAGCGGAGTGCCGGTGGTTTTGCCTTCAAAAATGCCTGACATAATTTTGACGGTATCAGTTTCAGCCCTGGCTGTGGTGATTGATGACTGTCCGGGCCGCCTGCGGTCCAGGTCATATTGAATATCCGCTTCGCAAAGCGCAATGCCCGGGGTGACGCCGTCAACGACTACGCCGACCGCGCCGCCGTGGGATTCTCCGAAAGTGCTGACTGTAAAAATTTTACCGTATGTGCTGCCGCTCATTCAAAGCCTCCTCGATTCTGTCAATTATCAATTTATTCGCTGTTTTTAACGACATCTCATGGTCAATTTCAACGACCAGGCCGGCATGCCGGAGATAGTATTGCTCCCGCTGTTTATACAGCTCGTTAAAACTTTCGCAAGGTCTTGCCGGGTCCAGAAAAGGCGGCAGGCCCCTTGCCATAATCCGCTTGAAAATTATTTCCGGCGACACTTTAAGATACACGAAAAAGCCGAGTTTTTCCAGCCACGGAGTGACTGCGTCATTAGCCGGCAGGCCGCCGCCAAGCGCGATCACCCTGTTGTTATCGCCTTCGCTGCCTTCGGCAGCAAGCCGTTTTACAACCTCAACCTCCAGGTTCCGGAAGAAACTTTCGCCTTCGTCGCGGAATATATCGCGCGGCGACATCCGTTTCCCGGTTTGTTCGCGGTAGAGTTCGGTCAGCATATCGTCCGTATCGCAGAACTGGCATTTCAAATGTTCAGCGAGGGCATTGCCGTGAGTGCTCTTGCCGCAATGTTTCATTCCGATGATGACTATATTCATGATGCTGAATCGGGTTTTACGATCTGGGTGCCGATGCCGCTGTCGGTGAAGATTTCGAGCAGCAGCGAATGTTCACGGCGTCCGTCGATCATGTGAACTTTGCTGACTCCGGCATTTAGCGCATGCAGACTGCTCAATATTTTCGGAATCATGCCGCCGGTGATTACTTTGTCCGCGATCAACTGATCAATTTCGGTGGTGCAGATGGTCGGGATAACGGTTGACTCATCTTTGGGGTTGCTGAGAATTCCGGGTACGTCGCTGAGGAAAACCAGCTTTCTGGATTTCAGCGCCTCGGCAATCTTGCAGGCAGCGATGTCCGCGTTGATGTTGTATACCTGGCCGTCTTTGCCCACGCCGAGCGGCGGAATTATCGGAATGATGTCATTTTTCACGGCTTCCAGTATTTTTTCCGCATCAACCCCGACAATGTCTCCGACAAAGCCGATATCAATCTGTTCGCCGGTAGTTTGATCTTTGGAATACATTTTTTCCGCGCGGAGCATTTCCTTGCCTGAAATGGAAACGGCTTTGCCGCCGAACAAAGCGGCTTCGTCGATAAGATTTTTATTGATCACGTTGTGCAGAACGTCATCCACCACTTTGATGGTTTCGGCGCAGGTGACCCGCAATCCGTTGACGAATTTGGTCTCAATATTGCGTCTGGTCAGTTCAGCGGTAATGGCCTTGCCGCCGCCGTGGACCACGACCGGGCGCATTCCGATGCATTCCATCAGCACCACGTCGCGCATCGTGCTTCTTATCAGCTCCGGATTTTCCATGGCGCTGCCGCCGAACTTCACCACGACAACCGCATTGCGGAACTTTTGAATATACGGCAGCGCTTCAACCAGCACTTTTGCTTTTTCTAATAAGTTTTCCATTTTGATCTCCAATAATTAAAAAAATGTTTATTTTTTGTAATCTGATAATATATGAGAAAATCCTACTGCGACAAGCAATAAGTTGAAATTAATAAAAAAATTGCTGAAAATCAATTCCGGCGAGGTGTTTGCTCAGTTCATTTACCGTTTTTTTTGTCTGATTTCCGCTGCAAGCTGGCCGATTTTCACCCCCTGCTGCTGCAGCATTCCGGCAAAAACGGCGGCTTCGCCATATTTTGTCACTGCAGATACAACCGGTGTTTTGGCGTAAAAGTTCCAGCGCGACACCAGATGCCGGGCATTTTCTTCCAGGCATTGCGGAACTTTGCCGGAGGCTGCTGCCGCCTCGTCACGCTCCCAGATGCCTTGTCTGGCCTTGTCCATCAGGATCGGCACCATTGCAATGCTGACGCTGGATTTTTTACAATACAGGCGGTCTTTATCCATGCCGAACTGGTAATTGAAATCAGCCTGGAAACAGAACGGCAGGGACTGTTCAGCAGTACGCACCGGCTTGTAATCCGGATCTGGAACACACCCTGACGGGATATTCTCCGGTATGCCGACTGCCAGACTGCCGAGATACCAGTCGCACTGCTTCAAGTTGCGTCCGATGTCATCTTTAGTCTGGTAATGCCAGCGGACGGGAGCGGCCTGGGAGTAGCCGAAGCCGCGATTGACATTTACCGCATCGAAAATGGAGGCAATTTCGCCAGGGGGCAGGGGAAGCTGATAATGACTGCCGCCGTTGATGATAAATTCATTATTCCGGTAATCATAAACAACTGAACGGACAGGCGGCGCTTGTCCGTCGAGCGAGAAGGTCAGCCCGCCGGATACTCCGCCGGCAGTCTGTCCGCCGCCTGTTCCTGTATAACTTCCGCCCGTTCCGCCCGGCTGGAAAGTATTGGGTTTTTCGCCTTTAGGCCAGAGATATTCGTAAGCTTTGGAAATTGCGGTTTTGGCATCGAAAATCTTCCCTATCACTTCTGCCGCCGCCCATGACAACCCGTATTTGCCGATTTGAATTACCTTGCTCTCTTTTATGGCATCAATTATTCTTATGCCCCATTTCGCGCCCTTGTCCAGAGTTACGCCGAACGCTTTTACGCCTGACGACAGGAATATCGCGGCGACATCGGCAATATCTCCTCCCACGGTTTTCCATTTCTCCCGGTCGGTTTTATTGCCGGTAACCTTTTCATAAACCGCCGCCGCGCCCCAGCCTCCAGCCTGCCCGAGATAGGCGGGAATGCCTTTGTAAACAAAAATATCTTTATCAAAGGCCTTTTTTGCCATCCAGGCGAGAAGTTCCGAACCGGTACTGACTGCCGAATCCACCAGCAGCAGTCCGCCGATGGCAATCAGCGGCGCAATGTTCGGCTGGCCTTCCAGCGCTGCTCCGGCTGTCACATCCATATATTTCTTTACCGCCAGAGCGTGAACCCCCCAGGGCGGGACGGTGCCGGTGCTGGCGGAAACCGCCTGATCCGGAGCGCCGACCATCGGCAGTATCTTTTCTATTTCCGCCAGGATGTCAGACATGTCCACCGGCCGGCCGGTGTCCGGCAACACTATCCAGAAGTTGTCTTTCGCGTTAATCCTCTCAGAACCCAGCGATGCTTCAAATCCGCTGCATCGGTAATAGAGGTTATGCTGTTCAGGGTCGGTGACCAGAACTACCCGGAATCTGCCGGTCATCAGTTGTTTCTCATCCGGGACTTTGCAGACAAAAATATCGCTCACGGCGGTGGATATCAGGCATTGCCCCAGTTGCGGGTTGTTGACCCGTGCATAGCTGATTTTGAATACCGGCCTGGCCGGGTAGAATGGCGTGGTGTCCATATTCAGGGCAACCCTTGTCCATTCCTTTGAATTGTAATCGCGCCTGCCTGCCATACTCAAGGCGGCATTGCCTACCAGCCCGAAGTTTTTCAGGCAGTCATAGCCGCCGGCAAGTTTGCGGTTGTCTGAATCGGTCAGAACTACGATCGGCGGTGACTTTGATTCCGCAGCGCCTTGTTTGTCCCCCACGGCGATGCGGGTATCGGTAAGGAAAGTGTAGGCATAACCGGTATCGGTTTTTTGTCTGGTCAGCGTCATCATCCCGGTGTTTTGTACACGGAATGTGGTCTTCCCGCTGTATTCGCAGGTTCCGGCCGCAATATAGGCAAAGATATCATTGCCGGTTGCCGCCGCAGTGTTGATTGACGGAAATGTTAATAAAAAATAAATCACCGAAAAGTAAAAAAAGGATATTATGATACTATGGCGCTGCCGCATAATTATACCCCCCGTCCATATTGTACGCAATAGCCCGATGATTTCAACAAATTCTCATATAAATTAAGAGTAAAGCCTGAACACGTGATTTGCAAGCGGGTTGATTATTTACATTGAGGATTTTGTTCGAGAAATAATTCCAGCAGCAGGAGACTCCACAACGGATAGCTGAAATCCGCTTTGTTTGAACAGTGACTTTCCAGCATTTTACCAACCGCATTCTGCTTGAAAAAATCCTCTTTGACGAGTCTGCCTTCGAGCAGGCGCTCCTGCAGAATGGTCTTCCACGATCCCCTGAACCATGTTGCCAGCGGAACGCCGAAGCCGCGTTTGTTCCGGTTCAGCAGTTCAGGAGTCAGCATATCTTTAAAAGCCTCTTTCAAGATGTGCTTGCGGGATGTGCCTTTCTGCTTGAACTCCAGCGGCAGCGATGCGGCGAATTCAACCACTTCGTGGTCGAGAAACGGATTGCGGACTTCCAGCGAGCAGGCCATTGAGGCAATATCCACTTTGGTCAGGATGTCGCCCGGCAGATAAGTGTAAAGGTCTGTTTCCATTACCTTCTCGACTGCCCCGGCAGCGGTTGCCTGTTTGGCGGCGGCGTTAAATATCTCATAAGTAGTTGCCGGATTGAAGTTGTCGAACCTGCTCCCGTAAAGATGTTTTTTCAGCGGTTCCCTGAAACGGTTGATAATATCCGGATAACGGTGTTCGCGGGATGAAGCAGCGATCCGGAGAGTGCGGTTCAGCCGTCCGGCCAGGGTGCGTTCTCCGGCACCGTTGCTTAAAAACCTTCTCAGACTGCCGAAGAATACTGTTCTGAGCGGACCTGGAATCACATCCAGCATTTGCGAATATTTAATTAAAAGATATCTTTCGTAACCGGCGAAGACTTCATCCGCCCCGTCGCCGCTGAGTGCAACCGTAACCTTTTCCCTGGTGAAACGGCTCAGCAGAAAAGTAGGCAGCATGGAAGCGTCACTATACGGTTCGCCATAATGGGCAACCAGCTTTTCCAGCGCCGGGAAGTCGTTCTGATCAACCACTTTCTCGTGATATTCCAGCGGGCAGTTCGCCTGCCGGTTGATCGCCGCTGCCGCCGCCCGTGCGTAATTGCGTTCGTCGTACTGGGCTTCATTGAAACCGATAGTGAAGGTTTTAACCGGCTGTTCACACAGCCGGGACATAATCCCTGTGATAATACTGGAATCAAGTCCGCCGGAGAGGAAGGCCCCGAGCGGCACATCCGACATCAGGCGTCGTTTTACGGCGGTAAACAGCAGTTCCCTGAGTTTGTCCGCCGCGTCTTCAAAGTTTAAACCGGTTTTGGCCGAATAATCCGCCTGCCAGTAACGCTCAATCACGGTTTTGCCGCTTTCCAGATCAAGTTCCAGATAATGAGCAGGCGGCAGTTTGCTGACACCTTTGAATACGGTGTCAGGACAGGGGATATATTGCAGCGAGAGATAGTCATGGATGGCCTGTAAATTCAACTCGGAAGGCATTGCCGGATGCATTTTCAGTCCGCCAAGCTCACTGCTGAACAGGAAATATTCATTGTTTCTGAAGTAAACCAGCGGTTTTTTGCCGAGGCGGTCACGGGCGAACAGCATTTTCCGGCGGATGCTGTCGTAGATGGCGAATGCGAACATCCCGGCCAGTTTTGCGGCACATCCGGTTCCATATTCCTCATACAGGTGGACAATAACTTCCGTATCGCAACGGGTTTTGAAGATATGTCCTTTTTGTTCAAGATGGTTGCGCAATTCCAGGCAGTTATAGATTTCGCCGTTAAATACGATCTGAATCCGGCCGTCTTCGTTGCCGAGCGGCTGATGCCCCTGCGACAGGTCAATGATTGACAAGCGGCGGTGCGCCAGTCCGACATTCCGGTCAATAAAAATGCCCTGGTCATCCGGGCCGCGATGTGCCTGAGCGTCATTCATCCGGGCCAGAATATCTTCAGGAACAGGCTTCCTGTTTAAATTGATAATTCCTGCGATTCCACACATAAGCGCCTCATTGGTTTCAAACTTTGAAAATCTACAGCGTGAAAAGCTGCAAATCAATTCCATACCGGATATTTTAGTCATTGAATATTGGTATGGCTGCATAAATGCTGATTTTCAGGCGAAACTGCCGCAAGTTTGGGAATACTTGCAGTTTATAATTGCATTCAGGTTATTTGCTTGTAATATATTTTTTTGAAAATTAGTTTGAACAGGGATTGACATTTGGCCGTTTATCAATATAATACTGCCTGTAAATAAATATAGTATTACTATTTATGTATAACAACTAAGGAGAGTGAATATGGGAACAATATGTCCATACTGCAATATTGAAGTAAGTGAAAGTTCTATCGAAGCTGAAGACGGGTGCTGTCCGGAGTGCGGAGCTATCATCAGCGTCAATACCATTTTTTCCGATCCTGACAGCGCGGCATTTGACGAAGACGGCGATATCGATATCGACGAAGAATTCAATGCGCCTGATTTCGGCGACGATCTGGACACTCAGGGATTCGGCGGCGATGAATTTGACGATGAATTTAAAGAAGCTTTCGGTGAAGGTTTTGACGATGAAGAATTCCAGGATGAAGATTTCTCCTTTGAAGACTTCAACGAAAAAGGCTTTGACGACGACAACGACAATTATTAAGCCGTTTTATTGTATTTTTGCGCCAGGATTTGTTCCTGGCTTTTTTTTTGCATCAGACGCCTGCTGAATTTATGTTTAAAAAAAGCAGATGTTAATTTTGAGTTTCGCAACTAATGATTATATTAACCGCAGCAGCTTGTGTATTGAAACGCTTGAATATACGGAGTATAAATGCGATCCCTGAAATTAGGTGTTGCCGGCATGCGCGGAGTTATCGGCTCCGGCCTTGCTCCTGCCAGGATCATTGATTTCGCTTCCGCTTTCGGAACGTTTCTCAACGGCGGCAGAGTTATTGTCGCGAGGGATACCAGAATATCCTCCGACATGGTCAGCCACGCCGCTTTTTCCGCTCTGCTGAGTTGCGGCTGCCAGGTTTATGATGCCGGAATCACTTCCGCCCCGCAATTGCATTTTATGGTACCCCATATGAAAGCCGACGGTGCGCTGCTGCTGGGGGCCGGCCATCAGGGCGCGGGCTGGAACGCGGTTATCCCGATTGCGGCAAACGGTGCTTATTTCAACAGCATTCAAATCCAGGAAATGCTGGATATTTACCACGGCCACCGTTATCAGGTGACGAATTGGGATAAGATCGGAAAAATTCATCCGGTACCGCCTGATTCAGACAGTCAGTATCTTGACGCATTGTGTTCGAAAGTTGATGTTGAAGCAATCCGCCTGGCCGGATTTACGGTAGTGGCGGATTTCTGTAACGGCACCGGTTCAGTTATTGCAGAAAAATTTGCATCCAGACTTGGGATCAAAATGATTGCCATTAATAATTTGCTTTCCGGGATTCTGCCGCATGAGCCGGAACCGCGCCCGCGCAGCGGTTTTCAGGTGCAGTCTATCATGGCCCCGCTGAAAGCTGACTGCGGACTGGTCTTCAATACCGACATGAGCCGTCTGGCGGTAGTAACTGACACGGGGGAAACGCTTTCGGAAGAATATACGTTCCCGCTGATTGCCGATTATATTTTATCAAAAAATCCCGGACAGCATACCGTGGTAACCAATCTGTGTTCTACTAAGACTTTGGACGACATTGTGAAGAAATATGGCTGTGAACTGGAAAAGACCAGGGTCGGACAGGCGAACATAGTTGATAAAATGGCTGAAACCGGGGCGATCATGGCCGGTGAGGGCAGCGGCAGTTTTGCAATCAAAGGCTGGGTAAACGGTTTCGACGGTTTTATGGCGGCAGCCATGCTTTTGGAGTCAATGGCCGTCAGGAAAATGTCTGTGTCCGCATTAGCCTCCGCGCTGCCCAGATATTTTATCGTTAAGAAGGTAATCAACTGTCCGTCTTCTCATGCTTATGCAGTAATCCGCAGTCTCAAAAAGCATTTCTCCGATGCAGAGATCAATGAAGATGACGGTTTGCGTTTTGACTGGCAGGACGGCTGGATAAGCCTGCGCGCCGCCGCTACCGAACCGGTAATCAGGATGATTGCTGAATATCAGAACCGGGAAATGGCCGTAGACCGCGCGCTTTATGTCCGCGGGCTGGTGGAAAGGCTGGTGGCGTCATGATCAATTTAAGAAAAACATTGAAAGTCGGAGTCAGCGGGATAAGAGGCGTTGTCGGCGAATCGCTCACCCCGATTCTGGTAGCCTCTTTTGCTTCCTCGTTCGGCAGATATGTAGGCGGGGGAAGGGTGGTTGTCGGACGCGATACCAGACCATCCGGGGAAATGCTGGAACACGCTGTCGTTGCCGGATTGCTGGCGGTCGGCTGTCAGCCGGTTATTCTGGGGATTGCGCCCACGCCAACGGTTCAACTGATGGTTGAAGAAATCAGCGCCAACGGCGGCATCGCTATTACCGCCAGCCACAATCCGGTGGAATGGAATGCGTTGAAGTTTATCGGTCCGAAAGGGATGTTTCTGGACAGCAATGAAGCAGATGAATTGCTGGATATTTATAATCAGCAGGATCTGAGTTATGCCGAGGAACAGGATTATCGCGACGTCCGCCAGATGCCAGATGCATTCGAAATTCACCGGAAAAAGATTTTTGACAACATTGACCTCCGGGCCATCCGGGCCAGGAAGTTTAAAGTGGCGGTAGACTGCTGCAACGGAGTCGGAGCTTTGTTTACCCGCCCGTTCCTGGAAGCGATGGGATGCGAAGTGTCGACGATTTTCGACCGCCCTGACGGCGTTTTTGAGCGCATCCCGGAACCGGTAGCGGAAAATCTCAGCGCATTGGAAGAGTTTGTAAAAACCACAGGGGCCGATATCGGTCTGGCCCATGATCCGGACGGCGACCGGCTGGCGATTGTGGATAACAATGGCAGGGCGATTGGCGAACAATACACGCTGGTGCTTGCCGCCGACCATGTATTGTCGGAAAATCCCGGCATCGTCGCCGCCAATATCCAGACAACCATGGCGTTGGAGGATGTCGCGGCTTCGTACGGCTGCGAAGTCGTTTATACCAAGGTCGGAGAAATCTATGTTGTTGAAAAGATGGTTGAGCTCGCCGCTGAAATCGGCGGCGAGGGCAACAGCGGCGGCGTCATCTGGCGCAGAATTCACCCCGGCCGGGACAGTTACGTCGCAATGGCTCTGATTCTGGAAATGCTTGCCGTCAGCGGACAGTCGCTGGATGAAATTGTCGGGAGCCTGCCGCGCTACTGCAACCGGACTAAGAAATTCCAGTGCACTGCATTTGCCGCCCGCGAGATAGTCCGGCATTTCTGCCGGAAATACGCCGACAGGACTCCTATTCTGCTTGACGGATTGCGAATCAGAATGAATAAATCATGGATACTGATCCGTCCGTCAAATACGGAACCGGTGCTCAGGCTTACCGCTGAATCGGCTGATGAAAAGGAAGTCAGCGCTCTGCTGGAGCAATTCTCCAGAGAAATATCCGAATTGCTGCAGCAGTTTACTGCATAACTAATTTATAGAATGGAACAAGAAAGGTTTTCGGTACAGATAATGAAAGGTTCTCCTGAGTTTTATTTTTTCGATATGGACCACACCCTTATTGATAATGACTGCGATGTCTCCTGGAAAGACTTTATGGTGGCGGAAAATCTGGCTCCCAGGGAGGCGCTGAAAATCGCCGCTGATTTTTATCAGACCTATCTGGAAGGCCGTCTTGATCCTGATGCCTTTACCATGTTCCAGCTCAACGAATTTATTGGCCGTTCAGAAGCCGAAATGTCGCTGCTGTGTAAAAAGCATTTTGACGTCATGGTCAAGTCCAAAATTTATTCCGAGGCGGAAACGCTGGTCAGAAATACCATTGCCGCAGGTCATCTGGTGGTTCTGCTGACCGCCACCAACCGGATTATCGCTAAACCGCTGGCGGATTATTTCGGTATTGACCGGATCGTTGCCACGGAACTGGAAGTTGATGCAGATGGACGTTATACCGGCAGATTCACCGGAATATATGCCGCCGCTAAAGGCAAAGTTACCCTGGCTGAGCAGTTCTGCCGCGATAACGGCTTATCCCTGAAAAATGCCGCATATTACGGCGACAGCATCAATGACCGCTTCATTCTGGATGCCGTAGGCTTCCCGTTTGCCGTCAACCCTGATTCCGACTTAAAAAAACTGGCAGTGGAAAAAGGCTGGAAGATTTTGAGTTTCGGAAAATAAATTCTTCCGGATTAAATCTTGCTTCCGGACTTTGCTAAAAAAGACCGGGAATGATATTATAATAGTGACTGCATTAATATCAGGAAGCGTTTATGCACTGTTTTTATTGTGAAAAAATCAATTTGCCGGGTTCTGCGGCTGAACTGGATGAGCGGGACTGGAAGCATCTGTTCAAGACGCTGCGTGCTGTCCCCGGCGAAAAAATAATGTTGATGGACGGGCGCGGCGTTACTGCTGACGCCGTGATTGCGGACGGGCGGGAGATAATCGTTGAGCGCTGCGAACGGACTCCTGAACCTGAAGTAAAACTGCATCTGTATCTGGTTGTGCCGAAAAAGCAAAAGATGGATCAGTTGTTGAAGCAGTGCGCGGAGATCGGGGTATGGTCCATAACGCCCATGACCAGTGCCCGTTCGGTGGTGCTGGCGTCCGGCGAGAGTGCGGCGGAACGCTGGGAATCGCTGTTGCTTGAGGGGTGCAAACAGTCGCATAACCCGTTTATCCCTCAAGTTGGCGAAGTAACTAAATTAGGCGATGCTGTAAAAACAGTAGCCGCACAGCCGGTGATTTCATTTTTCGGCGCGCCGGATGCCCGGATCGCGAGTGATAAAATTGAAAAATCCGGCAATGAGATTGCATGGTTTGTCGGTCCGGAAGGCGGATTCACTCAGGAAGAAGAAGCGCTGATGCTTGAATATGGATTCAATAAACTCTGTATCGGGAATTGGGTCATGCGCGTGGAAACCGCCGCAGTCTGCGGCGCGGCGATCCTGCTGTTTGAAAAGCAGAAAGTAACATGAATTAAGAGGTTTAATGATGATAAATAATCTTTTACGCGGAATATTGACGGTATTGGCCGCATTAATTTTCTGTCTGGCTGCCGGCTGCGACTTTATGGAAAGCAATGATGTCGGCCATCCGCTGTTCAAACAGGGGAAACGGGAACTGGAAAAAGAAAACTATGATGAGGCAGTTAAATATTTTCAGAAATATCTGCGGGTCAGGCCGGACTCCGCCAGAACCCATCTGATCATGGCCGGGATTTACGATGAAAATCTGGATTCCCAGATAAATGCCATTTACCATTATCAGGAATTTATGCGGTTGTCGCCGGATTCCGCCGAAGCGAAAAATGCCGAAAAATGGCTGGCAACGGCAAAACGCAAATATTATGTGAAAATGAAAACTAAATTTAACGACCCTGAAGTCGTTGCTTCCTTGCAGGATGAACTCGCCGGAGCTGATATCAGGATAAAGAAACTGGTTGAAGACCATAATAAAATGGTGACGGCAATAGAGGAGGGCAAAAAAAACATTGCTCAATTGAACAGCCAGTTGGCTTCTGTTCAGTCTGAAAAAGAGAAATTTGATGCCGATTTGACCATATCTCAGGAAAAACAGAAAAAAATCGAAACAGACCTGACTACAGTCATTGATAAATATAGAAAACTTGATGCTGAAAATAGAAGATTGCAGCAGCTTTACAGCGAGGAAGTGCAGAAGTCCAGGAATGCCGCGGAGGAGACCGCCAGGACGGTTAATGCGTTTAATGCGTTGAAAACAGAGCATGCGAAGACATTGGCGGCGCTGGAAAAAACGAATCAGCCGCAATCCGCCAGGACGACTGCGGTTGCACCTGCTGAACAGGTAAAAACGGCTTCGGCCCCCGCAGAGAACCAGATTGCCGCAACCGTTGCAATTCCTGAAAAGGCGGTTGAACCCAAATCAGAAGCGGCACCGGAAACAAAAACAGAAGAGAAAACGGCTTCGCTGCCGTCTCCTGAATCAGTTTCCGTACCGGAAATCATGAAAATGCGCTTTTATACCGTTAAATCCGGTGATACATTAACGAAGATTTCGAAGCAGTTTTACGGTGCCTCGAAATATTACAAACTGATACAGGACGAAAACAAAGCGGAACTTGGATCGGAAAACCGCATGATGCCTGGACAGGTATTGCGGATTCCGCCGCTAAAAAGTAATTGACGGCATTTTTGCCTGAATTTAAGGATGAGAGAAGATGAAAAATATTTTGTTGATTGTGTTGTCCGGGGTATTGTCTGCGGTCATGCTGACAGGATGCCTGTTCAGAGAAGCGCCATATAACGAGGTCGGCTATTTCGACCTGAGCAATCCCGAAAAAATCCTGCCTGACGGCGCGGTAGTAAAAGTGAATATCTTTAAAAATATTGAAACCGGCAAATACAAAATGGTTTACCGCAACGGTGAATCCAAGGTTATAGTTGATGAATACAATAAATGGGTGCAGCCTCCGGACTTGATGATCTCCCGCTACCTTCAGGCGGCTTTCAGTGATGATAAAATCACTTCAGACGGCAATACTAAAACTGAATTTGAGGTATCCGGCACCGTATTCATGTTCATTATTGACCTGAAAAGCAAAAAAGCTGCGCTTGGAGTATCCTACCGCATAACCCGCAATCAGGCTTCCAGTGAGATTGAAATGATCAATAATTCCTGCGTGCTGACATCCAATTTCGAAAAGGAGAATCCGGCGGATTTTGCCAAATCCATGTCGGTATGCGCTGATTTGCTGGCAAAAAGACTTAAAACCGATATTGACTTTCTGATGAAAAAAGAAAGTACAGTTAATACCGCCGGCAGGAATAAGACACCCAAGGAAGCAAAACCACAGAATGAACCCGCCAAACCCGAAACCGCTGATAAGCCGGCGGCGGATCCAAAAAAGAACGGCTGAACTGGGGACTGAAATCTCCGGATATTACCAGGGCAAGCCGCTGCTGGTCACTGCGGTGTGCAACGGCGCGTTGCTTTTCGCGGCCGACCTGATCCGGAATATTACGCTGCCGATGCAGTTTGACACTTTGGCCGTGGAATCCTATATAGGGGAGCTGTCCAGCGGCGAAATCCGCTTCCGTTCACAGCCCAAACTCGACCCGTCCGGCAAGCACCTGCTGCTGCTTGATGACATCATTGATACCGGGCTGACCATCAGTAAAGTCATTGAGTATTATCATAAATTCAAACCTCTGAGCATAAGAACCTGCGCGCTGTTGAATAAGCAGAGCAGAAGGCAGGGTATGGTTCAGGCTGACTGGGTGGGGTTTGACATTCCAGATAAATTTGTCGTTGGTTACGGTCTGGACTGCAATGAGTTCCTGCGCAATATTCCCTATATCGGAACACTGTAGCAATCTTCACTTTTTCTCATGCTTGTTATTTTCAAGCAGCGAACGGATCCCGTGCAGGGCGGTCAGGAAAACGAAACGGTTCGGTTCGCCGCCAGAATATTTAAGTTCAGTCCATAGATTTACCAGCAGCCATACGGCAACAGAGGCGTATTCATTTTTCAGTAGCTCCGGTTGTTTTACCTGGCCGCCTGGATTGAAAAATGTACTTAATCTGGCATCGATATGGACGTTTAAAAATTTCTGATCCGCTGGCAGCATCTTTAAAGAATTAAGCAGCACAGCCAGAATTTTTTCAAGGCTTGCGGCATACCGGTAGTGGTCAAAATCCTCGAAGGAATGTTCCAGTAATTGCTTTTCATCATCTGAAATATCGCCTGATTCTAGTTCGGCATGAATGAATTTCAACATCTCGTCAGTCGCTGAACCAGGCTGTTTTTCTTCTTCCTCAAAAATGCTGAATGCTTTTTTCTTTTTCGCGGTAAGAGTATTGCCCAGCGCAATCAGGAGCTGCTTCTTCAATACCCAGTTGCTTTCCACTTCATAGGCACGATAGATTTTTCTGGTATGGTGAAACCCGGAAAGCTTGGCCAGCGCCTCCGCCGCCGCCGGCCAGATCGGCCGGAAACGGTCTATCGCAAGCAGGGCATCGAATTCGTGAATGGCGGTTTTGTCGCCGATCATTCCCAGTGACGCAACACAGGTATGGGCCAGTGAAACATCTCTGCCGCGCATATATTTAGCCAGTACCGGCGATGCTTTCGCGGAATGCATCTGACCGAGCGCCTTAGCTGCCGCCGCCTGCAACCCCAGTTCCGGCATGTCCATGATTTTAATCAGTTCAGATTCAAGCTGCGGATCGGCGCCGGCACCTTTCCGGGCGATATTCCATACTGCGCTTTCACGTACCTGGCTGGATGGATTATACAAGTCGGACATCAGATCGGAGGCGATCAGATTGCCTTCCGCCTTTGACAGCGTTTCGACCCGGCTCTTTTCCTCCAGCGGGCAGGAAAGCATGTATGCATGATATACGGTACGGAACGGATTCAGCGAAAGCAGATTTTTTACCACGTTGACGGCGGAAACGGAACCATCCTCTTTAAAATTAAGGAACAGCAGTACGCTGAGAAAGAAAGCCACCGCTACTATCAGCGACAGCACATTAAAGGGGGAAAGCGAATGATTTTGAAGCAAACTAAGCGAACCGATCCAGTCATAAACAATACCGCTGAAAAAGGAACTGATGAAACTTACCAGGCCGATAACAGCAAAGAACACCGCAATCGAAAAACTCTGATTTTTCTTTTTCTCCACGGAAGTTATCAGCGAGAAAGTGCAAGTTGCCAGACCGATGTTAACAAACCCGCCCACAATAAATGCAGGCAGCGCCAGCATCCAGCTGGAACCCGGTATCAGTATCCCCCAGGCGACAAATTCAATTCCCTTGGTAAACGCGCAGACAATGGCTATCGGTTTGCGTCCGTATTTTTTGCCGATGACGCGGAAAGCGTAAGTCGAAAAAAAGCCGACAGTACAGCTCAAGGCGGTCAACAGTTGTATTGTTGTCATGCTGAAATTAAGCGTCTTTTGCAGATAGATAAAGATGAACGGCGCAATTATCCAGGCAGCCAGAGAATGTGAGCCGAAGAAATACAAAAGCTGACGGAAACGCTGATTACGCCAGGTGAGCCTGAATTTCAGCCATACCGTCTGGCGGTTGGGCCTGGCGGTAAGGTCGGGGTCCGGAGCTTTTGCCTGTGTGAACAGCGAGATGAAACCGAAAACAGTGCCAAATGCATACATCAGCACATAGGTAAAGCGCTGGCCGCGTCCGAGCGCGTCAATCAGCAAGCCCATAGACACCGAGCCAATGACCATTGATATCTGGGCGAGGCCGCTGCGGCGGTTCCAGAAATTGTTGCTTTCATTCTGAGGAACAAGATCGCCCATCCAGGCGAACCAGACTGATGTTCCAAGTTGCGCTGCCATCTGACCGACGGCAAAGATCGTGACCAGCATGAACACTGCCGCAGTATGACTGATTCCCGGCCAGACAATTATCAGCAGCAGAGTCAGCACAAATGAAGAATAATAGGAGAATATCATCGTAAACCAGAAGCGTTTGCGGTTGAAATACCGTTGCTGGATGACCGCGCCCACAATCTGGAACGGCAGAAACAATACCATCATGGAATTGACCAACCCGATCTGAAAGTTATCCAGATTTAATGCCAGCAGCAATCCGGCAAGGACCGGTCCGCCGGTCGCCGCAAAAAAGAATGACCACATAACGGCGCTGAGGATTGATAAATTCAATCCGTGCCTGATAACCCTGTTCGAAAACATCTTATTCCTAATCTAACCGGCAACCCGGTCTGCTTATATTTTAATTTCATAAAAACTCCATATAATATACACTCAAAATGTTTTTCCGGTACTATAAAATCATTATTTAATTAAAGAACAATTGAATGTTAACAGATGTTTAATCCATGAGACACATTCCGGATTGATGTTCCGCATCGCCAATCGCTACTGGCGCAACAACGAAAATGCTGGACAAATGACAGGCACTACTGCCGTTTTTTAGCATCACGGCTGGTAAACATAATAAGTTGCTATATCTTAGAACAGTAGAGTTCGATAAACGATTCACCTGAAAAATGCGGAGGAATATCATGGTTTTATGTCCAATTGCACTGGCAATCGGTTGTCTTAAATGCCCGATCTTCAAGACCTGTCCGGTTAAAAGCATCATCGGCGATTATAAAAAGCCAGGGATTGCCGATAAGACCGTAAAAATCGAGCCGAAAAAAGATAAAACCAAATAATTTTCAATCAAAATATCTGAAATCATTTCAGAAAATAGCATAAAAATGAACCGTTTTTGCGGTATTACATTGTAATACGATGGTGTGTAAAGTAAGTTATACTGCTTGCAATAAAATACTTATGAGTTGTGTTGTCTTTATTTCAATATGAGAAAAAAAAGACTGTAAAAATATTCAAAAATTTTGATGAAAAAAAATATTTGACAGGACTTTTTCTTTACAAGTAATGTGTTAGATTATTAGTCCCGTTAACTATAAAACAGGAGAGCGAAGATGCTCAGTTTTGCAGAAGAAATTTATCTGCTTGCACTTGACGATGTTACCGGCAAAGTAGTCATAACATCCAAGGAAGTGGTGCTTAATTCCGTGCTTATAGGAGCGGTGCTGTCAGAGCTCTCGTTTATGGGCAGAATTGATAACGATGCTGAAAATCTTTATATTTTAAATACGGATGCCACGGATTCTCCGGTGCTCAACGAAGTGCTTGACGTGCTGAGAAAATCCGGGAAAACTGAGGTTTCGTTAAGCCGCTGCCTTCAGGTGCTGCTGCCGGAATCGAAGAATGTTGAGCAACTGGTGCTGAAAGAATTAGTTGGCAAAGGTATTCTGAAACAGGTCAATGAGAAGGTGTGCTGGTTCTTCCCGAGCCGTCGCTATCCGATTATTGACAATGTGGAAATCACGGACGTGGAAAGACGGCTCCAGAATCTGGTACTGTCGAATGAAATACCGGCTCCGCGTGATGCGGTGCTGGTGAGTCTGGTAAATGCCTGCGGGCTTTTTTCGGAAATTCTGTCACCGCGTGAACTTCGCCGCTGCGAAGCACGGATCGAAGAGATTTCGAAATACGACATGGTTTGCCAGAAAATCAATGAGCTGATACGGCAGGTACAGGATTTTTCCAATATTCCGCCGTTTGTGTGATGAAAAAAGATGACTGGACGTGTAATATTTAGTTATGAGTTTTTTTTGCCGGTGGCATTGTGTGCTTCTGTGTTGCGCGGATGTGATTTAGCCGTTACATCCATAGCATACCTCTCTAAAGGCACAGAAGCATGCAATGCCTCCGCCGGCAATTTAATCCCCGTTCCCAAAGCTCCCTCTGCTTTTTTCAGGGCCTTGATAAATTTTTCATAAGTCAAATAAATGATCTATAATTTTAATATATTGGAGACGAAATGAATTACAGGATTGAAATTTCTCCTTTGCGGAAATGGCGTGATTCCCGCGGTGAAGGGGTGAAGAAACAGATCAGCGATTTTCTGAAACTGAAAACTGAGGAAGTGCGCACCCGGGACGTTTACACCGTTTGCGCGGACATTACCGAACAGGAGGCCGTCAGGGCGGCCGCGGATTTATCCAACCCGGTTCTGCAGCGCGGTGTCATCGGCGAAAGTAAACTGGCGGAAAATGAATTGTGCGACTGGCTGATTTCCGTCGGGTTCAAGCCCGGCGTCACTGACAACGTCGGCAGATCGGCGCATCAGGCCATCGGCGATATTGTCGGACGCAAACTGCGCGACGATGAATATATTTTCAGTTCGGTTGAATATATGCTTTACGGTAAAACACTTGCCAGGCACGATGCGGAACATATCGCCAAAGACTTGCTGGCTAACGAATTGATCGAGTCGGTCAGCGTTTTTTCCGGCAGAGACCTTGTCAAAGGAATTCCGCCGAATCTGCCGTTTGTGACCTCTTCGGAGGGTGGACGCGTCAGGGAATACAATCTGGAAGTCAGCGATGCCGAACTCATGGATATCAGCCGCAAAGGCATTCTGGCGCTTTCGCTCGACGAAATGAGGGTCATCCAGCAGTATTTCCGCGATGCCTCAGGTCGCGAAAAATACGGGTTGAAAAAGAATCCGACCGATGTTGAGCTTGAAGTGCTGGCGCAGACCTGGTCCGAACATTGCAAGCACAAGATATTTGACGCCGAGATCAACTACGAAGACCTCGAATCCGGCAAGACTGAAAAGATCGTCTCCTGCTACAAGACTTTCATCAAGAAAAGCACTCACGAGATCGGCGAACAGGTCAACTGGCTGGTTTCGGTGTTCCACGATAATGCCGGGGTTATTGCTTTCAATGACCGGCTGGACCTGGTTTACAAGGTTGAAACCCATAACAGTCCGTCCGCGCTTGATCCTTACGGCGGCGCGATGACCGGTATCGTCGGCGTCAACCGCGACCCGATGGGAACCGGGCAGGGAGCCGAACTGCTGATTAACGTCTGGGGCTATTGCCTCGGTTCGCCGTTCAGCGCGGACAAGGATGTGCCGGAAGGCCTGCTGCATCCCCGCCGTCTGCGCGACGGTATCCACAAAGGGGTTATTGACGGCGGCAACCAGAGCGGGATTCCCTACGGTCTGGGCTGGGAATACTTTGAAGACCGCTACCTTGGCAAACCGCTGGTTTACTGCGGCACTGTCGGTACACTGCCGAAGAAAATCGGCAGCGTCAAAGGTTTTGAAAAATCCATCAATTCCGGCGATTTGATTGTCATGGCCGGCGGCAGAATCGGCAAAGACGGGATTCACGGCGCGACCTTCTCCAGCGAGGAACTGCATAAGGACAGCCCGACCCAGGCCGTGCAGATCGGCGACCCGATCACCCAGAAGAAGATGAGCGACTTTATTTATGAAGCCAGAAACCGCGGCCTCTACCGTTTTATCACGGATAACGGCGCTGGCGGACTGTCTTCCAGTATCGGCGAAATGGCCGGTATCTGCGGCGGCTGCCGCATGGACCTGAAAAAAGCCCCGTTGAAATATGCCGGTCTTGATCCCTGGGAAATCCTGGTTTCCGAAGCTCAGGAACGCATGAGTTTTGCAGTTCAGCCGGAAAATATTGAAGAATTCAAATATCTGGCAAAAGAGCGCGACGTCGAAGTAACCGTGCTCGGCGAATTTACCGGCGACGGCAAATTCCACATGCTTTACGGCGATAAGACCGTTGCGCTGCTGGATATTGCGTTTATGCACGACGGGCTGCCCCGGATGAAGCTGAACGCCAAATGGCGCAAACCGGTGCTGCAAGACCCCGATTACAGCCGCTGCGACCTGAAAAACGATGTGCTGCAGATGCTCGGCAGACTCAATATCTGTTCAGATGAATACAAGGCCAGGCAGTATGACCACGAGGTAAAAGGCCTGAGCGTGATTAAGCCGTTTGTCGGCAAATGCCGCGACGTCCAGACGGACGCCACGGTAACGATGATTGAACAGCTCAGCAGCGAAGGCGTGATTCTGTCCGCCGGCATCCTGCCGCGCTACAGTGACATTGATACCTATCACATGATGGCTTCGATCATAGATCTGGCGATCCGCAAAGTGATTGCGGTGGGCGGCAAGCTCGGGCATATCGCCGGGCTGGACAACTTCTGCTGGCCGGACCCGGTTCAGAGCGAAAAGACTCCCGACGGCGAATACAAGCTGGCGCAGCTCGTCCGCGCCAACCAGGCGCTCTACGATTACACCAAAGCCTTCCAGGTGCCGTGCATATCCGGCAAGGACAGCATGAAGAATGACAGCACCCGCGGCGGCAAGAAGATTTCGATCCCCCCGACCGTGCTGTTCAGCACCATTGCGAAAATGGATGACATCAGCAAGGCGGTTACGCTCGACGCCAAATGCGCCGGCGATTATGTCTATGTGATCGGCAACACCGCCGCCGAACTTGGCGGCAGCGAATATTTCGCGATGCTGAATTCCACCGGCTGCAACGTGCCGAAAGTGGATGCCGCTTATGCCATTAAAATCTACAATGCGGTTGCCGCCGTCACCGGCGCGGAACTGGCCAACTCGCTGCATACTCCGGCCCTCGGCGGACTGGCAGTCGGATTTGCCAAAGTCGCCATGGGCGGACGCCTGGGTTTGAAAATAGATCTGTCCAGGATTCCGGGCGCCGTTAAATGCAACGCCCATGAACTGCTGTTCTCCGAATCCAACAGCCGTTTTATCATGACCGTTTCTGCGAAAAATGCCGCAAAAACGGAATCGCTGCTGGACGGCGTGCCTTTTGCGAAAATCGGCGAGGTAATTGACGCACAAAAGCTTGAAATCAAAACATCTGATGGTAGTGTAATATTGTTAGAGATTTGCGATCTGCTGGGGAAGTACAAAGGAACGCTTGACGGTATCTAAACAACGACAGGATAATTCCGGTCATGGAAAAGATTCCCAAAATCACTGCTGTAAAAGTTGTTAAAAAGAAGCAGGGTGATAACCCGATGACGACCTCACAGGTCTACATGCGGAATATCATCGATTTTTCATTATTATCCCCGGACGAGGAAACGAAGCTGGCCGGGGAAATCAAGTCTGACAACCCCCAGATTCATGATGCGGCGAAAACCAAACTGGTCAAAGCCAATTTGCGCCTGGTGGTCAAAATCGCCAACGAGTTCATGAATCGCGGCCTGGCCAAGCACGACCTTATCTCTGAAGGCAATATCGGTCTGATGACCGCCGCCGAGAAATTCGACCCCTCCAAAGGCGCGAAGTTCAGCACTTACAGCACCTGGTGGATCAAGCAGGCGATGCGCCGGGCGATAGCCGAGCAGAGCCGCACCATCCGCATACCGGTCCAGTCCGTCGAGAAGATCAACCGGATCAAACGCGCCCAGAAGGAACTGGCCAAGACGCTCGGGCGTCCGGCAACCGACCAGGAACTGGCGGATGCACTTGACCTCAGCCGGCGGACTATTGCCGAATTGCGCCATACCAATCTGTCAACGTCTTCATTGAATGAGCCGATACAGGAAGGCGAAGACGGCGAAATCCAGGACTTTATCCCCGACAAGCAGGAGCATGCCCCGGACCGGCTGCTTGGCGATTCGGAAGTAATGGAGCAACTGCATCAACTGGTGGAGCAGCTTTGCGACCGCGAACGGGAAGTGCTGCAAATGCGCTTCGGGCTTGACGGCCGCAAGGTCATGACGCTGGAAGAAGTCGGCGAAGCGGTAGGCTGCACCCGCGAACGCGTCCGTCAGATTCAGAACAAAGCCATTAAGAGACTCCAGTATCTGCATACAGACGCACCTCCGCAGAACATTAAGAAACTGAGCGACGATGACACCGAAGAATAACCTCGGAAAGTTTCAATCCAGATGACAATTTATCCTGCTGACAGTGTGATTCTGGCGCCGCTTTCCGGGTATACCGATCTGCCGTACCGCCACGCCGCCCGCCGCCACGGCTGCCGTCTGGCTTTTGCCGAAATGGTTGACGCCGGTTCGCTGGCTTTCGGCAACAAACGCACCAGAACTTACCTTGACCGCGGTTCCGACGAAGGCTGGCTGGGCATCCAGTTGGTCGGCTGCGAGGCCGAACATATCTCCGAATCTGCCAGAATTATTAATGACTACAATTTCAATGTGGTTGACTTCAACCTTGGCTGTCCCGCGCCGAAAGTCGTCAAGAAGGGCGCCGGGGCGCTGCTGGGCACCAATATTGACAAAGCGGTAAAACTGTTCAGCATCATCGCCGGGATTTCCCGTTTCCCGGTAAGCGCCAAAATCCGCATCCTTAATGAACTTGATCCCGCTTCCACTATTGAAATCGTTAAGAAACTCGAGTCGGCCGGAGCTTCGGCGGTGACGATTCACGGACGGATAAAAGAGTCTTTCTATTCCGGTCAGGTATTCTATGAAGTGATAGCCGCCGCCAGGCAGGCCGTTAAAATCCAGGTCATAGCCAACGGCGGCATCATGGATTTGAGCAGCTATGACGCGATCAAAAAAGCCACCGGCTGTGATTGCGTCATGGTGGCGCGCGGCGCGATGGGCAACCCCTGGATCTTTGAGGAAATCGCCATGCGCGAACAGTACCAGCCGCCGACCATTGAGCAGCTTTGCGGGGAGATCGAGCTGCATGTGCTTGAAACCATCGATTATTACGGCGAAGAACTGGCGTTGAAGGTTTCCCGCAAACTTATCCTTGACTACCTGCGCGGACGCGGGTTCCCCGGCGGACTGAAAGCCGAAGTATCCTTTCTGCACAAGAAAGAGGATTTCTATAACTTCCTGGATAAAATCAGAGAAGAACATACCGAAAGATACTGGCACTGGCTGGAAAAATTCCCCCAGGCCGAACGCCGTCTGCGCCGGTAAACCCGTAAAAATTTTGAAACGGTAGCGGGGCCTATTGCTTCACTTCAGCCAGAATGAACTCGCGACTGCCGTATTTGCGGCGTCTCAGATTCCAGCCGGGAGCTTGCAGGAACGAACCGTCCGGATCGCCGAAATCAGGCATTTCCCAGATCAGCAGCGCGCCATTAACCCACTGAATGAATTGCTGATCGGCGGTGAGGCTGCGGAAGAATTGTCCGGATTCACCATAGGGAGGATCGGCAAAAATCATGTCCGGATTTTTCGCCATGCCGCTATAGCGGCCGCAGACAGAGGCATCGGTCTTGATGACCAGAAACTCAGTTTCCACGCCGGTACGCTTAACTCTATTGATATTCTCCTCGATAATCCGGGCATTCGCGACATTCACCTCGACAAAATATACTTTCGCCGCGCCCCTGCTGGCCGCCTCCAGCCCCAGTGCGCCGGAGCCGGCAAACAGGTCGACAATGACTTTGTCCTGGAATACCGCCAGGCTGTCGAACATGGCTTTCCTGGAGCGTGCGGAAGTCGGCCTGACCGATTCCCCCTGCGGCACATTCAGCGCTAAATTGCGGGCTTTGCCCGAGATGATTTGCATTTTTCTATTCTTCTAAATTAGGGTTTCAGAACAGACCGGTCAAAATGAACCGGTCAAAACGTAAATTGCCAGTACTACGTCACAATGCAAATATATTCCAGTATTTTAGTGAAGTTTTTCAAAAATGCCCGGTGTCGCGCTGAAGGTCCCGCCCCATCCTTTAACCTATATTCGCGGTCGGACAATGCATTTTTGTTAATAGTTTCTTGCCCCTCATTTTGGACAATCTGGACACATTTGGAAGTTCCAAAAAAAATCTTATCAAAGATTTTCAACACTCCCGCGCTTCCCCGCTCATTCCGGAGACTTTGGAGAGGCATTGAGCATAACTGCTTTAAAATTTTCAAACAACTTTTCGACAACTGGTTAAGATTGTCGTTAACTGATACCGCAGTTGCGAGAACATTCTGGACAACCGCCATTCCCCATTACGGACACCCGACTCCGAGTAATTGGATAGCCGTTGAGCACAACGGTTTTGGTGTAGTGCTCTCGCGTCCGATCCCCCGTGCGGCCCTGCAATAAATCATTTTGGACAGTCATTCCGATACTTTGGAGTCCTGTTGAGCACAATGTTTTTCAATGTTAACACATATTTTGGACAATCTGGACACTCCTGTGCAGAACATTTCCGGGGTCGTGTTCCCGCTTCCGGTCATTCCGTCCGATCCCCCGTCCGGCCCTGCAATAAACCATTTTGGACAGCCACTCCGATACTTTGGAGTCCTGTTGAGCACAATGTTTTTCAATGTTAACAAACATTTTGGACAATCTGGACACTCCTGTGCAGAACATTTCCGGGGTCATGTTCCCGCTTCCGGTCATTCTGCCCGATACGGACGGCCCTGCAATAAAACCGTTATGGACCACTGATTTGCCTATGCGCCAGCAGAACAAAGCGGGCCCCTGTCTGATTCCGGAGAGTTTAGAGACCGTTTTGAGGCTGCTGCCATTTTATTTTTCTAGTTCCCCCTGCTTCCCTGTTTTATAATTTTCAACTGTTTACCCGCTTTCCACTTTTCCCGCTTAAATTTTAGAATTTCAGAAATTCTTCTTACATATATAGTAAATTTGTCAACAGAAACCGCGAAAGTAAGTTCAAATAACACTGAAAAGGTCTTTTTTGAAACTCTGTTTTTGGCGGCAAAAATTGCAGCAATTATCCGCCGGAGGCGGACACGGAAGGAATATTCTCCGTCATGAAGGAAGTCAGGCATATATATTATCATGGACTTTAATATTTATTGAAAATTATATTTGACTTGCATGAATTATGAAAGTATTTTTTATATTCCGATGAATACAGTTAAAACATAGGACAGGAAATGAGGATGAAATCCGTAAAAATTGAACCTAATAGTACGAAAAAGCTGGATTTGCTTAGAAAACGTTATGCAAAATGCATCAGCATAAAGAAAGAACTTGTTGACGCAGTAAAACAGTACCGTAATGATGCCGGGCAGGGCGATGCTGAAGCGCAATACTTGCTTGGCTGCTGCTATCAATTCGGTGACGGCATCATAAAAAATAAAGTTGAAGCTGCCAAATGGTTCCGGAAATCTGCGAAGCAGGGCTATGAGCAAGCCCAGACGTTACTTGAAGTAATCAAGCAACGGAAAAAATAGAAATCCCGCATGCCGTGAACATCCCCTGCTAAGTGCTTGCCGGCTCGTTACATACTTTCAGGTATGTGCCTTGCCGGCAATGCGTAAAATCATCTCCGGGTGTTTTGACTGGTTATTTCTTCTCAAGCCGCTTCTTCACTTCTCCGGAAAACGCTTCTATCCCCTTGTTGATCGCGTTCAGCCATGCGCTTGTGTCAGCCATCTGCGTGTGCGTCTCGACATACCCGCGCACCGTCTCGCCGTCCGTGAATGGCGGAACAGCGCCTTTGATTTTAACTTTAGCTTCAAAATTGAGTGAAATAGACCAGAATCCGGGATTGCACCATGCCCAGAATTGTTCTATATCCGCCTCTATAGTCACATACTTTTCCTTTGATTGCGAGGCATTGTCTATTACGCGATATCCAGCCTCGCGAAATGACTTCACCAGCGCATCCCGAACCACGTTTTCCACGGTTCGGCCTTCGGGCAGGAGAATGTCCCCGAGAGCTTTTCCAAATGTATTGCGTTTGCGGGCTATCGCACGGGAGGTTATGGCTTTGTCGCTGATCTCATTTCCCTTTAGAGAGGGTATCGAAGGGTCGGCTGGCGCCTCTTCGAACTTACGGCAGTCGGTAACACGGGCAATCATCACCGCGGGGCCTGAATCCGGGTTCAGGGGCTGGTTTACTTGCACATCCAAAATTCCCCGGTTCGTTGCGCACCCGCTTCCGAGCAATCCCGCAAGCATGGCAATTCCAGCAGCCACCAATAAATATCCTCTTCCTCCACTCATCTTCCGCCTCCCTTCTCTTTGATTTTTTTGTATATCAATCATTACTCTATTCAATAAAAATAACGACATTCTAAAAATAATCAAATCAGAAAAGTTTAAATGCCATTCGAACAGTTTATAATTAACTCTTTCTTACAAGATGGCTTTACACCTTTTGAGAATGGCTATAAGATAATGCATTATATTCAAAGCTGACGAACTTTCCCCGGAAACGCCAATGTGCTAACAATTTTCCTTTTTGCCGCGGGGTATCCGCCTGCGGTTGTAGAACAGGAAGAATGCCGCAAACCCGATAAGCAGCAACCAGGCGGCGGGGGCAGGGGCGTCCACTTCATCTTTTTCCAGCTCGGAACGGTTTCTCAATTTGTGCTTTTCCACGCG
>Ga0172379_10001260_pt1 | contig 52384 bp, 43 predicted proteins | sample GrowelOW334metaG_FD_119756 | JGI IMG/M metagenome (GOLD analysis project Ga0172379, IMG submission 119756) | Groundwater microbial communities from an aquifer near a municipal landfill in Southern Ontario, Canada - Groundwater well OW334 metaG | ecosystem: Environmental > Aquatic > Deep... | reverse complement strand
TTTTGGCATTGTAGTGGCAGAGGCTCTGGCCGCAGGCGTACCGGCAATTACCACCAAAGGCACTCCCTGGAGAGAACTGGAAAGCCAGCGTTGCGGCTGGTGGATTGACATTGGCCCGCAAGCGCTGGAGAAATGCCTTGCAAATGCGTTCTCCATGCCTGCAAGTCAAATAACTGAAATGGGTGAGCGCGGGCAGCGCCTGATAGCGAAGTACATGATAGATATTACAGCCGGCGCTATGCGAAGCGTTTACGAGTGGATGCTCAACGGCGGCGCTGTCCCCAACTGCGTGAGGGTAGACTGATGACAAACCGGATGCTTGACATAGCCGCCAACCGCAAAGCCGCAAGGTATACCCGGAAGGAGATGCTGCTGCGAGTGCTGTGGGGATGGACTGCCCTTTTATTCCGTTTCAGTCCACGTATCTGCTTCGGCTGGCGTTCCTTTCTGCTGCGGCTGTTCGGAGCCAAAGTCGGCCGCGAAACACATGTCTATAATACCGCAATCATCTGCATGCCATGGAATTTTGAGATCGGCGATCAGTCATCTGTAGGGGAATATGCCTACATATATAATCTTGGCAGAATCACCATCGGCACCAGAACCACCATTTCCCAGCGGGCACACCTGTGCGCCGGAACACACGATTTTACCGACCCGGAACTGCCGCTGCTTAAGCCGTCCATTGTTGTGAAGGACCAGGCCTGGATCTGTGCAGATGCGTTTGTCGGGCCGGGTGTTACAGTAGGCGAAGGCGCTATTGTCGGAGCACGGGCGGTTGTGGTTAAAGACGTCGAACCGTGGGTTATTGTGGCAGGCAACCCGGCTAAAGCAATTAAGAAGAGGGTATTAAAATCATGACATATGAGGATTGCCTTTTTACGAAAAAATGCCGGCACTTTCGGGAATCCGCCGGATGTTCCGGCTTTCTGCCTTGCTCATCAATGAATATTTTTATAGGCTTATGACAAAAAAAAAATCCAATGTATCGATAATCATCCCCACGCTCAACGAAGCGAAAAACCTCCCCTTTGCCCTTAAAAGCGGGGAATTTGCCGATGATATATTCGTTCTCGACTCCGGCTCCGCCGATACCACAAAAATGATCGCCGAATCAGCCGGGGCGCATTTTATTTATCACCCGTGGGAAGGCTATGCCCGCCAGAAAAACTGGGGGCTGAACAATCTGCCGATAACTACTGACTGGGTCTTTATTCTGGATGCGGATGAGATGATCACCCCGCCGCTTCGCGATGAGCTGATCTCAATCACCACCGGGATCACGGCCACCGGGATGACAGGTTTTTATGTGAACCGCTATTTTGTGTGGGAGGGAAAAAAGATCCGGCATTGCGGCTATTATCCATCCTGGAATCTTCGATTTTTCCGCAAAAGCAAAGCAAAATATGAAGATCGCGACGTGCATGAACATATGCTGGTTGACGGCGCCGTTGGTTACCTCAAAGAAGAAATGCATCACGAGGACCGCCGGGGCCGCGATTACCTCTGGCGGAAACACCTTAACTATGCTGATCTCGAATCTCGCGAGATGATAAAGATCATTACCGGGGAATCTACGGGTGGACTCAAACCGTCATTTTTGGGTAACGCATTAGAGCGCCGCCGGGCGGTCAAGGAAAGAATCTGGCCTCTGCTGCCGGGGCGCTGGGCGCTTAGATTCTTTTATATGTACGTTTTGAAACTTGGATTCCTTGATGGCGCCGCCGGCTTGGATATGTGCCTCTTCATGACCCGTTATGAGCTTGAAATTACCAGAAAATTAAAATTATTAAGGGGAAAAGATAAATGAATATTTTGCCGTATGATTGGAAAACCAGTGCTCCGACCAATGCACATGGGTTCATAACCAAGCCCATATTATCGTCGCTTCCTGACGGAAAAAACCTCAAAATTGCTGACCTGGGCTGCGGCAACGGTTATCTTGCCCGCCTGCTTGAAGGGATGGGGCACAGAATCTCAGCCATAGACAGTTCCGCAGACGGCATCAGGATCGCTAAAGATGCCTGCCCGTCCATAGACTTCCGCTGTCTGTCATTATATGAAGATCTCGCATCACATCTCGACACGAATTATGACGTGGTTATTTCATCGGAAGTTATCGAGCATCTCTATGATCCGCGGACATTTCTATTTAATGCCCGTGCAATCATGAAAGAGGAGGGTACGCTCATCTTAACCACCCCGTACCACGGCTACCTCAAAAATCTTGCCATGGCCGTGACCGGCAAACTGGATAAGCATTTCACCGTTGGCTGGGACTGCGGACATATCAAGTTCTTTTCGGTAAAAACACTGACGGCAATGGTTGCGGAACAAGGCTTTCGCAACATTCGTTTCAAATTTGCCGGACGCATTCCATATCTCTGGAAGTCGATGATGCTGTGTGCGGAAAAATAACCGCACATTTTATTAGCTTGCCACTCAACCGGAAGGATTATTGAATATTGAAATTTTCCATCATCACAGTTTGCTATAATTCAGGAGCAACGCTGGAGGAAACCATCCGCAGTGTGTTGTCCCAGACGCATAAAGACGTGGAATATATCATTGTCGACGGCTGCTCCATGGATAATACCAAAGAGATAGTTGACAAATACCGGGAGCATCTGGCGCATTTTATTTCAGAACCGGACAAAGGCATTTACGATGCCATGAACAAAGGACTCAGTCTTGCAACCGGCGAAATCATCGGAATTTTAAACAGCGACGACATTTATAAAAATAATGATGTATTGTCCAAAGTTGCACATGCTTTCCAATCTGATATTGATTGCCTTGGCACCGATGTGGAAATATTTGATGGAACACCTGACCATGTAATACGATATTACAGTTGCGCCGGGTGGAAGCCATGGATGTTGCGCATCGGACATCAGCCGCCGCATCCCGGATTTTTTGTCCGTAGAAAATGCTATGATTCTTTTGGATTGTTTGATACCGGTTACCGTTCAGCGGCAGATTTTGATCTCCTTCTGCGCTTTATTTATAAACATGAATGCAAGACCGTATTTCAAGCATGGACTTCTGTGGCAATGCGCAGCGGCGGGGAAAGCCAGCGGAGTTTTAAAAATATTGCCAGGGCGAACCGCGAAGTGCATAACTCACTCCGCAGAAATGGATATATCAGTTTTTTGTCCCTTTGCTGGACAAGATATTTATTGAAAATATTTCAATTCAGAAAGTTTTGAATTTTATTGTCTGATCAATCGGGAAAATCGTCCGTACAGGAACTGGAAAAGGTTTAGCGTATGATCGCACTAGTAACCGGAGCCGCCGGATTTATCGGCAGGCATCTGTGTGAGAAACTTAAAGCAAATGGCTACGCCGTTGCGGGACTTGACCTCACGCCGCATAAACCGGCATGGTGCGACACATGGCATCAAGTTGATATCACCATTCATCCGGAAGGCAATCCGCCGCTGCTGAACGCCTGCGATAATATCGATGTAATCTTTCACCTGGCCGGCAAAGTGCATGCGCTGGCGGAAGTGAAATCCGATGCCGCGGAATATCATTTAATCAATACTGACGGAACAAAAAATCTGCTCCTGGCGGCAGCACAAAAAAAAGTCCGCAAGTTTGTTTTTTTCAGCACTATTAAAGTTTACGGCGAGAAAATACCTGGCCTGAATAACCGCCTTGAGCCTATTTCAGAAACAACGGCAGCGATTCCGGACACCCCCTATGGGCAGTCCAAGCTTGATGCTGAAAAATTAACGATTGATGGCGGCTATATTGATGATGCAACCGTTTTGCGGCTGTGCATGGTTTACGGGCCGGGCGCCAAAGGCAATATTTTAAAGATGATAAAAACCATAAAAACGGGAATACCATTTTTACTGCCTGAATTTCACAATAAACGTTCAATGGTCGATGTCAGGGATGTGGTGAACGCCGCCGTGCTCGCAGCAGAAAGTCCGCAGGCAAAACGGCAGACCTACATCATTTCCGACGGCAATACCTATTCCACCCGGCAGATTATTGATGCGATATACCGGGCGCTGGGCAAATTCCGCTGGCCGGTTGCGGTTCCGTCATGGATTTTCGCCATGCTGGGCGGCGCCGGGGACATTATCGGCAAAATACGCGGCAGAAGATTCATTTTCGATTCTGACGCATTGAATAAAATATCAGGCTCCGCATGGTTTTCCTCCAGTAAAATCGAGCATGAATTGGAATTTCAGGCGGCATTTTCACTGGAAAAATCACTGCCGCGGATGATTGCGGATATTGATAATGTAAAGGATATTGAACTGTGATCATTTTTCTGTCGTTAATCGCCGGAGCCGCCGGAGCCTGGCTGGTGGCAGCCCATGGACATATTTTCGGGCTTCTGGATGAGCCGACCCGGCGGAGTTCGCATTCCACCCCGACGCCCAAAGGCGGCGGCATCGGCATTCTTGCCGCGTTGATTATTGCCGCGCTGGGACTGAAACTCAATTTTCTGTTCTGGCTGCCCGCGGCCGTACTGTCCGCGGTCAGTTTCTATGGAGACCGGCTGCATATGTCGCCGAAGTTAAGACTGGCGCTGCAGTTTGTCTGCGCGGGAGTTACGGTCTGGGCGGCCGGCACGGATGCGCATTGCATGTCCATGTGGCTGATGGCTTTTTTCGCGTTTTTTATCGTCATGACCGCCAACTATTACAATTTCATGGATGGCATCAACGGGATTGCCGGAATAACCGGTCTTGCGGGATTCGGGTTGCTGGCCTGCTACTCCTGGAAACTGTCCGGTGAAATTTCCTGTTTGTGCATGAGCATCGCCGCCGGCTGTCTTGGCTTCCTGCCGTTTAACATGCCCCGGGCAAAGGTGTTCATGGGTGACGTCGGCAGCGTTTTACTCGGCTTTGTCTTTGCCGCCGTAGTGATGATGCTTGCAAATTCCGTTACTTCGTTTATATGCCTGGCGTCATTCCTCTTTCCATACTATGCCGACGAACTGATCAGCGTAGTGATCAGGCTGAAAAACCGTAAAAATCTGCTGGAGCCGCATCGCGGCCATCTCTACCAGTTGCTGGCTAACGAACTGAAAATACCGCACTGGAAAATATCCGCGGCTTACGGGGGCATTCAACTTGTCATTGCCGGCGGTGCAATATACCTGGGGAAATTACACTGGGCCTGTCTCGCACTTTGGCTGGGCGGATTTTTATTGTTATTTGCGTTGGCATATTACACTGTAATCAGAATTATAAAATGTAGCGCAGGCATTCCTGCCTGCGAGAAAGAATAATGTAGCGCAGGCATTCCTGCCTGCGAAAATTTAAGAATGTCAGACAAGAATGTCTGACCTACATTTAAAATACATTTAAAATGGAAGGCAAAAGTAATGTCTATTGTTTTTTCTTATGATGGAATCAACAAAAAACAAAGACACTTACCTCATTGGACAAAAAAAGGCGTTACTTATTGGATTACCTTCCGTTTACGCGACTCTCTGCCGCAGGAAAAGCTTAACAGATGGCGCATAGAAAGAGATTTCTGGCTTGAAGCCAATCCAGAGCCCTGGACGGATATACAATGGAACGAATATAATCAGCGGTTTGGATTGAGGTTTAATGAATGGCTGGATGCCGGAGCCGGGTCTTGTATTCTTGCCCGGTCAGATGTCAGGGGAAAAGTCTGTGAATGCTTGACCGCTTTCAATAATGACCGTTACCGTATAATAGCATCTGTCATTATGCCCAATCATGTGCATATGTTGCTGGAGACAGCCGATGCTCATTTATTGTCTAATATTCTCAAGGGGATGAAAGGCACGAGCGCAAGAAAAGTAAACCAATTGTTGAATGAATCAGGATCATTTTGGGCTGATGAATCATACGACCATATTGTCAGAAGTGAAACTCAACTTCACTTTCTTATTGAATATGTGAAAAACAATCCAATCAAAGCCGGCTTGAAACCAGATCAGTATTGGCTGCAATTATAATAATGCTTTGCAGGCATTCCTGCCTGCGAAAAAGAATAATGTAGCGCAGGCATTCCTGCCTGCGAGAATTTTAAGAATGTCAGACAAGAATGTCTGACTTACATTCATAACATTCATAAAGTGTGAAAAACATAAGGATAGTTGATTAATCATGAAAATTAAGATGATGAACACAGCAATGTATTTTTATAATTTTATCCGGCAGCACAAGCTCCTGCGCCGGGTGCTGATCGTGTCAGGACACATTATCGGCTCGGGGGTATGTTACTATGCGTCATTCCTGCTGCGTTTCGACGGCAGGATTCCTTCTGATGTATCCGCGATGCTGGTTGAAACTCTTCCAATATATGTGCTGATAACCGTCCTGGCGCTGGCGTTGTTTAAACTTCATTCCGGATTATGGTCTTATTTCAGTATTGACGATCTGCTGCGGGCGGTTTATGCTTCATTATCGGCAAATGCGATCTTTGCGTTGGTTGTGTTTCTCATCGATCATCTGTCTTTCATCAGCTTCCCGCGCTCTGTCTTTGTATTGAATTTTATTTTGCTGACGCTGTGGATAGCCAGCGGCAGACTGTTCGTGCGGTATCTGCGGGAATACATGTTGCGCAAAAGAATGTCCGTTGGCGGGAAATCCCAGGAACGGGTATTGGTCGTCGGCAACATTGAAGACACTGATTTGATTTTGCGGCTGTCCAAAACCGTATCACTGGGCCATTTTGTCGGCGTGGTAACCGATAACCGGGATATGGACCAGACTAAAATTCACGGAGTACCGGTCTGCTACAGCAAACTGCGGAATATCGGAGAAATCGCAAAACAATTCCGGGTAAACAGCATTCTCATCCTTTCGCCGTTCCGCAAACCCAGATATATGAATTTAATTATTGAAAGCTGCTCCCGTGCCGGAGTAGCCTGTCAATTCCGGCAGATTCCGTCCATCTCGGATCTGACGCGGGGCAATGTTTCGGTGTCAATGTTCAAAAAAGTCAATATTGAAGATCTGCTGCTCCGGGACGTGCAAAAACTCGACCGGAAGATAGTCCGCCAGGGACTGCAATCTAAAAAGGTGATGGTTACCGGCGCCGGCGGCAGTATCGGCTCTGAACTGTGCCGGCAGATCGCACGCTACAACCCGGCGATTCTGGTACTGCTTGAATTCTCCGAGATCGCGCTGTATTCGCTGGAAGCCGAACTTAGCTTGAACTTCCCGTACTTGAAAATTATTCCCGTGGCCGGCGACATCAGACATCCGGAAGAGATAAAGAATGCAATTGCCATGGCCGGCGGTATTGACATCATCTATCATGCCGCGGCTTATAAGCATGTCCCGCTCATGGAGGAAAATGTTCCGGCATGTTTCCGCAATAACGTTATCGGCACCAGCCGGCTTATTGAAGCGGCGGAACAGTGCAAGGTAAAGCGTTTCGTCATGATTTCCTCCGACAAGGCGGTGCGTCCGAGCAATATCATGGGTGCCACCAAACGCATTGCGGAACGGCTGCTGATGGAGCGGCCGCAGAACGGCACTGAACTTATGGCGGTACGGTTCGGCAATGTGCTGGGCAGCAGCGGCAGCGTGATCCCGTTATTCAAAAAGCAGATTGAGGAGGGCGGCCCGGTTACGGTAACCAGCCCGGAAGTGCGCCGTTATTTCATGACCATCCCGGAAGCGGTTGACCTGGTGCTGCAAGCCGGCGCAATCGGAGAAAACGGCAAAATATTCGTCCTGGAAATGGGCGAATGCGTGAAGATCGTGGAACTGGCCAAGCGGATGATTGAACTTTCGGGATTGATTCCGGACAAGGACATTAAAATCAAGTTTATCGGTTTACGCCCCGGCGAGAAGGAATATGAAGAACTGATTACTGAGGATGAAGATGTCGAGAAATCTGAATATAACAAAATCAGAGTGCTCAAAAAGAACAACTCCGGGGTTGAAAACCATGTCGATATAGATAAGATAGAGCAACTGGTGTCCGGCAACGATGCGAACGGATTGCGGCTTCTTGCCCGCGAATATGTTCCGGAGAATACATTTCCCGAATAGTCGCGGGCATCATTCGCTTTTGTCATATAAGTTGTTATAGTTACGTGATGCCGCCAATCTGAAAACAATAGCTCTTTATCGCTATTGTTTATTGTTTTTTATCGTTTTGGAAGTACTTTAAAGAAATTCATTTTTCCCCAACTTAGCAAGGTAATATTAAGGATTTTTTATGGAAGAGTTCAAATTTAACATAGATATGCAAAGCATCCTGCGGGTATTGATGAAATACTGGGGGGCCCTTTTAATATGCGCGGCATTAGGCGGCCTTTCCGGCTGGAGTTTAAGTAAATGGGTATTCAGCCCGGTATATGAATCTTCAGTGACAATCTTTGCGTGGGAATCAAACGAGGATATCAATACCCCGGCCGCAATAAAATCTCAGGCACTCGATCTAAGCAGCCGGCTGGTTAACGACTACAAGGAAATTATCACCAGCCGCAAAGTGAGAAAAGAAGTTTCCGCCCGCGTCCAGCAAAAGTTTCCGCTCGGCAATAATGCATACTCAATTTCTTCAGACTTGCAGCGCAATACCAGGATTTTAAAAATCGCAGTATCCGCGTCATCTCCTGAACTGGCACAATTTGCGGCGACAGCCACTGCCGAAGTTTTTACCAAGGTGGTGCAGGAAATTATGAATCTGAAAAATATTCAGATCGTGGACGTGGCAGAACTTCCGTCCGGCAAATTACGCCCCAAGCCGGGAACCAACACCGCAATCGGTTTTCTCATCGGCCTGCTGCTGGCGCTGGCGTTCTGTCTGACCAGGGAATTGCTGGACTGGACGATAAAAATCCCCGAAGAGATTCCGGAGCGGCTTGGTAAAAATGTGATCGGCACCATTCCGGAAGCCGTGATCGATGACAAATTGCACGAGGGCAGACGCAAGAATAAACACGCCGCCGCAACACGGAACCCTCGTTTTTTTATCTCTGAAAAACATAATCATGCCATTACCGAGGCATTCAAAATTCTGCGCACCAACATTGAATTCATGATTCCCGGAAAGAACAAATCCAGAATCATCATGTTCACCAGCGCACTGCCCGGCGAAGGCAAATCAACCATCATTGCCAATCTGGCTTTATCCGTATGCGAGTCCGGGAAAAAAGTTATCATCGTGGACTGCGACTTGCGGAAGCCTTTCATGCACAAGTTCTTTTCTCTGGAAAATACCAGAGGTCTGGTCTCCATTATTGTCGGAGCAGCGCCTTTCAATGAGGCCATTCACCGGAATGTAATGGGCCAGGGGCTTGACCTGATCAACAGCGGCCCGATACCTCCCAATCCCACCGAACTGATGATGACCGAAGGCTTCAAGCAACTGCTGGCGGAACTGTCTCAAAGCTACGATTACATTTTCATTGATGCGCCGCCGACTTTAAATATGGCGGACACCGCCATTATCGGCCATCTCGCTGACGCCACCATGTTTATCATTACGGCGGGCAAGACCAGAATCGAACTGATAAAACGCTGTCTGCGGCAGCTCAGCCAGACCAATGTCGAGGTCAGCGGAATTCTGCTCAACAGGTTCAATATCGAAGCGATAAAGTATAATTATTATTACCATTACCACTACCACTATAATTATAAGTATGGTAAAGCCGGACACAGTCAAACAGAACAAGGCTGAGCATGATCGATATTCACTGCCATATTCTGCATGACATTGATGACGGGCCGCCGTCGCTGGAGAAGGCAATTGAAATGCTGCGCGCCGCCAGAGCGGACGGCATTGACACCATTGTCGCCACCCCTCATTTCAACCCGGCTGCTGTTCACATGATTTCTTCGCGGCGGGATGAATTGTCCGGCCATGCACAGCAATGCGGCATAAGACTCCTGTCCGGATGCGAATACACGCTGTCGGACTTCAACTCCGAACTGGACAAAACAATAATGCCGCTCGGAGAAACATCTTTCGTCCTGGTGGATCTCAATTCCTATGCAATCCCGCAGTTTATGGAACAACTGGCATTCAAAGCGGGACTTAAAGGATTCCGCATGATTCTGGTTCACCCGGAAAAACTGCTGTCGTCTCAAAACCTGCCCAAAATGATTGAACTGCATCTGCACGGAATCTTTTTTCAAGTCAATGCCGCCAGTATCAACGGCAGATCCGGCCCCCTGCCCCGGCGTACCGCCGAGAAAATGATTGCCGCCGGAATTTGCGATTACATCGCTTCCGACGCGCATAATATTGAATCCCGCCCGTTCGAAATGCAACTGGCGAAGTCGCGGGTTGCGGCTTTGTTCGGAAACGACGCCGCCGGAACAATCTTTGAACTGAACCCGCAACTGCTGCTCCAGAATAAAGAGCCTGAATCAAGGGCGTTCAAACGGAAAAATATCTTCTCCCGCATGTGGAAATAATCCAGTTTTACAGCAGCAGCATCCGCTGCCGCCTGTCCAAAGCGGTCACCTCGGAAAATTTACCGAATTCAGGACGGAGATTGCGGTTTCTGCCGCACCCCAGCTCCAGTCCCTCCCCCGGCTGATTGTGACTGTCCGCGCCATTGGTCGCCAGCAGCGGCATCGCATACGGGTGCTCCGTATTATAGCGGAGGCGCATCATCTCAAACAGCTCCGTCTGCTTCATGCCGGTTTCCGGACAAATGCCGTTCCTCCAGCCGTCCACCTCAATGCACTGCATCCCGGCGGAAGCCAGATCGCATATAATCTGATAAAGCGAACCATTGCCCAGTCCTTCTTTATTGCGCAATTCCGTGGGATGCGCCAGCCCGGGCAGCCCGCCCCACCGCCTGATCCGCCGCACAAATGCCTCCGGCGAAAGATCCATATCCAGCTTCAGCGGCAGATTCAGATATTCATCCAGCGTGGTATATCTTGCCTGAAAATCCTTGACATCGCCGGCTATTCCCGCCGCCGCCAGCGCACGTCCGTATTTCTGCCACATCACAACGCTGATGTCGCCTTTGGTCGATATCCCGTTCCGCAAATATCTGCCGATGTCTTTCTCCGTTATTTCCGCCTTGAACCCCAGCCGGGCAAAACAGGCCGGAATCCTCGCCAGCATACCGTTCAACTGGATCTTCTTCGCTTCCCGGACAGGCTCCACTACATCGTCGAAAACACCGTCCCCCGACATCTTCAAAAAATGTTCAACATTGGGAAAGAACCCCAGAATTTCAATTCCCGGCCGGTCGGTATAGAATTCCACTGCCGGCACCACCCGGAGACCGAATATTTCCCCGGCGTCAATGGCTTCAGCCTGGCCGTCAAAAACATCGTGATCGGAAATGGCCAGCGCCCGCATCCGGCGGCGGAACGCCTCAAATACCAGCATGGACGGCGAATTATAGCCGTCGGAATAAAACGAGTGGCAATGCAGATCCGCCTCGCATACCGCCGACATGTCCGGCGCATACGTCGCGGCCAGCCGCCGGGCGGCCTTGAGCCGGGTTTCAGCATCCACCCTGAAATCATTTATCTGTTTAAAGTGTTCCATAAAATTCCGCTTTTTATCCTGCAAATACTTTCCCCCTGAACACAATCTCCATTCGCGCTTTGCTGTTAATTTACGCTGTAGCAGCACATAAATCAAGACGCGGATAATAAGCCGCTCCTGGATATTTGCAGGCACGGCATCCAGAATGTCTGATTGCGCAATTTTGCCAAGTCAAAATGACCGGATAGCGGCCATTTTGCATTTTTACGCAACTTCACAGTAAAAAAAATCTTTAATTTTCGCGTTTATTGAGCATGAATGCATGTTTTCAGTTGACAAAATTACTATATATGTAAGAAGAAATGCTAAAATTCGGGAGCGCTAAAATTCTAAAAATTATAACGGTAAATTTGGAAAAAGTGAAAATGGTACTGTTCAACGGCCCTCCAAAGTGTCGGAGTCGGACGGTTGTCCGTCTGGTTATGCTGGCCGCATGGGCGAAACAGTCTCTGCTCAATGACTATCCAAAGTGTCGGAGTGTTTATGAAAACTGAAAAGTGTTACGTTCAACGACCATCTAAAGTGTCGGAGTGTTTATGAAAAATGAAAAGCGTTGTGCTCAACGACTCTCCAAAGTGTCGGAGTTGTCAATCTAACCGCTGGCCGCATCCAACGGGGTGATGGTGTCCGGAATGCACAAAATAGCAGGAGCGGGAAAATATTGTCAGTTAACGAAAATCTTAACCGGATGTCGAAATCAATATCCGGAATGTGGCTGGATTCCAAGAGCGGTTGTGCTCAAAGGGTCTCTAAACTCTCCGGAATGCCGGGGGACATCAGAATAGTTTGTGCTCTATGGCTGTCCGGAATGTCCGGTTTCCCCGCGGGGATAGAGCGCCGACTTTAGAGCTGCAATCTCCTTATATCGCAGCCACTGCACATGCAGCACAATGCCGACAAGCAGCCAGCACATCCCCAGCAACAGCGGAATCGCGCACAAAAAACCCCTGCCGTTGAGAAAAAGAACCGGAGTGACGATAAAGAAAAAGAGACTGATCAAGGCGCAAACATAACGCAATGTCCAGTAAGGAACCTTTTTACGGTCATCCTTGAATTCAGCATTCCTGATGAATTCAAGAATCTGCCTGTTCTCCTTTTCAGTGAGCAGCGGCATGATAAATTCCTTTTTATGTTTGACCGTTCAGCACAAAGTTTGTCCCCCTGACGGCGCCCGGGCCGGACAGTTGCTTACTCTTCAGTAAAATTAACCCCTGAGATGATATGTTCAAATCCAGGTGCGTAATTTTATTCCGCCATCTTTTGCCTGCCAATGCAAAAATTATCGAATATCCGGTGGATTCTTAAAAGAAATCTGCTAAATTAATAATAAATCGAGGAACATAGATATGAAAATCACAAAAGTAATTTTGAGTTTGATTGTTCCGTGCCTGCTGGTATTCGTTTTCTGCTCTTGCAAGACTCAGGAATATAATTTAGGGGAAAAAGACAATTACAGACTTGGCGAAGCCTTGCTGGATGCCATCTCCCGCGGCGAAAATCTTACCGCCAAACGCCTGATTAAAAGAGGCGCCCCCCTGAACTTCCGTGACAAAAAGGACGATTGGACACCTTTAATTTATGCAATTTATTATGATAACAATGATGTTGCGGATTATTTGATAAAAGCCGGAGCCAATGTAAATTGCAAGGACAATTTGAACAGGACTCCGCTGATGTTCTGCGCGATGAACGGGGATTTGACCACACTCCAACTGCTGATTGAATACGATGCGGATTTGAATGCAACGGACAACGTCGGCAGAACCGCGCTGACTTACGCCACCATTTATAGCGAGTACCATGCCGCCGAATACCTGGCCCAGATCGGTTATATTCCCAAAGATAAACCCGGCAATCCCGGCAAAGGCAGCAAGAAACCGTTCATAACGACTGATGCCAAACCTGTTCCGGCTGCCGGAACAGAGGCTGCCTCAAAAGGAATTCCGCCCAAAGACGAGGCTAAACAGCCTGAACAGAAACCTGCGGCGGCGGTTCCGGACAAAGAATCTGCAACAGATGCAAAACAGCAAAAGTAATTTTAATTTCCTGTCATGGGAAAGGAGCATATGGGTACCGGCAAAGTCCATATATTCATGTTTATCGACGCTCTCGGCTGGGAAATCATCAATGAGTATGGATTTCTGAATGATCTGCTTCCTCACCGGTATCCGGTCAAAATGCAGTTTGGTTATTCGTCTACGGCAGTGCCGACCATTCTTACCGGGCAGCCTCCGGAAGTACATAAACATTTGAGCTTCTACTATTACGCTCCGGAGGAATCGCCTTTCAAAATATTCCGCTGGCTGATGCTGCAATACCTTCCGCCGCGGATTTTCAACCGCTGGCGGGTAAGGCACATCCTTTCAAAAATAATTGCCCGCTTCTATGGATTTACCGGGTATTTTGAAATGTATTCCATGCCATACGACCGGCTGCCTTATTTTGATTATATCGAAAAAACCGACATTTTCGTTCCCGGCGGCATGACGCCGGTGGAGAATCTGGCCGACTTGCTGACCCGGAAACAGGTACCATACCATATATCCGACTGGCGTCTGTCTGAACCTGAGAACATCGCTAAACTCCTCGAAAAGCTCAACCAGGGGGAGATCAAATTCGCCTTTCTTTACACAGCCGCCCTGGACGGCCTGCTCCATATGAAACTCAAGGATAAGGCCGCTATCCGGAAAAAACTGGAATGGTATTCCGTGCAAATAAAAACTCTGTTTGAAGCTGCGGGCAGGAATTACGGGGATTTTACCATTTCGATCATGTCCGACCACGGCATGACCGCGCTGGCCGGGACTTCGGATCTAAAAAAACAGGTTGAAGCTCTCGGGTTTAAATTCGGCAAGGATTATGCGGCGGTATATGATTCGACAATGGCCAGGATGTGGTTTTTTAACGATCAGGCCAGAGTGCGGATATGCAAATTATTATCGGAATCAAAAGATGGACATATCCTGAATCATGAAGAAAAAATAAAGTATGGCATCAATTTCCAGGACGACATGTACGGTCAGATGATTTTCCTGCTGAATCCAGGCTGGCAGCTCGAACCCTGCGACATGGGCCTTAAAGCCCTGCCAGGCATGCACGGCTTTGCTCCGGAAGACAAGGACTCGTTCGCCAGCTTTATTTCATCTGCACCGGCAGTCAATCCCCCCGGCTGGGTAGGCGACTATTTCAAAGTTATGAAATCCAGGATTGACGAAATATGTTCCTGACCGTAGACTCCCGAATATCTTTTATGGAGTTTGTCAATCCTGATATCATATTCGGATTCAACTGCAATTTTAAAAGTAAGTAATGCAGCAGGTTTTAATAATCATGAACCTCATAAAAAAATATCTGAAACTTGACACAATTGTTAACCGCAATTTTTTCTACATGTTTTTTATCTGCATGTCCGTGTTCACCTTATTCAGAATCATCCTTGCTTTCAAAAACAACTCCCTGGTTGATTTTGTCTGCTATGTTGATACAGCAACAGCCATCTGGAATAATCTCGATCCATATAATCCACATAACCTGAAGAATCTTATGCTGATCGGCTGGACGTCACCTTCTATTATATTTCCCGGAACTTTTCCGCTTTCCGCACCGTTTATTCCCTTTAGCCTTGCTGTGGCGAAAATTATTCATCTTTCACTTAGTATTATTGCCGCGTACTGCCTGGTATTCCTGTTTTTCAAAAAAGCCCGGATGCTGGATAATTTTGATAATAAAAGACCAGATGTGAAAGCAGTGCTGATATTGTTTATGGCGTTCATTTTTCTTAATTCCACGCCTGTGATGCTGACATTCCGGCATGGACAAAACACGCTATTCTTAACTTTATTTCTAGTTCTGTGCCTTTACAGTCCCAATAAGTGGTCCAGGATTATTTTATTCAGTCTTACCGCAGTCTCCAAATACTCCATGCTGACCCTTCTCGCCCCGGCGCTGTTCCTGAAAAAAAATTATCTTTTCTGCATTGTTTCCTTTCTAGTCTTTCTGCTTTTCGCGATATCGCCGGCACTCTGCGGAAATAATATTATCGCGCTTTACGGCCGCTATGCAGAAATCCTTCAGGAATCGGTCTCCTCCGGATTTAATACCTATGCGGAAAGCGGCTATAGCATGCTGAACATAGATTTCTTCAAACCAAACATTATTAACATTCTGGCAAAATTACTCTTCGGACTGTTGGGAGTATATATTATTTTGAGGGATCGGCGGAGAAATTCATTCGGGATGAATTTCATTCTGACCATAATGTGCATCACCATGCTGCTGTCTTATCACCGGCTTCATGACATTAATTTAATAATGCTGGTTCTACTGGCCGAATTTTATTTTTTTCTGCTTAAGAAGGACAAAATCAATATATCAATTTCAATTGCTTTTATCCTATTTTTTGCTGTCCCCTTTTCGCTGGTTATAAGGATATCGCATCTGATTTGCAAACTGCCGCATGTCGGTGACTTTTTCCAGACATGCCATTACTATGTCAATAATATAGATGTTTTCCCGTTACCGGCGATAGTTTTTCTGCTTTTGACAATATATTCTCTTTATCTTTATTTCTATAAAAAAGAAGAGGTAATTTTTGAATTGCACAAGAGAAAACCTGAGGGAGCTGGTCAATCCTGACATTATATTATGGACCGCATGAAAAAATATCTGAAACTTGACACCGTTATTAATCGCAATATCTTCTATATGCTTGCTTTCTGCATGTTTGCGCTCACTTTATTCAGAATCATTGTTACGCTTAAAGACAACCCCCTGGTTGATTTTGTATGCCATGTTGATACCTCAATGGCGATCTGGCACAATCTTGATCCGTATAATCTGAAGAATCTCACGCTGATTGACTGGACCTGTCCGCCCATTGTATTCCCCGGAACATTTCTGTTTTTCACGCCGTTTATCCCCTTTAATCTTGATGCGGCAAAAGTTATTCATCTTTCACTTAATATTATTGCCGCATGCTGCCTGGTCTATCTATTTTTCAAAAAGGCCGGAATGCTGGATAATTTTAATTATAAAAAACCTGATGTGAAAGCAGTACTGATGTTGTTTATGGCTTTCATCTTTCTCAACTCCACGCCGGTGACAATGACATTCAGGCTTGGTCAAAACACCATCTTCCTTACTTTATTTCTTGTCTTGTGCCTTTACAGTCCCAATAAGTGGTTAAGGATTATTTTATTCAGCCTTGCCGCAGTCACTAAATATACCATGTTAACACTTCTCGCCCCGGCGCTGTTTCTGAAAAAAAACTATCTCTTCTGCCTCGTCTCTTTTCTGCTCTTTCTGCTTCTTGCGATCTCGCCGGTGCTCTGCGGACATAATATCATCAAGCTTTACGGCAGATATGCAGACCTCATCCAGCAATATGTCTCAGCCGGCGGATTTAATACCTATGCGGCAAGCGGCTACAGCATGCTGAATATAGGTTTTTTCAAACTTAACATTATAAATATTCCGGCAAAATTACTCTTCGGGCTGCTGGGGGTATATATTCTTCTCAGGGACCGCCGGGAAAATTCATTCGGGATGAATTTCATTCTGGCTATAATGTGTATCACCATGCTGCTGTCTTATCACCGGCTTCATGACATTAATTTAATAATGCTGGTTCTTCTGGCTGAATTCTATTTTTTCATGCTTAACAAGGATAAAATCAACATGCTGATTTCAGCCGCTTTCATCATCTTTTTTGCGGTTCCGTTTTCACTGGTTTTACGTATCTCCCATCTGATCTGTGAACTGCCGCACATCGGTGATTTTGTTCAGACATGCCATTACGATATCAGTGATATAGATGTTTTTCCGTTATCGGCGGTAGTTTTTTTACTTTTGACAATATATGCTCTTTACATTTACTTCCACAAAAAAGAGGAAGTCATTTTTGAACTGAACGAAGAAAAACGATAAGGGGTCTTGGGGAACATCAGGATCAACAGAATAATCATTAAGGATAATAGCCGCAATGGGGAAACTCGGTAAACTTATTTTCAAAAACACCGCCACCAATTACTTGCTCCTCGGAACAAGAATGGTCAGCGCGGTTATTCTTACCAGAATCGTTTTTCTGGGGCTCGGCGATCAATACTACGGCTTCTGGACTCTGCTCTGGGCTATATTCGGCTATTCCCTGCTGCTGGACTTCGGCTTCGGCAAAACTGTCCAGAAATATACGGCTGAATCCACGTTCAGCACAGATGTGGAGCACTACAGCAAGATTCTGTCGGCGGTTTTCTTCAGTTACCTGTCCATGTCGCTGCTGATCATTTCATTTGCGTTCGTGATGATGTTCTTCATTCAGGATATCTTTGTTCTTCCGCCCGGCGCCAATATATGGTATTACCGTTTATCATTCATTCTGTTCGGGATCGGCATTTCCGGCGTTTTCCCCGGCGGGATTTTCCCGGAAATACTGGTGGGCATGAAGCGGCACTATTTGCGCAATTACATCATGCTGATAAATACGGTGCTGGAATTTGCCGGCGTTTATCTTATCGTCAAGCTTGACGGGTCACTTTTGAGTCTGGCTATCTTTGCCGCCATCCCCAATTTACTGACCAATACCATGATGGCGGTAACCGTATTCAAACTGATTCCCGGTCTCAAAATATCCTTCTCCGGCTTGAACATGAAAACCATCCGGGAAATCGCCGACTTCAGCGTGTTCGCGTATATCGTGTCCATCGCCGAAATGATCATTTTCAAAGCCGACCGGATCGTGCTCGGGGTGATGGTCGGCTTAGCCGGGGTGACCGTCTATCAGCTCGGGACCAGAATTCCGGAAATCATGAGCAGCCTGACTATGCAGTTCCAGGAGAACATACCACCGCTGGTGGCTTCGCTGCATAAGGCCGGAAACCGTGAAAAGCTGCAGGATATGCTGTTCAACAGTATCCGCCTGACGGTTTTCCTGAGTACCTGCGCGCTGATCATCTTCGGAATGCTGGCCAGACAGATCATGCATGCCTGGCTGAAAGTCTCATCGGAGAATGTCATGTTCATCGTCTACATCATGCTGGTTTCAGTTTACGTTATGGTTGCTTTCCGCAGTTCCGCCATTAATTTCCTGCAAATGGCAGGCAGACATCGCCTGGTCGCCGGTTTGTATGTCGGCGAAAGCATTGCCAATCTCAGCTTGAGCATTCTGCTGGTGTTTCATTTCGGCGTTCCGGGAGTCGCGTTCGGGACGCTGATTCCGAATGTGATCATCAGCATATTCATTGTCTTACCGCTTGCGGCAAAGTTCTGTGACCAGTCAATCTGGACTTATGCCTGGAAAGTCTACCTGCCGGCATTCCTGATCGGCATCCCGGCAATACTCTTTCTCAAATGGATCACTGCGGTCATCCCGCTCAACGAGTGGAATCTGCTGCTGCTCGTTTTAGCCGGTCCGATCGCCGGGCTGCTATATTTGCTGCCGGGCTGGGCGGTCTTTGTCAGAAAAGAAGAGAAGACAAAACTGCTATCCGTAGTCCCGTTTATTCCACACGGGATTAAAAGTTTTCTCGGCGGCAGCGCCCCTGACGACCTGAACCCGTAACCCCGGGTTGACACATTCGGGCGCTGTTTAAACACATTTTGGACAACCCCGTCCGGCACGGGCGGCGCTGCACCCAAACCAATTTTGGACACCGCACTCCGAGATATTGGAGTGTCGTTGAGCATGACATCTGAGGCATCCACCAGGGATGCCCTTACAACGCCATGCCTTTCCCGCATTCGCGGGCTTTCCAACTCCGAGATATTGGAGTGCCGTTGAGCACAATGCATTTTGTTTTTGCCTTCTGATTTACCGGTTCCCATTCTGATTTCTGACTCCTGTCTCCTGACTTCTCTCCTGCCGCATTCCGGACATTCTGGCCCCTAGTTCTGCATTTCCGTTCACAACTTTTCTCGCTTTTCTCGCTTTTCTCGCTTTTCACTCCCGCATTCGCGGGCTTCCGCATTCCGAGATATTGGAGTGTCGTTTAGCTCATACTGTATCAACATTCTGGACATTCCGGACACCGGTCTTGGAGGGTTGCTCTCTGTGGCAACCGTTTTCCGATCCCGGTTATGACGGAGCATAACCCTCCATTCTGGACACCTGTTCCCGCCCATGCGGCCAGCATAATCCACCGGACAACCGTCCGCACTCCGAGATATTGGAGTGTCGTTGAGCATGACATCTGAGGCATCCACCAGAGATGCCCTTACAACGCCATACCCTTCCCGCATAGCCCGTATGGAGGCATCACAGGGATGCCCTTACACCGCACCCTTCCCGAGCCCGTATGGAGGAGGCATCCACCAGGGATGCCCTTACAACGCCATACCCTTTTCCCGCATTCGCGGAAGACAGCCCCGTCCGACACGGACGGCACAATAACAGAACCCATTTTGGACGCGTAATTTTTTCGCCCATTATTTTGCACATTCATTCTTCTGACTCCATAAGTCCCATTTAAAAATACTAATTTTTAGATCAAAGTCTACATATATAGTGATTTTGTCAGCAGGCGGCGGCATAAATCATTTATTAACAAGCTATTACACTTGTCAAAAACAACTCCGGAACTCATCATGGGCGGATATCCGGTAAAATCCAAAATCCGGATTTGATTAAAAATATTTGTCATTTTATTTTAAAAAGGGTATTGACAGATATCTGAATTTAGAATATAATAATCTCATGTTACAATTAACAGTTAATGATTAGAGAGAATAAATGAAACAGAAACCAGCCAGCATCAGGGACGTGGCCGCCAAGGCCGGAGTCTCGATCATGACGGTATCCAGAGCCCTGAACAACAAGGCCGTGGTATCGGAAAAGATCAAGCAGAAGGTCTTTTCCTCCTGTGATGAACTTGGCTATCAGATCAATCCCGGCATTCAGGATCTCGTGCGGAAGTGGCGGAACGGCCATACCCGCAATATTGCCTTTGTGCTGATTGGCGTCGAGTTCGCCGACCCGGCTTATGCAAGAAATATGGACGGGATTGCGAAGGCGATTAACGAGTTCGATTATAATCTGGCAATGGCTTATCTTAGCGGCGAAGAGCAGAGTGTGCAACATCTGCCCCCGGTACTCAGGGATGGACGCATCGACGGCTTTATTGTCTCCGGCGACTTGACCGAAGGCATGATGAATATATTCAAGAAGTTAGCAAAGCCTTATGTCGTGCTTGGAAACTACAGCGAAAAAGTGTCCGGAGATTCTGTCAGGCTTGAAATTAATTACAAGTCTACAATGTTCAGGATTGTGAGCGAATTGAAAAAAGCCGGCAGGAAAAGGATTGCTTATTTTACTGAAGCCCCTGGCAATTTCTTTGAAGCTGAACTTATCGAGTTGTTCATAAAGTCCATGAAAGAGAATCAGCTTGATCTCAATGAGCAAATAATCTATTCAGGAACCGGAGCATTCAGCGGCGCATTCGAGCGCCTCAAGCCAATTTTCCGGCAGCAGGAGATGCCATTCGATGCCATCGTTTGCATGGATTTCAGGTGTGCGCAGGAAATCGCCAATCTGATACTGGTCAGAAGCGGTTTTGATAAAAAAGCGGAAATCATGCTTGCGTGCATGAGGCCGTTCTCATATTATAAGCTGGCGGTGCCGGCAATTTATTGCGAGGCGGAAATGAATGTGGCATACACAGGCGTCAAATGCCTGATTGAAATGATAACAAAGGGCGATTTGTCGCCGCATAAGCTTGAACTGTCGCCGCAAATCTCGGTTGAAATCTAGGGTGAAGTACTGGAGTTCGGAAATTCTAAAAATATGATTAGAACTTTTAAAAATAGATTTGGCAAAGACTCAAACAAAGTAGCAGATGATGAAAAAGAATTTATTAACAACAATTAAGGAGTAACGCAAAAATGAAGAAAAGAAATTTCACACTCATCGAATTGCTGGTAGTGATCGCCATCATAGCCATCCTCGCCGCCATGCTGCTGCCAGCGCTGAATAAAGCCCGAGAGAAAGCGCGCGCCATTAGTTGCGTCAACAACCTGAAGCAAATTGGTACAGGCTATGTAATGTATGCGGGAGATAATCAAGATTTCTCTCCCACATTGGGACGCGGCGGCCAAACCATTGATAATTTCTGGACCTATCAACTCTCAAAATATGTCGGAGCTGACCTTAGTCCCAGTAAATCACTTGCGTCTGATCTAAGACCGGCGATTCCTTGTTATACCTGTACCAGCGCCATTATTCCAGTCAGCATTTTTTCAATGGCAGGGAAAAACAGCCTGACTTACGGATACAATAAGAAGGCTGGCGACTTTTCTGCGGCCGGGGCTTACTTGACGGCCAAATTGACTAGAATAAAAAAACCTACTATCAAGTTCATGTTCATGGATTCCACAGTAGATCCAAATAACGGCGGAAATTTTGGGGTCTTCTCTAATACCCCGACATATATTGATGCCCGCCACAACCGCTCGGTAAATATAGCAATGGCCGATGGACATGTTGAAGCGGTATCCAATACTCCGCCGCTTGCTGTAAATGACGGTTGGCGAGTAGAAAATTGGTGGCCTAGCGGCATATGGGCACAATATTAGTCAATAAAGACTCAAATCCCCGCCCCTGCGAGTCTAATTTAGCCAGAGGAAGTTACCCCGTTGTTCTTTATTTTAAAAATTGTAAAAGGAAATAAGGTTACTATGTTAAAGAAATTTTCAACTGCCCTTTTGGTTTTTGGAGTGTATAACATGTTGTTTGCTGGTGATGGTTTTATCTTGGTGGATAATGGCAGAGCCAACGCCGATATTGTCCTGCCCAAACGTGCTAACCGCATTGAAAAATATGCTGCTGGCGAGCTGCAAAGTCATATTAAAAAGGCAACGAATTGCAAATTAGAAATTATCCGGGAAGATAAGGTGATAAAGCCTTTCAATATTTACCTTGGCGACACTCAAATGGCGAAGGAAAATAAAATTGAGACTCAAAACATGCCCAACAACGGTTATCGGACTAAAATTACCGACAAGGCAATTATTCTTGCAGGAAAAGACGGCAATGGCACTTTGCCCAATGACGATGCTACCCCGATGGGAACGTTGTTTGCCGTTTACAATTACCTCAATGACAATGTCGGCGTCCGCTGGGTGTGGCCGGGCGAAGCTGGAACTTTTGTCCATAAAACTGCAACTTTATTTAGCGGCAAAGTCGCAGATAAAACCTGTACGTCGCAATTGATTCACTCCCGGATGCGTGATGGCACTGACCTGGGGCCATGGCAAAACGTTTTCAGCAAAGAAGAGTACGAAAATGCCAAGCTTGAGCGTCAAATCTGGTTGCGCCGTCATCAATTTGCACGTGGAACTTCTTTCGAGTACGGTCATGCGTTTGAACAATACTGGAAACGTCTCGGGAAAACTCATCCAGACTTTTTCGCATTGCGTCCCGATGGCAAACGCAGTCCCTTTGATAGCCGGACCGAGTTAGTCCAAATGTGCGTATCCAATCCGGAATTTCATAAGCAAATAGTACAGGACTGGGTAAATAAACAACAATCTTACAAAGGGCCATTTATCAATGGCGCAGAAAATGACCGTCGCGTCCAGGACAGCTCTTGTCTATGCGATCGCTGCAAGGCATGGGATCCGGCCGGTACGGTTTATGATACTCAGATAATTACCGTCGATGCCGCTGGTGAAGCTCCGGCCGGTACCGAGATGCACAATAATTTATCTGACCGCTATGCTAAATTTTGGCTGGCGCTCCAAAAAGAAGGGGGAAAGTACGCCCCTGACGCTACCGTGTTAGGTTATGCTTATGCCAACTACTCCAATCCGCCCAAAGAGACTAAACTAAATAGCCGCATTATTGTTGGTACCGTGCAGGATTTTGATTACCCGCTAGATAAAGCTCACCGCAACGATTTTATTAATCAATGGAATGGCTGGAGCGATACCGGGGCCAGTCTCTATTTGCGTCCTAACTATTTCCTTGCCGGTTACTGTTTGCCATACATCTTTGCCCATCAATTTGGCGATGATTACAAATTTGCTTATAATCACGGGATGGTCGCTACTGATTTTGATAGTTTAACGGCGATGTTTGGTACTCAAGGGCCGAACCTCTACATGGTGGCGCGTCTAAATGACAGCCCTGATATGAGTGTCGAGGAAGTGCTTAATGATTACTACTCCACCTTTGGCAAGGCGGCCCCTGAAATCAAAAAATATTTTGATTTATGGGAAAAACTCACCAATAAAAGAGATAGTGAATTTATGAAAAAATATCCAGCAGGCGGCTGGAATACAGTTGGCTGGAGCGGCCATAAACTATACACCCTAGCCGATGTCGACCAAGCGTCCAGAATATTGGGCGCTGCTAAAAGTTTAGCACAAGGGGATGAGGATGCATTAGTACGAATAAGTTTTCTTGAAAAAGGGCTGAAGCATACTCGTTTGACCCTTGAAACCATGAATGCTTTTGACGCTTACAAAGTAAATCGCAGCGACACCGTGCTTGGGTCAAAATTCAAAGATGCATTAAAAGCGCTCGATGATTATCGCTGTGAAATCCGCAACGATCAAGTGGTCAACATCCCTTTTTTGCTAAAGTTGGAGTTATGGATGGGATGGCGGACCGGGATTTAAACTTAACAAAATGGAAATAATCATGAAAAAGCAGCTACTCGCAATTGCCGGCATGGCAGCAATCACGTTTACCGCCTGGAGCGCGGAAAATCTAATTACTAATTCCTCTTTTGAGGATGGCACTGCCGACTGGAACTTTCTCTCAATGAAAGGGAAAGTCAAAAATCTTGAACGCAGTACCCAGGTAAATAGCGGCGACCAGGCTATTACCATGTCTTTTGAAGCGCCGGCCAGGGATAATTTGATTGACAACAAGTATGGCGCATGGGGAAGAATCCACAAGGTGCTTGCATTAACCCCAGGGAAGACCTATCAAGTAAAAGCCTTTGCTTATACCGACAAAAATTATGACGGCATCATCACCATTTTAGTCAAAGCTGGCGAGGGAACAGGAACCAAACAATTTTTTGGCGATGGTCAAGCCTACGGCAAATGGCAGGAAATTGCTGGAGAGTTCACCGCAACGGTTCCCGATGCGATGATTTTCCTCAATGCAATGGGTAATCGAGGAGAGGCAAGTTTCGACGATGTCGAGTTAATTGAAGTAGAACCAGACACCGCAATCGTAAAGAATGGCAGTTTTGAAAAACGACTTACGCCTTGGATTTTCGATAATACCATTGGTAAAGTTGAAGGCAAAGTGGTTTCTACTCAAGCCCATGAGGGCAAGAATGCTTTGCAGATGGAAGTTAAGGCTGCGCCGCCCAAAGAAGCAGGTAAAGAGACTTACGCCTGGGGTAGATTGTACCAGGAGATCGCGTCCTTGGCGGTCGGGAAAAAATATAAACTCTCCGTCTGGGTAATGACCGAAGAGGCCTTCGCAGGTTCAATTGCGATTTGGGTTCGATGCGGCGAAGGAACTGGCACAAAAAATATTTACGGCGGCAATACTCACGGCAAGTGGGTCGAGGTAACGGGAGAATTTATCCCTACTCAAGCGAATGGGATAATCTATCTGAACATCATGGCAGACAAAGGAATAGCATATTTTGACCAAGTAGCTATCTCGCCAATAGAATAGCCCATTTTAATATAAAAGAATTTGCATATAGTTTTTGCAACGCGAACGCAAGTTAATTATGCAGTATTCTGGTTGTTGGAATTTGTTGAGGCAAATTGACCTTTTTTTCTGTGAAGAATCATAGTCTTCTGTTTGTTCACGCTAATCTAAACCTAAAACAAAGGATGTGTGTGATGAATACGCCATGTCTTTCCCGTATATCAGGCGATTGTTTTTTGGTGTTTGCGGTCCTCTTGGGTTCGAAAATATTGCAGATTTTTTGTTCGTTTTGTGCTGTCTCTTCAAGATACATGAAACAGAATGCCTTATGTTTTTTAGTTGCATTTTTTTGTACAATATAAATGTGGTGGCTGTTGCAGTGGACAGTTCGTATGGATTTACGGATGCAAATTATCCGGCACCGAATACCGTAAACGGTATTTATGGAACGTTCGCACTTATACAATTATCGACAACAAGAATGTGATATAAATATGAAATCAAAAGAAAGAGTATTGACAACGCTTGCTCGTTGTGAACCGGATCGCGTGCCGATCAACTACTCCGCCAATCCCGGCATTGATCTGCGCCTGAAGAATCATTTTGGTTTGAAATGCGACGACAGCGAGGGGTTGCGCCGCCGGCTGTGCGTGGATTTTCTTGCCGCTGGTACTTCATATTGCGGCCCAAAACTACATCCGGACATTCCGGAACGGCGAGTCGATTCATGTTGGGGATTTGTTGCAAAATACACTGAACACGTAAATGGTGGATTTTGGGATTATTGTGATTTTCCACTGGCTGACGCAGATTTAGAAACTGTAGAAAATTGGGCAATGCCGTCTCCTGATGATTTCGACTACAGTTTAATTTATCAACATTGCAAAAAACATCAGGAATGCGCAATGTATGTAGGAAATCCTGGATTGGCTTGTATTATAAATACTGCGGGTTTTTTACTTGGAATGGAGCAAGTATTGGTGGGTTTGGCAATTGATGATCCAGCGACCTTGCGGCTGATTGATCGAATGCTCGCCATTCAATTAGAGGTAACGCGGCGAGAATTGGAAGCGGCCAAGGGAGGAGTCGATTTTATGTGGCTCGGAGAGGATTTAGGAACCCAGAAAGGACCGCTGATTAGTATGGAGATGTTCAGAAAGCATATTAAACCGCGTCAGAAACTATTTTTTGATCTCGCTAAATCCTGCAATATTCCCGTGATGATTCATACCTGCGGTTCAAGCTCGTGGGCTTATGATGAGTATATCGAAATGGGATTGACTGCCGTTGATACACTCCAACCGGAAGCGAAGAATATGGAGCCGGAATACCTGAAGAAGACGTTTGGAAATCGTCTGGCGTTTCACGGTTGCATTTCAACTGCCGGTCCGGTTGCAACGGGAACTGTAAAAGACACCATTGATTATTGCAGGCGAACTCTCGAGATCATGATGCCCGGCGGAGGCTATTGTTTTGCCCCCACCCATGCCTTGCAGGACAACTCGCCAACGGAGAATGTTGTCGCGATGTATGAGACGGCAAAAAAATACGGAAAATACTAGAAAGCGGAGTTGTTGAAAATGGAAACGATCGTAAGAACTGCGTAATGGCAACTGAAACTTGTGAATATCCGGATTGTTTGCCCGGCTTTAATAGAATCAGATAACACGAACCTTTAAATTGAGCAAGGAAATAATGTATGAGAACTATCGATACTCGTTATATGCCAGCCGTCAGCGGAATTGATTTGGAACAGGCGTTAAATTATATCGCGCTGTCGGATGTTTCGCTGGATTTTATCTATGACAAATACACCGGAGGCCGGATGATTTATACCGCCGGGAGCCGGCCCGTTCTCGAAGGCCTGGCGGCGAGCCTGACTGGCGGCATTGCCGGTGAACTGGAGAAAATTGAAAAGTTGACCAGATTTGTCGCTGAAAAGGTCCAATGGGCTGGTTATTACCATCAGGCGATGGGGCACAGACTGGCGTACAATCGCAATCTTTCCGAAGAAAATTTAATCGCCAGCGGTTATGCCTGGTGCAATGAACAGGCCAGATTACTTTGCGCCTTGACCCAGATTATTGGAATACCATCCCGCATTGTTTTTGCCGGGGCGCGCAAGGGCGGCGGACATGTGGTAGTTGAAGTTTTGACTTCCAACGGGTGGTTGCTGGCCGACCAGTCTTTTGGTTATCTATTTATCAGCAATGGTAAAGTTGTCGATGCTTACAACGTCTGGCACAACAAGAAAAACCGCGAGATATTTGAGCCTGTTTATAAAAAATTATGCACCCGGCTCACTAAGGATTTGGGCAAAGTCATGCTCAAAGATGAATTCAGCATGAGTCAACTGAATAATCCGCTGGATGGTTTTGAGATTTTAGGTTATCACAATTATTTTATATTGTAAGAGGTTGATATGACTCCCAGAGAACGGGTTTTAGCTATTTTGAACCGGGAAAAGGTGGACCGCATTCCCGTAGATTTCTGGTGTACTGCTGAAGTATTGGATGATTTATTTCATTACTTTGGGGTCACAGATCAATTAACGTTGTTTAAGGCGATGCATGTGGATAAAATTGTCGCCGGCTGGATTAGCTTTGAACGCAAGGGAGAAGTTGTCCCTGAAGGTGAATTCCCCCGCGGCATGTATGGCAATCGTTTTCGTCTGGTGAAGTCGGGGTTGGCTACCTATAGTGAGAGTATCGGGTATCCAATGATGGACATTTCTTGCCGCCAAGCTATTGATGATTACCCGTGGTGGCCTGAATTTGAGGATTTCGACTTGGATAAGTCGGTCGAAAGTTTTGTCAAACCTCATCAGTCCGGGTTTGCTACTTATGGCATGTGGAACTCTTTTTTGGAAAATTACAACTCGCTGAGGGGAATAGAGAATGCGCTGCTCGACTTGGCGATGGAGCCGGAGATGGTTGACTATGTCTTAGATAAAATTGAGGATTTACAACTTTCCGTACTTGATGCCTTTCTGCCTAAAGTCAAAGGCATATTGGATTTGGTCTATGTCAGTGATGACATGGGCAGCCAGACCAGCCTTTTAATTTCACCAGAAATGTGGGAAGATCATTTTGCGCCCAGGATGAAGCGGATTTGTAATAAAATTCATTCGTATGGCATGAAAGTATTTTACCATAGCGATGGAGCTTGCGGACCCATTGTTGAACGTCTGATCGACTGCGGGATTGATATTCTTAATCCGATTCAGCACATCTGCCCGGGGATGGCGCCCGGTACGTTAAAAGATAAGTTTGGTGATAAAGTGATATTTCATGGCGGCGTAGATACTCAAAGCGTCATGCCGTTCGGCTCTACTGATGAGGTAAGAAAAGAGGTAAATATGCTCCTTGATACTCTTGGCCGGGATCAAGCTGGTTATATTTGCGCATCCTGTCATAATCTGCAAGCTGGAACTCCGGTGGCAAATATCATGACAATGGTTGAAACGGTTTTAGAAAGGAATAGCCGATGACAACAACGGAAAAAGAAAATTTATTTCCTGTCAGAGAATTTACAGAACATGCCCGGTGGATCTGGACGGACGATGATCCCGGAGATGCACATGTGTGGATTTACGCACGGCGTTCGTTTGAAGTGGCAGACATTAAACAGGGCTGGATCGAAATTACTGCCGATCTGCGGTATTTTTTATGGATTAACGGGAAGCCGGCGGGGTTCGGCCCGCCGAAGTTCCATTGGGAGACGCCGACGGTGGACCGTTACGAAATCGGCCAGTGGCTGCACACCGGCACGAACACCGTCACGGTTCAAGTTTACAGCTATGGTTCCGGCCGGGGGCTTAGTTCCTGCATGCCCCGGCGCGGCGCATTGCGTGCGGTCATCGGGGTTGATGACAGGGAAATTTTCACAGATAAACGCTGGAAAGTATGCCGCGAAGGAGCCTATGCATCGAAAACTGCCCAGCGAGGCGAGGCGCAGCCGCCGGCAGAATGTTTTGATGCGAGAAAGAGTTTGGGCATGCCCTGGATGCCACGGTATGACGATGCTGCCTGGAAACCGGCGACGGAACTGCCGGAACTTGAACCGGTACCGCGATTTGAACTCCGGGATATTCCGCTTTTTAACTGGAGAGAATATGAGGCTGACCGCTGCCTGAAAAACGGAATTGCGCATTTCGGCAGTTCTCTGGTCGAAACCAGCGTTCAGCATCTGGCGGAGGACATCTGGAAGGCGGAACGTTATCCTGACCGTGAACAGCGGATAGCTTTCAGACGCGGCATGGGCGGGGACGCGGACATCTGCGTCATGGATGCCGCAGGTCTGCCGGATACCGATGGAGTTTACACTATGTGGGATTGCGGCCGGATATGGACGGGATATCCGCGCCTTAAACTGCGGGGTTCGCCGGGGGCGGTGGTGGATTTGAGCTACGGAGAATGTCTCCAGGAGGGACGCATCAATCCGACCAAGCACGGGTTGTATTATGCGGACAGAATTATTCTCGGCAATGAGCCTTTGGAACACCGCATCACCTGGCCTAAATGCTGCCGCTATATTCAGGTTGACGTCAGAGGCGGACGCATCGAGCTGGAGCCGCCGGTATTGGGCCGCAGTTCATATCCTGTCGAACGGAAGGGTTCATTTGCATGCAGTGATCCGGCGCTCGAGCAGGCCTGGGAGATCAGCGCACACACGGTTCAGTTGTGCATGGAGGACGGATATATGGACACGCCGTGGCGCGAGCGCGGCTCATGGCTCGGCGATGACGTACCAAAGATGCTTGCGAATTATGCCGTTTTCGGGGATTACGCGCTGGCGCGGCGTTTTCTGCTGCAGCATACCAGAGGCCAGTTACCCTCCGGGCAGATGACGGGAAAATATCCGGGCTGGAAGACATCCTATGTCTCCACCTGGACCTTGACTTTTCCGGTGAGCGTGGAGGAATACATCCGGCACAGCGGAGACCGTGCCTTTGCCGGAGAGATGCTGCCGACTATTAAACAGATTCTCGGCTGGATGGAGCAGTATCGTCTGCCGGAAGGGGTGTACGGAAATCTTCCGCTTGAGGTGACTGCGGAGACAAACATTTATAACTTTATTGACTGGGCGCCGGTGGATACCACCGGCGCCAATGCCGCCTGGAATGCCCATGCCTGTAACTGTTTGCGGGCGGCGGCGGCAGTGGCGAACATCGCCGGGAATGATACGCTGGCAAATCTATGGCTGGCGGATGCCGGGAAGTTGCGTGACGCCTTTAACCGCCTGTTCTGGAACGAAGAGCGCGGCGTGTATATGAATGGCCGGCATGACGGCTTACTGCTTAAACGATGGGGATGCCAGGAAAATTATCTGGCGGTTATTTTCGGACTTGCCGATGATCAGCGACGCGAACGGATAATAAGCAACTTAAAAAAAGAAGATCTGCTGTCTGTCTTCAAGGCAAATAAAGAAGACTTCGACGAGATTATTCCGGGAGCGGACGGGAATCACATGGTGGCCATCGCCCTCAACCGCTACCGCTGGGATGAAACAAAGATGGTTCCGCCTGGAACACCCTATTTTGCCTGGTTCGCGCTTGAAGCGCTGCTCAAACTGGGAATGGCGGATGATGCATTGGGAATAATCAGCAGGCACTGGGGGGAATATTCCAGTCAGGGCGGCACGACCATCTGGGAAACCTGGGACCGGGATCAGGGTTCGCTTTCACACGGCTGGGGCTGCGCACCGGCCATTGTCCTGCAAAAGTACATCCTGGGAGTCAGACTTTCGGACGAAGACGGAATTGACGTGGAAATTATGCCGCAGAGAGACAGTTTGCGCTGGGCCTCCGGGCGGGTGCATACGCGCTACGGAACCATTCAGGTCTCATGGCGTTATGACAAAAGCTGGACCCTGTCCGTGGATCTTCCGGAAGGATGCCGGGCGAAGATTTGCCTTTCAAACGGCCTGACCGGGGATCATGATTCAAGCAGAAATGTGATTGTCAATGGCGGTCGCCACTTATTCAAAGAATAGAATTTTAGAGCTTATTCAGCAGGATATTCAGTCGCCGAGGTATTTGTCTTTGAGTCGGTAGTTGCAGATATAATCTTTGACTGCCTCGCGCAGCGGGGTAGTTTCTTTATTGTAACCCAGGGCGCGCAGTTTGCCCATTTCGGCTTTCGTGTAATACTGGTAGCGGTCGCGGAGGTGTCCGGGCATTTCCACATATTCAATGTCGAGCGGCTTGCCCAGGGCCGCAAAAGCACCTTCCGCCAGCGCATTCCAGGTTTCGGCTTTGCCGCTGCCGATGTTAAAAATACCGTATCCCCGGGGATGGTTCAGCAGGAACAGAATCATGCTTACGGCGTCTTTGATATAGAGAAAATCGCGCTGCTGTTCGCCGTCTTTAAATTCCGGACGGTAGGATCTGAAAAGTTTCATTTTGCCGTCCGCGGAGATCTGTTCAAAGGCGCGGCACACCACGCTGCGCATTTCACCTTTATGCAGCTCATTCGGACCGAAAACGTTGGAAAACTTCAAGCCGGTTATTTTTGACAGCAGCCCCCGGCGTTTCGCCCAGAGATCGAACATGTGCTTGGAATAGCCGTACATATTCATGGGGCGCAGCGTATCGAGTTCATTTTCATTGTCATTATAGCCCTGCGCGCCGTCGCCGTAAGTGGCGCAGCTTGACGCATAAATAAAGCGGATATTATTACTGGCCGCGAACAGGGCCATTTCCTTGGTATAAGTGAAATTGTTGTCCGCCAGGTAGGAGGCGTCCTTTTCGGTGGTGGCGGAACAGGCGCCCATGTGAATGATGCCTTCAATGCGTCCGGCGGCAAACGCTCCGGCCAGCAGTTGTTCCCGGAAATCATCTTTCTCCATGTAATCGGCATATTTTAGCGCGCGGAGATTTTTCCATTTTTCGGAACAGCCAAGATGGTCAACCAGCAGAATATCTTCGACGCCCGAGTTGTTAAGCCCCCAGACCACGCCGCTGCCGATAAGCCCTGCCGCACCTGTTACAATATACATTTTTAGAATCCCTGTAAGCTGGTTCCGCCTCCGGACGAGCTGCCGCCGGACGAGCTGCCGGTGCCGCTGCCCGGCAATGACTGCCGGTTCACCTGTTTAAGCGGAGTTTCCATTGCAACTAAATTCATTGTGACCATAATCGAGTTTTTGTATTCCTTGTCCCCGCTGCTGTTCTTGTTGGTTGAACGCGACAGCTCCAGCGCCAGTTCCCAGCAGTGCAGGGTTTTACTTATTTTAGACCTTATTTCACGGACGTATCCTGCTTCAAAATCGTAGAAAATCTCGTATGCTCCCTTGAGCGTGCGGTCCATCGTGAACGGATGGTCGAAGCCGAAAACCAGCGTTTGAATCTTGGTGTTGTAGTTCTGATCAAACGCGCTGCCGCTTTCAAGCTGGGTCAGCGTGCTGCCCATTGAATAAGCCGACTGGGTGCTGTAATAATTCTGAAATGCATAGCCGAAATGGACATTTAAATCCTCTATGATTTTATATTTCAGCATAAGTTCCCATTTATTGAAGAAGTCGCCGCCGATTCCGCCGCTGGAAGTCGACTGGTCCATTTTCGTGCCCTTGAAAGAATTATCCCCCGCATTCAACGACAGCAAGCTGGTAATGCTTGTATCTTCAAACGGGCTGAAATTCAGTTTAGTGCAGAAATCCCCGATATTATTAAAGCCGTCCTGGGTCTGGAAGTGATAGTCCCAGTAGTTCTCCATGGACATCCAGTTATAGATTTTCTCGCCGCCGTAAGGTCCGCGGCGGGTCTGCAGGCGGTTCAGCATGCCGAGCCGGGCGAAATTCTGCGACTCGATCCGGTCGATGTCATCAAAATAATAAAGATGTTCGCGGTCGACCGTCGGATCGGGGATATACGTGTAATTGATATACGGTTCGAATACATGGCGCATGCCGTCGAGCGCCCAGAACGCATTTTTAGTATTCTGCCATGACTGGTAAACCTTCGTATTGGCTTCGAGTCCGAATTCCCCGATGGCGCGGAACTCGCCGCCGCCCTTGTGGTCGTAATTCTTGACAAAGGCGTTGGAATCGCCTGATGCATTATTAACCGCAAACATGTTGTCCAGGTCCTGTTCGGAAATGCTTTTCTTGGAAGAATCCTGATAATAATTCATGCGGAATCCGGCGCGCGGAATCAGGTTCAGCCAGTCCAGTTTAAAAGGATAATAGAACATATGCAGGGTGTCAAACCGCAAAGAGCTGTAATTTGACGGCTCCACCATATTGCCGGTGGTGCGCGGTTTGTCAAAATCACGCCACATCATCCTCATATTGGAAACGCTGGTTTCGCCCTGGTAGTATATGTTTTTGAACAGTTCCTGGCGCGGAACATCCATTCTCCATCCGGGCAACTGCTCCACCGCGGTGTAAAAATTATTCACCCGCGGCCTGATGTACAGCGAGGTTGACAGCCGGTCGAACTGCTGTTCCAGGGCGGCGTAAGTCGCCGGTTCCGGGTTGGCGTTAAAGGCGTCCGGGAAAAAGTCATTGCGGAAATAATAGTCACTGGTGATTTCGAAATTGCCTCTGAAATCCAGTGTGGGAGTAATATGCGTGACATTGCTCAGCCTGAAATCATAACGGGCATGCGGAATCGTGAGCCGCCCGGTGTCCTGGACATCGCTGGTTTGATAAGGTTTTGCGTCATAAAGGCCGTAGCCGAAAATATCGGTCTTTGAATATTCCGTTTCCACTATTGTTTCATTACCATACCCGACGCCGCGCAGCGTATAAAGATCCACAAACATTTTAGTGCTGGCATACGGATAATCGCTAAGGATAAATTTCTTCGACAGCCCTAGGTACATCCCCCAGTCGGAACTGTAACCGCCGCGCACCTGGAACAGGCCCGGGCTTTCGTCTTTCGGTTTGTAAAACACCGGGACCCAGAATACCGGAACGCCGAAGACTTTCATTTTGCAGTTGTAGCCCCAGATACTATGGTCGCCGATATCCGGATTATAGCCGTTAAAACCGAAATTGTCTGAAGCGTATGGATAAATATTGGCTTCGCTGCAGCAGATGGAATAGTGGCCTTCGTTAGTTTCCAGATACTCGCAGGAGCTGATTTCAGCATCCTGGACATTCACTTCGCCGCCGGGCTTGCGGGTCCCGGATTTGGCCTTGCAGACGAATGTCTTATATCTGGCTTCAAAGTCTGTGATGCTGATCACGCCGGTGGAAAGATTCCCGCTGACCTGGCTGGCTTTGATCATATCGCCTCTGGTATATACCTCCACGTCCACGGTCTGGTTGCCGAGCGGGTCCATGCTGTATCCGAGAATTTTGATCATAACTTCCGGCATGGCTTGCAGCTTGACCAAATCGGCAATCGGCACATTCGCTTTTTGCTTTTTCGTCTTGTACAGCCGGATGTTGCCTGCCGCTTCAATGTCTTTGCTTTCGGTATTGACGATTGCGCGGTCGGCATAAATGGTGATATCGCCGTAAGGAATATAAACATTGCCTTTCACAACAATATTTTTGCCGACAATGCTCCAGGAATCGGCTTTGGTATTGCTGAGGCTGCGGCTCTCGGCATTGGTGAAGTCGTCAAAGTCGAAGACTTTGGCGCCGGAAGAAACCATTGAGAAGACACAGAGGCAGGCCGCTGTAAAAAGCAGTTTCAGCCGGATTCCAGTTTTTTTGCCTGCCAGTGAAATCATCAGCGGGTATAGGCCTCCAATAGTTGCTGTTCAGTGTCCCTGGTGTAAAATCCGTTTTCGTCCAGCGTCGCGTCAATCCCCGCCGCCAGTTTTGAAATTTCCTTTACCGGGGTGAGCGGCATCTCCGGACAATTCGGGAAAATCACCGTTTTGCCGGGGAATTTGGCGTTGATCACAGCTTCAAGCCCTTCTTTCAGGGCATTCATGCCGCCGACCGCCGCCAGTGCGGTAACCGGCTTCAGCAGTCCTTTTTCCGCCAAATCCAGGGTATGGCGCAGATGTGCGGTTTTGCTGCCGCTGGAACCGATGAAACGCATCCCGCGGGAGGCGATGCCGTTTACGTTCAGTTCGCCTTCCTTGCCAGCCGGAATGCCGGCGAAAATATTCATCAGACCGTCGTCTTTAAGAAATTTCGCGGAACCGTTCAGCACCGGGATTACCGGCACCAGCATGATGATGTCGTCAAAGCCTTCCGGCGCGAAGTCGGCAATGGACTTGGCAAATTTCTCCGGCGACATTCCCGACGGATTCAGCGTGACAAATTCGATGCCGCGTTCCTGTATCTTGTCCGCCAGTTGCGAGCGGACATTCTCGATGCGGGCGTCATCCATATCGGAGACGAGAATGCGTTTCGGACCGTTTTCCGACTCCACCGCCATCTGGGTATGCATCTGGCCCATGGCGCCGGCTCCGCCTGGCAGCCAGCAGGAGCCGCCTTTCTTCAGTTCGCTCCGGACATTTCTGCCATAGGCGGCGGAAAGCACCTCGCCTTTGGCTCCCTGATAGAACCAGCCTTCATAGTGAATGCTGCCGACATCGAAAGACCAGGCGTCATCCGGATAATCGCCGATAAAGCTGATTACCGCGCCGCGATTGCAGGCCTTTGCCAGTTTCTCGCCAAGTTTCTGGTCGCTGACGTCGCAGATAAAGATATCGTCAAATTTCAAATCATCGGTTATGTTCTTAATCACTTCCGCCTTGATGTTCAGTTCCGTTTCCAGCGCTTCCAGAGCGCCGGGCGAAAGATTCAATGCGCAAACTTTTGCCGGACAGGATTTTTTAAGCAGTTCGCCGGCGGCATAGATTTTGCGGCTGCCGGGACCGGCGGCGATCAGCACGGAACCGTTCTGTTTTGGAGCGGTGCGGTTTTCAATCATGTAACTGGCCTGGACGCAGGTCCACGGCTCCATCAGCGCGGCGACCGCGGACGGTGTATCTTCTTTGACCGGCAGCAGATAGCAGCCTTCATCGCCGTTAAGCACGCGCTGATCAATCAGGCTGTACTGGGACATGCCGCCGTTGATCGCATAGCCATAGGCAAAACCTTTGCCGTTAACGTAGATGTCCGCCTGGATAATAAAACGCTGTCCACACTGGAATCTGTCTTCAAGATTTTTGCCGACTTTGACTACTGTCATTACGGCTTCATGGCCGGGAATCACCGGGTCGGTGCTGAGGTTTTTAGAGATGACGCGGGGATGTTCTTCTCCCGCCCGGATCAGTTTGACATCTGAGAAACAAAGCCCGATTGCATCGATTCTGACCAGAAGTTCGTCATCGTTATTGACGGGAACAGGTATTTCGCAGGGCTTGTCGTCTTTTCCGAGTTTATCCATGCCGGCGCCGAAGAGCGGCCATGCAAGCATCTTGTCCGGCAATTTACAATTGCAGCTCATTTTTATCAGAACTCCATCTTAAACGTTATTAAAAACGATAATATTGCCCTGTTTATATTAAAATTCAAGAAATTCGGCAAACTTTTTTCACCTTGATTGCATAGGGAGCTTTTAATTTAACCACAAACCCGGAGACACGCAAGATATTTTAATGCCGAATAAATTAGTCCGCGCCAGACCCTGATGACACAAACTATTGGAAACCGGGTATTTAAGGTTCATGACTACCTTCCCGTTTTGCTATTTTCGGCGCAGCAGTCCGGCCATTATCCGCGAAAAACTTACAAAGCGGAAAGCGCGCTTAGGCATTTCCAGAATATATTTGATTGGAGTTATTGCAGTTTTTCCACCGGAAACAGATGTCTGTTTATTGTCAGCATCCTGTTCCGGTGATTTGTCCTGCATGCCGGGCGGCTCTTCAACATTCACGGGGGGTGATGTCTTTGACAAAATTTTAGCAGGCGCATCGTTTTTGGCTGATACCTCCTGCTTTAAACGACTTAACATTCCAGCAAGTTTTGCTTCCGATTCCGCCGGAATCTTAAAAGTTCTGTGGCATTTGGTGCATTCCCCTGTCCGGCCTGCAAGCTCTTTAGACATGCACAACTTATGACCGCAGGCGCTGCACCATAAAACTACATTTTCCCCGGCTGCGGCGCTTGCCAGCGCATTGTCCGGCTGCACGGGGATCGCTATTTCATTTTTGCATTTGGCGCATTCAGCAGTCTGACCTGCAAACTCTTTTGACAGACTGTATTTTTGATTGCATTTTTTGCAGCGGAAAACAATCTCGCCGGGATCTTTATTTTTTGATGTGCCGGATGCAATCCTCACTTCCCGGATTTCATCCTTTTTGTTTTCTGCTATTGGAACTTCACCTGACGGCGCGGCCGTTTTTTCACCGGAGGCACTCGGCGGGATTTCTGATTTCCGCGGAACCAGCATTGGAGCTTTGCATCTGCCGCAGTCCAGGGTGTCTCCTGAACAATCGTCATCCAGTTCATATTTCTGGTTACATTTTTTACACCGGAACCTGATGCTCATGGCTGATTATTTTTCCAAATTCACTTTTTAATCATAATTAACCTTCTGCTAATATATCCACCCATCCTGAAATTATAAAGTATGAATTGCAAAAACAGCAAAAAAGAAGTCAACCTTAAACTTATTGCCGGTATTTTCGAAAAAAACAGCGCCGGTATTTTCAAACCTCGTTAAAAATGCTAAATTATAGGTTTTCAGCAACCGGGATACTTAATTTTTATGACAAGAATATTGAACCAACTATGCAGCTACGTCAGCCGCCGGCATTTTGAAGAGCCGGGCGGCTATTTTGAGATATGGCGGATTGCCTATCCGCTGATGATCATGAGCGCCAGCCATCTCATCATGCAATTCACGGACCGGTTCTTCCTGGCGATGAATTCGACCGAGGACGTGGCGGCGGCGTTCCCGGCCGGCATCCTCTATTTCACCATGTTCTCATTCTTCATGGTGACGACCAACTTCACCTCCACGCTGGTTGCGCAGTTTTTCGGGGCGAGGAACAATAACGAATGCGTCAGGGCGGCGTGGACCGGATTTTATTTTGCGGTCGGGGCGGCGATTTTCATCGGCTACGTCTCGCCGCCGCTCGGTCGTTTCCTGCTGGCGCACAGCGGTCACACGCCGGTATTAATCGCACTGGAACTGGACTATTACAATGCGATGATTCCGTGCGGCGCTTTTATCTGCATGAGCGAACCGTTTTTCGCTTTTTTTTCCGGACGGGGACAGACAAAATTTGTCGCTGTGATAATTATCGCATCCTGCGTACTTAACTTCTTCCTGGCGTATATGCTGATTTTCGGCAAGTGGGGAGCTCCGGCGCTGGGCATATACGGTGCCGGGACGGCGACAACGCTGTCGGCGATATTCTCGTTTACCTGCGCATTTATCGGATTCCTCAGCGTAAACCAGAATGTTTTCCCGACCAGGACCAACTGCAAACTGGAATGGAGCTATATCAAAAAACTGATTTCTTTCGGAACCCCGTCCGGCTTGCAGGTGCTGTTTGACGTGGGCGCGTTCACCATCGTGACATTCATGATCGGGTATTTGCAGCCGGCGGCGCTGGCCGCAACCACTATCGCGCTCACCATCAATCAGTTCAGCTTCGGCCCGCTGCTGGGTTTCACCGACGCCACTTCGATTGTAGTGGGACAGAATATCGGGCGCAGCCGTAAGGATGTCGCCGAAAAAAGCGCCTACCGGGCATGGCGGATGGCGGCGGCATATATGATTTTTGCGGCGGCGGTTTATTTATTTCTGCCGACGCCGCTGATTTCGCTGTTCAGCCCGAAGCACGGCGGCAGTACGATTGATTTCAAACAGGTGCTGGAAATCGGCAAAATGATCCTGATGTTCGCGGCCGTTTTCAACTTTTTCGATGCCACTAAATTTGTATTCATGGGGGCTTTGCGCGGCGCCGGCGATACCCGGGCGGTACTTATGATCAGTACGCTATGCAACTGGGGCCTGCTGGTGCCGGGCACCTGTGTGCTGGTGCTGGTGTTCAAAAGTTCGATCGTCACGATCTGGGCTTACATGACTTTCACCATTCTGGTGGAGGCCGGCATCATTCTCTGGCGGTTCCGTACCGGGAAATGGCGTAAAATTGAACTCCTCAAACACGATTCCGGCGAACCAGATATTAAACTTCAACAGGAGGATGCAAAATGTTAATTCTTGACTGCGAAAATCCCGCCTCGGCGCTGAAATCAATATCGGAGATTTACGGGATGGAAATTCCGGAAATAGTTGCATTCTTAAAGGCTTTTGACATCGAAAAGTATTATGAGAATAATGCTGCCGGCGATTATCCCGACCGCGTGCTGGCCGCCGCATTTGAAAAGAAATATAATGTGGAACCCATGCCGCTTGATTATGTATGCTGGTTTCATCTTACCAGAACGCTTCCCCGGAATAGTTTTCCGGAAGGAATTCTTCCATTGCCGCAAGCGCTGGATATTCTCTGGGAGACGCTGCTTGCGCTTTTCGGGAATTCTCCTCATTGCAGAAATCTGGCTGATCTGAAAGCGCAAGGCCTGATCAATGAACGTTATGAATCCAGAATTAAACGTCCGTATCTGGCCGGGCCTTACGCGGTGCTGGTGCGGGACATCGCATTCAGGCCGGAAGAGGCCGGTTTTCACGATTGGCTGGCAATGCCGGAAATCATGACGGACATCTGCGACAAATATCAGGAAACGTACAAGGTTAATATTTTTGACCAGTTGCAGAAAAAGCTGGCCCCGTGCATAGTAAAATTCGTCAGCGACAGGAAAACCGGCAGAGATTGCATAGAATCGGCCCTGTACTATTTGTATGTGCTTGAACATAATGAGCGGTTAACCGAGTCGGCCAATACCTGCTTTGACGGACAAAATGAAAAAATTCCGCACGGGCAGATAAAATCCATCGAATACCGGTAGCGATTCATCCGGAAAAAACGCAATCTGATTTTAAAAATCGATTAAGATGCGTATATTTCAGGATGAACAATTTAAATTTAGAATAAGGAAAAATATAATGGCTGCGAAAAAATTAATGCTGGGAATTCCGAAAGGGAGTCTGGAACAAAGCACGGTGGACATGTTCGCCAAGGCCGGCTACGCCATAAGCATCAACTCCAGGTCATATTATCCGACCATCGACGATCCGGAAATAGAATGCATGCTGATCCGGGCGCAGGAAATGTCCAGATACATTGAAAAAGGCATTCTGGACTGCGGACTGACCGGTTTCGACTGGATTCAGGAAAACGGCTCGGACGTGGTCGAAGCCGCCGAGCTGGTTTACGGCAAAGTCGGCCGCAAACCGCTCCGCTGGGTGCTGTGCGTTCCGGAAAATTCCCCGATCAAAGGGCCCAAAGACCTGGAAGGCAAACTCATTGCCACCGAGGCGGTCGGCATGACTCAGCGCTATCTGAAAAAACACAAAGTCAAAGCCACCGTGGAATTCAGTTGGGGCGCCACCGAAGTCAAGCCGCCGGTGCTGGCGGACGCCATCGTTGAAATCACCGAAACCGGTTCCTCGCTCCGCGCAAACAACCTGAAAATCATTGATACGCTGTGCGAAAGCACCACCCGTTTCATTGCCAATAAAGACGCGATGAAGGATGCCTGGAAAAAAGCCAAAGTCGAAAAGCTGGCGATGCTGCTGAAGGCGGTGCTGGCGGCGCAGGGCAAAGTCGGACTGATGCTGAACATCCGCGAAAAAGACCTTGACAAAGTGCTGAAAAAACTTCCCGCGCTGGAGCGTCCCACCGTTTCCAAGCTGGCGGAAAAAGGCTGGTGCGCCATCAATACCATAGTTGATGAGCATATCATCCGCGACCTGATTCCCGAGATCATCAAGGCCGGCGGCGCGGGCATCGTCGAATATCCGTTGAACAAAATCGTGTATTGATCAATATAAACAGCTTATTGTGAGGCGGAGATGAGCAATGCGGCTGAAGCCGGAATCAATGATCTGTCAGGTTTAATAAAAGATTCGGAATGCCTTCGTATTGGAGTTGCCGGCGGCAGCGGATCCGGAAAATCCACCGTCTGCAAATTGATGTGTCAACTGCTGCTGCCTTGCGTCACGGAGATTATTTCACTGGACAGGTTTTTCAAGCCGGTTGACCAATTACCCAAATACTACTCAGATTACCATCAGGACTGGCAACCCGATTTCAATACTCCTGATTCTTTGATGGTCGAACGCATGGTTGCATACTGCCGGGAAATTAAACCATCAGACGTTGTCATCTTCGACGGACACTTTGCGCTGTACTATCCGGAAATGCGGGAACTGATGGATGTAAAGTGTTTTGTCGCCGTTGATTTAGCGGAGATGCTTGAGCGGCGGACTGCACGAAATTTGGCCGCAGGTTACGGCGGCAGCCGGGAGAATATTCTGGCTTATAACCGGGAATGCGTTGTGCCAAGGCACGAACAATTCATTCAGCCCACATCCGGATTTGCCGATGTCCTGATCAGGAACAATAATTCTGATATTCCGGAGCGGGATGCCCTGCTTAAAGCGCTTTGCCGGAAGATACTGATACAACTCAAAAGAAAAGATATCTGAACCTCTTTTATTATGTGAAACTCCGTTTACTTTAATTTCCAGGCGAGGCAATCTTCCGCGGGAGTTATGTTAAAAAAGCTTCCCGCAGAATAAATTTTGCAGAAGCGCAAAAAAGAATATCGGCGTGACCACATAGTGTATTAGCAATGTCCATAGCTTTCAGGAAGCAAGTTTGATTTGCAATGCCATTGCACCTTGTTTCCCGAATTCTCCCTTTATTACAGCAACTGTACTACGGGCGGGTTTTGAATTCCTGGCGATAGGTCAGCGGGGGGAGATTGTAGTATTTCTTGAACAGGCGGGAAAAATAAAACTCGTCGGGAATGCCGCAATTTTCCGCGATGGCGCTGATCTGGTCGTCGGAGTGCAGCAGCAGCCAGACGGCGTTGCGCAAACGGCATTTGATCAGATAGTTCACCGGGGCTGTTCCGGCGTATTGACGGAAAATCCGGCGGAAGTGCGGATAGGAAACCCCGAGCGCGGCGGCTTCTTTGGTGAAATCCCATTCCAGTTGCGGGTTTTGCTCCACGGTGCTTACCAGTTGCTTCAATCCCGGGATCAGATGGCTGTTGATTTCCGGCTTTTCGGAAGGCTGTTCATGGAGTTGCAGCAGCAGATCCTCCACCAGCAGCACGGCGCGGTTATAATTCTGAGGAGGATTATGCCGGATATTCGCAATCAGTTCGCGCAGGACGGACAGAAAGCGTTCGGCGTTGATGATCCTGATCAGCGGCTGATTTGGGTTGATTGCCAGCAGGCCAAGGCGGATGAACCGGTCCACCCGCGGGCCTTTAAAACAGGCGAAAACATGATGGCGGACCTGGCCGGCCGGAGCTCCGTAATAAAATTTCAGGCCGGGCTGGGTAATGAAAGCGCAAGACCCTTCAATTTGCCTGCGAGGAATGTCGCCTGTGGCGAACTCCATCGGGCCGCTGTGATTATATTGAATTCCGTAATAACCATCGAAGAACCGGTCCTTCTGCACCGAGCTGTGGACGGGGTCTTCGCCGCAGCCGATAAAATTAATGCCGTCAAAATACTTCATGATCAAAAAGTCCAGTTTTTTGCTCAATAAATCTATTCCAAATAAGGATGTCATGCTTTATAGTATAATCATATAATCCATTATAGTCAATTATGACGGAATAAAATTATGTTAAAATTCGGTGTGGCTGATTACGGGCTGAATGTCCATGACGGCGGGTTGTATGATATCGAGACCCGCCTCCGCGACATAAAAAAACTCGGTTTATCCGGAACCGAACGGCTGGAGGCGGCAAGCCCTTCAGACGCGATGTGGAAAGCCGCTTTATACCGCAAACTGGGCATGGGTTTCAGCACCTGCCGCGGACCATCCGTTCAATCCGGAATGGAGTGGACCGCCGGGCTCGGCAAAAAATATGTATGGATCACTCCCGGCAGCCTGGACTCTAAACTGGATTTTGATACCTTTACCATCCGGGTGAACGCTTTTGCCGCCGTCGCCGCGAAACGGGGTTTGCAATGCGGCATCCATAATCATGTCGGCTCGCGGCTGGAAACTCAAGATGAGATCGAACGCTATCTGGAAGCCTGCCCCCAGGCCGGACTGGTGTTTGACATCGGCGAAATCGGGCTGGCCGGCGGCAATCCGGTTGAGATCGTGAAAAAATATTTGAACCGGATTTGCGCGGTGCATCTGAAAGACGCCGAAATCACGGACCGCAAAAGCGGGAAGATCGAATACCGGGCTCTCGGCAGCGGCGAATTCGGGGTCATCAACCGGAAAACGCTGGAACTATTGATCAAATCAGGATATGACGGCTGGGTTTTCATCGAACCGGAAGATTTCAGGTTCAATCCTCTGGAAGAACTGTCAAACAGTCTGGATTACCTCAAACGGGGCGGACTGTCAATTATAAATTTAACCAAACAAAGTTAAAGGCAAAAAAATGAAATTCGGTGTGGCTGATTACGGAATGAACGTGTGGTACGGCGGGCTTTACGACATTGAGGAACGTCTGCTGGACCTGAAGAAACTGGGATTCAATGGAACTGAGCGCCTGGAGGCGGTAAGTCCCGCCGACGCGCTTTACAAAGCGGCGCTGTACCGCAAACTGGGCATGGATTTCAGCACCTGCCGCGGACCGAGTGTCCAGGTCACCACCGAGTGGACGGCCGCGCTGGACAAAAAATATGTCTGGCTCACCCCGGGCCAGAATGACCGCGACATTGACTTCAAAGTGTTCTGCCGCCGCTGCAACGCCATGATTAAATCCTGCGCCAGGTGGGGGGTGACCGCATCCATCCACAACCACATGGGACAGCGCGTTGAAAACCAGAAGGAACTTGAAGATTTTCTGAAAGCCTGTCCTGATGCCGGAATCGTGTTTGATACCGGTCATCTCAGCATGGCAGGCGGTGATCCGGTTGAGATCGTGAAGAAATATCACCAGCGCATTTCGGTAATGCATCTGAAAGACGTATTCCTGACCGGCGGGACCCGCCCGGACGGCATCAAGGAATACCGCTTCTGCGAACTCGGCGCCGGCAATAACGGTTTCAGCAATACTAAAGTCATTGAAATGCTGCTGAAAGTCGGCTGGGACGGCTGGATTCATATTGAACACGATGTTCATCTGCGCGATCCGCTCAAGGATCTGGCAGTAAGTTTGAAATTTGTCAAGAATGTAATAGGAAAGTAAACGGATTATGAAAAAGATTAAAGTTGGCATCTGGGGACTCGGCCGTGCCGGTTACTGCATGCATATTTCCGAGATTGCAAAATTTCCTGACATGTTTGAAATTGTCGCCGGCTGCGACATCGCCAAAGACCGCGTTAAGGCGGCGAAGGAGAAAGTGCCGTCCTGCCGTTTTTACAGCAGACAGGAGGAATTTCTGAAAGACCCGGAAGTGGAACTAGTCTCCGTCGCCACCCGTTCGCCGGATCATACCGCCCATGCGCTCAAAGCGCTGGCAGCGGGCAAATATGTGTTTCTGGAAAAACCGGTCGCGCTGACATATGCGGACGCGAAGAAATTGAAGAAGGCCTCGGAAAAATATCCGGGCAAACTGTTTCTGCGGCATAACCGCCGCTTCGAGGCGCCGTTCAACCACATCCGCGAAATCATCGCCAGCGGCGTGCTGGGCGAGGTTTACGAGGTAAAACTGCACCGTCACGGTTATCAGCGCCGGAATGACTGGCAGACCATTATCGCATGCGGCGGCGGACAGCTTAACAACTGGGGGCCGCATATCATTGATCACGCTTTGCGTTTTCTGGAATCTCCGGTCGCCAAAGTCTGTAGCGATTTGAAGAAGATTGCCGCGGTGGGCGATGCCGAAGACCATCTGAAAATCGTGCTGACCGGTAAAAACGGGCGGATTGTCGATCTGGAAATCAGCGGCGGCGTGGCGATTCCCCAGCCTGAGTACATCATTTTCGGCACCAAAGGCGCGCTGACCTGCCAGGGCAATACGATCACGATGAGATATATTGACCCGAAACAGAAATTTCTCAAAATAAAAGCCTATCCCGACAATCCGCCGCTGAACGGAGTTTTCGGCAATGAGGAAGTGCTGAAATGGGTCGAAAAAACCGTTGCGGTAGCGCCCAAATCCAAATGTGACACCCATGATATCTGGCAAGCCTTGTATAATACGATCCGTAAAGGCAAGCCGTATCCGATCACTATTGACGAAGGAATGGAAGTAGTAAGAATCACCGAACTGGTGAAAAAAGGCTCCGAGTTTGCCGCTAAAGGCTGACTGTTGTCTTGAAACCGGACGCCGGGAATCAACGCCCGGCGTTTTTTATTGCCCAGGCGGCGGCAACTGCTTCCTGTTGATTTGCGAGAGCAGTCCGGCCACGCCGACGGCACCCGTCACAACCGACGGCAGCGGCGTCGGGATGGCGGTTAAAATGCCGACAATGACGCCTTTGGCAACAGCGACCATCCACTTGTCGCCGAATGAAAAATGCTGCAGCAGGATGCAGGGGAAAATCAGCAGAAAACCGACGATGCAGGAAATCACCCAGCCGACGCCGGTGGAATCCGGCGCAAACAGCATGAAATCAATGGCGATAACCGCAAACGCCACCAGCGGATCAAGCCCGACTGTTTGCAGGAATTTATTCATGGCAGCCTCGCTGGATCATTTGTTTTCGATGCCGCCCGGAGATTCCGGCAGTTCGCTTTTCTCAACGGGTACCCGTGGTTTGGCAACCGCGAACAGCACCGGCGGATAGCTGTTTTCGTCTTTGAACTTTATGGCGACGGAATTTATCTGCAATTCATTTTTCAATTTCAGGAGAAGCCATTCATTGAGAAATTTGGCCAGGCTGATGCGGGCGGCATGACGGACATTATCCGACCTGGCGCTGGCGGCGGCAGACACTCTGGCCTGCTTGAGCAGCATGTCTTTCAGCTCATCGGATGATTTCTGGCTGTCGATCAGCAGCCCGCCGTAAATGAATTCTTCGGAATCCCGCCACTTGATATTCGGGGTCAGGCATTTCAGTTCCGGCGCGTCAACCCAGACCGTTCCGTCGCTGTACTTGAAATGCCATTGTCTGCGGTCATTCATCGGCACATAAAAATTATATTCCACCGGCACCCTTAAAGCAAAATAGCCTTTGCTGGTAACCGCCAGTTTAGTGACCGCGATGGTCTTGAAATCCGACAGGAAACTGTATTCGGAGCAGACCAGCAGATCCTGCCTGCTGTCGATGGCGCTGAATTCAGAGGTGATTTTTTCAGTGATCTTTATTTCCGTCTGCAACAGTTTTTTCGCATTGCTCAACGCCGAATCCATCGTGTGTGCAGGCGCGGAAACAAAGAGATAGACGATATAGACCAGCGCCGCCGCCGCGATTATAAAAATCAGCGTCAGATAAAGGCAGTAACCGGTATTGCCATCGGTGTTTACGCCGACTATTTTCTGTTGAGCCGCCATGATTCCTCCTGTATATTAAAATGCGCGGTACTTGTCTGTCAATCGTATGCTTCGGTCAATTTTTTAAGAATCGCGGCATCGGCATGGAACTGGGCTTCGCTGTCCTCCTGAATAAATTCCAGCATGACATAGTGATCCCTGCCGTCAGCGGCGGCGATTTCCAGATATTTTTCCCAGTTCGTAATGCCTTCCGCCAGCGGGCGCCGTTCCAGATTCACCCAGTGGAAAGCATGGATATTGGTCATCCTCGGCAGCACGGCCGACAGGCCTTCGCGGCAGTATTCAAACGGCTGGTTCACCGGCGGCTGCCAGTAGAAAAAAACATTGGTTCCGTTCAATTCATCCATCAGCTTGATTGTAGACGCGTTGGTGTCTGTCAGGGTTCCGCCGTGAAATTCCAGACTTACCGTAATGCCTGCTTTCTGCGCCATCGCGGCAATCCGGTGCAGATCGCTGATGACACTCATGCGTCCGGCTTCATCCGCCTCCGCCGAACCCTGTCCGCCGGCCCATACCCGGATGGTCGGAGTTTTGAGTTCAACGGCCGAAGCCAGGACAGCTTCAAATGCCAGGCCCGCCTGTTCGCTGACGCCGGCGCGGTAATAGGAGCCGTAAGCCGCTACATGCAGTCCCGCGGCGGCGGTTATTTTCCGCACGGCGGCGGCGGCCTGGAGATCGCCGTGCGGCACATGAATATCGCCGCCCCATTCAATCCCGTCCAACCCGGCCTGGGCGCACATTTGAACGATTTTTTCTGGAGAAAACTTTCTGAAGGAAATTGAAACCAGACCATTTTTAAACATTGGATGCTCATCCTTAAAATTTAAAGTTAATCCCGGGCGGCCACAATTCTCTCCGGAATGGGTTTGTCTTAAATTATCCTTTCTAAAAATACGCCTTGAACCTCAGCAGTCAAATTTTTTTGCAAGAAATTATGTAAAGGAGAATACTTCAGTAAAAACTTTGAACTGAAAAATCGCCTTGATGATTGTAATATCAGGCTGAATCATTATATTTTCCACTGTCAAAATTACAAAAATATGGAGAGAAGATGAACCGTGTTTTAACAACCGCCATGTTTCTGACGACCGCTTTGCTGGTAAGCGGGTGCGCCATGTTCAATTCGTCGGAATCGGAGGAACAAATTAAGCTCCGCGAACTGTCCGCCAGTTCCACTGATAACATCCGGGCGAATAAGCAGCTTGCCCGGAACGTGAAACAGCTTCAGGAGAGCGCCAATCGCATTGACGGAATTCAGAGCCAGGTTTCCGACCTGGATTTGCGCTGCCAGGATTTAGTGAAACGCAATCAGGCGCTGGAGCAGAGCAATCAGGAATTGGTAAAGGAAATTATTGCATTGAACAAGAAAATCGAAGACGACAAGGCCGCCCGGCAGGAAGAATTGAATAAGCTGGTCAATGTCATTGCCGAACAGACGACGAAAGTCATCAACGATACTGTCGCCGCCAACGTTTCTGTTCCCGCCGGCGCCGGGCCGTTCGTGAAATATACCGTGGAAGCGGGTGATTCTTTGAATACCATCGCCAAGGCGCATAAAGTCAAAATTGATGAGATCAGGAAAGCCAACCGGATGAAAAATGACTCCATCCGCGCCGGTCAGGTACTGTATATTCCGAAAAAAGATTGAATATAAGCATACGCTGAAAAGAAAGGATCGCCGGCAGCATGGCAGATAACGAACCTCGTCAAGCCAGCATCTACCCATTCGCCGGAATGGCTTTCTGCAGTACGTTTAATGTTTTTGCGCTTATGTATTTCTTTATTGCAATAGACGTTTCGAATGGCTCCGGGTTAGCTTTATTATGTTATTCAGTTCCTTTAATATTTCCCCAACTTCTTAGATTTTTTAGTATCTCGATTCTCTCCAGAAAATCTATTATTAAAGCCAAACTATGCGAAACTGTAATCTTTATTTTTATATTCAGTTGCTCCCAGAGTTTTTCTAACGTAGGAATATTTCCAATATTGCTTGCGGCATTTCTGCTGGGCTTAGAAAATGCAGTCTGCTCTTCGGCTGTTAAAGGAATGATTCCAGATATTTTCCCACGTCCGGAATATTCAAAGATCGCCGGGTTGCTGCTTGGCATAAATTTTGCGGCTATAATTATTGGTTTAATTGCAGGGCTTTATTTCGTCAGGGAAAAATCTGGATATTTTTGCTTATGCACATTGATAGCAGTCGCGATAATTAGTTTGCTTTGCGCAATCGCAATACCACACGAAAAACATGTTGACAATGTCCAGATTTCAGATAAAAAATCCCAAAATCACATAATCATAATAATTATTTTTATTGAAGCATGTATTGTCGGAGCGCTATTATTTTTACAGGTGTCTTTTTGGACAATTTTTCATGGTACAGGAATTGAAACACTGGTCAATGTTTCTTCTATGTTAATTGCTCAAGCATTGGGAATGGCGGCAGGATGTTTAGCGGCAGTCCGTCTTTCCCGCAGACATGTTGAGTTGGGATTGGTTCCGCTTGGTTTTGCCGGCATGATTGTTTGTCCAATATTTATATTTTATTCATGGACGTTTTCTGCTGTCTTGTTGTTCTCCGCACTATTCTGCGCATCTGCCGGACTGGCATGGACTCCGGTTAGAGCATATCAAATGCAATTTATAGAAGCTGCCGAACGATGTCTTTATTTTGCTGTTCAAAACAGAATAATTGTGAAAACTATTATTTTTATTATTGGTTTTTCCGCAATAGTCCATAACATAAGATTTGTATATTGTTTTTGGAGTATCATATCTGTCACTTTTTTATTTGCGCTTGTGGTATTCTGGCGGGAGCCGCGGTTTCTGTGGCGGCTGGCGGGACTGACGCTGTCGCATACGCTGCTGCGGGTGCGGACTTACGGGGAGGAGAATATTCCGGAGGACGGGCCGGCGCTGCTGGTGGCCAACCATGTTTCCTTTGTTGACGCGCTGCTGATTTCGCTCTGCACGTCAAGGCCGGTGCATTTTATGATGCATGAAACCTTCTACCGCTACCCGCTGCTGTACCCGTTTGTCAAATGGGCGGGATTCATCGAAGTTCCGGCGGCCAGGCCTAAACAGTTGCATCAGCTTTTCCTGAAGACGCATGAACTGCTGCGCAAAGGCGAAATCGTCTGCGTGTTCCCGGAAGGCGGAATCACGCACAACGGAATCATGATGAACTTCCGGAAAGGCATTTCTTCAATGATTCCTGCTGACCTGGAAGTGCCGGTGATCCCGGTGCGGCTGGGTGCGCTCTGGGGCAGTATTTTCACCCATTATTTCGGTAAGGTAAAATTGCGGATACCGCCCGTGCTGCGGCATCCCGCCTCAATAACAATCGGCAGGCCGATGAGCAAAGACCTTTCCGGCTACGAGATCCGCCTGGTGCTGTCGGAACTGGCCGCCGAAACGGAGCGCATTCCTGACGGCAAAGAGCGTCCGCTGCACAGCCAGTTCGCGTGGCAGGCGAAACGGCATCCGTTCCGCAAACTGATCAAGGAATTCAATGGCACGGAACAGAAGGACTTCCGCAATTTCCAGATGTTCGTGAAAGCCGTGCTGCTGAGCCGCGAAATCCGCCGGCTTGTTCCGGCGGAAGATAAATATGTCGGGGTGATGCTGCCCAACTGCGCGGCCGCGGCGGTTTCCGTCCTGGCAGTGATGATGGCCGACAAAGTACCGGCCCTCCTGAATTTCACCGCGTCCCGCGAATCCGGCCGCCTCGCCGTCGAACAGGCCGGGCTGCACTGCATCCTGACCAGTAAAATATTTTTAAGCAGGCTGAAAATGGAGCCGTTCCCGCAGATGGCATTCCTGGAGGAAATTGCCCCGAAGATCACAAAGGCAAAGAAAATTCAGGCATTGCTGGCGGCACTGCTGATACCGCGCATAATTCTGATGAAACTCATTTCACCGCTCAGTTACCGCGACGTCCACCGCACCGGAGTGGTGATTTTTTCCAGCGGTTCCACCGGCATTCCGAAAGGGATCATGCTGTCGCATCACAACATCAACAGCGATCTGTTTTCGTTCATCCGCATCATGAACTGGCGGAAATCTGACAAGGTGGTCGGCAATCTGCCGGTATTTCACTCCTTCGGCCTGACGACCTGTCTGTGGCTGCCGATTGTATACAGCGCGGAAGTGGTTTACATCCCGAATCCACTGGATGCGCAGGCCGTCGGCCAGGCTATCCGCAACAACAAGCTGACGGTACTGATGGCGACTCCCGGTTTCCTGCAAACCTACATGCGCCGTTGCGAGGCAAAAGACTTTGCCCCGCTCCGGCTGGTTATCAGCGGTGCGGAAAAACTGCGCAACGACATTGCCGACAAGTTCCAGGAAATGACCGGCCTGGCCGTTGCCGAAGGCTACGGCTGCTCCGAGCTGTCACCGGTGGTTTCGATCAATGTAGCCAATTCGGTTCTTGACCTGGGCACGAGCGTCGGCAAACGGGGGAGCATCGGCACGGCGATGCCCGGCATTTGCGCCAAGATCGTTGATCCGGAGACATTCGAACTGAAACCGCCGGATACGGACGGATTGCTTGTCGTCAAAGGACCGACGGTGATGCAGGGTTATCTTAACGACCCGGTAAAAACTGCCGAGGTTATCCGGGACGGCTGGTATCTTACCGGCGACATTGCGCATATGAACGACCGGGGTTATATTACTATTACCGGCAGGCTTTCCAGGTTCAGCAAGATTGCCGGGGAGATGGTGCCGCATGAACTGGTGGAGAAAGAAATTAATGAGATAATCCGCTCCGAAACGCGCTGTATTGCCGTATGCGGTGCGGAAGACGTTAAGAAAGGCGAGAAGCTCGTAGTCATTTATTCGGATCAGACTGTTGATCCGCAAAATATTGTCAGGGCGTTGAGGTTGCGCAATTTGCCTAATCTGTGGATTCCGCGTCCGGAGAATTTTTACTATATTCAGGAAATTCCGATGCTTGGCAGCGGAAAGCTTGATTTTACCGAATTGAAAAAACTGGCCGCAAAACTGGCCGCGGAGGGCAATAATGTTTAGAGTGTTCAAAGATTTTTTTGCCGGCAGGAAATGCAATTTCTATCTGCCGCCGGCGCCGGAAAAGGACCGGAATGAGATAGTGGTGCTGATTCACGGGCTGATTCACCGGAGTTTCTACCTTTATTCGCTGGGCAAGTTTTTCCGCAATGCCGGTTTTTCGGTCTATATCTATGATTACAAGACTGCCTCGAAGACGATCAGCCACCATGCCGGGGACTTTAAGCTGTTTCTGGAAAGGATTGTGCGCGAAAGTCCGCCGGAGGTGAAAATCAGCATAGTTACTCACAGTCTCGGCGGGATTGTCACCCGGGAAGCGCTCGGACATCTTGCGCCTGGCAACGACTGGTCCGGCGAGACGCTTACGCCGGACCGGATTAAACGGATTGTGATGCTGGCGCCGCCCAATCTCGGGTCGTATGCCGCAAAGATACTGCTGAAGATATTGCCGATATCCGGAAGCCTGCTGAAGCCGCTGCCGGAACTCAGCAGTGAGACCAGCGCTTACGTTCATTCAGTACCGGTTCCGGACGGCATCGAAATCGGAATAATCGCGGGAAAATATGACCTGGAAGTCGCGATCTGCCTGACAAAGCTGGCGAATCAGAAAGATCATATCATTCTTGTTTCCGAGCATACATTCATGATGTTTATGCCGTCTGTCCGCCGCGCGGCGCTGCGCTTTATCGAAACCGGCAGCTTCAAAAAGCGTGATTAGGTAATGCCGATTAAGCTTTTGTGATATAATCAAAACCACCAGTTGAACTGGTGGTATGCACCAGCCCTAGAAGGGCATATTACCGGCAGCCCCATCAGGGGCTCTGAACGGTTCGCCAGCCGCATCTATTTCACTGGCCGCCGCTAAA
>Ga0172379_10001259_pt1 | contig 52434 bp, 48 predicted proteins | sample GrowelOW334metaG_FD_119756 | JGI IMG/M metagenome (GOLD analysis project Ga0172379, IMG submission 119756) | Groundwater microbial communities from an aquifer near a municipal landfill in Southern Ontario, Canada - Groundwater well OW334 metaG | ecosystem: Environmental > Aquatic > Deep... | reverse complement strand
TCTATTTTTAACACTTATCCACATTTCTACAAGCCCCAGCTTACCCGAAGATAGTGTATCAGAGTATCTTAGTTCTCCACAAAGATGACTACCCCCTGCCATTTTTGTCCTCTTTAAAGTATAATCAGCAACGCTTAAGCCAAAGGAATACCTCGCTTATCAATGATAAAATAATTACATGCCAAAAAGAGTCTACCAACCTAAAAAAATGAAACGCGTCCGCACTCACGGTTTCAGGATCAAAATGTCCACTCATGATGGCCGAAATGTCATCGCCCGCCGCCGCGCCAAAGGTCGTGCCAAATTGACCGTTTAATATGGCCCTCCCTTCAATCAATCGTTTACCTCTTCGTTTTGAGAGAGAAAGAATTGATAAAGAAGGCTCCCCCATCCACTCACGCCTTTTCATTGTTGTCAAAGCCGCCTCACCTAAAGGTATAAACAATCCTCGCTTTGCCGTGCTTATCTCCAAGAAAATCAGCAATCTTGCAGTAGCGAGGAATCGTCTCAAGCGGCAGATCCTCGGCAGTATTCAAACTATACTTCCCCTTGTGCCGGTCGCCGACTACCTCATTATTCCCAAAAAAACCACTAAGGAGGTTGAGTTCTCTCTTCTCACATCAGATCTCAAAGATCTTCTCTTATGATCAAGCTCCTGATTCTTATCTTTATCTATAAATATATTATTTCCCCGATTACTCATTTTTTGGGACAATCTCTCTTTGGATCTACTTTTGCCTGTCGATTTACTCCCACCTGCTCTCAATACGCTTATACCTCCATAAAACAATATGGTATTATCACTGGGTTGTGGATGTCTCTAAAGAGAATCTCTCGTTGCCATCCATTCTCACAAGGAGGTTTTGACCCTGTGCCGCTTCCACCTGGAGAATCTCCTGATAAAATCAAATAGCTATGTTTCAATTCATCACCAATTTCATCTATCAACCACTCCTTTTCCTCACTCGTATCTTTGGAGGCAATCTGGGTCTATCTATCATTGCCCTCACCGTCCTTATCAAAGTAATTCTCTTGCCTCTCGTCATCCCCACCATCAAATCGGCCAAAAAAATGCAGGATCTAAAACCAGCATTGGACAAACTAAAAGCCAAGCACTCGGACAAAGCCAAACTCCAACAAGCTCAATTGGAACTCTACAAACAGAATGGTATCAATCCCGCCGCCGGTTGTTTGCCTCAGATTGTCCAAATCATAGTCCTCATCGCTCTCTACCAGGTATTTATGAAGTTCCTTGGCCAACCGGAGATTGAAGGTGTCCAAATAAACTTTAAATTCCTTTATCTCAATCTAAACGAATTTGACCCCTACTACATTATGCCTGTGCTTGCCGGAGTCACCCAATTCGTCTTTTCTCTCATGATGCAGTCCGGTCTTGAATCACACGTCCACAACCCCAAGACGGGGACAGAGAAGAAAAAAGAAGAGGATAACCTGGAGATGGCTGCCAGTATGCAAACTCAAATGGTCTACATGATGCCTATCATGACTACCGTCATCTCCATCAAATTTGACTCAGGACTTGTTCTTTACTGGGTAGTCTCCACTCTCTTTTCCATCGTCCAACAATACTACTTCTCCGGTTGGGGAGGGTTAATCCCCTTCCTCAAAAAAATAAAGATTATAAAAGTTAATAAATAAAATGGATAGCGCCAAAGTCACTGAAGTTCTTACCAACATCCTCACTCTCCTCGGTCTTACCGAAGAAGAAATAAACATCGAAGTAATTGAAGAAGATAACATTAATATCTCCCTTACTGTACCTCTAGACAGAGCAGGTGTATTTGTAGGACGTCATGGTGAAGGATTGGCCGCTCTCCGTATGATCTTTTCATTAATTCTTTTTCAGAGATTTGCTTTCTGGCCAAAACTACACCTCAATGTCAATGACTATCAAGAGAGACGTGAAGACGCTCTTCGAGAACTTGCCAGCAACGCAGCCCAGAGAGCCATCGAATTACAGAAAGAAATTGTCCTCCCCAACCTCAGTTCTTATGAGCGCAGAATTGTCCATATGATCCTTTCCGAAATAGAGGGAGTTAAAACAGAATCTAGAGGAGAAGCTCCCTTTAGACAGATGTACATCATTCCTGTCTAACTTCTCCCCTCTCCTGTACAATCCGTCTTAGTGATTTTACGGATTCTCTTGTTTTCTATCATTCTTTTCTTACCTACCCAATTCGGGAAACATTTTTGGATTCCTTCGTCATATGTAGGAGGCTTTCGTCTGGATTATCTCTCCCCCACTCTATATTTCATTGATTTGCTCATTCTGTCTTACATTCTTCTCAATATCAGTCGCATATTCAATTACTTCAAGCTACACTTTTCTGCGCTCCTATGGTTTTTGGCGTTCATTACGGTCAATTTACTTTTCTCGCTTTCTCCTATCGCGTCGATATATATATGGTTGCGTTGGCTCCTATACGGATTGTTCATTCTCTCCCTACACCTCCAAAAGATCAGACTAAATTCCATAATCATTCCCCTGTCCGTTTCAGCTACTCTCATAGTTGCTATGGAGGTAATCCAAATACTACGTCAATCATCCATCGGAGGTATATTCTATTTCCTGGGTGAGAGGGCTGTTAATCAATCTACTCCACAAGTAGCCAAGCTGGTCAATTCGGGTCAGATATATTTACGCCCCTATGCCACATTTTCCCACCCCAACTCCTTAGCAGGGTTTCTCTTGTTATCGCTCTTTCTTTTTGGTCTTTCATCCAAAACAAAGATTGCCGGCTTTGTTTCACTTGTTGGCATCTGTCTGTCATTCTCAAAAACAGCAATTATCACAACTCTTCTCTATCTCCTCGAAGTGTTCAAGAAAAAAGTGGTTATTCTCTGTGTGTTAATTCCCCTTTCACTTTTTCTGGTAAAACCGATTGTTGATCGCTCCGGATCGCTCATGGCCAGGTCATACCTAATTACTCCGACTCTAGATATCATTCAGAAATATCCCCTCTTTGGAGTCGGTTTGGGAGGATATTTTACCGCACTTGCCCGACACCTCCCCGAAAACCAAACTACTCCCTCTATGCTACAACCGGTGCACAACTCAATTCTTCTTCTCCTTTCTGAAACTGGATTGTTGGGATTGATCAGTCTCATCTACATACTAAATAGAATAAAAATTTGGCAACGCCCTCGCCTTCTTGAACTAATTACACTTGTCACCTTAGTTGGCGGTTTCGACCACTATTGGGTTACTTTGCCCCAAAACAAACTAATTCTCATGTTGTCACTTTATCTTGTTTATAGCCAAAGCACCTAAGGTACAATACATAGTACTTATGCCATCAAAATATGCTCTCATCGATATACACACTGACGGTGGTTCTAGAGGCAATCCTGGGCCTTCCGGCATCGGAGCCTACGCTACATCAGGAGATGACTTGGTCTTTACCTTATCGGAAAAAATAGGCGAGGCCACCAACAATGTAGCTGAGTACACTGCAGTTTTCAGAGCCCTTGAAACTATAAAAGAAAGAGAACTAACCTCGGACAAGCTTCGTTTTATTCTGGACTCAGAGCTAATAGTTAGACAGATTACCGGCATATACAAAGTAAAGCAACCTCACCTTCTGGAACTCCGTTTTCAAATAGTCTCTCTGATCAATTTACTCAAGGAACAAAAAATAATTAACAATCTATCTTTTATGACAGTTCCCAGGGAATTAAATAAAGATGCAGACAGATTGGTTAACGAAGCTCTGGACATGATATAAAACAAAGAAATATGTTTTCACAACCGCCCTCTCAGGGCGGTTTTTTTTATGGATATTGGTGTGGATAAGTAATTACTGCCTCAGGCAATGTTTTCATGTGGGAAAACGTATGAACAAAGAGAGATACAAAACACGCATAAGAAAATGTTTTAACAAAGCACAAAAGCGGCTACAAAGAATGTACTAACAAAGAGTATGTGAAAAGAAAATTAAAGAATTCCAAATTCGCTATACTTAAACCAATGACTCGAAAGTTGACTACCGTTACAGTCAAATCAAACAATCACAATCTCGTTGAACTCTTTGTCAAATTGGGAGAAATATCTGATGTTCATTTCACAAATAGTCATATAGATAACTCTCCATATTGTGTATATCTGGCTGATCTCGATGCCGATTTCACCGGCTTTAGTCAGAGCTTGATGGAATTAATAAACGAATGCAATCTGAAAGATATCAAGATTACCGTTTGTCTTCTATTCACACAGAAAATTGACGTAGAGAAAGTCCACTATCTCAAGCAACTCCTTGGCTCTTCAAATGTTCAACCTCTCTACAGACTAGCCTTTATAAAAGATTTATATCAAGATATTCTACCTCTCCCTGTAACGTATCTTGACAAAGTTCTTTGGCAATCAATAGAAAAAGGTGAATGGAAAACTTCAAAAAAAGGAAAAAATTTGCTCTTCCCTCTTCATGTCCGAGATCTAGGTACATTTATTATCAAGACTCTTTTTCTGAGCAATACGGCCGGAAAAGAGTTCTGGGTGTTTGGAGATAAGTTCACCGACTTAGAAACTGGTTACCTATTGAAAAATAACCAAGCCGATGAAAAATATACATTCGAAATAGAGGCAACATTACCTGATCATCATGAAGAAGATCAATATTTTTCGTTAGGCAATGATACTCAAATCAAACTCAACTGGAGGCCGGACACCGACTTTATTCAAGTCATAAAAAAAATTACAAACATAACGTCACAAAAATATCAAAACGATAGCTATCAATCAGTTGATGACACTACAAACTTGCTGAAAAATAAAGTCAACCATTTAAAGCGAATAATCGGAAATCTGCATATTAGACATCATAGCTTGAGAGTCAGGAATAGATTTCTCTCAATCTCTCTAAAGGCTCTGATATTGGTCGCGACGCTTTATATGGCTTCAACAGCAGTGTTTGCTTGGTCACTTTTTCAAGAGTACCAAAGTCTTAACAAATCTCTGGATCTCGTAGCCAAAGGGGACTTGGAAAAATCAGTTTTAGAAATAAAAAATCTTCGCTTTTACAATCATCTAAGCCAGTTCACTCTAGAACCAATTAAGCCTTTGCTTATTGCAGTCAATCCTCAGATGGGGGAAGAACTAGTCAACTTATTCGCCTTCAACAACTACCTTTCACTCAGTCTAGAAAATATGCAACAGACTTACGTACTGGCGGACAAAATTTATAAAAGTCTAAACAATCCTCAAATAAGTTTCAACCCTACAGAATCAATCCTTGCTCTACAGTCGAATCTAGCCTTAGTCCATGAAAATATAGTTCAAATAAAAGTATCTATAGAATCAAAACGAATGCCCGGTAGGGTAGTCAAAAAAATAAAAAGTAGCGAGAAGTTTATTCAATTAACCAAGATTGAAGGTCAACTCATCCAAGCAATGAAGCTTACAGAAGTCCTTCCGGCTATCTTAAAAACAAATGAAACTACAAAACTCGGCATTCTTATCCAAGACCAAGACGAGCTTCGCCCTACAGGAGGGTTAATTAAACAGTTACTAATCCTCACTATCAGTAATGGAAAGATAATCGAAACAAAGGTTTCAACTGCTGAAGAAATTGACTCCGTTTCGGCAGGATCGGTCAAAGCGCCGGATATGCTCGCAAGGGTCAGCGGTTCATTGGATCTAAAGTTTAAAGATATGAATTACCCTGCAGACTTCTCCCAAACCTCAGAATACATAATCTGGTTTCTTGACCGCACTCTAAATATTAAGCTGGATACACTTGTGAGTGTAAATAAAAGCTTCTTGGAGAAAATGATCAAAGAAGATGGCAATATAAACATTGCCGGAAAAATAATAGAGCCACAAGATATTCGCTCAAGCAGTTCGGAAATAGATGCCTCAAGACATGTTTTAGATTATTACCTCAAGTCCTTTACTAGTGGAAAACTCTCTCTAACTACCCTAGGTAGATCAATCATTTCCGAAATCGAAGAGGGGAACATCAAACTATATTCAACCGACGCTGTAGCGCAATCTGCAATTGCTAGATTACCAATATCAGGAATGGTCACTGAATTACCTTGTCACTCAGGGCTCACCTCTTATCAAGAATGCCTAAACCACGTGACATATTTAAATGAAGCCAATTATATCTATGCACCAATCAACCATTCTTTGATAAGGGATACGGTGCACTCTATTACCCTCGGTTCAGACAAATTTATGCACGAGTATAGATTGAAATACAACTTTCAAAACGACTTTTCTACTCTAAATCGACCATATCAAGTAATCTATCAACTTTTTGCACCTTCAGGCTCCGACATCTCAAAAGTTGAAGTCGACGGCATCTCACCACTCGAGACAAAAAGTATCATCAAACTCAAACATGGTCAGTTTGAATATTTCCAAATACCTTTATCCTTTAGTGCAGTAGGTGTACATTCAGTCACAATCGGCTTTGATACTCCACTAAAATCAGTGTTTGACCCTTCAAAGACATCACTATCATTCACCGAGATCAAACAACCCGGATTATCGGACAAGGGGACACTGCTAATGATAAAAATTGCCGAAAATACTCGTCCATTGACCATTAGTCACCAAATTCAAACCATACAAGGCTCTCTCGCAGTTCAATTGCCACCTCAAACCACTACTTTTGGGCTTGGTTTAGGCTACTGAACTTGCTAAAACCTGCCCAGGTAAGCTACAATACGTCCCATGACCAAGTACACCCTTCAAGCTCAAAAAAGAGAGCTGTTCGGAAAGAAACTCAAAAGATTAAGAAAACTAGGCATTCTACCTGCCAACCTTTTTGGCAAAACAACGGATAGCACTGCAGTCCAGCTAAAACTTCAGGAATTCGATCGTTTGTACAAGCTTGCTGGAGAAACCTCAGTGATCTACGTAAAGATAGAAAACGAAGAGAAAGAAAGACCTGTTTTGATTTCGAACCTTCATTATGACCCAATTTCCGGACGAAAACTTCATGTCGATCTTCACCAAGTCAACCTCAAAGAAAAAGTCACCGCCAATGTTCCTGTCGAAATTATCGGAGAATCTCAGTTGGTCAAAGACGGTATCGCCATTCTCAATCAGTCAATCAGTGAGATTGAGGTCGAAGCTCTCCCTACGGATATCCCCGAAAACATCACCTTTGATATTTCCACTCTAAAAGAGTTTGGTGATCTTCTCAAAGTATCCGATGCCAAGGTACCTGTCTCTGTAGAAATAAAAACAGATTTGGAACAAGTCGTAGTCTCCCTCTCTGAACCTCAGAAAGAGGAAGTAGTCGAAGCTCCCGAAGAAGCAGCTGTCGAAGGCGAACCTACCAAGGTAGCGGGTGAGGAAGCCGTCACCGGTGCAGAAGCCAAACCCGAAGCAAAAGCAGAATAAAATTTTCAGAATATTCAAAGATAACACTCATCGGAGTCCATCGTTCTTTGTGCGACGCCGTCATAGACGGCAGGCTTGCGAAGAAAAAATCTATGATGGCCAGCTCTGAGATATCAGCAATCCCTCATCAGGATACAACTCCTGCCAGACTGCCTCTGTCACAAACGGAACAAACGGGTGTAGTAGCTTGAGAAACGTCTTTATTCCAGAATTCAATTGCACCTTTGTTATCTCACCATTCTTGGCCTTCTCAATCACCTCGTCACAGTACCAATGCCAGAACTCGTTGTAAACATACTCTGCCGCCAATCCAATTCTCAGAGACTCTAAATGTTTACTTGTTTCACTCACTATTTGAGCCAACTTCAGGTTGAAATCTTTGCTTTCAATGTCACCCTCTACATCGAATTCATTAACAAACCTAGCAGCATTCCATATTTTGTTGGCAAAATTCCTCATTCCCCTTATCTTGTCTTCGCCGGTATTACTATCCTGTCCCGGTACAGTACTCATCACCAAAGCCATTCTCAGAGCATCAGTTCCGTACTTAGCTGTGAACTCAAGTGGGTTAATAGCATTTCCTTTGCTTTTGCTCATCTTCTGCCCCTTCTCATCTCTCACCAATCCATGTAGATACACGTACTTGAAAGGTGACTTGCCAGTCAGATAAATCCCCAGCATCATCATCCTCATCACCCAAAAGGGGAGGATCTCATACGCTGTCTCCATTACACTGGTTGGGTAATAGGCTTCAAAATCTCTGGGCTTATTTGTCTTTAGTGTCAACACCGGCCATTGACCTGAAGAAAACCACGTGTCAAATGTATCAGTCTCCTGTAAATATCCATCACCAGGACTCTCCTTGGATACAATGAAGTCATCCTTATCGTCTCCCTTGTACCACACAGGCATTCTAATTCCCCACACTATCTGCCTGCTGATATTCCAATCTCTAATGTTATTCAGCCAGTGTCGTAATATTTTTTCTCTTCCTGCTCCCAAGATAACCGTCTCACCACTGTCCAAAGCCTCAAGAGCTTTCTGCGCCAATGGTTTTGTTTTGATAAAGAACTGACTCATTGGCAGCGGCTCAATTACCCTATGACACCTATAACAAACTCCTACACTGTGAGTGCGGGGCTTTGTTTCAACCAGCTTATCTCCCAAATCAATCAGAATCTTTTCCCTTGCTTGAGTGACATTTAGCCCGGCGTAATCACCGGCATTACTGCTCATTTTTCCGTTCGTTCCGATTATCTGAAATCTTTTTACAATCTCATTCAAATCCATACCTGCTCTTTCTGCCGTCTCCCAGTCATTCTGATCATGTGCAGGAGTGATTTTTACCGCTCCTGTCCCAAATTCCATGTCCACCATACTATCCGCAATCACCGGAATCTCTCTGTCGGTAAGTGGCAATCTTACTTTCTTACCAATCATACTCATGTATCTTACGTCTGTGGGATGCACTGCTACAGCCACGTCTCCCAATAAAGTTTCCGGTCTGGTGGTAGCCACCGTGATTTCATCGTATTTGATAAAGTACAGTTTATCCTCTCTCTCTTCATGTTCCACTTCCAGATCTGAGTATGCCGTACCGCACTTAGTGCAGTAATTCACCAGTCTCTCACTTTTGTACACCAATCCGTCATTGTGCAGCTTAATAAAGGTATCCAAAACCATATCTACTATGTCTTTGTCCAAGGTAAACTTAAATCTGCTCCAGTCTGCACTAGCTCCCAGCTTTTTCATCTGATTGAGCGACAAATCAGAGTTTTCTTGCACATAATTCCAAATCATTTGATAGAGAGTATCCCGGTCAAAATCAAATCTACTCTTGTCCTCCTTAGCCAATTTCTTCTCAAACACAAACTGAGTCTCAATTCCGGCGTGATCTGTCCCTGGTAGCCACAAAGTCGGCTCACCCAGCATCCGGTGATATCTGGTTAAGATATCCTCAATTGTCACAAACATAGCGTGACCCACATGAAGGGGGTCATTCGCGTTAGGCGGAGGCATTATGATCGTAAATGGTTTTTTCCCTGATTTCAGTACATTTTCTCCCGTCGGGGGAGTCAAATCTCCACTCTTTTCCCATTGTTCAATTAGCTCTGGCTCGGCTTGGATAAAATCAAATGTTTTTTGCATCTTGTATATAAAAATAACCCTCGTCCTTTCCCATAATAGGAAACGGGCGAGGGCCATTTCAGGCGGTACCACCTCATGCATTATTCTTTTCTTGAGTTCGCTCCCGGGTGACTAGTCCGATCACAGCTTCCTCAAGTATACCATCACTCCATCATCAAACTTGGTTCAGGTCTTAAATTCTCAATTTTTGTCAAGTCTGGATTTAGTATCGCCGCAGCACCGACCATAGCTGCGTTATCTCCACAATATTTCAATTCAGGGAGGAAAATATCCACTCCCATATCCTTAGCCATCTCACTTAATTTTAATCGTATTATTTTATTCGCCGCCACTCCTCCTGCCACCAACAATGACCTCGGCTGGTGCAGATCAATCGCGTCTGACGTCTTCTTGCTCAAGACCTCTGCCACTGCCTCGTTAAATTCTCTCGCTAAAGCATTCACCCATTTCTCATTCAGCTCATTCATAACCAATTTTGCCACGGCAGCTTTCAAACCGGAAAAGCTCATCTTCAAATTCCTCTCGTGGATCATCGGTCGTGGAAGTTTAATAGCTAAATTATTTCCTATTGCCATCTCCGCTGCCTTTTGCATAGAAGGGCCACCCGGATAGGGAAGTCCCAGCACTCTTGCCACCTTATCAAAAGCTTCACCGGCAGCGTCGTCCACAGTGCCACCTATCCATTTCCAGTTTGTGTAAGACTCAATAAAGAGTAAATCTGTATGTCCTCCACTAATAATCAATCCAATCGCCGGTAAGGCAGGTATGGTCTTTCTTTCACCATCCAATATCCAATTTGCTGCAATGTGAGCTTCCAAATGATTCACCTTTATGAGTGGCTTGTTCCATGTCAAGGCAAGAGATCTGGCCGTCTCAATGCCCACCAGAAGACTCCCAATTAGTCCAGGACCATAAGTAACGGCAATAGCATCAATACTATTCAAATCGACACCATCCAGAGCTTCAGTCAAGACAGGGATTATTGATTTAATTTGCTCCCGAGCGGCTACCTCAGGGACAATTCCTCCATATTTTGTATGTATATCCGCCGAGCTTGCCACCGTATTCGAAATTATCCTTACTCCCTTGCCATCACCCTCCACCACCGCCGCAGCAGTCTCATCACATGTACTCTCTATAGCCAATACTCTCATTCCCATATTTTACTTGATAAAACTCCCTCATAATTTATAAAGTGGAAATTCGTATAGATTCCTGGTCAAAGCCAGGAATGACAAAAAAGTATAAGCCAAAGCCTATACCTTTTGAGACAGCCACCTCTCCCCAATTTGTTTTGATACTGCGGAAGCCAATGTGTTTTCTCAAAAAGATTACGTAAGGCGAAAATGCATGGTTCTTGCTTAGCAAGAATTTTCGCCGCGTAACAGGCCGACTTGAACGCTGGTTCAAGTACGTTGCCGTTTTTTGAAAAGCACTTGGCTGGAAGCAAAGGATCAAAACACTCCTTATTCCTTTATCCCCACCAAATACACCGCCTGCCAAGGCTGATAATTACTGTAAAAAGTTTTCTCTACTATGGTCTGTCCATCCTTCTCCACTTTATAGTCAAAAGATACTTTTGCCCCCCAAGCCGACCAATCAATTTGTTTCTTAGCTCCTCTTGGTAGGGTAGGATCATCAACATATATTGTTTCCGGAGGAGCAGTCTGACTAAATATCTTCGGTTCGGTTATCGTCGCTACCCGCCCATCCTTTGACCCAAAAATATCCACTCTCATCTTCATCTGTTTAGTATCTACATATGTTTGCACTAGGATGTGATGTCCAGTGTCATTCTTAAATTTCAAATCGGCTGTTGGGTTGTATACAGTAGCATCAATCCCAGGTTTACTGTCCTGCTCATAATATCCTACTCTGTAAGCATGAGCTTTTCTTTCGGTAATTGGTAAACCGGCGTCCAGTGCGGCTCGAAAAACAGTTGTTGATACCTGACACACTCCACCACCATCACCCAATACAGTTCTTCCTCCACTAATTATGTAGGCACTCTGATATCCTGTGTCTCTTGATATCTCTCCCACAATTTTATTAAACGAAAACTCCTCACCGGGAGCAATCAATATTCCGTTTATTCTTGTCGAAGCCAAATTTACGTTAAAAACCCGACCCGGAATCGAATGGGCGAACTCAGATTTTCCTCTTCCTATTAGTTCCTTTATCCCTAAATCATTGATGTCTCCGGTAGTGATATCCGGATAAGTCAGTATCAAGTTTACCTCAATCACAGTCTTTTCCGAGTTGTACAAAGCATCACCGATAAGTTCCTTAAGCTTAGGAATATCAATTTTTGACCCAACTATCTCTGGCTGGAACTCTTTGACTCGATTATCTTCAAAAACAAACACGGCATCTCTCGCTTCAGTTTCGATTTTGGGAGATATTTCCTTAACCAGAGCTTCAAAACTTGTTTCATTGACAATCTGCCCGGACAAACCGAAAAGCGACAATATATCGGTGTCGTCCAAAACAACCTGAGTATCTCTACCTTTAAGAATCAGCTCTTTTCCGATCCATTTCTTTGCGGCTTCGCGTGCTTTTTCTGATTGAACCTCGTCTTCTTCAGTGATTACAACTTGCATTGGCACATCCAATAAATGCTTTCCTGGTAAAGACAATAAGCGAATTACTTCATTTTTTAGATTATCTCTCACTACTCTCATTCCATTTTTTCCTTTTACCAATTTCACTTCCGGTCCTGAGATGATCAGCTTTGGCCAAACAGGTTCGGTATTCATTTCCTCTTCCACCTGATTCAATATTCCATCAAGCTCATCGGCATCGTACTTTATGGGCACAGTCACTTCTCTAACTTCTTTTAGTCCGGTAATCTGATCATTTAGTCTGGTCAATATATTTCCTGATCTACCCATTCCCATCGCCTGATCTACTGCCCAAACGAAATCACGGCTTACAACAAATGAATTCAGTCTGACATTGTCTTCTTTTCCACCTCTGAGGATCACATTGTTTGGCTCTTTTTCAAAGTAAAATTCAACCAAATCCAAGGCGCTTTCTTTATCCAATCCACTCACATCTGTGCCTGCAATTGTTGTTCTAGGGAAGATTAATCCATTAAAAGCCAAGTTGTATCCAGCAGTAGCAGCCACAGTCATCAACATTAAAACAAACAAAAAAATAAAAAAATTCCGTAAAATGATCATTAAATTGGTATACTTGAGATGTAAACCATTTTAACCTGAAAGATCACTTATGGATAATCAATTTCCACTTCCCGGGCCAACCACTCCTATACCGAGTGCATCAACTGCACCTCTTCCTGCTCCGGAAGAAGCATCTCCTCCACCACCGGGATATCGCCCACCTGGAGCCGCTATTGCTCCTGTCATTAAAGCATCCCCATTAAGAATTATTCTCCCGATTGCTGGTGGTTTGTTGGTGCTTGGACTTATTATCTTTTTCATTTCTCGCGTAATAACCGGAATTTCTCCTGAGTCTAGGCAAATCGCTCCAGGCCAATCAATCACCTTGACCTACTGGGGTTTATGGGAACCAATCCAGGTGATGAAGCCTCTTATTGACAAATTCGAAAGTGAAAATCCATCAATAAAAATCGATTATCAACTTCAAGCACCTCAAGACTATCAAGATCGTTTGAACACAGCTCTTGAAAGCAATAATCCTCCCGACATTGTCAGACTACACACCACTTGGTTACCTGCATTCGCTAAAAACTTGCTCCCATCTCCGGCAAACACTATTTCTGCAACCGAGATGTCTACTAACTTCTACCCGATCATCAATAGATTACTAGTCGTCGACAACCAAGTATACGGAGTACCGCTAGCCGCTGAGGGTCTTGGTCTCTTTATCAACAATACCATGTTTCAGCAAAAGTCCCTCCAACCGCCAAAAACCTGGGAAGACTTAGATTCAGCAGCTCGTACTCTCAAAGACGTCGATCCTCTTACAGGGAAACTTAATCGCGCTGGCGTCGCTCTTGGAAATACCACCAATGTAGATCACTGGCCGGACATAGTATCGCTGATGCTTTTCCAGTCGGGTGTCAGTCTTTATGACCCAAAAGGAGAGGAGCTTGAGACTACTCTCCGTTACTACACCCAGTTTGTCACTAAAGATCATGTCTGGGATGACACTCTACCAAGCTCAGTAGTAGCTTTTGCCAATGAAAAAGTTGCCATGATTTTTGCACCTACCTGGAGAGCTCGAGAAATAAAAGAGATCAATCCATCCTTGGCTTGGAGAGTCGTTCCTGTCCCTCAGTTACCAGACTCTGACACAGTAAGTTGGGCATCAGTTTGGTTTGAAGGAGTCACCAAAAACGGCAAACACACCAAAGAATCCTGGGCTTTCCTAAACTTTCTTGCCTCAGCACAGGCCCAACAAATTCTTTTTGAATCAGCTGCTAAAGATCGAGAATATCCCCAGCCTCCTGCACATAAAGCTGTTGCCTCTATCGCCCAAAACAATCCCGTCCTTGCTCCCTTTATCATTGGTCTCGATACTGCTAGATCCTTTTATACAGCAGGCGACACAAGGGACTCTGCCACAGGTCTAAATTCAAGGCTCATTAAATATCTTGAGGACGCAGTCAATGGCATTGCTCTTGGACAGGATGTTCCTAAAACCTTGACCACACTCAACCAAGGTTTTAAGCAGGTGCTAGGTCAATATGGTATTTCCTCAACTGGGGCAGGTCAATAACCATGAGTAGTTTGGACAGAGCGATAAAAAAGACGATCGCTTATTCTGCTTTCTTCGATTATTATCTTAGTCCTTCTGAAACTCATTTCTGGCTAATCACGTCTCACCTTGTGTCGTTCTCAAAGGTAAAAAGATCACTGCCTCTTACCGGTCCGTCTCTTTTATCTATCAAAAAAAAGAAAAGGCGCTTAGGCTATTCACGCCAAAAAATCGCCCAAGCAAAAAGGATAGCATCCATTTTAATGCTCATTCCCACAATACAACTAGTCGCCGTTACCGGATCTGTAGCTGTAGGGGATGCCAGATATACAGACGACATAGATTTACTCATTATCACATCCAATCACTCCCTTTGGATCACCAGGCCATTTGTCCTACTACTGTTATCTCTTTTTTCCCGCCGCCGCCTTCCTAGACAAACATATCATAGTGCTGCTCATTCTTTTTGCCCAAATCTATGGATGGAAGCTCGCACTCTCACGGTTCCTAGAATCAAGCAGAATCTCTACACCGCTCACGAGGTACTCTTTGTCACCCCTATCTATGATCGTTCTTGCGTTCACCAACTATTTCTTGACAGAAACTACTGGGTAAAAAAGTATTTAGCCAACGCCTACCTTCAGTCTATAAACAAAGAACCTAAAAAAGACCCCTCCCATTTTTTTGGTTTCTTACTTTTTCCGCTGAATCTAATTCTATTTATATTCCAATACATATACATGAAGCCTAAACTCACTACCGAACACATTGGGCTTGGATCTGCTTATTTCCACACCAAGGACTATGATAAAAAAATTAAAAAGCACCTGGGTCAAATTTTAAGATAAGATTTTAATAGAGTATGCAAATATTTGAAACATTTATCTATCAGCCTTTCTTTAATATTCTTGTCGGGCTGTACTGGTTGGTAGGGCAGATGATGCCGGAACCTGATATGGGAATCGCCGTTATCCTTTTCTCGGTGGCTGTTCGCTTAATTCTTCTTCCTATCGACCTTGCGGGTACTCGTTCAGATAAGGACAAATTTAATATTGCTCTTAAAATAAATAAAATTAAAAAGGAGTATGCTCACGATCCGGTGAAGTTATCGGAAGAAACAAAAAAAATAATGCGTCAGAGTCCGGGAGCGATAATTTCTGAGATCATTAATATCATCATTCAGTTCATTATCATCCTCATGCTTTACCGTATCTTCAAGACTGGACTTGAAGGTGCAGATTTTCACCTCCTCTACGATTTTATGCCTCAGATCCGCCAACCCATCAATCTAATGTTTTTAGGTGAATATGATTTATCTCAGACAAACAACACACTCAATCTTATCCAGTCGCTGATGATTGGACTCAATGAGATGTTCCACCTATATTTCGCACCCGTTAAACCAACCAAGAAAGACTTCGTCTCTCTTGTGTTAATTTTTCCCATCGTCTGTTTTGGAGTCTTCATCTTTCTCCCCGCGGGTAAAAAAGTCTTTATTATCACCTCCCTTGCTTTTTCCATTAGCAAAAAGTTGATCGAACAGGCTCAGTACCTGATCTACTCTCTTACCCACAAACCGGTCGAAGCTACAGTGGAGGAGGTAATTGTTCCTCCTACCGGGGAAAGCCCCCCTCCTACCTCCCCGGGAGTATAATACTAGATACTTATGGCTGATTTTGACAAATTAGTAGTTTCATTTTTGGTCGACGAGGTGGTCGGCGGTTTTTTTATCTCGGTCCCGCCTGGACACGTAGCATGCGTCTATGACCGTGGTTTGGGTGTACTCAAACGTGTTTGGGGTCCAGGTCTCCATCTCAAAATCCCTTTTTGGCAAATCGCCAAGCTTTTCAACGGCCAGATTTTGGAATACACCATCCGTCACGGGTTTGACCTCTCTCAAAGAGAAGCTCTTGGAGACGAGCCTGTCGTTGTTTCTACTAAGGATAATAAAGTCGTGTATATAGAAGGTTCTATTCTCTTCAAAATAGACAAGGCCAACGTCCCGGAACTTTGGGAGCAAATAGGGGACAACTTTGTTTCCAAGGTAGTGAGACCATACTCTCGCTCAAGGGTAGCCAGTATTGTCAGTCAGTATAATTCTAAAGACATCGGCACCAAGAGAAATGAAATAGAACATCTCATCAAAGAAGAGCTTAATAAGGTTTTTTCCGACAAAGCCATCATCGTCGAAAACGTTCTTTTTTCTGAAGTGAAAGAGATAAAGGGGGAAACATCTGCAGAATCCCATCCTATTCTGTCCAGCAATCAGACGGACAGTATCTCTAATGGCTGATTTTGTATATACTTTAATCTATGGCGCTGCCCAAGTACTCCGTTCTGCAGGTTAAACCTGCAAAAGACTCCCTCATTGGGCAAGCTACTTTTGTCCAATTCCTCTCTGCACTCAAGACTTCGCTAAAATCATCTTTTTTTGACCGTCTTTTTGGAACTTTCGACACTATCTCTCTTGAGATCATAAATTTAAGTCAGACCACGTATTTTGTCATCGCCTGTCCGGAAAAAATGGAGTCTCTCGTTCGCTCACAAATTGCTGCTCAATATCCCAACGCTCTCATTACCCCGATGGAGGACTATTTGCCTAAATGGCTGTCACACGGTCAACCTCAAGTTGGTCGGCTGGTACTAACGGCTCCATCATACTTGCCAATAAACGCCACCGATGATTCCGCTGTAGATCAACTAGCCTCCGTTCTCGGGGGACTTTCACGTCTTTCTTCTGGGCAAGCTGCCATTATCCAAATTTGCCTTTTCCCCGCCCCTAAAAACTGGCAGCGTTCTGTGAGAGGTATTCTCAATGCCGGAGTCAGTAAAGAGCCAGAGAAATTTACCGCACACCCACAGAAAACCTTGATAGAAACAAAACTAGCCTATCAATCATTTTCCGCTGACATTCGTCTTGTTGCCATCACTGCCTCTGAATCACAATCGGTCAATCTGCTCCATCAGCTCGCTGCCGCCTATGGGACTTATTCTTCTTCCGAAGGGAATAGTCTTAAACTAAAGATACCCAAATCTCACAATCAACAAAAATTAATAAATTCTGTACGAGATCGTTCTGTCAAATACGCCTCACAAAACCAGTATCTAAATTACTTTGAAATATCCGCCCTTTTTCATCTTCCCAATGCTAATCTTGCTACCACAAAAAACATAGCCTGGGGAAAGACTCTCAAAGGGGAGCCACCCATAAACCTGTCAATTGATGAGGGCCTTACCGACGAAGAAAAAAAGGATATCAATTTCTTTGCCAAAACAGAATACAAAAACCAAGTTGCCGTCTTCGGTATGAAGAAGGGGGACGATCGCCGTCGTCATGTCTACATCTTAGGTAAGTCCGGTACAGGTAAATCAACACTCATTACCAATATGTGTATCAATGATATTCGTCATGGAGAAGGAGTGGCTCTAGTTGATCCTCACGGTGACACTGCCAATTCTCTCCTCGATTACATTCCCAGAGAACGCATTAATGATGTCGCTTATCTAGACCCATCCGTCCCCGGAAAATCTTTCCACATGAACCCACTCTTTATCAAAAATCCAGCTTACAGTGAGCTGGTTGCTTCCGGAATAGTATCTATCTTTAGCAAACTATACGGAAATTCCTGGGGTCCTCGGCTGGAATATATCCTCAGGAACACTCTACTTACACTAGTGAGTAAACCCGGATCCACTCTACTCGACGTGCCGAGACTTCTCACCAACAAGCCATTCCGCGAAGAATATCTCACCCATGTCAGAGATGCTGTACTGGTAAATTTCTGGCATGACGAATATGACAAATATTCTGAAAAATTTCAATCTGAAGCAATTGCACCTATTCTAAACAAGGTGGGTCAGTTTATTACCTCACCTACTATAAGAGACATTATCTCCCATCCAGATTCCACTGCTGACTTCGAAGATATGATGAATCAAGGGAAAATTATCATCCTCAATCTACCTCAAGGAAAAATTGGCGAAGATAACGCAGCTCTACTCGGTGCAATGTTCATCTCGCAAATTCAGATCGCAGCCATGAACAGAGCCAATATTCCGGAACATGAGCGAAAAGACTTCTTCCTTTATGTTGATGAGTTCCAAAACTTTGCCACGACCTCTTTTATCAAGATTCTCTCCGAAGCTCGTAAATATCGACTCAATCTAATTCTTGCCAACCAGTACACCGCCCAATTACCTGAAGAGATCCAAAAGGCTATCTTTGGTAATGCCGGCACTCTAATAAGTTTCGTTGTAGGTGCCGACGACGCCAATCGTCTCATGAGCGAGTTGGGCAGCTTCTACACTCAAGATGAATTGGTTTCACTCCCTCGATATCAAACAATCATCAAACTCTCGGTCAACTCCACGATATCGATGCCTTTCCCTGCGCACACCCTCCCTGTGCCTCCAATAACCGATTCTTTCCGTGAACAAGTGATTGAGGCCAGTGAAGCACGCTACTACAGACCCATCGTCGAACAACCCATGCCCGTACTTCCGCCCTACAAAGAAGAGCCCAAAAGAGATGACAGGCGCTACGATCGCCCTTCATATTCCGATCAAAGACCTCAACAACGTCCCTATGAGTCACGTCCGGCTAATCAATCACGGCCAACACAACCTGCACCCAGGCCGTACACTCCGACTACTCCTCCCCAACGGGAAATCACTCCCTCTATACGCCCTGAATCTTCTCTACCTCAGATTAATGAAGTCCGAAATGAACCAATAAAACCCGTCATTGCGAGGAAATATCCTGAAGAAGCAATCCCCGACAGAAAAGAATCGTATATTCCAAATAATCCTTCCTTGGAACAATTAGACACACTCCGTCGTCAAGGAATACGCCCTAGTGTAGTGGGTTGTTTCCTAAACGATAAAAAAATATTGGTCGTCTTTCAAAAAATCCACAATATGTGGACACTACCTCAAGGGGGGATTGACAATAAAGAGACTCTTGATACTGCCTTTAAAAGAGAGTTATCCGATGAAGTCACTGAAGATTTTGTCAATAATTCAGATAAGCCAATTCTTATTGCTGAAGACAAAATTGAATTTCCTCCCGGTAAACAAGGGCTAAGAGACATGAAAACAGACTCAGGAGATCCTATCACCATGAAAGGAAAATACTATTATTTCTTAACTTCTCAGTCCAAATCCAAAGAAATTGTCATATCTGCTACGGAGTTTGATGACTATAAGTGGCTAAATTTTGAAGAAGCGTATAAACTTATTAAAGAGACCAATACCGGTGGAAAGCTTCGTATCCTGAGTATGATACTTAACAGACTCAAAGACAAAGGGCTTTTAAGCTCAACGCAATCTTCTACACCAAGGTCAAATTATCAAGAAAGACCAAGATACAATGGATCCCAACAATCTCACTCCCAATCAAGATACCAACCCCAGTCCCATACCTCCAGCCCCAGAACCCCTACCTCCGGTAGTGGAACCGCAATACAACCTCTACACACCACCAACACCCCCGTCCCCACTGACTCCCATAAACCCAACGGCACCGGTAATGGAACAAGAGAATGATATTATTCTTGCCCCCAAAGACGAACTAATGGTTCGACCGCAGACGCAAGAATCTTTCTCCTCTGCCGTCGAAACACAAAAAGAGCATGCTCTGCCTCCAGAATTTACCCCTCCATCATTTGAGAGTGTTACTCCAACCCCACCACCAATGCCTCCTACCCCTGCAAAAAATGAATCAAGCCCGATAAAAGTTATCCTTATTGGAATTGTTCTTGTACTCATTGGTACTCTGATTGGTGTTTTGGCAGCCAACTTCATTCCTCAAACAGGGACTGTAGTACCCACACCCACTCCTATTCAGACACCTGAAGTCACGCCTGTGTCCACCGTTCAGACACTCGAAAGTAGTGAATACAACTTTACCGTCCAAATGCCCAACACCTGGACCAGTCTCAAAAATGAATCCACTCCTTCCTATCTTTTCCAATATCAAGCCCCTGACATGAGCACTTTTGAGGTACTTGTCCAAGATTTACCCGCTGGTGATACTCTTACGGATTATCTAAATTCGCAGAACATAATATCCCAAACTGCCTTTGAAGGAAAACCAAGTAAACGTGTTATTAGTTCCAATGAGATAACCATCGGTGGATTAGTTGGAATAGAAAGAGAAGAAGAATTCCTCGCCGCAGGACTAACCGGAGTAGTGATATACATCCCAGGTAAAACCAAAGTTTATTCTTTAAGTTTTATTCCCGGCAATGCTACCATTCCCTTTATGGAGTCAGAAACATACAAATCAAAACAGATGATTGCTGATTCATTCCGCATAATTGGTACGGAAGCGACAGCCACATACACCTGCCCAGCCCAAGAATTTGTCGACTGTATGCCCAGCCCTGATGCGACCAATCCACAGTGTCAGCAGGATTTTCTTGATTGGGCTAAAGCCAATTGTCCAGGATTCCAAGGAGCAGCTCTCTAAGACTCTTGACAAGAGTCGGTTATTTCTGTAAAAATAGCACTCGAGGTGATTGAGTGATATTACAAATTACAGATCGACCCTGCTTCTGTAGTATACTCATCCTCGCCTCTGTTACTAATTATTTAGTAAAAATATGGTTAACACCCTAAGCGTTAAAAAATTGCAGCCCGGACCAGGATATATCCTAGTCGAGCCCGCCAAACAAGAAAAAAAGACCGCTTCCGGTCTCTATCTTCCTGATTCTCATGAGGAAAAACCCCAATACGGTACTGTTCTCGCTGCCGGTGCAGACATGGTCAACGATCGCGGAGTCAAGTCATCCTCACCTGTCAAAAAGGGAGACACTGTCGTCTACAAAAAATGGGGAGGCAACGAAGTCCAGATCGGTGACACTGAATATCAATTCTTAAGATTTGACGACATACTCGCAATAGTAAAGAAATAATAATATATAAAACATATGGCAAAACAAATTCTATTTTCCGAAGATGCTAGGGGAAAGCTGGTCGCCGGCGTTAATAAACTGGCTAAGGCTGTTGTCACCACTCTCGGTCCCAAAGGACGAAACGTAGCAATAGACAAAAAATGGGGAGGACCAACTGTCCTCCACGATGGTGTATCGGTCGCTAAAGAAGTAGAACTTCCTGATCCATTTGAAAATATGGGCGCTCAGCTAGTCAAAGAAGCTGCCAGCAAGACCAATGATATCGCCGGAGACGGGACCACCACCGCCACTCTCCTAGCTCAGCAAATTGTTGTTGCCGGAATGAAAAACATCGCCGCCGGTGCCAACCCCATGCAAATGAAACGTGGTATCGACAAAGCAGTCGACGCTGTTGTTGCTGAACTTGGCAAAATAAAAAAAGATCTCTCAGAAGACGAATGGCAATCAGTCGCCACCATCTCCGCCCAAAATCCTGAAATAGGTGCCAAGATCGCCGAAGCTCTTAAACTCGTCGGTCGTGACGGTGTCGTCACTGTCGAAGAATCCAAGGGAATGGAATTTGAGATTGAACACAAAGATGGGATGCAGTTTGATAAAGGCTACGCCTCTGCTTACTTCGTCACCGATCCGGGAAACATGGAAGCCATCATCGAAAATCCATACATCCTCATCACCGATCAAAAAATCTCGGCAATCAGTGATTTAGTTCCTTTCCTGGAAAACACCATGAAGGTGAGCAAAAACATCGTCATCATCGCCGATGACATCGAGGGTGAAGCACTCGCCACCTTAGCCATCAACAAAATGCGTGGTACCTTCAATATCCTCGCCGTCAAAGCCCCCGCTTTTGGTGATAGACGCAAAGCTATACTTCAAGACATCGCTGTCCTGACAGGTGGTACTCTAGTCTCCGAAGATACCGGTCGCAAAATAGATTCCGTCACCATTGAAGATCTCGGTCGTGCAGACCGCGTCTGGTCCGATAAGGACAACACCCAGATCATCGGTGGCAAGGGAAACCCCAAAGAGCTCAAAGCTCGCCTTGACCAAATTAAGAAAGAATACACCAAATCCACTTCCGAATTTGACAAAGAAAAATATTCCGAGCGTTTGGCCAAACTTTCAGGTGGAGTCGCCGTCATCAAAGTCGGTGCTGCAACCGAAGTAGAACTCAATGAACTTAAAGAAAGAGTCAAAGACGCCGTCGGTGCTACCAAGGCAGCCATCGAAGAGGGAATCGTCCCCGGTGGTGGTGTTGCTCTCATCAGAGCTGCCAAAGCCCTTGATAAAGTCAAAGCCGAAAACTCGGATGAAGAAGTAGGTATCCAAATTGTCAGAGAATCCCTCAGTCAACCTCTTCGTTGGTTGGCAATAAACTCCGGCGCCGATGCAGGTTGGGTTGTCAGAAAAGTAGAGGAGAGCACTACTCTCAACTACGGCTTTAATTCCCTGACTCTGGAATTTGAAGACATGATCAAAGCGGGAATCCTCGATCCGGTCAAGGTAACGAAATCGGCTCTTCAAAATGCCGCTTCAGTCGCTAGCATGATTCTCACCACAGAGTGTCTCATCACCGATATCCCCGAAGAGACAAAACCGGCTGCTCCTGATATGGGTGGCATGGGCATGTAAAAGGAATTAGTATTAACTATCAAAAAGACCCCATTCCGGGGTCTTTTTGATATCATCACACTTACATGGATGAAAACGTCAAACAACACCTCTCCCTCGACCCGGTGATGAAAAATCTTTTAGATCAATTTGAAATAAAAGAATATTGGGGACAGCAACGCAGCCACTTTCTCGACCTCATCGAAATTATCACCGGACAACAACTCTCTATGAAAGCAGCCAAGAGCATTTTCAATCGACTTATTTCTCTCTACCCCAGTATTCCCACTCCAGAGCAAATAATTAATACCCCTGAAGATATGCTTCGCTCAGCCGGCCTATCCCGCTCCAAGGCACTCTACATTAAAAATATCGCACAAGCTATGACAGACAGGAAAATAGATACTGATTCATTTGAGTCAATGTCTGATAATGAAATATCTTGCCAATTACTCAAGGTAAAAGGGGTGGGTCCTTGGACCGTAGAGATGTTTCTTATCTTCACCCTCCATCGTCCGGATATTTTTTCAATTGGTGATTTGGGTATTCGTTCAGCCATCGAAAAGCTCTATGGCATCAACAGAAACGACAAAAACGCTATCCTCAAACAATCAGAAGCCTGGCGTCCATATAGAACCCATGCCTGTCGTCTTCTCTGGATGAGCTTAGAAAATATATAATCCCTCAAAAATGATCAATCTATCAGATATTTTGGCTCAAAAAATCGCCTCCCTTGAAAGGCATCTTCAATCAGCTATCTTCGAGAGGGACCACTCTGCCACACCCATGGAATCACACCACGACAAATCCCGCCAGCATGCCGAACAGTTGATTGACTCCCTTAACGACGAAAAGAATAAATTACAGATTCTAAAAAGGAAAATTAAAAATATCCAGCCTACTCTCTTCACCCTGTCGACTCCGGTGGGTGACAAACAGTTTGCCCTGGTACCAAAAGGTCTTGGCGGCGAAAAGATGGGAGACATCACACTAGTTTCTGAAGATTCACCTCTAGGGGAAAAACTAATCAGATCAAAGGCGGGGGAGGAAATCATTCTAAATGAGAGATCTTTCACTATACTTTTTAGATCCTAACTCCATAAAAAATTATCCGAAGATTTAAGCAATGATATAGTTGCTCAATAAGATATCCCCAAAAAAAACGAGTTATCCACACAACAAAAAGGATTAATAAATCAAGCAAAAGACTCAGAAAACTTGTTGAGAAAGATTTACTCCTTATTTAAGGTCAGGTAAGGGCGAGGATTGACTGTTTTGTCATTTTTCTTGACCTCCAAGTGCAAATGAGGACCCGTGGTTTTTCCGGTTAATCCGACCTCGCCAATAGCTTTTTCGGTTGTGATCTCGTCGCCTTCTTCCACATAGATCTTGCCCATGTGAGCATAAAGGGTGAGCAATCCATTTCCGTGGTCTATATATACGGCTCTACCGTAGTTCCATTTGGAATTTTCTACGCGAACTACCACACCACTTTTAAGAGGGAATAGCTTGGATCCCAGGGGAGCAGTAATGTCTACTCCAGGATGTCCAAGACGGAAGCTCTGTGAGACACCGGTAAAGTCCGGCAAAACATTAGCCATGCTCTTTTTAGTTTCCAGAACAATCTCCGTATCAATGGCTGGGTAGTTGGCCAGAACTGTAGCATTATCGGCAGGAACAAGAAACAAACCTGAAGCCAGGGATGTAACTGCAAACCCACCGCCTAAAGCGGTTCTGATCCATTTTTTTTCGAATAAAGGTCTCAGAAGTTTTGAGAAAGGGTTAGAGATCCTATGTTTAGGTAGTATGTTTAGTATCATAGACGCGGGTATAAACCCGCCTCATAGTTACAAAAATGTCTAGACAAATCTAGACGCCGGTTATATTAACACCAGAATCCTATAAAGTCAAGTCAGGGGGCGCAGATAATGTCACTATTAGGCACGAACAATCCCTCTGGTATACACTATTACTATGCTTACCTCGCAACTGATTAAAGATAAGAAAGTTGTTATCCGTGCCGATCTGGATGTGCCTTTAAGGGAGGGTAGGGTAGAGAATGACTTCAGGCTGGAAGCTTTGCTGCCGACAATCAATCTTTGCTTGGAAAATGCCAAGAGTACCCTGCTGATAGGGCATCTGGGTCGTCCGGAGGGACAAGATGCTTCTCTGAGCCTGGCTCCTATTCAAGAGTGGTTAAAAACGAGGCTAAATCGAGATATTCCACTCATTCCTTCGGGTTTTTCTCCAGGGGAGTGGTGGACAGGGGACTTCCCCATCTCTCTACTGGACAACTTACGCTTCAATCAGGGTGAAGAAAACGAAGACAGGGGATTTGCCACCCAAATTGCCGCCGGAGCCGATTTATATATCTATGAAGCATTTTCAACATACAGATCCTGTGCCTCCATGCGTATAATACCCGAACTCCTGCCTACAGTGACTGGTTTTCAGTTTGACAAGGAGATTTCCACGCTTACTCAGGTACTCCAAGAGCCTGAGCACCCCACTCTACTCATCGTCTCGGGTGCCAAAACCGACAAACTGGAATTAATCGAGCAGATTCAGCCTCGTTTCGATCGTGTTCTACTGGGTGGTAAACTGGCCCAGCCCCAGTTCCTTACTGTAGACGAGCTTGATATCAATCAAGGAGCCATCCAATTCTTTCTCTCCGAAATCTCCCAAGCCAAAACCATTGTGCTAAATGGTCCTTTGGGTAGGTACGAAGACGGCATACACATCCAGGGCACCAAGAGTGTCCTCCAAGCCCTCAAAGACTCTTCTGCCCTCACTATCCTTGGAGGCGGAGATACACTCTCAGCAATACCCTACCTGGGCTTCGCCTACACCGACTTCGGATTCATTTCCACCGGCGGCGGTGCCATGCTAGAATTTCTCGCTACAGGCTTACATCCCCTCTTGGAAGTATTAAAGTCCCTCAAAAAATAGTAATATTAAACAAGGGCCGTCTAGTACTGCCATTAGTAATCAATATTGCTGTCCATGATTAACTTCTCCATTAACGGCTTCGGCCGCATCGGTAGATCCTCCGCTAGAGTCTGGCTCAAAAATCATCTAGATAGCCTCAATCTCACCGCCATCAACACTTCCGGCTCTTTGGGAGTCAAAGGTTGGGCTTATCTGCTAAAGTACGATACTTCCTACGGCGTTCTGCCCTACAACATCTCCACCGAAGAAGTCCAATCCCCCGACCAGGTTTCCGATGCCAATCCTCTGCTGGGATACCTTCTCATTGATCACCCCAAAAGACAGTTACGCATTCCTGTTCTGGCTCAGAGGGACCCTGCCAAAATCCCTTGGGGTACCTACCAATCCTCTGTGGTTATCGAATCCACCGGCATGTTTACTACTCTTGAAAAAGCTGTCACTCATCTGAATGGAGGCGCAAAATTTGTGGTCCTTTCGGCTCCCGCCAAAGGCGTGGATGTGCCCACTGCCATTCTCGGCGTAAATGACGATGAAATCATATCAAAGGACAGAGTCAGCAGTCTCTCGGTGATCTCCAACGCCTCTTGCACTACCAATAGTGTTGCTCCTGTTGCCGACATCCTCCATCGCAAACTAGGCATTCTCCGTGCTATGCTCACCACCGTCCACGGCTATACCGACGATCAAAACCTCCAGGATAACTCTCACCGTGACCTCCGCCGCTCTCGTGCCGCCGCCGAAAACATAGTCCCGACCAGTACCGGCGCCGCTATCGCCGCCACTCAGGCAGTCCCTGAACTCAAAGGGCTTTTTGATGGTATCTCACTCCGCGTACCCGTCATCACCGGCTCCATCACCGACTTTACCTTCGTCACCCAACGCTCTACCTCCAAGGAAGAAGTAAATCAAATCTTCATCGATGCCGCAAACATGCCAATGTACAAAGGTATCCTCGCTGTAGTGGACGAGCCTATCGTCTCGTCCGACATCATTGGTCGCCCTGAATCCAGCATTGTAGATCTAGATATGACTCGCGTAGTCGATGGCACACTGGTCAAGGTCCTTGCCTGGTACGACAACGAATGGGGCTATACCAACAGGCTTGTTGAAGAAGTAATTAAGGTCGGTGAATATCTTGTTTAGTTAAAGAATGAAACTTTTCTATATAACAGGTAACGAAGGTAAATTTAGGGAAACAAAAATGATAATTCCGGAAGTAGAGCAGCTGAATATTGATCTACCGGAAATTCAGGAAGTTGACCCAAAAAAGATTATCGAATTGAAACTATTAGAAGCTAAAAAACATGCAAATGAAAGATTCATTATTGACGATGCCTCGTTTTATCTGGGTGCGACACCCGGATTACCTGGACCATTGATTAAATGGTTCATGAAGACAATTGGAAACCAAGGATTGTTTCAAATAGCCAGTAGATTCGATAATTTTGAAGCTAAGGCAGTAGTAATTGTCGGATATTTGAATGAAGAGGGAGTGATCCATTATTTTGAAGGTAAAATTGATGGCAAAATAGTAGAGCCAAGGGGAACCAACGGATTTGGTTGGGATGCAATCTTTCAACCTAATGGATTTGAGAAAACATTTGCGGAAATGAGCACAGAAGACAAAAATCTAATTAGCCACAGAAAAATCGCTTTAGAAAAACTAAAAAAACATCTAGAGATATAGATTGAGGCCGGTGTGGGAATCGCACCCACGCATAACTGTTTTGCAGACAGTTGTGTTTCTACTTCACCAACCGGCCAATTCTTTCATATTTTAGCATCTATCTGGTACACTAAGTGTAAATATGAGAACGAAAATTACCAGCTTTCTCTGTCTGCTTGCTGTTTCGGTCTTTCTCTCAGGCTGCAACCTCAACATCTTTGGGAAAAGATCTGGTGTTCAGATCACCTCAAACCCTCAAGCAGAGGTAACAGTCAACGGTCAAAGCTACGGCAAGACCCCCTACTATACCGAGAGCCTCAAATCCGGTGAATACACCATAAGACTCACCCCTATAGACACACAGCTCCAACCCTGGGAAACCAAAACAATCCTCTCTTCAGGATATATCACCATCGTAGACAGGCAGTTTGGCAAAACGCAAGATCAATCCAGCAGCTACTCTCTTTCCTTTGAAAAGCTAAGCAACAAAAATTCAACTGAGGTAAATATCATCAGCAATCCATCAAATATTTCAGTTGCCGTGGACAAAGCTCCTTCCGGTTTTTCCAATCGCCCTTTAGAAAATATTGAGGAGGGTGATCACGCCTTTGATTTTTCCGCTCCCGGGTATCAAGACAAACGAGTTCAGGCTCGGGTTTTTCCTGGTCAGCGTTTGGTTATAAACGTCACCCTGGCCAGCTCACCCATAGTCCCCACACCGACACCTACCCCCCTCGCGACCCCTTCAGCCAGTCTCACTCCCAAAGCTACCACCCCTGTCACCCCATTGCCCAAACAAGCCACCTCTTCAGCCCTCCTACTCACCAAACCCTATGTGGAAATTCTTAAGACTCCTACCGGCTGGTTAAGGGTAAGAGCCGAGGCTGATTCCGATGCCGATGAAGTAGCCAAGGTGAACCCTGGTGACACTTTCGCTTTCAAAGATATGGAAACCACCGGTTGGTACTACATCGAGTATCTCAAAGACCAATGGGGTTACGTCTCCAGCCAATATGCCAAATTGGTTAAATAAACTTATTTTCCCTTTTCTGTTCGATTAAGCTATGTAGTAGATAATTCCAACTACGGCAATCATCCACAATACCACCGTGATTATTAAAGGTTTGTCGGACAACAATATTTTCTCCGGACTCTCTCCTTCGTTTTTCTCATAGATAAGCTGCAGATATCTCATCACGCCATAGACCACCAAAGGAATTGTCGCCATCATCCATTTCTCGGAGGCTAGTGTTCTGGGTAAAATTGACAATAAGATCAATGCCCTTCCGTCGGGTATTATCCGCGGATGATTGAAGGTAAACAAGGCATATGTAATCCAAGTGGCGGTAGAGAACATACCCATGTAAATATCCAACAATGATTCTGTGTATCTCTTCAAAGTCGCCCTGGTTCCCTCTCTCCCCTGAAGAAGAGTCATCTCTCCTCTTCTCTTTCCCACAGCCAAGAAGAGCGACACGGAGATAACTGTCAGCAAAAACCAGACATCCATATGCGCTTGAATCACAAAGGCTCCTGCGTATACTCTCAGCAAATAACCGATAGCGATCACAATCACATCAATAATTGCTATTTTCTTCAGAGTAGTGGAATAAAACACTTGCACGATCAAGTAAGCCAGAGCACAAAGGAATAGGTAATAACTCAATAAATAAGACCATGTCAATCCCGCGATTACACTGGCAACTAATATTAAGAGTGCAAGAGGCACGGGCAATGCCCCTGATGCAATTGGCCGATTCTTTTTGATGGGATGATGTCTGTCTGCCTCTATGTCCAGCAAATCATTAAAGAAATATGTAGTACTGCTTAGGACAATAAAGACCAAAGCTGATTGAAAAACCAGATCAAAAGCTTCGGGCGCAAACAACTTCCCGGTAAATACCAGTGGTGCAAATAGCGCCAAATTTTTCAGCCATTGAGCCGGCCTGGCTGTGCGGATGATCGCCCAAAGTATTGCCATAATAAAAAACCTCCCATTAATAACGCCAACACTACTATTATAGTTAATTTTACTCTAGCTTGAAAGTTCAAAGCCACCACCCCCAAAAATACTGTAATTGCCCAATAAAAGAGAGCCACTCTTCTTTTTCCCCATCCCAAATCTAGTAGTTTGTGGTGCAGATGACTTTTGTCCCCCCACACCGGTGATTTACCCGACATTATCCTTCTCGCGGTAATGTATACGAAATCGATAAAAGGCACACCCAGCACTACCAACAGCGCTCCTACCTTGGCAGTTGCCAGTATCGATATCACACCCAAAAGCAATCCAGCCAGCGACGTAGCCGAATACCCCGGCATAATTTTTTGTGGGTAAAAATGAAAAACAGTTAGTCCCAAAAAAGCCCCGGCTGTAGCAAAAGCCAATATTGCCACGGGCCATTGAGTGATATCCGCACTAAAGCTAAGAGATATTAGCCCCAGCACAAAGGCTGCAATAGCCACCACCCCGCTGATCTGTCCATCGACCCCGGAAGACCAGTTGATGGTATTCATCAATACAGGAATCCATAAGAGGGCAAAAATATCCGACAGTATCCAAATCTCCATGTGGGTCCCGAAAAAATCAATTGCTAGTCTCGGCCATGACAGATCGATAATCCCCCCCAATGGATTTGACACAAAGGCGATCCCGATTCCGGAAATTACTATGATTAGTGCCGACAAAATATTTACGGCCAGACGAAAATAAGGATTCACCCCACGAATATCATCCACAATCCCAACCATCACCGTAATCAGAGCCGCTACAAGAATAGCCACCAAATGTTTGTCCAAATCCAAAAACAATAGCGCCGTAATCCCCACCGACAACATAATTGGCAACCCTCCACCTTTGGGCACCGGTTCTTTGTGTATATGAGCCGGATGAGGAGCCTTCTTTGGGTCTACCACCCAACCCTTCTTGGTAAAAAGAAGAATAGTCAAAGGTGTCAACACCAAACTCAAAACAAAAGAGACGATAAAGGGTACTGCCGTAATTCCTGCTGTTGGTATCATATTCCCAAGATTAAACTTACTACCCGCATAAAACCTGCCAGATACATCAACACCGCCATCAATCCTCCTGCCAAAATCGTATTCTTAGTTATCTCGTCACGTGACCCTACCCACCCCGAGACAAGATTGGTAATCACGAATAATCCCAATAGCCCTCCGAGCATCCCAGCAAAAACTTCCTTTGTTACAAGCTGCTGTTCTCCCCAAGGCATAGAATAAAGCCACGGTAGTTGTGGTGGTAGTTTTCCCCAGAGCCAAGCCAATGTCCCTCCCATCAACAATATCACCATCATTCCAATGATAAAAATCATGTTAGACCAGGTCATTTTTCCATCCTCTTTCACAGTTTGAGTATAACATTCCCCAGGCTCGTTAAGCCTTTTTCTCGGTCACTCTGTACTCCAAATACTTCCCCATCATCAATCTGGTATGTGCGTCTAGTCCAGGTAGTGCTGAGAAGAAAAATCCTACCACCGGTAGCAGAATAAATTCAAAAGGAGAGACGATTTTTCTCCACAAAGGCAGGTCCTTCACCTTCGGCCTGGCTTTGATGTCGATAAAAACCATTGCCAGCATACTTACCAAGGAAATAGTCATAATGGCCGAAGATACTTGCGGTAGTGTTTTTCCCATTACTGTTCTTGAAAATGTTTCGTTGAGTAGAGGGGGCATATTTGCCCCAAGAGTGATGATAAACCAATTGACCGGCCACATAAAATGATCTTCAATCACCTTAAAAACTCGGATTGTCTTGTCCCAAAAAGGAGCATCCTTATCTAAAATATATTTCTTTATGATATAGGCATCATCACTCGCCCCCCATGCCCAACGCTTAACCTGCTCGTAGGTGTTGGTATAAGTACTCCAAAAGCCATGAGCTTCAGCAGCATCAGCCGAGACACTAATATATAAAGGCTCTACCTCTACCTCTCCCTTGGTGGCAAAATATGTTTTAAAGAAAATTCGGTAGTCCTCAGGAATAACATCAGTGTCCCAGTAGTCTATCTCATCCATCAATTTCAAACTCAGTGTGTAAGTGGAAAAATTGATCAATCGATCCGGTCGTGATAGTTGAGCCATGTTGATCACACTACTCATCCGATTGAATACCCTCATCGGCCAAGGGATTCTCTCTATGTTGTTGTAAAACACGATAGCACCCTGCCAAATCTTGCTATAGCGATGTGGATCATCCAGAAAGTGAAAAGCCACTGCCGCCAAATGATTTGGATGTAGCGCCACATCACAATCGACCGATGAAATAGTCATTTTGTTGATATCCCAATCTTTGTGTTTGCTTAGTTCTTTTCTAAACTCTTTGCCTGCCCAAGCCGCGTTACTAGATTTACCTACCACTTCCCCCTGCAAATCAGCCGGGTGGTAGGTAAAAAACAACCCCGCAAAAACATTCTTATATTCCTCTCTTATCATCTGCACTCGGCTCTCGTTTATCTCTTTTCCCGCTCTTTCCTCCATGGCAATAATGGGTATGATTTGTTTCGCTCCGATAGTTTGTCTGGCCAGTGCTTCGAGTGTCCTCACCAGTATCTCCCCCGGTTCCTTGTACGTCGGCAACACAATCACATGTTTAACTTCTTCCCAATCGGAAAATCCCAGCACGTCACCCATCCAGTCGTATTTTTGCCATGCCTGAATCCGGTAATATGACACCACTGCCGCCCAAGCCAGAGTGGTCGAACGATAGAGCCAATAAACATTGAACGCAATAATAAAATAAGCAACACCAATCGGCCAAAATATTGATCCCCAGACAGGGAAAAGGATAAAACTCCAGCTCGTCAAGCCAGGCAAGATCTCTAGCGCCCTTTGGCTTGCGTGAGGATATTTCTTTATAAGATATCTAAGAAAAGTAAACATTGTCTGTGTTTTTTTGAGTTTGTTCAGCTAGCTTCTCCAAGCTCTCGCCTCTTAAATTGGCAATAAACTCAGCTATTATTTTAACATTTGCCGGTTCGTTTACCCTTCCTCTTAGCGGCTCAGGTGATAAATATGGGCTATCTGTCTCCAGAAGCAACCTCTCCAGGGGTACTTCCTTGGCCAGCTCCCTCAGGTTTTCTGCTCCTTTGAAGGTAATATTGCCACAGAAAGAGACATAAAACCCCATATCCAGTATCATTTTCAAGAATGCCTCGCTTCCGGCAAAGCAATGAAACTGCCCCTTCGGAATTTTGTTCAAACTACCCAGCATTTCTTTCATTTCGGTCTCCGCCTCACGCATATGAATAGCCACGCTCACGCCTGTTTCGACCGCTAGCTCAAGCTGCGCCCGAAAAAAATCAATCTGTACCTTCTTTGTTTTCTTCTCCTTATCGTAATAAAAATCCAAACCGACCTCTCCGATACCTACGACCTTTGGGTGTTTCAGTATTTCTCTCATCCTCTTCACTTCGACACTTAGAGGTCCCACCTTATCCAGCTCTTCCGGGTGAATTCCCACCAAAGCAAAAACCGGCTTATTTGTTTCAATTAGCTCTTTCACTTCATCCCAGCTCCACAGTTCGGTCATGGGTGAAATGATCCTTTCTACTCCGAGCAGCCTTGCTCTAGACAATATATCATCTGTATCTGACAATTTCTCGTCTTGCAGATGGCAGTGTGTGTCTGTCAACATTATTTTTCAGGTTTATTAATAGTATTCCTTGTCATTTCTGCGACCCTGTCCCAATTCACGTCAGGAAGGCAGAAATCTATATCAATTTCCACCTATTTCTCCAATCTCATAAATAACGCCGGTGCTTTCTTTATTTCACCGCTGTTAAATTGCCCCAGTATCTTTTCCGCAGTCTCTGGCATAAAAGGCTGTAAATCTGCCCCAATCTGCCTGATATTCTTAACCAGTTCTACCAGTACCTGTTTCTTTTTGTCTCCCGTCAGCTTCCACACTTCCTTCTCGTTGATCAATCCATCACTCTCGGAAATTTTCTCCCAAATTATTCTCATGGCTTCATCAAACTGATACTTTTCAATTTGCTCTATCACCTCCGTTCTCATGAATACTTTTTCAGTCGGTATCGATAAGCCTTCTTTCTCCGCCATAGCTGCCACTCTAGCGCACAAATTCCCAACTCCGTTGGCCAGCGATGCTTGATATGCTTCCTCAAATCTCTCTACCGTCACATCACTATCCTCAAACACCGACACCGAAGCGGTCAGGAAAAACCTCAGTGCGTCCACTCCATATTTCTCTGCCCACTCTATTGGATTGATCACATTACCCAAGCTTTTGCTCATCTTCTGTCCACCGGACATCAAAAATCCTCCCACCAAAATCTGCTTAGTTGTGGGTAATCCGGCGGACATCAGCATCGCCTGCCACATGGCACTCTGTTGTCTCAGATTATCTTTTCCACACACCTGTATTCCTGGCCAAAAATCGGTAAACCTTTGTTCATTCTCTGGCCAACCCAGACAACTAATATAGTTCACCAAAGCATCAAACCATACATACATTACATGAGCCTCGTCCTCCGGTACATTCACTCCCCAAGGCATTTTTTCTTTCAGGCGAGAAATTGAGAAATCCTGCAGACCTCCTGACACAAACAGTACCATCTCATTTTGTCTAAATCCGGGAGCAATAAAATCGGGATTGTTCTTGTAAAGCTCCAACAGTTTATCTTGATATTTGGAGAATCGAAAAAAATAATTCTCCTCCTCTATCAGCTGTACCTCCTGAGTCGGATGAATCGGACATTTTCCGTCCACCAACTCAGAGTCGGTTTTTTCTAGCTCGCATCCCACACAATACTTTACCTTGTAAATCTTTTTGTAAATATCTCCCGCCTGCTCGCATCTTTTCCAAAATTCTTGAGCCGAGCTCATATGGTGACTATCAGTCGTACGTATAAAGTTGTCATAGGACAGATCGAGGATATCTTTTAGTTTCTTAAACTTATCTGCATATTCATCGCAATATTCTTGAGCATCTTTGCCCACTTCTACTGCCTTTTGATATATCTTCTGACCATGTTCATCCGTGCCAGTATTAAAAAACACCTCGTCTCCAATCAGCCTGTGAGTCCTGGCTAATACATCTGCTCGGATAATCTCCATGGCAAAACCAATGTGCGGATCTGCATTCACGTAGGGAAGAGTGGTTGTGACAAAGTATTTAGCCATGACCCAATTCTATAACAAGCACATATTGATTACCAACGGCATAGACCTCTCTACAGTGGCAGTATCTTCTTAATACTTTTCGATAACTTACTCGTCCACTCCTCTGCCCACTCTTCTGCCTTGATTCTTTTTATCATCTCCTGCCACCCGGGATTCCCCAGTGCATTCGCCACCGAAGCCACCGTCGCCGAGCTAACTTTGACATTATTCTTCACGTCTTCATAGCTTCGACCTTTATCCAAATAAACAGCAATTCCCAAGCGCTTTATCATGGCCATTCTCTCCACATCAGTCAACAAATCTGCCATCACCATCTTCACTTCTTCCGGTGTATTCAGCTCTGCCAATATGCCATACAACATATCTGTCAGCTGTTTTTCAATATTTTTATTAAGGGGGTTTGAGCTTAATTGCATATCTGTCCTAAATGATAATCTTGCCAGCGGGAAGCAAATTTACTTAATCAAAGTTTACCACCTCTTTCTTCTCCCTCCGATAATAGAATTCTATGCTCAACAGCAATCCCAAAATCAAAACAGCATTCAGCAGATTTCCCAAACCCAATACTCTCAGATACACAAAAATCACTATCCCTGCTGTCCATCTGGCTGCTCTCTTTGCCGATAGAAATAGAATTGACAACAACCAAAACACTCCTCCTGTGACTAACAACATCATCGGCAGATAACCTCCCGGAATAAGAAAGTCCTTGATATTCTCCGGGTCTACTCTCCAAATCATCAGTCCAATCGCCAACCAATTTATCGCTGCCACCAGCAAAAGCCTACCGTACCTTTTATTTCTTTCGTGTATTTTTCGTCCCATTGGGATAAAATGAATTCAATGTCTATTGATACCATTATTATCATATCCTTTCTTCTCCTAGGCTTCATCATCCTTTATTCTCTTCTCAAATCCCGTCTAGACAATACCAAGTCCGACCCCACTCTTACCGCCTGGCTCAAGTCCATCCAGTCATCTATGGACCTCAACTCCAAATCATCAGCTCAGTCTCTCCAGCAAAACTATCGTGAGCTGTTTTCCCGTCTCGATCAAGCCACAGCTGTCATATCCGACCTCAAAAAAGAAGCCGGTGCCTTTGGAGAAGTTTCCCGCTCCATGAAAGATCTCCAAGACTATCTCAAATCCCCCAAGCTTCGGGGTAATATTGGTGAGCAAGTACTAAAAGATCTCATTGGACAGATGTTCCCCAAGAGCTCTTTTCATCTCCAGTTCCATTTCAAAACTGGTTCCATTGTAGATGCTGCCATCAAAACTCAGTCGGGGATTCTTCCTATCGATTCTAAATTTCCCATGGAGAATTTTCAAAAACTTTTCTCCGCCACCACTCCATCAGAAAAATCTATCGCCAGAGCCGCTTTCACTCGTGACGTCAAAAAACATATCAAAGATATTTCCGGAAAATATATTCTTCCCGAAGAAGGCACTCTGGACTTTGCACTCATGTATATTCCATCGGAATCCGTCTACTACGAAATAGTATCTGACCAAGACATTCTAGACACGGCTCGTGCTGCCAGAGTCTACCCTGTCTCTCCCACTACTCTCTATGCTCATCTCCAGACAATCCTCCTCTCTTTTGAAGGACAGAAAATAGCCGGCAAAACACAAGAAGTATTTACCCTCCTTAGAGCCGTCCAAAAGGATTACGAAAAACTAAACGAAAATCTTTCTCTCCTGGGTAAACATCTCACCAACGCCTACAACTCCCTCAACTCAACCTCCCAAACCGCCAATCAGCTAGGCAACAAACTCGACTCCGCCAGACAACTCAATTCAGGAGAACTAGAATAGCACCAATGTCAAAAACCACTCCTCAGTTCGACTCAGCATATAAGAGCCTAAATCCTACTCAAAAACAAGCCGTAGACAATATTGAAGGTCCCACTCTCGTCCTTGCCGGTCCTGGTACAGGCAAAACCCAGGTTCTCACCGTCCGCATCGCCAATATCCTCCGTGAGACCGACACCGACCCCAACTCCGTCCTCGCTCTCACCTTCACTGAGGCCGCCGCCAAAGAAATGAAACAGCGCCTCATCTCTCTCATTGGCAAAGACGGCTACTACGTGAGGATCGGCACCTACCACGCCCTCTGCAACGAAATCATCTCTGACAATCCCGATCGCTTTTCCCGTCCCGCAGGCATGCAAACAGCTACAGACTTGGACAAAGTTCAAATAATCAAAGACATCCTCGAGCATAATTCATACACCCACCTCAAGCCATTGGGAGACCCTCTCCTCTATATGCCCTATATCAGATCCAATCTCTCGGATCTCAAAAGAGAAGGTGTCACCCCTAAAAAGTTTGCCGAGTTGGTTTCCATCCTCAAAGACGAGTTTGAGCTGGAAAAAGGGGAATTAAAAAAGACTGCCTTCATTGAGAGAGAAAAGCTGGTAGGAAAAAATCTAGATCTTTTGGATATCTACGAAAAATATCAGAAGAAACTCATTGAGATTGGCCGCTTCGATTACGACGACATGATCAATTGGGTGGTGGAAGCCCTGGAACAAGATCCAGATTTCGCTCTCAAATATCAGGAAAATTTCCAATACATCCTCGCCGACGAATACCAAGATACCAATTCAGCTCAAAACCGCCTATTGTTCGCTCTCTCATCTTTCTGGGGAGATCAGGCCAACATCTTTGCTGTCGGTGACGAGAACCAATCCATCTATGGCTTCCAGGGTGCATCCCGCAATAACATCATCCAATTCCGTCAACACTATCCCGCACTTGCCGAAGTCACTCTCTCCACCAACTACCGCTCTACCCCCACGATTTTAAATTCGTCATCTTCTCTCATCGGTGATACTCCTCTGTTGCCAACAACCTCTCTAAAAGATACTCCCCTAAAAGTCGCCAAATTCAACTCTCCAGTATTAGAAGACGAGTTTATTACCGACACAATCCAAAAGAAAATCAAACAAGGAGTATCACCCAGAGATATTGCTGTCATAGTCAGAGAAAACAAAGATGTAGAAAATCTTGTCAATATTTTTAAACACAAAAATTTACCTTACCGACTTCAAGGCGGCACCAATATTCTCCACACCCCCCTGGTATCTCAATTCCTTAAAATTATTACAGTCGTCACCAACCTCCAAGGTCCGGTAGACGATCTGGATCTCTTTATCGTTTTAAACTATCCATATCTCAAACTCAATCAACTATCCATCCTCAAGGTATCTCGTCTCGCCTATCAAAACAGGAAAACTTTGGTTGATACCCTCATGGACGACAATCCTGAGTTGGACGACGAAGTTGTTTCTGCCTTCAGAAAATTTGTTTCCTGGAATAGTAAGTCTTCTACCCATACTCTAACAGACATTTTTCAAATCATCCTTCAGGAGTCAGGTCTTCTCGAGCATATCCTTTCTCTACCTCAGCCACTAATAGAGCTCAATCGTTTTGGCACCCTCTTTGAAGATGCCAAGTCTCAAGCTGCAGCTTTCCCCGGGATTACTCTCCCTGGCTATGTTTTCAACCTGAGACTCATGGAAGAAAACAACATTCGCCTCGAAGAACAAGCTCTCTTAGATGATCAAAATGCTGTCACACTAACCACTGCCCACAAAGCCAAAGGTCTCGAATGGCATACCGTGTTTGTCTACCGCTTTGCCGCTTCCTATTGGGGAAATAAATCCGTCCGTCAAATGATAAAACTACCTCCAGGAATTATTGCGACTCAGACAGACAATGAAGACAAGGATGCAGAAGAGAAAAGACTCTTCTATGTCGCCATGACTCGAGCCAAACAACAGCTCTATCTCACTGGCGCTACCCAATATCCCACATCGGCAAAAATGATTTTCCCCTCCATGTTTCTCGAAGATATTCCTGTAGAGTTCCTTAGAAAACTCAAAACCAAACACTACGAGTCAAAAGCCGAAAAAATTCTTGCCCTTCAGATTACTTCCTCTCCTCTGCCCACTATCATCGATGGAGAAATAGAATATCTTGCCCAACTGATAAAAGACTTCAAACTCTCTCCCACTGCTCTAAATACTTTTCTCGAGTGTCCCTACAAATTCAAACTCGACCAACTATATAGAATACCTAGAGCCAAAGCCGCCCCTATGTGTTTTGGTACTGCCGTCCACTTCGCCCTTGAGCATCTCTATCTCGACCTCAAGAACAATCATCTGGAGTCAAAAGAAAATTTTCTCAGAGACTTTGAAGCTGCTCTCAGAAAAGAAATTCTCTCCGAATCCGATTTCATAGACAGGCTGCTTCATGGCAAAAAAATCCTTTCCGAATATTACGATCACTACGAAAAAGAATTTACTCCTTGCCTCTTCACCGAAAAAAAATTCGGCGACTCTCTCTCCTCTCAGGTATTGCTGGACGATATCCCTCTTTCCGGCAAAGCCGACCGCGTCGACCTTATCAACCCTGTCATTCCTGGTAGGGCTTTGCCCGAGGCAGGAATCTATACAGATCATTCCAATAATGAAGTTCGCTTCGTCGATTACAAAACCGGAAAAGTCCGTACCAGGGGAGAAATAGAAGGTACCACCAAAAACTCCGATGGCGACTATAAACGCCAGCTTATTTTTTACCACCTTCTCGCCGAACTGGACAAATCTTTTCCATATAAAGTAGTCCAGACCGAACTAGACTTCGTTGAGCCCAAGAATGGAGAATTCAAAAAGGAACGGTTTAATATCCAAAAGGAAGAAGTAGACAACCTAAAAGAGGTCATCAGGAAAACTATGAAAGAAGTCAGGTCACTCCGGTTTGAACGCACTGCCGAACTCACTCCCTGCCCCCGCTGCGATTTCCGCACCCACTGCTGGCCGGAAGGAATTCCCATTTCCAAATCGGAAGATGAATAGATCGTAAGCGCGCCAATCTCTTGAAAACCAGTGATCAAAAGTTCATACTGAATCTATATGGTTTTAGTTCATTACCTTTCCATCATTATTGAAATCATCGTCGCCGTCATGGGGCTTCGCCTTTTCCTCAACAAGAAAACCTTCGGCCTGGGTATATTCGTCACTTTTGGAATCTATGTTGTCTATGATCTAGTCAAGCTCTCCTCGATCAACTTCAATACCGATCTGCTATATCTGATCTTTTTTATCGCCAGCGTCTCTGCTTTGCTCACGGTTATCCAATTATCAAAAACAAAAAAATAAACTATGTACACTCTCGGTCTCTCGCTCATAATATTTGGTTGGGCTATCCAGTATCTCAGCAAAGGTAAAAACATCAACCCTACCTTCGTAGTTATTTATGTAGCAGGAGTAGCACTACTCACCCTCGATGGCGTTTTCACCAACTCACCAACCATGGCGCTTCTAAACCTGGCTTCTCTAGTCACCGCTCTCGCCGTCTTTTCTCGAATAAAGAAGTAGATCTGTTGCAATAATCTCTTCCATGCTTCATAACCTAGCATTATGAAGCCGCTACCCTCCACTCTTGACGCTGTTACAGAAGTATTTGGTGGCAATGAAACCATCGAAACAGTAGCTTCTCCTTCGATTGAGCCAGAAGTGCTCAGTATTAACCAAGAAAAGTCCGATATTTTTGAACAAATAGAAAACACCAAAAATCACTTCTTCATCACGGGTAAAGCCGGCACGGGTAAGTCCCACTTACTCAAATTCCTCAAAACCAATTCCAAGAAACAAATAGTTGTCTGTGCCCCCACGGGAGTAGCCGCATTAAACGTAGGCGGGCAAACTATTCACTCATTCTTCAAAATTCCTCCCAACTTTGTCAACCCGGAAGAGGTAAAACTAAACCACAAAGTTGCCGAACTGCTTCGCCATGTGGAAGTCCTTGTTCTTGACGAAGTCTCCATGGTCAGAGCCGAGATGATCGATATCATTGACCATCTACTCAAACAAGCCAGGGAACCGTTTACTCCTTTTGGTGGTGTCCAGTTGGTTATGTTTGGTGATCCATATCAACTTCCCCCCATAGTCAACAGTAGAGAGCTCCAAGAATATTTTGCCAAAAATCACGGCGGCTTTCATTTCTTCAATGCTCATGTTTGGGAAGATGCCAACTTTGACACCTATGAACTCCAAGAAGTTTTTCGCCAAAAAGACGACGATTTTATTCAGCTTCTCAATCAGGTCCGCGTCGGTGATGTCGACCAAGATTTACTCGACCAGATCAACCGACGGGTGGAGGTTTTCGATGAATACTCACCCACCATCATCCTCTCTACCACCAATAGCAAAGTAAACTTCATCAACACCAACAAACTTGGTCAAATAGACTCCAGGGAGTACTCTTTCCTTGCCGATGTTAGTGGCGCCCTTGAAGAAAACCAATACCCGGCGGACGAAAATCTTAAATTAAAAAAAGGCGCCCAGGTAATGATGCTGCGCAATGACCAGGACGATCGCTGGGTCAACGGTACACTGGCAAGAGTCGAGTCTGTCGGACAAAAACAGATTAGTGTAGACATCAATGGCTGTATTTATCCCGTACTTCCCGTCTCTTGGGACAAGATCAATTATTTCTACAATCGCGAAACCAAAAAAGTAGAAGAACAAGTCATCGGTAAATTTGTCCAATATCCACTCCGTTTAGCTTGGGCAATCACCATTCATAAATCTCAAGGCCAAACCTTTGATCAGGTAGTCATCGACTTGGACTCAGGTGCCTTTACCACCGGCCAGGTCTACGTAGCACTCAGTCGCTGTCGTTCTCTCCCTGGTATTTATCTCACCCGACCTATCACAAAAGATGACATCAAGGTCGACGCCAATGTGGTGCATTTCATGGACAGAAAATAGTCATATTTCCCAGAGCTGTTAGAATAATTACATATGTCAAACTACAACGTGGTCAACAAGCCCGACGTGGGTTGGGATATAAAAGCAGACGGAGCTGAACGCGCCAATCAACATTTCGACACTCAACAAGAGGCGGAGCAAGAAGCCAAGCGCCTCTCTGCCAATACCGGCGGTGGTGAGGTAAGGATCCAGGGACTCGACGGAAAATTCAGAGATAGTGACACAGTTCCACCCGCGATCGAGCACTTCCCTCCCCGAGACAAACAGTTCTAATCTTCTAACTTGTTGTCTTCGCTATATCTCTTTAGTTTCTCCAATATGCTGATCAAGTATTTTCCCGACTCTTCCTTCTCCCCTGTATTTCGAATGTAATATCCCAGCTCGGAGGCAGCCAATACTACACCGGCAAAATCACTACTCCTATCCTCTCCCAGCTGATCAAAGATGAAGCTACCAATACTGGACAGAACATCGATTCCCAAGCCATCACTGTAGAAATCGGTTAGTACATTGGAAAACATCCCTTGTAGTTCATCGGTCTTTAAGTTCTCCCATTCTTTTTCTCCAAATAGTCTCTCTGAGTATAAATTCATCACTTCTCTTGGAGAATTGATATCAATATTTGTGACTTTATATTTCATACTCGAATTCTAGCACAACAAAAAAGCCGGGTTTCCCCGGCAAAAAAATCAAAAATCAATCGTTTCTTCTCCAACCTTTTTTCCATATTCGTCATAGAGATAAAGAGTCCCATGTACCCCCCAAGATTCGGTGGAAAATTTATCAATATCGGCAGAAACGTGACCACCTTCATTGAAGTACAAGGTTACATGAAAGAAATTATCATGAGGAACTACCCGACCGCCACTACTTCTAGGAAGCCACTTCTCAAGAGAAGTTCCGGCTACAATCGCATCACACCCCTTTCTTGAGGACATCCTAAAACAGCTATCACAAAGACTCTTTGGGCGATTCCATTCACAGTGATTTCTTACCTCTCCACCGCATTTCGAGTTAGCACAGCCAACGGAGTACCATCCCTTGCACGAACAATACCTTGGGACATTTGTCCAGTTGGCGTGAACTCTAATAGACCCGCTGCAGTGTGGGTTCTCACATTCTTTCTCATACCATCCTTTGCAAGAGCTGCAGTATTCCGGAATATTATCCCAGTAAACTTTGTATCGAACTGTGCCTCCGCAGTGTGGATTGGCGCAAGGTTTGTACTGATCTTTCTTGCACTCAGAACAATAATCTGGGACATTATTCCAGTCATACCGATATTCAATCGTTGCATAACAACCCTTGCACGATTTTTCTCCCCACCTCTGATCGTACCCAGTACCGCCGCAAGCCCTGCATGGACTACCGGACCCATATCCCATACTTCTACCCAAATCGGTCCTCGGTCCCACCCAACCAGATCCATGGCATACACCACAAATTCGTGCCATATTCGCCTCCTTCTTTTTCTCAAGTTAAAGTACGGTTGAAATGAATTCTAGCACCTAACAATCAATCTGCTAAGGAATATATTTATGGTTCTAATCTACAATTACTTATGGCGACAATTCTAAGTCTAATCTCTCTTTTTTTCTTGTATCTCTCCAAAGCGCAAATGACTCGAGATCTCTCCCTGTTTATCCATCACCTTGGTGGAGGGCATAAAGCTGCTATCATTGTTTGGAGTATTATCTTTCTTCCCGGCACCATCATTCACGAAGTGTCTCATTTCTTAGCTGCCGCTTTTACCGGTGCCCGCACTGGGAAAATTGAAATCTTTCCGGAATACTTGGAGGACGAAGTTGAAGAAGTAGACAGACAATCTGTCACCCTTGGATATGTCCAAACCCAACGCCTCAACCCTCTTCAGGGTTTCTTGGTAGGTACAGCCCCTTTTGTTTCAGGCATGGCTCTTCTGATCTTTTTTTCCTCCCGTTTCCAACAAAATTATTACTCAAACAACTTCAGACTGCTTATTTTGGAAGGATATCTTTTCTTTACCATCGCCAACTCTTTTTTCCCCAGCTGGTCGGACATCAAACAAACCATCACTCTTACAATTCTCTTCACCGTCGGCGCTCTCGTTGCCTGGTTTTTCGGTTTTCAATTACTCCTCGACACTTCTTCTCCAGTCTGGAAGATGCTGGATTATCTCTGGGTAGCCTTTTCGATAAGCGTGATTATCAACTCTGTTTTCATTATTCTTCTCAGAACAGGAAACAGACTACTCCGCCATCAATGAGCAAAACATGCTAACGTTTCCTGCCACTCCTCTTAATAGACTTCCTGATTGTTTTCATCGCCCATGTTAATATCAGCGACCCAAATACCACCACGGTCATCAGCATTCTGTCGGCAGAGTCTGAAATAGTAATTCTCTGTTCCAGATACCAATCAAATTTCACCAATAAATCAAAGACAAAAAAATAATAAAAAGTGATCAAGACCAGCCACCACTTACTACTCCAAAAACTAATATGTCCATGTAGATGATGCCCTTTTTCTGTGTAGTCCCACAACCTCTCTTCCAAGAGTTTTACGCAAAGAAAACCTCCTAAATACTCCCACGCAGTGATAACAATAGTTGCAATCGCAACTACAAGGTACCAAGGAAAGCCAACCATCTCGCGGACAAGCCAGTAGAGAATCAAACCACCAAAAGCATACATCGGCTTAAATGGAAAGCCAAAGAAAAAATCGCCTCCAAAATATGCCAGTCTCTTTCTCTCCCACGACCTACCTATTGATTCAATTACCGTGCCGAACACTCCAAAGACAACACCCAAAATAATAATTCTCAAGAACATTATTTCATTGTACCTTTCATCTCGCTCCAAAGTCTCGCCCTACCTTATTGTTCTAAGCCAACCGACTCTTGAGAAGAAGGCGAAATCAACTCCCTGGCATCTATCTTCCCCAACACTTTCCACAAATTAATCTTTTCTCTCTCGGTTCTTTTTTCATCTGCCAACATTTCCCATCTAGCCTCTACATAAGTATGTAGTCTCCTGTAATAATCCAACCCAGCTTGTAGAGCGTCCTCTTTCTTCGGAGAAATCATCCCGTCCCTCAAGTCAGCTTCTACACAATTAAGTATTACCCTTACCCAAGGGCCTCCTTGTTTCTCCCCGATGTGAAGAGCTTCCATCAAATCTCCTCCCTTCAATGTCGTCTCTGCTGGCTTATCCAGATTCAATTCATTGATTCTGTCATTCCACCATCCCTGCCAAACAAGTTTATTTTTTTCATTTATTTCTTCTAACGTATATGGTCTATTCCCTTTTCTTCTACCTCGTCTATCAGCTTCTGTCAATAGACCCAACATATACAGATTCGTTCCTCCTCCATCGGGATAAAAAGGTTGTTTGGTACCTCCTTTCAAACTCCTCCCACTATCTCCTACCGCCAACCTTCCGGCCAATCTGGTTAATCTTCTTTTAAGTTCTGTGGCTTTTCGGAGTTCAGTTTCGGTCCTCTCGTAGCCACTACCTATTCCCTCCATAGAATTGCCTTTTCCTTTTTCGATGTTTTCTTCTTCAGACTCTCTTTCTGTAAGTCCTGTTATATCTCTCCATATTTCCGGTGGTTTCAAATGTTCTCCAATAAGAGGGAGTACCTGTCTCTTGATAGATGAAGAAAACCTAGTTTCATATAGCGTCTCGAAGATTCTTCTCATCGGAGCTACTCCTGCTTGTTCGTGGCCTTTTGATCTAATTCTGCCATCTTCAAACTTAGTCGTCGTCGCCTTCCCCAAATCGTGGCCCAAAGCCGACAGTACCAACACTATTTTTACCGTATTCTTAAGAGTCGTCGACCTTTTCTTTCTTTCTTCAGCACTCAGACCATTGACTCTTTGTTCTGCTTCCTTATCCATTTTCATCACTCTTTCTTCTGTCATTCCACCATCATTGATCATTCGAGCCACTGTCTCATTGATCATTTTTCTTAATGCTTTTTGTTCTGTTCCACTTGCCTGTGCCTGCGCTTCGGCAGTCCACTTCTGCTTGTTCCGAGTTTTTACTTTTTTAATCTCAATCTGCGCCATTTCGTTTACTCTGATTTCTTTTTCTTCCTCACTCATCTGCAGCCAGCCTTCATTGTAAGTAAACTCTCTTCTTTCTCCATTCCACACTCCTCTCTCCATCCAAAAAACTTTTCTGGCGTGACTGATAGCCGTTTCCTTAGCAATGCCCTCCATTTTTTCTATATACGCCCTTGATACTTCTTCACCTAGCTCACTCGCCGCCTGAACAATATTCAAAAGGGCAGCCTCACCCATAACTGATGCAATTTCTGCCATATTCATCTGATGTCGATGCTCTTTCTTTTTTTCCAGAACAAACTTCTCGATTTCATCCTCCATATCCGTCCACATATCCGCAGTCGGAATATTTCCCAGAGCCAGTTCCCTGTCGGCTATCTCCGCCATTGCGTCAACCACCTGCATCGAGTGGTTCCAGACATCTCCCTCAGGATGCCACAAATCTTCCTGCTCAACTCCCTTCAACGCATCCAGTTCTGGCCAATATTTTTTTATCAGTCCAATTCTCTGAGCAAACTCAAATCCATGTGAAGGTGTTTTACCTTTTAGTAAAAGCTTGTATAACTCTTCGGCCACTCTTTCGGGTGGCAATCCCTTGTGCTCTTTTTTTTCAATCGGCTTCCTATGTAGCGTCGCCCCTCCCTCGACCACCAGGAACCCTTTCAGAAGATCTCCCTCTCCCTTATCTATGTTCTCTTTCTGATTCATCTTATTTGGATCCCAAGGTTCATTGAAGAAAGCCGTCATTGTGGTTGGTGCATTCCTTCTCATGTCCACGAATCCCTGCCTCACCAGACCCGAGCACACTTCCTCCGTAATTTTCTCGACTTTGAACCCAAATCTGGCTGCAAACTGCATTACCCTGATAACCCTCAAAGGATCTTCGACAAAAACATTCATGTCTGTCATTCTTATCAATCCGTCCTTAATGTCTTGAATTCCACCGTAAGCATCGTATATCGTTTCTGTTAGTGGATCATATGCCATTGAATTTATTGTGATATCTCTTCTTGCTGCAGCTTCTTTCACCGTCATATCAGGCCTACTCTTCACGTCTATTCCTTTGTGTCCTTCTCTCAACTTAGAATCGATTCTTGGCGAGGAAAAATCAAGCGGCTCTTCCCACCCATTTATCCGTACTTTAATTACACCGAAAGCCTTTCCGACTGCATCTACATTTTTGGATCCGAACTTAGTCTCCAGCACTCTTTGAAGTTCATTTAGTGACAATCCATAAATCTCCAGATCAAAGTCTTTTGGTTTTACATTCATTCCTTCTCGCTCCTGGGAAATGACAGCATCTCTCACACACCCCCCCACCAACAAGGCTGTTCCTCCCAGACCGCGCAACTCGCGACAAATATCCATTACTTCCTCGGGAATATTTTCAATTTTGTATTTTTTTTCGATCGCTCCAGAGTTTTCGGTAAATCCGGGAGTCATTTTAGACTCAATCACTCCATACTTTCCAGTCACTACATATAAACTCGGTTTTACCTCTCCTTTGATAGCCACTTCTTTTATTTTATTCTCCACTTCTCCTCTTTCATAGTCGGAGGTAAGATATACCTATGCACGAACTAGACCCCATCTTTGTCAATATTCCTGTCCCCACCAGGGAAGAAGGAATCAAACTCTGCTCTCAATTACTGGAAAAAGACCTGTGCGGTACTGCCAAACTCTTCGACAACGTCCACCTAATGTGGAAAGAAGAAGGAATAAAAGGGGACGATGTCAACATCATGACCCTCAAAACCACCCGCATTAAACTGGCCGATATTCACGAATTTATCCTGAAAAATCACTCCTGGGGTACCCCTTGTATCGAGGTAGTTCCGATACTTTCCGACCTCTGCTAGGAATCCGCGCTATTATGGATTAATGGAAAAAGAAAAACGGATTCCCGGTCTGGAAATAGAAACAGAATCTGGATTCCTTCCCGTAATAAATCCAGAAGTATTTGAAACCAAAAATGGCATAGCCTACCTCAAATCACCGGGAGTCGCCGTCATCTCCGTTCCGTATGTCGATCTTCGAGGTATCCAGGGTTTCCTCGATGGCTTCCCTGAGGAGCTTGGTTTCCGTGATTATCTCAAAGATCCTACTCCACTACCCTCCGCCGAAGCTCTGTGCAAGTTCGCCGGTCAACTATGTTACGAAAGTTTTGGACCCAACCGCACTCTTAATGAACACGCGAACAAGTACTTTGAAAACGTCAAAGGTTCCGGTCATGGCTCAGTTGTCGAGCACGCCAACGTAAGCATGCTGTGGTGGGGTATCTCCCGTAGTCTTACCCATGAGTTGGTTCGCCACCGTGCCGGCTTTGGCTTTTCTCAAGTGTCTCAGCGCTATGTTGGTGGGAAAACCCTCCGTTTTGTCGAACGTCCGGAATATGCAAATGATCCATATTTACATCAGATATTTGAAGACCGTATTTCTAGGACTCAGTCTGAATATGAAGCAATGACGGACTATCTCCTGACAAAACAAAAATCAGGAGATGAAATTCTCTCTGCAGAACGTAAAACCGACCTTAGGAAAAAAGTACGTCAAGCAGCACGCTCCCTACTTCCCAACGAGACAGAGGCTCCCATTGTGGTCACCGCCAACATCAGAGCTTGGAGACACTTCATCAATATGAGAGCCAATGAACACGCAGAAACGGAAATCAGGAGGACTGCCTTTGAGGCCTATCGCGCTTTACTCGTCCTCGCTCCGATTCTTTTTGGCGACTTTGAAGTAGTCCATCTGTCCGACGGCACACACTCAGTCACCACTCCGTTCCCCAAGGTATAAAGCCGCAATTTAGAACCAGCGGGTAAAACTTCCCGGATGGTGGACAATCTCACCACCAAATTTTTTCTTAAATTCCGTAAAACCTTTCCACTTTTTTATTGGATATTCTTCGTCATAAATTCCTTCAAAATCAAAATACTTCAGTCCCAAATTCTTTGCTCTCAATATTTCCTCCCATACCAATTTGTAATGTGCCCCACTTCCCCGACCCAGCTCACTAGTCCAAGTTTGGAAATAATTTAGTGTATCGCTAGTTTGTATCGATAATAGACCGGAATGTGCTCCTCTTTCATCTATCGATATACATAATCTGCTCTTCTTACCAAACGATCTCAGCAAATTATTCAGCTCCTTCATAGTCAGCACCCATACCTTCGAATTTTTCTTCCACAGCCGATGAAATTCTTCCGCCCCTAGCTCCACCACATTAATCTGGGAATTTGCCTTTATCAACCTCTTCGAATTCTCAGACAACTTCTTCCAGAGCTCTTCTTCACTCTGACGCAAATCGATTACCACTGTCTTGGTTGCCAAAAAAGGTAGTTTTGACCTGCGATAACCGGCTCCTGTGTATCTGCCCACATCCTGTATCTTGAGTGGCTCAATGACTGTCTGAATCACTCTATGTTTCCTCTTTATCCTTGCTAAATCATCAAAATCAGGGTCTATTTCATTTCTCTGCAGCTTTAACATTTTCCACGGCCACCAACCCAGTTGGAATATCAACACTTGAAGCTTCTTCTCACTCTCCTCTGCTTTTACATAATCTATCAACCACCCCCGTGTTTTCAGATATTCTCCCCAGCCTTTTACTTGTCGGAAGTCATTCATTTACTTTCGCAGTTTTGCCATCACCTTGAGTACTAACCACCTTATCTTATACACCGCCCCATACACTTGATACATACCCCTATCTACCACCAAGTCATAAGTCCCCACAAATTCTACCAACTTAGATCCATAACCCAATTTAAATCGGTGAAATCCAAACCATGGGTCTTTTGTGTCCGGCTCAGGCCCCAGACTACCCCACATATCAAACAAACTGCATTTGTTTTTCTTTCCAAAACGGATAGCCTCCCACATCATTAGATTGCTCGCCATCACTTCTCGGTTTTCATTGCTCGACGCTCCATAGGGATAATAGAGCACTCCATTCATCACAAACAAAATCCAGGTAGTCAATACTTTTCCCTCATAAACCGCCTTAAACAAATGTCCCATGCCGGACTCTTTCATACTCTGCCACATCTTCCGGTGATAACTTTTTGAGTGAGCAAAAAATTCTTGTCTCTTGGTGGTCTCCTCCATCAGCTTCCAATAATCTTCAAACCCCTCCTCACTCCCATCTTCTACTATCCTTACGCCCTTTTTCTCTGCCAATCTGATGTTGTAGCGAGTTTTCTGATGCATCCCCTGAAGGATTTTTTCCTCTGAAGGGGACAGATCCAGCCATAAACTATATTTAGTAAACATCGACTTCCCACTTCTAAAATCAATCTCCCTTGCCAGTTCTTCAACCTTTCTCAAACTATCATCCCCCAATTTTTCATTTGGTTCGAACTTCACAAAAATTGCTCTTCTCTTTTTGGCTATCTTTTCTACCTCTTCCAGCACTTCTTTGGATGGTAAGACAGACTTGGGACAATAACCAATGCAAAACGGTGTCATGGGAATCCTGTGCCAGGTAATCTGGAATGTATTTAGTATTTTTCCATTTTTCTCTTCTACCAACCGGGTAATCTCCAACCCGGTCTGTTTCCGAAACTCTCCCCACGCCCACGACTGCAGCGGATGCACAGCTACCCTATCAAACTCAATTTTTTCTGCTGATTTTAATTCTCTTACCACACCACTATTCTAACTCAATCAACCCAGATCAGACCACAAAAAACCGCTCTCGGTAAAGAGAGCGGTAATAAAAAGTTACGGTCGAATAATAATCGGCAAGAAAATCAGATATCCTTCAGGAGAAGGAGTTGCTGTGGCCGTAGGAAACGAAGGAGTTGTGGACGGCCAGGGCACTGCTGTCTGTGAAGGAGGCAGTAGAGTCTGAGTCGGTGTCGCCGTCGGTGGCTGTGCAGTAGACGTAACTGTCGCAGTAGGAGTCGCCGATGGTGAGGAGGTGGGCAAAGCAGTCGAAGTACTGCTAGGAAGTGGCGTCGGTGTAGGCTCCACGGGCATATCTATAAGCTGCAGCCACAGATCTGGCAAAGAAGAAAACCTCCACACAGCTGCCGCCGAAGCCTCGATGTATGGTTGATTGGCTACCTCAATCATGAAGTGGGTCGTCCCATCCGGAATCATCGCTTGGATTCCGTCTCCTGTTTCAATCCAGAGAGTGTTGGTAACTACCTCTTCGCCATCCAACACGTAATGGATATTTGGGTATGGAGTTTGCTGTTCGTGCCAATAAGTCACCAACGTAGTGTCCCACTCATCGATCCACACACGGATTGGTTTTCTCCCGATCCATTTACCATCACTGGAAGTGGCCCGCCATTCATACATAGATTGATCGGTAATAAAAGGAGCCGGCCCGCGAGTAATCAAAAATGTCTCAACTTCGCGCGGCACTGTCATCATCAGACCGTCTCCGGTCTGTGTCCACCAGGAAGTGGTTTGATGCTCGGCCGGATCACCAAAGAGGTAGTAAATAATATTTACTTCCTCCGGCGCCACATCGGTATTGGTATAGAGGACGACTGTCTCTCCTTCCCAACTTCGATAGAGCCAAGTAGTCTGCTCCGCTACCCAGTGAGTGGCTTCGTAATTACTCCAGTGCCACTGCGCCCATCCCTCAATGAGAGGAATTGGTCCGCCTTCAATCTTGAAGGCGACTACATCCGCAGGTAACAACATAAAGTAATTAGTGTGACCATCGACTACTTCCGTTTGCCACAGATCGGTGCGAATCTCCAATTCCTCACCGTACCGACCCAAGGTCACCGGTAGGGGCAATCCCCAATAGTAGTAAACCTTCGTCAGGTCGCCCTCGATGAGATAGGTGTAGATAGACCGCCGTGGCATCCAGTAGTTGTTTTCCAACCACCAAGTGTCGGCGCCATCGGTGATCGACGGCCGGATCCATTTGTCCACCTTCATGGCTTCAAAATTATCTGGAATAACAGCCTCAATTCCCGATCCGTCGGCAAGGTCGTACCAAAGACTGGACGTGTATTGTTCCCCGCTCCCCGGAGTGTAGTAGCGGATTTGTGGCCGCCCATGCTCTCCCTGGTAGGTCAGGTGTGTTTGTCCGATCTCATCGATCCAGACAAACAGTAGCTTTCTCGCCACCCAGTGAGCATCTCCCGAGTAGTGATACCACTCATCCTCATTTCCTCCATCGATGATCGGCACATTGCCCTGATCGACCAGGAAAGACACTACGTCCGTGGGGATAATAGCCTCAATACCACCCGAGACTGCGTACCAAAGGTCGCGTGTGATCTCCACAGGGACACCCGAGCGAGCCAAATACAAATTGGCTACAGCAGGATCGCCATTCTGGAGAGTCACGTGAGTTGCGTCTTGCGCATCTTTCCACACCCAGACTTCTCCGGGAGGTGGAGGATCGCAAGGCGTAGTGTTGGTATCCCACCACACACTAATACGGGCGTCTCCGCCTGTATTGTTGTGGATCACCGTTACGGGTACATTCCCGCTTAGGTGACGTGCGGGACAAGCCACACTACCCATCTCGTTTTGCGACACATCCATGATGTTTGTATCACCAAGAAAGATCTTGATGCCATCATCATGGTCCGCGTGGAATACATAATTTCCTTCAGGGAAATAGATCGTCTGTTTAATGATGCTTCCCCAAGTTTGATCTTCATTGCCGCAGGCGAGTCCGCCCGGGTATGGATCAATACTAAACCAGGTTCCGAAAATATCTGTATCGCAAAAAACTTGCTGTAAATCGCAATTAGGGAAAGAACACAGATTGGGATCGTGGTAGTACCAAGCATCCCAATGAACATTGGGCTCGCAAGCATAACCATTTTGGTCAACGCTAAAGTTCAGATGCGCGCCTCCGCCTGTATTTTTCCACAAAATTGCGATATTGGTAGGGCCGGAAAGATATATGCCGGGACAGGTGGTGTTGTTCTCCGAAGAGCCCAACACATCCATCCTCGCCTCTCCATTTACCCAAATCTTCACGCCATCATCGTGATCTGCGTGGAAAAAATAGGTACCGGGAGAAAAATTGATTGTCTGCTGGAAGAAAGCTCCCCACTGATCTCCACCCACACCAAACGCTTTTCCATCGGCAAAATTCAAATTGAAATTTGTGCCGGAAATACTCGTCT
>Ga0172379_10001258_pt1 | contig 52436 bp, 44 predicted proteins | sample GrowelOW334metaG_FD_119756 | JGI IMG/M metagenome (GOLD analysis project Ga0172379, IMG submission 119756) | Groundwater microbial communities from an aquifer near a municipal landfill in Southern Ontario, Canada - Groundwater well OW334 metaG | ecosystem: Environmental > Aquatic > Deep... | reverse complement strand
GCAGGGACGGCACTGGGCTGGGATCGGCGCTCATGTCGCTCCTTTCGTTTGAAGGGTTTGCTGCGTTCGAGGTTCCAACGGCTCACGCCCTTATTATGGCGCAGGTGTCAAGTTGCGCCCGTGCAGCGTCTGGGCAGCACGATCCGCGCCAATACGGTCTATGAGTTATCCGATGGGACACAAGTGAACGCGGTATTCCGCGTGCCGGATGGCTTGCAGTCGTTCGACGTCGAGTGGCGGCGCTGTCTGGTGGCGCGCTTGGAAGGCCAGCCGGTGCGTGTGCTGCCGCTGCGGCGCGTCATTGCAAGCAAACGCGCCTCTGATCGGGAAAAAGACCGGTTGGTCCTGCCGATCCTGAAGCGGACGCTGCGCATGGCGCGGCGGCTGCCGGCAGGCTAGAAGATGCGATTGCCGACGGAAGCGGGGGTGGAAGTATGCGTGCCTTGCGGGGACGCGGCCTGCAACGCATCGGCTTGCGCGAGGCGGATGGGTGGGCTAAGGTAGCCCGCAAAATTGCCGGAGGAGGTTGAAACATGAGTTATCCGTTTTGGGACGAACCGATTGGCTATGGTGTGTTGATGGCGGTGATTGCCGTCCTTCACGTCTTTGTGTCGCATTTCGCGATTGGCGGCGGGCTTTATCTGGTGGTGAGCGAACATCTCGCGAGGAAAGCCGACGACACGCTGCGGCTGGAGTTTCTTGAGAAACTGTCGAAGTTCTTCGTGCTGGTGACGCTGGTAGCGGGCGCGCTGACGGGTGTGGGCATCTGGTTCATCATCGGCCTGATCGCGCCCACCGCCACGGAGGCGCTGATCCATAATTATGTCTGGGGCTGGGCGACGGAGTGGACGTTCTTCGTGGTCGAGATCGCGGCGGCGATGATCTACTTCTACGGCTGGAAGACGATGACGCCGCGCGCACACATGATCGTGGGGTGGATTTACTTCGTATTCGCGTGGCTGTCGCTGTTCATCATCAACGGCATTGTGACGTTCATGCTCACACCGGGCCAATGGCTGGTGACAGGGGATTTCTGGGATGGCTTCTTCAACCCGACGTTCTGGCCGTCGCTGGCGCTGCGGACGGGCGTTTGCGTGATGCTGGCGGGTCTCTACGCGCTACTGGTGGCGTCGCGCGAACAGGCGGGGGCGTTCAAAGCGCGGACAGTGCGCTACTCGGCGGGCTGGGGTATCGCGGGTCTGGCGGTGACGGCGCTGTGCCAGTATTGGTATTGGAAGGCGATCCCCGCGGTGGTGACGGCGAAGGCGCTGCAAACCATGCCGACGCCGATTCAGTCCATCGAGGTTTCGATCTGGCTGGCGGTGGGCATCGGCGCGCTGCTGGTGGTGTTTGGTCTGCTCGCGCCGAGGAAACTTGGGTTCGCCGCGGCGGCGGTTTTGATGGTGCTGGGGCTGGTGTGGTTCGGGGCGTTCGAGTGGTTCCGCGAATCCATCCGCAAGCCCTACGTCCTTGCCGGCTACATCTACGGCAACGGCACGGAGGTGGCGAATACGGAGCGTTACAAGAAAGAAGGCTATCTGGCACAGATGGCGTTCAAGACCGGCGACGACGGCGCGGATTTGTTCTGTCACGCCTGCCGGAGTTGCCACACGCTCGATGGCTACAAGGCGCTCAAACCCGCGTTCGACGGCATGGACCGCGCATTCATCGCGGCAATCGTCCGCTCGTCGCACCTACTGAGAGGCAATATGCCTCCGTTTCTCGGCACGGCTGCGGAAGCAGACAAGATCGCCGATTATCTAAGCCAGCGGATAGACAAGCGGCCGCTGACGGAGATTTACAAACTGGAAGGCTCGAAACTCGGCCGGAAGGCTTACGAGCTTCGCTGCGGCAAATGCCACGTCATCGGCGCGGCCAGCGACAAATCGAAGTCGTTTGCGGGCCAGTCCGCCGACGACCTGAACAGCATGCTAAACATGGCGGCTGAGTTGGGTGATGGAATGCCCGCCTACACTGGCAGCGCCGCCGAACGGATCGCGCTCGTGGCGTTTCTCCAGACGCTCGGCAAAGGAGGAAGAAAGTGAATCTCCCGGACTACCAATTCATCTCGGCGCCGCTCTGGCTGGTGACGGTGCTGCATCTGCTCACGCTGAGCCTGCACTTCATGGCGATGAACTTCCTGCTCGGCGGCGTCATCATCACGCTCTGGTCGAGTGCAAAGAAGCGATGGGACGGTCCGACGGCGGTGAGGTTCACGCGGATATTCCCTGCCGCGACGGCGGCGACGGTGACGCTCGGCGTCGCGCCGCTGCTGTTCCTGCAACTGGTCTTTCACCGGCAGATGTATTCGGCGGCCATCGTGAGCGGCTGGTTCTGGCTGTTCGTGGTCGCCGCCGTGATCGTGGCCTACTACGCCCTCTACCGCGCTTCGTTCGAAGGGCAACGGACAGCCAGGGTCAGCAAGGCGGCGTTGCTGCTGGCGTTGCTTGGACTGCTCTACGTTTCGCTCGTCTATAGTTCCGTGTTTTCGATGACGGAACAGCTGGGCCTCGTCCGCGACCTCTACGCGAAGAACCAATCCGGCTGGGTCTGGAATCCTGCGGTGGGCGACTACGCCTTGCGCTGGCTGCACATGGTGCTCGGCGCGGTGACGGTCGGCGGGTTCTTTGTCGGCCTGCTCGGGCGCCACGACGTGGAGGTGTTCGCGACCGGCAAGAGGTTCTTCATCGGCGGCATGGTGGCAGCGGCGCTGGCCGGGATGATTTACCTGATGTCGCTCGAACAGCTTATCGGGGCTTTCATGCGCACGCCTGCCGTCTGGGCGTTGACGGCGTCCATCGCGCTCTCGCTCTTGTCGCTGCATTTCTTCGTCAGGAAACACTTCTGGCTCGCTGGCGTGGCGTTGTTCCTGTCGGTGATGGGGATGGTCTTTGCGCGGCACACGGTGCGATTGCTGATGCTTGCGGGACAGTTCGACCCGGCTTCGTTGCGCGTCGCGCCGCAGTGGTCACCGTTCGCCATGTTCCTGGCATGTTTCGTGGTGATGCTGGTCGTGCTGGCCTGGATGCTGCGGATGTTTTTTGGCGCGAAGAAGAGCGAGGCGTAGCCGACGGCATTTTGTGTTCGGCATAATTGCTGTTGGAGTCCGCGGGGGAAATCGTTATAAACACCGCCACCGTCCAAGGTGAAAAAATCTGCATCTTGCCGGGTGACGACAGTCTTGACAGCGATATGACACGGAGCGAACTCGAAGCCAAGTCGCGCAAACGGTTGCTCGCGATTGCGGAGCGCGCCGCCATTTCCGGCCGGCGTGAACTCAGCAAGGCTGACTTGATCGAGGCGCTTCTGTTGGCGCTGCCGCATGTTCCGGGTCCCGAAGAACCGGCGGAACTACCCGCGAGCTACAACCACACACGGTTGACGCTCGTCGAGATCGAACCGCATTGGATTCACGCCTATTGGGAAATCACCGCGCCGGACTGCGAGGCAGCGCGGGCAGCCGCCGGGCCGAAGGCCGGGGAGGCGGCGTGGTTGTTGCGCTTTTACGATGTCGCCGATATCGAGTTTGACGGCGCCAACGCGCGCGACAGCTTCGACGTGCCGGTGGATGTCTCCGCCGGCAACTGGTATGTCAATCTTTGGTCCGGTGGAAAAACATACTGCGCCGAAATTGGTCTGCGCGCGCCGGACGGAAAGTTCACGCCGGTGAGCCGGTCGGGTGTTGTGCAAGTGCCTGCGGCAACGGCCGCGCCGCGCGCAGAAGCTGAGTGGATGAAGGTCGAACCGGCCACGGGCGAAACCACGCCCGCGGAGGAGCCGGTGTGCGAGGAAGCGCCCGCGCTCGTCACGACGGCGGCGAACGAAGCCGGCGAACCGCAATCCGCGGTTATCGGAACCATTTTACTGCCGGCCGTCGAGCAGCCCGCCGCGCCTGTGGTCGCCGCCGAAAACGCCGTCGTTGTCGAACCGCCGCCTGCTGCTGTTTCGAGAACTTTTCCCCTGCCGCCACCTCCGCCGACTGTCGCCGGATTCGACGCCACAGCGTCGCCGAGCGTTGCGGAGACAAACCGGTGGTGCGAGGAGATTCACTCGTCGCCGGGTTCCAATGGTAATGGCAATGGTGATGGCCACGCCGCCATCGCCGCCGGCCAGCCGGCAGCGGAGGGCGAGACCGCGCCCTCGTCGCACAGTGTGGACCGTTTCGGCACGAGCAGCGATGGCCTCGGCGCGGCCGGGCACGCGCCTTCGATCAAGCTGGAGTTGAACGCCGAGGTCGTCATTTACGGCCGCGCGATGCCGGGCCAGACGGTGGAAGTCTGCGGCCGGTCGGTGAAGGTGAATCCGGACGGCACGTTCAGCGTGCGGATGGCGTTGCCGCTGGCCGATGACGCGGCCCACGGCAAATAACAATGTCTCTCGGATACCTCGCGCTGGTTTTGCACGCGCACCTGCCGTTTGTGCGCCACCCGGAAGACGACGATTTTCTCGAAGAGGACTGGCTCTACGAAGCCATCACCGAGAGTTACATTCCGCTGCTCTGGACGATGGAGGGGCTGGCGGCGGACGGCGTGGATTTTCGGCTGACGATGTCACTGACGCCGACGCTGGTGGCGATGCTCAACGATGAGCTGCTGCGCCAACGCTATGAGCGCCGCCTCGACCGCCTCTGCGAGCTGGCGGAGAAGGAGGTCGAACGCACGCGGCACCTGCCCGACTTCCACGACAACGCTGTCTTCTACCGCGACCGCTTCCGCGCGGCGCGCGAGGATTACTGCAATCGCTGGAAGCGCGATCTGGTCGGCGCGTTCGCTCGGCTGCAACAGGCCGGCCAACTGGAGATCATGGCGACGGCGGCGACGCACGGCTTCCTGCCGCTGCTGCGCGCCAATCCGGCAGCGGTGCGCGCGCAGGTTTTTGTCGGGGCGCGCGACTATGCGGAGACGTTCGGCCGGGAGGCGCGGGGCGTCTGGCTGCCGGAGTGCGGTTTTTATCCCGGCCTCGACGAAACGCTGAAAGAGGCTGGGCTGCGGTATTTCTTCGTCGAGAGCGACGGCATCTATCACGCCACTGACCGCGCGAAGTTCGGCGTCCACGCACCGCTCTACTGCCCGAGCGGCGTGGCGGCGTTTGGGCGCGACCCGGAAGCGTCGCGGCAGGTGTGGAGCGCGTCGGAGGGCTATCCAGGAGACCACGACTACCGGGATTTTTACCGCGACATCGGCCACGACCTCGATCTCGACTACATCAAGCCCTACCTCCACCGCGACGGCCGGCGCGTGAACACCGGCATCAAGTATCACTGCGTCACCGGCCACACCGACTGCAAGGAGCCGTATGTGCGGCAGCGAGCGCTCGACAAGGCGGTGCAACACGCGGGGCATTTCTTGGAGAGCCGTCGGCGCCAGATGGAAGGGCTGCGCGCGGCAATGGGACGCAAACCACTGGTCGTGGCGCCCTACGATGCGGAGCTGTTCGGACACTGGTGGTTCGAGGGGCCGGTCTGGTTGAACTTTCTCTGCCGCCAGATTGCCGCCGACGGAAACAATTTGAAGCTGGTCGCCGCGCCGGAGTATCTGGCCGAGTATCCGGTCAACCAAGCCGCCATGCCGGCCGCGTCGAGCTGGGGCTACAAGGGCTACAACGAGGTCTGGCTCAACGCTTCCAACGACTGGATTTACCGCCACCTCCACGCCGCCGCCGACCACATGAGCGAACTGGCCGAGCGGTTTCCCGATGCCGGCGCGCCGACGCGCCGCGCGCTCAACCAGGCCGCGCGCGAACTGCTGCTGGCGCAGTCGAGCGACTGGGCGTTCATCATGACGCGCGGCTCGATGGCGCCGTATGCGGTTCGACGGACGAAGGAACATCTGATACGGTTCCGAGAACTTTACGACATGCTGAAGGAAAACCGCGTTCACGAAGAGTGGCTGAGGGAGTTGGAATCCAAAGACAACATCTTCCCCCGGCTCGACTACCGTGTCTATCGTGCGGACTACAGCTTTGTTTCGGAACGCGAGCAGCCGCAACCGGCAACGAATCCCGACAAGAAAGGTTAAATGATGAGTTTTGCTCCAATCCCCGAAATCGTGGACGGCCTGCCCAACCTCTGCGGTTGGGAAAAGGAAATCGAGGCGGTCACGCGCGACAGCGGTCCGGTGTATGCGGGCCGCACGCTGTTCCAGGCGGACCGTCTCCAGTCGGCGTTCGGGCTGGCGCTGCACATGCACCAGCCGCTGATCCTGCAGGACGGCGACATGGCGAGCGCGCCGATCATCGGCAACCTGCAATACATGATGGAACGCCAACACGTTCACGGCATGCACGACGCGCCGGTGTTCGCGCACTGCTACAGCCGCATCGCCGACTTCATCCGCGAACTGGCCGATGCTGGCCGCCAGCCGCGCGTTATGCTCGACTATTCCGGCGAACTGCTGTTCGGGCTGCGCCAGATGGGCCGCGGCGACATTCTGGACAATCTCAAGACGATCGTTCACAACGACCGTTACTGGCCATGCGCCGAATGGCTCGGCACGATGTGGGGCCACGCCGTCGTCCCCTCGACACCCGCGCCCGATGTCGCGCTCCACATTCGCGCCTGGCAGCATAACTTCGCCGCCATCTTCGGCTGGGAGGCGCTGCGGCGCGTGCGCGGGTTCTCGCCGCCGGAGATGCATCTGCCGAACCACCCGGACCTCTGCCATGAATACATCAAGGCGCTGTGTCAGTGCGGCTACCAGTGGCTGCTGGTGCAGGAACACACTGTCGAGGAAAGCGACGGCCAGGGCTTGCGCGAGCGCTACCTGCCGCGCAGGCTCGTCGCCCGCAACTCGCGCGGCGAGGAAGCCTCCATCATCGCGCTGATCAAGACCCAAGGCTCCGACACCAAGCTCGTCGCGCAAATGCAGCCGTTGAGCGAAGCCCGCGGGATGCAACCGCGCGAGCTGGCCGGCCGCCGCGTGCCGCCGCTGGTGGCGCAGATCGCCGACGGCGAAAACGGCGGCGTGATGATGAACGAGTTTCCCAACAACTACAAACCGGCGTGGCATGGCCTCGGCACGGAAGGCGTCGTCGGCATCAACGGCACCGAGTATCTCGAACTGCTCGCGCAAGCTGGCCTGATGGAGAAAGACTTCGCGCCCATCCTGCCGCTGCATCAACACACGCTCTGGCAGCGCGTTGGCGATCGGCCCACGCCCGAGAGCGTCGCCAAGGCCATCGAGGAGGCGAAACGCACCGATCATCGCTTCCACATGGAAGGCGGCTCGTGGACGAGTAACCTGAGTTGGGTGCGCGGTTACGAAAACGTGCTCGACCCGATGAACAAGCTCAGTGCCGCATTTCACGAGAAGCTCGACGGTCGCAGCGTGGACAAGCGCGGCCACGCTTATCGCAACGTCCTCTTCCACCATCTGGTGGCGCAGACCAGTTGCTATCGTTACTGGGGTCAGGGCCGTTGGACCGAATACGCCCGCGAGATCTGCCGCCGTGGCATGGCGGCATTGAACAGCAGTTTCTGACGGCAGGATGTGAGGCAGATAGACCGTGCGCGGGAGCCGACACGGTCACGCTACAGCTTTGCTGCTTCGATCAGCTCTTTCAGCCGGACCAGATACCGCGCGCCGAACGCCCCCTCGACGACGCGGCGGTCGCAGCCGAGTGTCAGGCGCACCATCTGACGCGGCAGGATCGCGCCCGACACCACAACGGCTTGCTGGCGAATCGCACCAATGGCGAGCACTGCGGTCTGGCCCGGCCAGATGACAGCGTTGAACACTTCCACGTCATACATGCCGAGGTTGGTGATCGTGAAGTTCGCGTCGCTGGCGTCATGCGCGGCGAGTTTGCCTTCGCGCGCTTTGGATGCTAGGTCGGTCAATTCGTCCGCGATCTGCTGGAGGGTCTTGCTCTGGCAGTTGTGCAACACGGGCGACACCATGCCGTGCGCCGTGTCCATGGCCACGGCGATGTTGGCGGACGTGTTGGGTCGCCAACTGCGACCGAGGAACGTCGCGTTGATGCGTGGATGATCCACCAGCGCTTCGGCGCTGAGCTTGACCATGATGGCGGTGATGCGCGGCGCGTCCTTGCGGGCTTTACGCCAAGCCACAAGATGGGTTGCGTCGGCGACGACGGTAATGTCGTATTGTGGAATGTCCCGATGCGCTTGTGACATGCGCTGTGCCAGCACCTGTTCCGCGGGACTGAGGAGGATCTGCTTGGCCGCGGTCGCCGCCGTCTCCTTGGCAGGCGCTTCGGGGACGGTTTTCCGCTGCGCGATTGCGACTTCAACGTCCCGCACGATAATGCGTCCGCCGGGACCGGTGCCAGCCAACCCTTCAACCTCCACGCCGCTCGCCATGGCAAGCCATCGCGCACGATCGGTGATGGGGGCGCGCTGGGGTGCCTCGGCTTTCGTCTGCGCTTCCGACTCCGCTGCGGCTTCCTCGGCGGCAGGTTCTTCGGCGACTTCTTCCCCGGCAGATTGTCCCTCCGCGGTTTCTTGTTCGGCGGCCTCCTCCACCTCCTGTCCGGCTTCCACTTCGGCTTCGGGTTCCGGCTGATCATTCTCAATAATGCCGAGGACATCATCGGCGCTTACCTCTTCGCCAGCGTCGCAGAGAATCTCGCCCAGCATTCCCTCCACCTGGCTCTCGATTTCGAGAATGGTCGTGGACGTTTCCACCTCGAGGATGACATCCGTTTTCTGGATGGTATCGCCGATCTCTTTGCGCCACCGGCCGATGACAACCCGCTCATCGGTGGGGATGCCTTCTGGAAGTGTTATCTCGTATCTCATGCGCGCTAGGTGCCGCTCTGCTTTGCCGCCCGGACTCTACACCCGAAGCCGCCGCCTGCCCACAGAAATTTTTTCAGGCTTCCGCACGCGGCGAAGCAGGTTAGTCCGCCTTGTCCCACGCGGGGCGGTGGTGGGGGAACTCGGCCTTGAAATCGCCGAGACTCGACCAATGAAGGCGTTTGTTGAGATCCACTTCGGCGACGGCGACGGTGCCCCACTTGTTGGCCTGGGCGGCAGGCAGGCCCTCATGGTCGAAGACGGCGGAGATCATCCACTTCGTGGACGGGTCGGTGTAGGTGCTGCTGACGACATAGACGTGGTTCTCGCAGGCGCGCGCGGCGGCCAGCAGCGGGTTGCAACCCCAGACCGGCCACGCGATCACCTCCGCGCCACGGTTGCTCAAACGCCGCGCCACCTCCGGAAAAAACCCATCGTAACAGACCATCATGGCAACCTTGCCGAAACGCGTGTCGAACACCGGATACTCGTGGCCCGGCTGGACGCCTGCCTCGATCTCGCTGCGTGGGAGCGTCACCTTGCGGTATTTGCCGGCGAGCTTGCCGTCGGGGCCGATGAGCGCGGCGGTATTATAGATGAGGTGCCGGTCGCGCTCGACGAGGCCGGCGACGATGTAGAGGTTGTGTTGTTTGGCAAGCGCGCCGAAGTATTCCGTCGAAGGGCCGGGCACCGGCTCGGCGGCGTCCGCCATCTTTAGGCCGGTGTAGGCGTAAGTGAGCGTTTCGCCGAGCACGACGAGGTCGGCCTTCTGTCGCGCGGCTTCCTCGATCAACGGCGCGAACAATCGGTAGTTGCCCGCCGGCGTTTTGCCGCCGCGCGGCAGGAAATGCACCGTTGCCAGCCGCACGATGCGCGGCGCGGGTGCGGCGGCCTCGGTAAGCGACACGTTACTCCACTCGACCTTGCTGCGAACGGCCCAGCGCAGGTGCAACTCGACCACGGCGCGCGTCGCCGCCGAAGGCGCTCGATAGGTGTCGGAAACTTCCGTCCAGCCGCGGGCGTCGGTCGTCTTGTCGGTCGGATACTCTGGCTCAGAGCGCGTCGGTTTGCCGGCCTGAAACCCACGGGTCTCCGGCGCGTCGCGCATCGCCGGCTTGCCCTTGTCGTCGAGCCAGATCACGCGGGCCACCACGCCGCGACGCGGCACGGCGATGTTGGTGGTCTTGCGCAGCACGCAGAAGCGGTAGTGCTGGCTGCCCTTGACCGGAAGCGTTTTCGTCCACCAACCCGCGAGACCTTCGCGCGCGTCGGCTTGGATGACGAAGCTGCCGGCGCGGTCGGGGCCGCCTTTCGGGTTGAACGCAAACGCCGGCCGGATTTCCTCGCGCGGCGCGGCGGCGGTCCAACCTTCAGGCGCGGGTGTGGCGGCGCATAGCGGCACGGTTTGCGCGAGCGTGCAGACGCCGATGAGGAAGAGAATCGAAAAATGTGTGAGTCGCATGATGAAGTCCCAGTTAAGTTCGGCGCGAATCAAAACACCGAACTGCGGCCAATGTCAAACGCCGAGGGTGTGTTGAACGCAATCCGAGCCGGTCTTTACCTGGCTGCGGCCATTGTCGAGATGCCGTCGGCCGCGCGCTCCGAAAGGCGCAACTTTCGCGGCACCCACCAAAGAGATTCCCAGTAGCGTCGTTCAGTCGCGTAAACATCAATCCGCGAGTCGGGCGTCGTGTCGGCGGGCAGGATGCCGAAGCGTTGCATCGCGCGCACCCAGTCGGCGCGAGGTTGGAAGCCGGGCATGTCGAAGCGTTTGATCTGGTCCAGCCGGACCTTGGCGTCGCGGATGGCGTGGAGGACGCGCTGGTAGTCGGCGTCCGACGCATTGGCAAAGACCGGGCTTCCGCAGCGTTCGAGGCCGCCGGCGGATTTCGCTAGGGGCGCGAGCAACAGGAGCGACTTGTCCGGGCGCGAGAGATTATAGAACAGGTCGCGTGACCAACGGCGGCGGACATCGTCGGCTGTTAGGTCCGTCCACGGCGGTGCGCCGGTGAACGCCCGGCCCCAACCGCCCGGACCAACGAGGTGCGAGCAACTCAGAGGCAACGGCTTCTGCGGGTCATGGCAACTACCGCAGCGACGCTGGAGCGATTCCATCGAGAGTTTGGTGCTCGGCCATTCGGTGTCCGAACGATCCATCCGGATGGAGCGGTCCCAAATCTCGAAGCCGCCGATCATGCCGGTGCCGAGCGCGGCATACGTGCCGGGATAGGTCGCACCGGTTTCAATCCACAGCCGGACCACTCGCCGCTCGCGGTCCGTCGCCCTGGCTCCGTAATGGCTGCCGTCCATCAGCTTCAACAGCCGGCTCGCGGAACTGCCGATGGAACGCGGCGGCCGGTTGCCCATGCCGTTGCGCCCGTCGGCGACCAGCGAGCGGGCTGTGATCGTGTAGTAGCTCAGCGAAAAGATCGGCCCGCGGTCGCCGGAGAGCGTCACGCTGCCGTCGTGCCGGTCGCAGTCGTGGCAGGGCAGGCAGAGGCGGTTCAGGACCGGCTGCACGTCGCGCGGAAAATCGAGCACGTCGGGCACGTCGTTGATCGGCTGGAGATGGCTGGGCGCGCGGCGCAACGCAGCCATCTTTCGCGGCTGGTGCGGCGGCGTTTCGGTGCGTGGCTCGTGACAGCCCACGCACGTCGTGGTCTCGCCCGGCATGAGCGTCATGAAACTCTGCATCCGCTTCACGGATAGATCGTGTTCATCGAGCGCGACGAAGAACAAGCTGCGCAGCGCAGGCAACTCGGCGTGCGCGGAGCCGTCCGGTTCGACCGGGATTGTGCCGAGCACACGCTCCAGCGTGAACGAGCCGCCGTAGGTCAGCGGTTCCATGCCGCCGGTGTAGTTCATCGGCTTCGGCAGCGTTTCCAGCACGAGCAGCTTCTTGATTTCGCCACGCACTACGCCAGCCATGTTGCGGCCTTGATAAACATCGGCCATCACAAGGCGGCCGGTCGCCTGGCTGGTGTCGCTGCTGGACGGCACGACCGGCTCGCGTTGCCGCGCGCAGACCGGCCGCGGCTCGTGGCACTGGAAACCGGCGGCGACGTCGCCGGGCGGCAAGCGGTAGATCACCTGCGTGTCGCCGCTCGAATCCATCAACACGATCTCCGGGCCGCGAATGGCCATGAACGCTGTTTCTGAGAACGCCCACGGATCCCGGAAGGACGGGCCAGGGCTGATCGCCCGCGCCGAGCCGGGATCGTCCGGCCCGCGTTGTGGGTCCACCACGGTGAGCACGCCGTCGTGTTCGCGGATGCCGTGGCCCGGCGAAAACGACGCGACCACTTTCCGCGAGCCGGGGATCGGCTTCGCGTCAATCATCGTGATGCCGGGCTGCTGGTTGCCGTAATAGACCGTCTGCCGCACGCCGTCGGGCGACGCGATCCAGAGATGATGGAACTTGACCTGATTGCGGTCCACGTATTCCCAACGTGTGTAGAGCACCTGTCCGCTCGGCAGCATCCACGGCGTGTTGTCGTGCTCATTGTTGCTGGAGATCATGCGGATGCCGGAGCCGTCGGCGCGGCAGCGATGGAGCACGGCCGTCGGCGTCGTGTGGCAGTTGACGCAGCGATTGCACCGCGTCGAGACGAACAGGATGTCGCCGTCGGGCAGCCAGATCGGCTCGATGTCGTTGTAAGGGCCGTCCGTTAGTTGCCGAAGGTTCGAGCCGTCGAGATTGATGCGATAGAGGTGAAAATACTCGCTGCCGCCGCGCCGGTAGGAAAACAGGATCGAGCGGCCCTCGTAGTCGAGCTGCGGGTCGCGGATGCCGCCGCCGGGATCGTCCAACAGCACCGTCACTTGGCGCGTGTTCAGGTTCAGCCGGCAGAGCCGCGCGCCATCGAGATACGTCCGCCAGTTCGACTGCTCCAGCGTCCAGCCGAAGTTGGCATACCAGTGCGGATCCTCGCCCAGCCGCCGCACCGCAAACACAATCTCATCCACGCCAGCCATCGGCCCGGCGCGGAAGTCGGCGAGCAGGTTGCGTTCGGGCGGGACCGTGAGCGGCAACGGTTTCGCTTCGTGGCTCAGCGCGATGTAGTCGTAGATGAACCAGCTCTGGTCGTCCAAGCGGATCGAGATCGTGTTGTCGCCTTTGCGGATTTGTCCAGCCGGGACGCGGAAGAACATCGTTTCCGGCTTGCCCAGACCTGTCGGACGAAACGCCACGCGCGGGTCGCCGCTGGGCGCGAGTTGGGCCGGCAGTGCCACGTCGTTCACTGTCACGATGACTTGCGACCGTTCCTGCGGTGAGCCGCCGCACAGCCCGATGATGAGGAATAGCGGCCCCGGCAGATCGGTCTTCGCCGCGTAACGGATAGTGAACGTCCACGCCCGCGAGCCGGCCCACCGGTCTTTGATGGCGGGGTGAATGTAGGGCCAGACCTTGGCGTCGCTGCGGCCGACCGTAAACACCACCGGCTCGCGAACCTTCTGTTGGAAGCTGGCGTAGCCCTCGCCCAGTCCGGTCAGGCCGAACTCCGCCGCGCGGTTGTCCGGCGTGCCAATGACGAACAGCGGCTGGCCGGCCCGCGAATCCGCGGCGTCCACGCAGCAAGAGAGCGCGGCCAAGATCAAAACCGCCAGACCGCCGTTCATCGCCATGTGTTTGCTCATGAGCCGTCTCATGCGTGACACAGTTGAACACGCGAACTTCACAATCGCGGAGCGTAGCCCCCGCCCGCTTCAGCGCAAGCGCAAAAGCCGGCTGGCTGACTCCGGCGTGTCTTGCTGCGTTTTACTTCGTTGCCGGCCGACTCGGCTCGATATGCACCACCACGTCGGCGATCCTCAACTCCGACGCCGTGAGCGCGTCCTTGACGCGATGTGCGACGTCGTGGCCCTCGGTGACCGTCATGCGGCCGTCCACCTCGACATGGATGTCCATGCACAAGCCCAGGCCGCTCTTGCGCACGCGGCATTTCTCGATCGCGGCGACGCCGGACACGCCACCGGCAATGGCGCGAATCTTCTCCTGGACTCCAGCCTCCACCGCGCCGTCCATAACCTCGCTGAGCGCGGGCCGGAGCAGGCGGATGCCGTTGAAGGCGATGATGCCGCAGGCAAATAACGCCGCCCAATCGTCCGCGCCCTCGTAACCTTCGCCACCGATCAGAGCCACCGAAATGCCGACAAAAACCGCGGCGGAAGTCAATGCATCGGAACGGTGATGCCACGCGTCGCCTTTCAACGCGGTGCTTTCAAGCGACTGGCCGGTCTTGTTGACGAATCGGAAGAGCGTCTCCTTGACGACGATCACCAGCACCAGCGTCACCAGCGTGAACCAAGCCGGCGCGCCGTGCGGATTGCGGATTTCGCCGACACTCTGCCAGGCGATCAACGTCGCCGCGCCCAGGAGCGCTGCCGCGACGATCACGCCGGCAATTGACTCGGCCTTGCCGTGGCCGTAGGGATGGTCGGCGTCCGGCGGCCGGCTGGCGATACGCAGCCCGCTCCAAACAATAAACGAACTGACGATGTCCGTTGTGGACTCAATGCCGTCAGCGATCAGCGCGTAGGAATTGCCGACGACACCAACGACGACCTTGATGATCGCAAGGCCGAAGTTGGTGACAATGCCGATGGCGGAGGCCCGGAGGCCTGTTTCAACGGAAACCATGACTGTTGCTTAAACAAGCCGGCTGGTAATAGCAAACCGGAAATCGTCTGAAATCGTCTGTCCGCCCGTGTGTTTTCGCCTGCTTAGCAGCGGCGTCTGGTGTAGGCTCCCGGCCACAAACAACATGAGCACACACGAATCCAACGCAACCATGGCGGTGTTTCTCGACTTGGAGAACATCGCCCTCGGCGCGCTCGACGCCCATTACCCACAGTTTGACATCCAGAAGGTGCTTGAGCGCCTGCTGCTGAAAGGCCATATCGTCGTCAAGAAGGCTTACTGCGACTTCGACCGCTACAAGGTGTTCAAGCGCGGCCTGCACGAGGCCGCCTTCGAGTTGATCGAGATCCCCCACATCCGCCAGTCCGGCAAGAACTCCGCCGACATCCGCATGGTCGTGGACGCGCTCGACCTCTGCTACACCAAGGGCCACGTGGACACCTTCGTCATCATCAGCGGCGACTCCGACTTCTCGCCGCTCGTGAGCAAGCTGCGCGAGAACGCCAAGACCGTCGTCGGCGTCGGCGTCAAGAACTCCACCTCCGACCTGTTCATCAGCAATTGCGACACCTTTCTCTACTACGACGATCTCGTGCGCGTCCAGCCGTCGAAGGCGCGGCAACGCCGAGTGGCCACCGCCCCCGCCGCCAAGCCCGCCGAGGGCGAGAACACGGGGCCGTCGCTCGAGAAAGCGTTCGACCTCGTCGTGGAGACGCTGGATGCCCTCACCGAAGAACGCGGCGAGAACGACAGCATCTGGGGCTCGATGATCAAGCAGGCCATCAAGCGCCGCAGCCCCGGCTTCAACGAGCGTGCCTACGGTTTCCGTTCCTTCAACGACCTGTTGCTGGAAGCGCAGAAGCGCGGTCTCCTGAAACTGGAGCCGGACAAGAAGTCCGGCGGCTACACCGTCCGCGCCGCGGAGTGATCGCCGCGACCCCGCGCCGCGCCGATCAGGCATGGTTGGGAGAGGTGGCTTTCCAGCCGCCTCATCTTGATTACTCGCGACTCCCATCCTGAAGTTGCCGTTCCGATTTTCGCGCGATGATGGCGGCTGGAAAGCCGCTTCTCCCAACCGGTATCCCATCTGGCCGTTCCGTTTCCGTTGTTCCCGATTGATCTAGGCGAGCTGATCCAGAAAGCCGGTGTGCTGCCGGTGACGCTGGTTTGCGCGGCTGTGCTGGCGGTGATCTGGTTCGGGACGAGCCGGCTGACACGCGGCCTGCGCGACTGGAATTTCTTTCCGCTGTTCACAGTGCTGACGCTGGCACGACGTTCCCAATTCTAGTGGCGCAACGGTTTCTTTACGTGCGTCGCTGGGCTTCTGCCTGCTGCTTGGCGCGCTGCTGCAACGCGCCGATGATACCGGCTGGCCGGCGGCAGCGTTGGTCGCGCCTGAACCTGCCGCGTCGCGGTCTGGTGATGGCGACAGTCGGCGTCGTGGTGGTGGGCTACGCCATAATGACCATGTTCTTGAACTTCATGCGGGGTTTCCCCTCCAACCTCGTGCGCCAGCAGATTGCGGCGATCCGGCAGGAGTTGCCAGCGCTGCCGCGCGGGTCGTCGCTCTACCTGCTGAACCTTTGGCCGCCGGCGTTCGGAATGGAGTTCATGCTGCCACTGCGCCGGACTGAAACGGGCGCCTGCTACCGGCGCAACAGGCTCTTCGCCGCGATCAGCAGCTTCTTCCACGTCGGCAGCGAGATTCTTCCCGAGAAAACGTCGAACTCATGGCGCTCGATCTTCTTCAGCAGCCCCCGGTAGATTTCCATCAGCGCTACCAGCGTTGCGCGGCTGTCGGCGTGAATCAGCGGCAACAGCGGGTGGGACTTCTCGTAGTAATCGTGCGCGCGGTCGGACTCGAACTTCATCAGATCCACGAACGCCGGCGGCGGCTGGCACTTCAGGATTTGCTCATCCGTCACACCGAAACGGTCGAGGTCTTCCTTCGGCAGATAGATCCGCCCCATCTGCGCGTCCTCGCGCACGTCGCGGAGGATGTTCGTGAGCTGAAAGGCGATGCCGCACCATTCGGCGTATTGCTTCGCCTTCTCGTCGGTGAACCCAAACACATGGATTACCGTCAGCCCCACGCACGATGCCACACGGTAGCAGTAGCGGTAAAGTTCCTCGAACGTTGCGTAGCGCGTCTTGTCCAAGTCCATCTCCGCGCCGCTGATCAGGTCGGCAAAGTATTCCTTCGGGATTCCGTAACGCCGCACCGTATCGGCGAACGCCGGCAGCATTGCGCGCGCCGTTGCTTCCAGCGCCGATTGCACCACCGCGGTCGCGGTTCCTCCGGCGTAGGCCTCGTCGAGCACTGCCCGCCAACGGCGCAGATTGACCCGCGCCACCTCGATGCTCGGCGCATGATCGCTCAGGTCATCGCAGTAGCGGAAAAACGCGTAGATCGCGCACATCGCGTCGCGCTTCTCCTTGGGCAGAGCGTAGAACGAGTAATAAAAGTTCTTCGCCTGCTTGGAGGCAACGTGCTGGCAGTGGCGATACGAGTATTCCAAGGACGTCATCGGTAATTCCTCTGTCGCAACAGACTACTTGGTCGCTCGCCGCGTGGCAATACTGTGTTGCACCGATGCGCGCGGGTGCATGACGCAGTTTCTACGCGCGTGATTCTCGTGCGCGGCTTTCCGGACTTGTGGAACGAGCCGGGATTCGAGAGACTCTGCCGCGCTGCCCCGCGGCAGGTGAGCGACGAAGAACTTTGCCCGCTGCTTGTTCTGGCCACGGGTTGTGAGGAAAACCTATGAACTCTGTCTTCTCAAAACCGCTCGCCGCCATCGTCTCGCTGCCGTTGCTCTGCGCCGTCGCCATCGCCGCATCCGCGCCACCGCCCGCCGTGAATTACGACGAATCCAAGGTCGGCAACTACACCCTACCCGACCCGCTCCTCTGCGCCGACGGCACCAAGGTCACCGACGCCGCGACATGGCGCGCGAAACGCCGGCCGGAAGTTTTGGAACTTTTCCGGACGCACGTCTATGGCCGCAGCCCGGCCCGACCCGCGGCGATGAAGTGCGAGATCACGGCCGAGGACAAGAACGCCCTCGGCGGCAAGGCCACGCGGCGCGAAGTGACAATCTACTTCCTCGGCACGAAGGACGGGCCGAAGATGGAACTGCTGGTCTATCTGCCGAACGGCGCGAAACGGCCCGTGCCAGCATTTCTCGGCCTGAGCTTCGGCGGCAACCACGCCGTCGCGAACGATCCCGGCGTCAAGCTCTCCACGGTCTGGATGCGTCCCAGCAAGGACAAGGGCATCGTCAACAACCGCGCCACCGAAACCTCGCGCGGCACCGAGGCGGGCCGCTGGCAGGTTGAGATGCTGCTCGCGCGCGGCTACGCGCTCGCGACGGCTTACTACGGCGACATCGAGCCGGATTTCGCCGAAGGCTGGAAGGTCTCGACCCGCACCGCGCTCGCCAAGGACGGCGCGAACACGCAGTTTGCGCCGGACGATTGGGGCGCCATCGGCGCGTGGGCGTGGGGCCTGAACCGCGCGCTGGACTACCTGAAAACCGACCGCGACGTGGACGCGAAGCATGTCGCCGTGATCGGCCACTCGCGGCTCGGCAAGACCGCGCTCTGGGCCGGCGCGCAAGACGAGCGGTTCGCCATCGTCATCTCCAACAATTCCGGCGAAGGCGGCGCGGCGCTCGCGCGGCGATGGTTCGGCGAGACGACGGCCATCATCAACAAAGCGTTCCCGCACTGGTTCTGCGGCAACTTCAAGCAATACGCCGGCAACGAGTCCAAGATGCCGGTGGACCAGCACGAACTCATCGCGCTGGCCGCGCCGCGGCCGATTTACGTGGCGAGCGCCGAGGAAGACCGCTGGGCCGACCCGCGCGGCGAGTTTCTCTCCGCGAAGAACGCCGAGCCGATCTATCGGCTCTTCGGCAACGAGGGCTTGGGCGTGGACGAGATGCCCGCCGTCAATCATCCCGTCGGCAAGACCATCGGCTACCACATCCGCACCGGCAAACACGACGTGACCGCGTATGACTGGGAGCAATACCTCAATTTCGCCGACCGGCACTTCCGCCACGGGAAGTAGGCGTCGGCGCTCTCTGTAGCCCGCGACTCCGTCGCGGGACGTCATGATCATTCCCGCCACGGAGTGGCGGGCTACGAAACCTCCACCGTCAGCAACAAGGTAGAGCGCGACCTCCGGGCGCGCTTGATGTTGTGCGGATGAAGAATCGCGTCCGGAGGCCGCGATCCACCTTGGGCATACAGGCTTCCACCGTCGCACGCGTTCCAGCCTTGATGAGCGTCCCCAGTCGTGAGAGAAAGACACCGGTCAATCTATAGCGTTCGTGCGGCGCGGGCGTCTGAATCACGAGACTTCTGAAATCATGAATGGAGCGTCCACTAATACCAGACGGTGGATAATCGTCGCTGTCTTGCTCGTCGCTGTGCCATTGGCGATCTGTGTGTGGTTGCTTTCATATTCCATCCTGCAGCGCGCCATTGCGAAGGGCGCACCCGTCTCGCTGCTGACACGCAAAGCATCCATGTGGCGATGGATTTCTACAAAGGAGAGTTCGGCAAATATCCAACCGGCGATAGTCATGCGGTATTTCAGGCGCTCACAGGGAAGAATCCAAAACGCATCGTCTTCGTTGTGTTTCGCCAGGTCAGTGCTGAAGGTGATCCGCTCGACACTTGGGGCACACCTTACAGAATTTATTTCTCCGGGGACGAGTTTCTCGTTCGCTCGGCCGGGCCGAACAAACGCTTTGACCAAGGCAGCAGCAAGGGCTCTGACGATTACATATACTGACACCGCTCTCTGTAGCCCGCGACTCCGTCGCGGGATGCATCCGCAGATTCATCATCACTTCATCCGGTTTGACTCGAAACGGGCGATGAGTAAAGAATAGTCCCATGCGAATCAGTTTGATCGCCCTTTCAGTTGCGCTGGCGGCCATGCCGGTCTTTGCGGCGCAAGGGCCGTTTGTGCGGCCGCCGCTCGCGCGACCGCCGGCGGCTCCCGCCGCGCCGACGCTCACAGAGACCAACAGCGCCGGCGGCCCCGGTTTCGGCACGCGGCGGCTGGCGAGCAGTTCGGCCGAGGAGGCGACGATCCGGGAGTTGTTCCACTGCGTGGTGCGGTTGCTGCCGGATGACCGCGCGGAGTTGACCTACGACTTCAAGCTCCAGCACGTGCTGGAGGATTCGCGACCAAGCCAGGCGATAAGGCGCCCAGCGCGGTTGGCAGTCCGTGGGAGACCCGCAACGGCTTTCTGCAAAAGACGGTGGCGGAGGACGTGCCTCTCTTTCATAGCGCGCGATTCAACGGCCCGGTCACTGTTACGTTCAAAGGCTATGTCGTTCCGGGCGGCAACCAGTATTCCTGCGGCTACTACGATCTGTTGAAGGGCACGCAAATCCAGGCTGGCGTCGCCATCACGCCGGCGCAGGCGTTCAGCCTGTTCCTCGCGCAGGATGTGAACTGGCTGGCGGCTGCCTGGAAACGCACAGTAATGCTCTTAACAGGGGGCATCATATGAAGTGGAGAACTGGAGAAGACGTATGAGAAGACTGATCTGGATAACGAGCGGGGTGCTGCTGACGGTGGCGGGTCTGATTGTCAATTACTGCCAAACTAATTACACGGCCTCGTTTCGCGAAGCCAAGGGCGTGCTGCTGCGTGATTCGCAGGGCGACACGAAGACCAAGGACGGCGTCAGTTTTTACGACGTGCAGGTGTTGAACAACGGCGGCGACCGCGCGAGCGGCCGGATGAGCACGCCGGGGCGGGAATGCGGGCGGGGGCCTTGGCCGGCGGTGATCATCGTGCCTGATCTCAGTTCCGACCGGAACGTGATTGATTCCCTGCCGGTGCAGCGGACGCGGATTATGATGGCGATTGATTGTCCGCCACGGGACCGATTCGATGCCGTCAGCAAGACCAGCGCGCTGACTTCTGCTTGGAGCTTGCGCAATGCGCTCATGCAGCAAGTCAGCCACGTGTTGCTGGCGGGCGACTACTTGGCGCCGCAAGGCATCGTGCGCAAAGGCGGCATCACCTTGGTAGGCATCGGCACCGGGGCGTTTGTCGGCCTCGCAGCGGCAGCCTCGGATGAGAAAAACCGTTTCGGCCAGGTCGTCCTGATCCAAGCGAGAGGCAATGCGCGCACGTTCATCGAAGCTCAGGCCCGGTTGCACCAACTGCCTTGCAGTCCCGGCTTGGCGGGTTTCGTCGGCGACTGGTTGTTCAAGCCGCTCGATCCGACTCGTTACGTTGCCCGCGTGGCTCCGCGGTCGTTGGTCATGATCAACGGGAAGAAAGACGCGGTCATTCCGGCGGCGTCCGCCCAACAGTTGTTCGACGCGGCGTTGGAGCCAAAACAAATGGTGTGGGTGGAGGGTGCCGGGCTTGTGGCGGCCGACGGAGCCGCGCATGCCGATACGATGGGCCGCCTTCTTGCCATGTTGCCGGCCGGTGTCGCCGCTCCGACTCTTTCTCAGGAGACTGTCAAGCGAGCGATCAACGACATCGTTGCCAAGGTGAAAGACTGCAAGTATGCCGAGGCGGAGGACGCGTTGCAGAAGGCGGCCAAACAATGGGGCAACGAAGAAGAAATCAAGAAGCGCATGGACGAGCTTGGCAAACAAATCCAAACCGCCCGCGACGCGGAGGCGGCGAGGAAGAAAAAAGAGGAAGCCGAAGCAAGGGCCGCCGCCGAAAAAGAACGCCAGCAGCGGGCGGAAGCGAATGCGCAGCCGATTCTGGCAACTTGTGATGCGTGGGTGAAGCGGTTCGATTTCGAACGAGCCTGCCAGCACATTGCCGACAGCATGGCAAAGAACGACGATGCCGACCTCAAGGCAAGGCTGCAAAACCGCTCCACGGAACTGCAATTGTTGGCGGAACTCAAGACGACCCTCCTGAATAAAATCAACAACAAGGCAATCCCTGCTTTCAGTTTTGTGCCAATGCGAGGCAGCCGAATGCAGGGCCGGCCGGTGAGCGCTACGGCTGAGGCGCTCACTTTCGGCGTCTCGGCGGGCACGATGATGTTTCGATGGACCGACTTTACCGAACCGACCCGCTATGAGTTGTTGAAACAAGCCGTTGATGCCAACAACGGCCGCGCGCAGGCAGGCATCGTCATCTACGCCTTGGAAACCGGACGAGCCAACGAAGCCCGCCAATACTTCGACCAGTCCAAATCGCAGATGGGAGAACCTCTGTTGACGATCATTAAACAACATTTTGAGCCACCGGCGTCATCAGCTCCTCAACCCGCGCCAGTGCCGGTTCAGTAAGTTGTTTCGTAGATCACCAAGCTGTAGATTCAACTCAACCAAACGCCATTCAGGAGAAACCCAAATGAAAACGAATCATTGCTTCGCGTATTACATTGGCATTACTGCGCTGCTGGTCTCGGCTCTTGTCTTGCACGCGGCGGACAAGCCGGCGGGGCAAGACTTCAAGGAAATCCAGGCCAAAGCCGTGAAGGGCGAGGCCGCAGCGCAACAGGCTCTCGGCATCTGTTACGCCTACGGCAAGGGCGTGGCCAAGAACGCGGTTGAAGCGGCCAAGTGGTATCGCAAGGCCGCCGAGCAGGGGAACGCCGACGCGCAATACAGCCTCGGATGGTGTTACCAAAACAGCGAGGGCGTGGCTGGCGGAACGATTGAAGCGGTGAAGTGGTATCGCAAGGCGGCTGAACAGGGCAACATCCTCGCGCAATACAGTCTGGGCTGGTGCTGCCAGAAGGGCGCGGGCATGGCCAAAGACCCGGTCGAAGCGGTGAAGTGGTATGGCAAAGCCGCCGAGCAAGGACATGCCGACGCGCAATACAGTCTCGCATTGTATTACAGCCAGGGCGCGGCGAAGAATTACGTGGAGGCTTACAAGTGGGCGGTGCTGGCTGGGGCCCAGGGATACGAAGACGCCAGAAAGCTCAGGGATGATATGGAGCCACGGATGAAGCCCGATCAAATCACCGAGGCCCGGCGATTGGCGGACGCCATCAAGTCGCACCTGTCGTCGCCGTAGCTGGGCGACCCGGACACAAGCCTGCCAGCTTGCGCCCTGCGGATCATGTGTTCCCACTTGTTCAGGCAATCGGATATGGGCATCTCTGGAAATTCGGTGAGAAGTTTGGGATGGACGTAGATGAATCGGAGCGAGATAACCTTCCTCATGCACTTGAAATTGATCGTCCTTTCAGTCGCGCTGGTGGCTGTGCCGGTGTTCGCGGCGCAAGGACCGTTTGTGCGGCCGCCGTTCGCGCGACCGCCGGTGGCTCCCGCCGCGCCGACGCTCACAGAGACCAACAGCGCCGGCGGCCCCGGCTTCGGCACGCGACGGTTGGCGAGCAGTTCGGCCGAGGAGGCGACGATCCGCGAACTGTTTCACTGCGTGGTGCGGCTGCTGCCGGATGACCGCGCGGAGTTGACCTACGACTTCAAGCTCCAGCACGTGCTAGAGGATTTCGTGACCAAGCCTGGCGACAAGGCGCCGGATGGCAGCGGTCCGTGGGAGACGCGCGACGGCTTCCTGCAGAAGGCGGTGCCGGACGACGTGCCGCTCTTCCACCGCGCGCGGTTCAACGGGCCGGTGACGGTGGCGTTCAAGGGCTTCGTGCTCAAGGGCAGCCAGTATGCGGGCGGTTATTTCGGGCTGCGGGACAGCATGCAGCTTCAGGCGGGCGTCGCGATCACGCCGGCGCAGAGGTTCAGTCTGTTTCTGGCGCAGGAGGCCAACTGGCTGGCGCACGCCACGAACGCGCCGATTCCCGGCAAGGCGCAGGAGGTGACGTTCAATTTCGACTCGACGAACTTCACCGCCGCCGCCACGGGCGTGCCGACGTTGAGCGCGCCATGCAAGGTCGCCGGTGTCGGCCAGGCGTTCCTCGCCGCGCCGGGCACGTCGGTGGCGATCGAGAGTTTGAAAATCACCGGCAAGCTCGATCTCGACTGGTTCCGCCAGTCGGTGGACGCGCGGCTGACGACAAATTTCCTCGGCCGCACCGGGCCGCGCTACGGGCCGCCGCCGGCCACGGAAACGCAGTTGCGGCAGATGATCCGTGGTTTCCAGCGGTTGTTGCCGAACGGGCAGATCGAGCTGGCCTACAACTTCAACGACCCGGCGCAGTTTTCCGACTGGCAGGTGATGGACCCGCGCGGCCGGGCGGACCCGTTCGCGTGGCGCGTCTATAACGGCGCGGTTTATAAGAGCCAGTATGGCCCGACGACGCTGGTGTTGCAGCCAAGGCTGGTCGGCCCGATGAAAATTTCCGCGCGCGGCGCCATTCTCAGCGGCAGCACGCTCAGTCTCGGCCTGCGCGACGTGGACACGGCGGTGCGGTCCACGGTCAGGCTGGGGATGGGAGGTTTCTCGCTCGGCGATGACAATGCCAGGGTGCAACCCGTGCCCGTGCCGAACGTGATGCTGAAACAGTTCCAGCTTGTGGAAATGACGCGCGATGACGAGAAAGTCACCGCCAAGTTCAACAACGGGCGTCCGCTGGCCGGCGCGACCAAACGCGCCGAGCCGCTCGGCGTCGCGCTCGCCGCCGACGATTCCACCGCGGTCTTCGACGACGTGAGCGTGGTGGCGTATCTCGACTATGACTGGTGCGTGCGCGAACTGAAACTGCACGGCTACCAGGTGGCGACGCTGCCGATGGGATTGCGCGGGCCGGAGAAGAAGACCAATCTCGGCAAGCCGACGCTGGCCGTCGCGTTCTCGTCCTCCTCGCAGATCAAGGTGCAGGCAAACGCCGACTGGATGGACACGCGGATCATGTTGCGCAAAGGCGACACGGTGAACTTCGCCGCTTCCGGCACCTACCAATACGAGCGCAACGCCAAGTCCGCCTGCGGTCCCAGCGGCTTCTCCGGCGGCACCGGTCGCACGCCGCCCTGTCCGAAGTTGATGCCATGCGCGCTCATCGGCCGCATCGGGTTCACTGAACCGTTCGAGGTGGGCGGCGAGATGCAGATCGTCGCGAAAGAGATGGGCCAGCTTTACCTGCGTGTGAACGAACAACCGGTGTCCGACAATTCCGGCGCGCTCGACGTGGAGATCGTGGTCATCCCCGTGGCGAAGTAAGGCGGCATATTTCGCTCGTTTCGTAGCCGCCGACGCAAGGAGGCGGAAAGGGAACTTTCTGGAGGCGTCCGCCTTTCCATGAATCTGAAGAACTCCCCGGTTTTGTTCTTGGCGGGTTTTCCCAATGGCGTGGGAAAAGCGGCAGGGGTCTGCCGCAGTCCAAGACGGTGCCGCGTCATTGGAAGCCCTTGCTCAAACGTGCGAGCGTCTTGGACTGCGCCAGCCCTCTGGCGCTTTTAGGGGGATGGGCGCAGACGAGCTTCATGTTCATAGCCCTGACGCGCCAACACCGGATTGGTGAAGTTCGCCTTGAGTCGGCGGCTACAGCCTCTCGGTGATTCGTGCGGCGCGTGAAATATGCCGGTCAGCGCCGCCGGCTGGCTGGCGTTGTCTTCTTTTCTTTTTCCAGTTCGCGAACGCGTTCCTCGGCGGAAAAGGCAAACACCGACTTGCCGCGCAGCACACAGCCCCGCCGGCCCGGCACGCAGTCCGTCTTCAGCCGCAGACAACCGTCTTTGGCCGTGTCGTAATGAGGGCAAGCAAACGAACCCATTGTAATCTCTTCCAAGCAATCGGTCGCCGGCACACTACGACTCGTTCCGCCGCCGCGTCAACTTCCCCTCTGTAGCGCCGGCATCCTTGCCGGCAACGTTCTAATGGTTTGTGAAGGAACCGCCGGCAAAGATGCCGGCGCTACGAATCGCCGCTTCGAACCACGCCTCCATCTTTCGCCGTCTTGACATTGTTTCGACGGAAGACATACAAGAACCGGCAGTGGACTCACGCCATCAAACGTCCGCCGTCACCGGCCGGCTCGCTCCAACGCCGAGCGGTGGCCTGCACCTCGGCAACGCTCGCACGTTTCTCGTCGCCTGGCTCTCGGCGCGCGCGGCGGGTGGACGTGTGATGTTGCGTGTGGACGACCTGGATCAGCCGCGCGTGAAACCGGGTTTCGTCGAGCAAGCGATGGAAGACCTCCGCTGGCTCGGACTGGAATGGGACGGCGAGCCGATGTTCCAGAGCCGGCGTGGTGAAGCTTATATGGCAACGTTGGAGAAACTGCGCGCCTCCGGCAGCGTCTATCCATGTGTTTGCAGTCGGAAGGAAATCGGGACGGCCGCACGCGCCCCACACGAAGGTGAGGAAGGCCCGGTTTATTCCGGCGTCTGCCGTGGGAAATTTCGCGATGCTGCCGATGCGCAGCGCCAGACCGGCCGTGCGCCGTGCTGGCGGTTTGCGGCGGACGGTTCCAGTCCGCGCGTCGAGTTCGATGACGCGCTGCATGGCCGGTGCGGTTTCGATGTCCAGCGACAACTCGGTGACTTCGTCGTGTTCCGCAACGACGGCATTGCTGCCTACCAACTCGCCACCGTCGTGGATGACCACGCGCAAGGCATCACCGAAGTCGTGCGCGGCGACGATCTCCTCACTTCCACGGCGCGGCAGCTCCTGCTCTACCGCGCGCTCGGCCTGACGCCGCCACGTTTCCTGCACGCGCCGTTGGTGCTCGACAACGCCGGCCAGCGGATGGCCAAGCGCCGCGACTCCACACGGCTCGCCGCGTTGCGCGAGGCCGGCGTGCCCGCCGCGCAAGTCATTGGCGCGCTTGCCGCCAGTTGCGGCTGGGCCACGCCAGGAGAGCGCGCGATGCCGGCGGATTTGGTCGCGCGCTTCGACCTCTCGAAACTGCCGCGCCAGCCGGTTCAACTGGACGCGAAGCTTCGGTTGACTCGAGGCGCGGCGGGTGGTTGCATGACGCCGTGAGCGCACCCGATCCACAGGAGATGCTTCGCCGGCACGAGCGGACGACGCGGATGATCTTCGCGGCATTCGGCGTGGCGGCGGTGCTGACGGGGCTTCTGACGCTCACCGTGGACGCGTGGTGGCCGCAACGGCAGCGGCTGACACTGAAGGATGACCGGTTTTTGGCCGGCACGTTGTTCGCCTTTGGTGCGTTCAACATCCTTGTGTCGGCGGCGATCCGCCTGTTCCTGCCGATGTTCCTGCGCGCCAAGACCGACATGGCGGATGTGGCGAGCGCCGCCACGGGCTGCACGGTTCTCTCGCTGGCGCTGTGCGAGACGCCGGTGGTGTTCGGGCTGATCTACGTCCTCGCGGGCGGCGACACGCAACCGGCGGCGTTCTTCACCGGCTTCGCGCTTACTTGCATGGCGGGGCATTACGTGGCGCGGATTCGGCCGTAATCACGCGCGCCGCGTCACGGCAGGAAGGTCTTCTTCTTCAGCTTGTCGGGGAGGTATTTCTCCAAAACGTAGTTGAGGCCGTGCTTGGCGAAGGCCTGTTGCTCGATGCGGACGCCCATCTTGAGCATCTGCTCGATCGCCTTCTGCCACTCCGGGTAGTGCCTGATGAACGGGTCGTTCTTGAGCGCGTCTTGCGCGCGCTTGATGTCCACGTCCTCCAGTGGATGCGTCGCGTCCTCCAGGTCGTAATCAATGATGTCCTGCGGCGTCACACCGAGGTAGTGGGCCTGCGGCACGCAGAAGAACTTGTTGATGTGCGCGGACTGGCCGGAACCGACCTTGAGCGTGCGGTAGATGTTGCCGTAGCCGTAAGGGTCGCCGTCGGTGAACGCCAGCACCGGCAGGCTCTGGTCGTCGGCGAGCCGCCGGATGAACCGCCGGCAGGCGCGCGTCGGCACGCCGCTCATCGAGATGATGATGCAATTGGCCGTCTCGTAGTAGCGATGGTGGACGAGACGCTGGAAGAGCGAGCTGGTTTCGACGGCGAGGACGAACTTCGCCTTCGTCTCGAAGTGCAGGTGTTCGACCTGGCTGGGAATGCTCCATGCGCCGGTGCCGAGCTTGGCGCAGTTGATGCGGATCTCCTCGTGCGTCGCCGGGTCGCGGTCAATCACCACCAACGGGCCGGTCACCTCGCCGCCGCGCTCTTCCGGGATGTAGCCGAGCTGCTCGCGGTTGACGCCGAGCATTGCCTCCATGTCGTCGAGCAGCGAGTCGCTTTCCGGCTGCTCGTCAAAGCGGCACTCGCCCCAGCTCTTGGCGTTGTAATAGACCTCACGTTTGCCGGCGATGTCGTCTTTCAGCAGCAGATCGTTCTTCGTTGTGGCGAGCAGGCGCACTGACTGGGCAAAAGTTTTGACGGTGTTGTAGGTGAGCGTGCGCGTCGCCTCCTTGCCGATCATCTCGAAGTAGCCCTTCTTCGGGTCGTATTTGACGTTGGAGAGCGAGCGGATCGGGAAGCGCATCTCCGGCTTCTTGGATTTGCGGATGATGTCGGTGTGGACTTCCACCGCCACCTCGTCAATGCGCTTGGCCGCGTCCTTCTTCGAAATGACGCGCGGCGCGGTGGCGACGGCTGGTTGGGTATCTATCGGTTTGGTCTTCTTCATTGCCAACTTTCTCAAACGGTCTATCGGCCAAGGAATCTCTCAAACTCCCCGCCGAGCAGCAACTTCACGTCGCGCTCGATCTCGGCGGGCGTCAGCTTCCAGTTGGCGACAAGCAGGTCGCCGTATTTGTCGGTGAGCACGCGCGTCAGAATCTTGCGGAAGTGGTCCCACTTGTAGATGAGCTGGTCGAGGATGCGGCAGTCGGAATGCTGCGGCGTCACGCCCAGGCCGAGGAGTTCCAGCCGCATCCGCGTCATCTCCTCAATGAGGACGGGATTGTTGAGGAACCACCAGCAGCCGAAGACGTGGAGGTTGCGAAATTTCCGCGCGGCGACGCAGAGGGAATGCTGGTTCTCGCGCGAAAGCATCGTGACGAGGAACTTGTTGTCGGGATACTTCGCGCAGAGGTTGGTGACGGCTTCCACGGACGATGGCTTCACGACGCCGTCGCCGGCGAGGCGCAGCGCCGGGTTCACCTGCCGGCTGACGCCGATCATCAGCGCGAACGGGATGCCGTGGTCGCGGCAATGCGGCACGATGCAACGCTCGATGAGCTGGCCGCACGCGGAGTTGTCCGGGAACGCAAACTCCGGCGTGAGCGAGACGGCGCAGTAGAGCGGATTCATGCGCTTGGTCCAGTCGGCGAGGAAGCGGCGGACCTCGCTGGCTGTCTTGTCGTTGATCTCCGCCTCCACGTCGTAGCCGAACTCGCGCAGCTTCGGGGCGTTCGCCTGCCAGCCCATCAGGATTTCATCAATCCGCAGCGCCGCCTCGAACCGCTCGTCGCGCACGAACGACTTCTTCCACACCGGCTGCTCCAGCGGGTCGAACGGGTTGTTGGTCATGACGACGCACCGGACGCGGGCCACGTCGAGCACGCGCGTGACGAACCGTTCCGGCGTCCATCGCTTCAGTTCCTTGCGGACGGCGGCGAGGTCGCGCTTCTTCACGTCGAAGCCGAGCGAGTTCAGGCAGGTGACGACGCCGCGGCAGGCTTCGGAAATGGGCGTCCTCTCGATGAAGAGCCGCTGCCAGACCAGGTCGGCCTGCTGCGTTTTCGGCAGCTTCCAAAACTCCTCATACGGGATCGCGTCGGCGCGCGTCACCTCGGCGACGAGGTAATGATAGGTCAGCAATTCATCCACGCCCCACAGCAGCAGCGGCCCGAACGCCGGGTCGTAAAGGTGCGTATGGATGTCGTAAACCGGCGTTGCCTCGACGATTCGGCGGATGGTGGCTTGGAGCGTTCCCTTGGTGATCGCAGCTTGTTTCTTCATGTTCGGTGTCCAATCACGTCTGCAAATGCGTCCGCTCAAGCATCGTCTTGAGCTTGGTGATGATCTTGTGTTCGTCCTTGTCGTTGAGGCCGAGGATTTGTTTCAGGCCGAGCGCAAGGTGCGGAACGTAAAGCTGCATGTAGTCGCGCTTGCGCTGCGCTTCGAGATCGCGGCGGCGGCGACTGAGATAGACCGACAGGCGGCGGCCGAGTTCTTGCAAGCCGAGCGTGATCTCGCGGAGGATTTCGTCGTAGCCGGCGAGCGCCTCCTTGCTCTCGCTGGTGAACGGCACCCAGACGCTGGCCATGTGAACCAGCAGCGTCAGCGGCCCCATGGGAAGCTGCCCGCGCGGCTGGCTCAGACCGTAGTTCTTCCAATCCACACCTTGGACTGCCTTGGTGATGGAACAGGCGCCTTGCTGGTAGAGCAGCGGCACGCGGTTGGCGAAGCGCAGCAGGCGGATCGGCTCCTCGGCTGTCGGCGATTCGTTGTTACGTTCCGCGGCAGACGCGCCACGCTCCTCGCCCTTGGGCTTGCCGGGACTCTTGTAGGCGAGCGCCAGCTCGATCTGGAACGGATTGCCGCGATAAACCGACGGCGGGCGCGTGACGGCATCGTAGAAATCGGCGTCCACTTCCTTCTTCAGGCCGGCGAGCAACTGCACCTCGCCGATAGGCGAGAGGCAATCGAGCGGCGGGTTCATCAGCTTGGTGTCGTTGATCGCCTTGAACAGGCTCTCGCTCTCGCGAAACGCGACGTTGCTGGGGCGTGACTTCGGCTCCAGACTGGCGCACTGGCAAATCTCCAGCGCGACGCGGTCACTGACGCGGCTGAACTCGCTGTGCAGGAACGAGCGGACATTGCGGGCGGTGGTGTTCTTGAGCAACTGCATCAGCATGCCCAGCTCGATGCCGTGCGGGTGCGGCTTGATCTCCTGCGGTTGCGCCGGCAGTTCCTTCGCGCCGCGCTCGAAGACAATCCAGTCGGGCAGTTGGGGTGGTGGAGTAGTGGAGTTTTGGAGTAATGGGGCATCCGCGGCGGGCTTTTCCTCCTTCGGCAGCAGGATGATGCGATAGCGGAATGTCACGTGTGGGTTGGCGATGGCGCAGGCTTGCAGATACTCGTCCACGCTTTGCCGGCCGCGCTGGTAGGTGGCTTCGAGTTCGATCTCCACTCGCGTGCCGTGTGCCTGCTCCCAATGAATCTCGTCGTCCTTGACGATGTGCGGCTCGTTCTTGCGCGTGTCTATCTGCAACTCGTAATAGTGCGCCTTCTTCTTCGGGCCGGTCTTCGACGTGATCTTCGTGGCAACGCCGGTGGTGAGCTGACCATACATACCGGCGGCGGAAATGCCGATGCCCTGCTGGCCGCGGCTCATGCGGAGCCGGTGGAACTTCGACCCGTAGAGCAGCTTGGCGAAGACCTTCGGAATTTGCGCCTTCACGATGCCGGGGCCGTTGTCGGTGATGATGACGCGGTAGCGGTTCTCGGTGACCTGGATCAACTCCACGCAGACCTCCGGCAGGATGCCGGCTTCCTCGCAAGCATCGAGCGAGTTGTCCACGGCTTCCTTCACGGTGGTGAGCAGCGCCTTGCGGGCGTTGTCGAAGCCGAGCAGGTGGCGGTTCTTGAGGAAAAACTCCGAGACGGAGATATCGCGCTGCTTCTTGGCCATCACCTCCGCAGCGCTCTTCGGCTCTTCCACGGGTGGCGCGGCATCGGGCGGCGGCTCGGCTGTAGCGGCGGTTTCTGACCGCCGCCTGTCATCGCCTTTGTTTTTTTGGCGGTCAGAGACCGCCGCTACTGGTTTGGCCGGAGCAGCGGCCGCCTTGTTCGGTTCTTCCTCGTGAGCTTTCTTACCGGCAAGAGTTTTCTTGCCGGCCTTCTTGGCGTGTTTGTGCGCGGTTCGACTCATGTGTTCAAAGCGTGATGTTACCTCAAACGGCTTGTTTCTTTATGCCAAGCCCGCGTCAGCAAGACAATCTTTTGCTCACTGACCGCCGGGAGAAGTTTCCAACCAACAACTCACCAACGCCACCGTCGGCCCGATCACCAACACCAACGCCGTCCAACTGCTCGACTCCTACGCCGATCTGCCGACAGTGATCGCGACGCTGAACGAGTTGATTCAGGCGCTGAGGCGATGACCACTAGCCACTGCTCTGCCGTCAGTCACTAAAGATGGAATAGGCCGGCTTCGGACCGCGGCGTTCCTGTCGCCATCGTTTGAACTCAATGGCAGTGGGGTCGAGGAAGGCGGAGCCGTCGCGAAGCTTGGTCGTTCCGATCAGCGTCGTGTTGTAGGTCTCAGTGCGGCGGCTGCCGGTAGTGGCGTTGACCTTGCTGCCCACATAAACCCAGTCGGGCCGAGCGCGGTTGTGCCCATTGAGCACAGCAAACATGATGTGGATGAAACGGATGTTGCCGGTCTCCGGTGTGATGGCGAAGCAAGCGATACAATGCCAGCCAGAATGGCCGTTGTGGCTTTCGCCTCCTTTGCCAATCTGGATGGTGGATTTCACTTCCAAGCCTGCTGGCTTGCCCGATTCCTTCACGGAAACGTTTACAAGGTCAGGATAAGCTTGGTCGGAGTTGTGTTTGTAAGGTGAATTGTCGTTCAGCGCATCGCAAAACACATTCGAGACCAATCCGCTGAAATTGTTGCCTTGGATGTATTCCGGCAATGGCTTCGCCCCGGTCGCGATCAAGTTAGCGTTGATACTGGCAACGATAGTCTGCGTGGCACGCATTGCCGCTTCGAGATGCGCGAGTTTCAGCCCGGGCGGCAGAGGGGCTTGTGGTCGGAAGTAATCCGGGTTGACCACTGGAGCGAGCGTGGTTGTCTCGGCCGCATACGCCACGGCGATGAACTTCGGCAACGCGAAACCAAGCGATTTGGCCAATGATTCGAGCACGTCAACCGAGAAGTTTTCCCGCCCATTCTCGACGCCTGACAGGTATTGATAGGTGATGCCAACCTTTGAGGAAAGCTGGTCTTGAGTCAGGCCCTTTTGCTCGCGTAACGCGCGCACAAAACGGCCAATCACAGTCTTGGCATCCATTTCAACTATGGTTGATAACAAAATAGCTGGAAAATGTCTTTCGACTATAGTTGAATTCGCTCGCAGGTGACTGATGTATCGAATCTACAACGCTGACTGTTTTGAATGGCTGCGACAGTGCCCGCCGCAGTCGCTCCATGCTGTTTGCACCGATCCTCCCTACGGACTATTGGAGTTCTCAGAAAAGGAGGTTGCGAAGCTTAGGGCAGGACGGGGCGGCGTGTGGCGGTTGCCGCCAATGATTGGCGGCAGCCAGCGTGATCCTTTGCCGCGGTTCACTGTGCTCACTGAACAGCAGAAACAGGAACTCCGTGGATTCTTTTTTGAATGGGGAAAGCTATTGAGGCCCGCGCTTGTGCCGGGAGCGCATGTTTGTGTCGCCGGGCATCCGATCCTTCAGCACCTTGTTCAAATGGCGATGGCCGACGCGGGCTTTGAAGTCAGGTCCGCCATCATGCGACTTTACTATAGCTTTCGGGGTGGCGACCGACCCAAGAATGCCGAACGGGAATTCCCGGAAGTTTGCGTCACGCCAAAAGGTGCCTACGAGCCTTGGATGTTGTTCCGCAAGCCGATTGAGGCCAAGACCGTGGCTGAGAATCTCCGTCGTTGGAAGACGGGCGGCTTGCGGCGTCTCGCGCCCGGCAAGCCGTTGCCAGATGCGATTGCCAGCGGACGGACACCAGGGCGTGAAGGGGCAATCGCGAATCATCCTTGCCTGAAACCGCAACACTTTCTCCGCATCATCGTGCGCGCCCTCCTGCCGCTGGGCGAAGGAATAGTTCTTGATCCCTTTATGGGATCCGGCTCGACGGTTGCTGCCGCAGAAGCGTTGGGCTACGAATCCATCGGCGTGGAACTGGATCGCCAGTATTTTCACGATGCGGAAAACGCGATTCCCCGTCTTGCGACTTTGTATCCCTCTTTCCTCGGCAATGAGATGGAAATGGAAACCGACTACGGTCCGCTAGTAACGGCTGATACAAATCAACTTGGACTCATCTTGACAGAAGAAAAAGCACCTTACGGTCGAGTCGCCAGAAGAAGAAAACAATCTTCCTCATCGAAAACGTCGTCGGGGCGCGGTTCCGATTCATAGCGGATTCATTGTAGGCTATCGGCTGGTCACGGAGATTTTGCAGCGCGAGGGGCGTTGAACCCCACGGCATTCAACGCCGTTGACGCCGGCGGACGGCTGCGGCAGCATTGGCGTCATGGCACTGCGCGAGCCTATTGCGATCCTCTGCCTGCTCCTGGCGGCAGGTTGCTCGACGACGCAGCCTTCGGCGCAACGCGAGTGGATTGCTGTCGGCGGCGATGGGAAGGGGTTCGTTTGCCAGCCGTCGGGGAAAGCGTTTACGCCGTGGGGATTCAATTACGACCACGACCACAAGAGCCGGTTGATCGAAGACTACTGGGAGGGCGAGTGGCCGACGGTGGAGTCGGATTTCCGCGAAATGAAGGCGCTCGGCGCGAACGTCGTCCGCGTCCACTTGCAATTTGGGCGGTTCATGGACGGGCCGGACCGGCCGAACGCGCGCTCGCTGGCGCGGCTGGAGAAACTCGTCGGGCTGTGCGAGGAACTGGGCATTTACCTCGACCTCACCGGTCTCGCCTGCTACCGCAAGCAGGACACGCCGGCTTGGTATGACGCGATGACGGAAGCCCAGCGCTGGCAGGCGCAGGCGAACTTCTGGCGCGCCATCGCCCGGCAGTGTGCCGGCCGCCGAGGCGTCTTCGCCTATGACCTGATGAACGAGCCGGCGGTGCCGGGCGAACGGCTGGCTCCCGGCGCATGGTTGCATCCGGCTGAGCTTGGCGGGTTCTACTTTGTGCAGCGGATCACGCTCGACGCGGCCGGCCGCGACCACGCCGAGGTGTTTCGCGCGTGGGTCCATCAACTGGCGTCGGCCATCCGCGAGGTGGATCGCCGCCATCCGATCACCGTTGGGCTACTGCCGATTGCACCGGGTTATGCACGGGCCGCCGCGGCGGAGATGGATTACATCAGCGTCCACATCTACCCGGAGAAGGGGAAGCTTGATGAAGCGATACGGACGCTCCAGGGCTTCAGTGTCGGTAAGCCGGTGGTGATCGAGGAGACTTTCCCGCTGAGTTGCAGCGCGGACGAGCTTGGTATGTTCATCGAGCGGTCAAAGAAGTTAGCCGGCGGCTGGATCGGTTTTTACTGGGGCCGGACGTCGGAGGAGTTGCGCGGCTCGAAGCAGATCGCGGATGCGATGACGCTGGGCTGGCTGGAGTTGTTCCAGCGGATCAATCCGAACAAGTGAGGCAATATGGGTTTTGGACGTCTTGCGCAGCAGCGGCGGGGTCGGTAGGATTTGCCGGAATGAGCGATGTTGGAAAGATGTTGGTGCTGGTCGGGCTGGCGATGGCCGCCGTGGGCGCGCTGCTCTGGCTGGGGCCGAAGTTGCCGTGGCTGGGACGGTTGCCGGGGGATATCACGGTTGAGAGGCCCAGTTTCCGCTTTTACTTTCCCCTGACCACCTGCATCATCGCCAGCCTGTTGCTCACGATGTTGGCGTGGCTGTTCCGCCGGCACTGAGCGGCTGATGATTTTGATGAATTTGTCATGGCAACGCTAGGTATCCGTCGCCCGCGCAACGTAAACTGGTTGCGCGCGGCCGCCATTCTTTATGGCGACCTGGGCACCAGCAAGGCCTACGTCGTCGGCATTGCCTTTGCCCTGGCGGGCTACTACAGCTTCTGGCCGGTAATGGCAATGTGCGCAGTCACGGCCATCGTTGGCTTCAATTACAGTCGTGTCTGCAAATACTACCCCGACGGCGGCGGTGTTTACACCAGTGCGAAGGTCCACTCGAAACGGCTGGCACTGGTCGGCGCATTGCTCTTGTGCGCGGATTACATCGTGACGGCGTCGCTGAGCTGTCTTGACGGGTTTCATTACCTTGGCGTGCCGAATCCGGAGCGCTGGGCAATCCTGACGATCTTCTTCATCGGCGCTCTGAACTTCTTCGGACCGAAACACAGCGGCAGCATGGCTTTCCTTCTTGGCGTGCCCACCGTGATCGTGTTGGTGGTTCTGGCCGTCTTTTCGGTGCCGCATCTGGGCGAAGCGGTGAAGAACATCCAGCCGGTGCGCGGCGGGTGGACGCATTCATGGACAATCTTCGTCGGGTTGATGCTGACGCTCTCTGGCATCGAAACGGTGTCCAACATGACCGGCGTGATGGAGATGGACACGCGCGGCAAAGGCGAGCCGTCCATCAATCCCACGCTCCAGAAGACGATCTGGCCCGTGATCATCGAAGTCTGCTTCTTCACCGCGTTGCTGGCGTTGGCGATGCACGCATTGCCGGGCCTGACGCATTCGCCGCCGCTGGACCAGCCGGTGCATGGCGAATCACGGCACGTGCTGGCGCCGGATGCCGCGACTAACCCGCAGAACCGGCAATTGGAAGCCTCGATGCTGCGTTACATGGGCGAGGTTTTTGTCGGCCCGTGGTTCGGCTGGATCGTGAGCATCGTGTTTGGCGTGTTATTGCTCTCAGCGGCAAACACAGCCATCGTCGGGACCGTAAGCGTGTTGTATGTCATGGCGCGCGACCAAGAGCTGCCATGGGTGTTTACCAGCCTGAACCGGTTCGGTGTGCCATGGCTCGCGTTGTTGGTGGCGTGGATCATGCCCATCCTCGTTTTGGACGCGGTCAGTGACCTCGAGGGACTGGCGGCGCTCTATGCCATCGGCGTGGTGGGCGCGATCACGATTTTCCTCGGTTCGTCGGGCTTCAACTTCAAACTGCCGATGAAACAATGGGAGCGATGGTTGCTGGTCGGCTCCAGCTTGGTGTTGGCTTGTGTCTGGGTGACCATTGGCATCACGAAACCGCACGCGTTGGTTTTTGCACTGTTAGTGGTCGGCATCGGGCTGTTGTGCACGACGAAGCTGGTCAAAGGTCCCGCACCGGCACCGGCAATGCTCGGCGCTCTCGAAGGTTCGGGCGAAATCACGACCGTGCTGGAGCCGGTGATGCCCACAGGCGACACCGCGCCAGCGGCGACGGAGGGCGCGATCTTGGTGGCGGCGCGAGGCGTGACCGACGTGTTGAAATTTGCCATCGAGGAGGCTGCGCTGCGCCGGCATGTGCTCTACGTGCTTTATGTGCGAGAGATCGCGGTGCAGATTCCGACGGAATCGCACTGGCGCGACGACAAGGACGCAGTAGAGATTTTCAGGGCCGCCCGCGAAGCCGGCGCCAAGCGAGGCGTCAAGGTTCTGCCGGTTTATACCACCAGCGACGATCCCGCGCCGATCATCCTCGATCTCTCAGCAACGCTGGGCGTGGAGTATCTCATCATGGGAGGCACTCAGCGCAGCCGGATCGTCAACCTGCTCAAGGGCGACGTGATCGGCAAGGTGGCGCATCAGTTGCCGTCGAACATCCATCTGCTGATCTTCGGCTGAGCAGTGCTGCCCACGACGCCTAACAGAAATACGAAGTGGCGTCCCGATGAAGAGACGCCACTCCATGACTACCTCAGATTGGTCGAGCGGACGAAACCGCCCGGTCCTGACTAGACCGCCTTGCCGCCGCGCTCGTCGGTGCGAATGCGGACCGCCTCCTCGACGTTCATCACGAAGATTTTGCCGTCGCCAATCTTGCCGGTCTTGGCGCTCTTGACGATGGCGCTGATCGCCGTCTCGACCAAATCGTCGCCGACAACGATGTCAATTTTGAGCTTCGGCAGGAAATCTACCGTGTATTCGCTGCCGCGGTAGATTTCCGTGTGGCCCTTCTGGCGGCCGAAACCCTTGGCCTCGGTCACCGTCATGCCCTCGACGCCCACTTCGGCGAGCGCGGATTTCACTTCTTCGAGCTTGAACGGCTTGATGATGGCTTCAATTTTTTTCATGAATCTTTCCTTTGTTGGCCTGCGTTCAAATTAGAGCAAGTTGTAACCTTCTTCGCCGTGGTCGGTGATGTCCAAACCCTCGCGCTCTTGATCCGGCGCGGGACGCAGGCCAATCACCGCCTTAACGGTATAAGCGATAATCGTTGTTCCGACAACTGCCAAAACGAGCGTCAGGCCAATGGCCTTGAGTTGCTCCAGCCACAGCGTGTTGCCGACAATGTCCTTCAGGTTCGTGGCGAGGTTCGCGTTCACGTCCAGCGTGGCCAGCACGCCGGTCAGGAACGCACCCAAGGTGCCGCCGACTGCATGCACGCCAAACGTGTCGAGCGCGTCGTCATAGCCAAGCCAGTTCTTCAGCTTGTAGCACGCGAGAAATGGGATTAACCCGGCCGCCAAGCCGATGATCACGGCGCCCGTCGGGTTCACGAAACCGCAAGCTGGTGTGATCACGACCAAGCCCGCCACTGCGCCCGAGCAATAGCCGAGCACGCTGGGAGTGCCTTTCAGAATCCACTCCGCCGCCGCCCACGTAAAGCAGGCCACCGCCGTCGCGAGCGTGGTGGTCATGAACGCGTTGGCTGCGACGCCATCCGCAGCCACCGCGCTGCCGGCGTTGAAACCATACCAGCCCACCCACAACATGCCGGTGCCGACCATGCAAAGCACCATGCTGTGCGGCGGCATCTTCTCCTTCCCGAAACCAACACGCGGGCCGAGGATCAAGCACAAGATCAGCGCCGACCAGCCGCTCGACATGTGCACCACCGTGCCGCCCGCGAAGTCAATCGCCTTGATCGCGGCCTTCGCGTTCCAGACGCCGTTCATCAGCCCGTCAATACCCCACACCATGTGCGCGAGCGGAAAATAAACGATAAACATCCAAGCCGTCACGAACGCGATGATTGCGCCGAACTTCATGCGTTCTGCAATCGCGCCAACAATCAGCGCCGGCGTGATGATTGCGAACATCATCTGATACATCGAGAAAACGTTGTGCGACACCCAGAACGAGTAGTCGGTGTTCGGCGCAGAATCCACGCCCTTCAGGAACGCGAACTTCGTCAGGCTGCCGAAGATCGGGCCGCCGCTGGCAAACACCAGGCTGTAGCCGCACAGCCACCACAGGATCGTCACCAATCCCGCGATCCCAAGACATTGCGCCAGCACCGAGAGCACGTTCTTCTTGCGGACAAGGCCGCCGTAGAACAACGCCAGACCCGGCAGCGTCATGAACAGCACGAGCGCCGCGCTGGTCATCATCCAGCCGTTATGACCGGGGCCAGCAGTCGCAGAGGTTGGCGTCGCCAAGCCGTCGGGAATCTTGCCGTCCTTGTCTTTCAGTGAAGCCGTTGGGTCGCCGTTGTTGACGTAGGCTTCCAGCGAACCAACGCGTTGTTCCAACGTCGGCTCCGGCTTCTTGGGCGCAGCGTCAGCCGCCCACGACAGGCTGGCAGCGCCCACGAGGAGCGCCGCCAACCCGCCGCGTAGCAGCACCCGTTTGGCAACAGGTAGTTCAAAATCGGTTCGTTTCATTTTGTTCCTTACTTGATTCGGGGCTGTATTCGCGCCCGCGTTCACAAACGTTTCAGTTTCGGTTTTGTTGTCTCGACAGACCAAATTCGCGTTCGGCGAATTATCAAGCAACGCCGGTGCCAAGCTTGTTTGCGCTTGGCGAACCGATGAGGGCTGGCGAATTTTGCGCGGGGTGGTTAAAAGAAAGGCGTAAGTGATGAAAACTGCCGACTTTGACTACGTGCTGCCGTCCGAACTGATCGCGCAACAACCGTTGCCCGACCGGGACGCCGCCCGCATGCTTGTGTTGGATCGCGCCAGCGGAGTCATCCGTCACCAGCAATTCACCGCATTTCCGCAACACCTGCGCGCCGGCGAAGTCCTCGTCCTCAACGATACCAAGGTCATTCCCGCCCGCCTCATCGGCCACAAACCGACCGGCGGCGAAGTCGAGTTGCTGCTGGTCGAAGAACTCTCCGCCTTCTGCTGGCTCGCCCTCGCTCGTCCCGCCAAACGGCTTCACGAAGGCACGGAGATCGTCTTCGCCGAAAATCCAAAATCTAAAATCCAGAATCTAAAATCGGAGTCTCTCCAAGCCGTCGTCGAGTCTAAACGCGACGGCGGCGAGGTCGTCGTTCGCTTCACCGGCACCGACGACCTTTTCGCCGCGCTACAGCGTGTCGGCCACGTGCCGCTACCGCCCTACATCCGCCACGGCGAAGACGCCCCCGCCGACCGTGAGCGTTACCAGACCATCTTCGCGCGCCAGCCCGGAGCCGTCGCTGCGCCGACGGCCGGCCTGCACTTCACGCCCCGCACATTCGAGGCGCTGGCCCAACGCGGCGTGCTGGTGCACCGGCTCGCGCTGCACGTCGGCCCCGGCACGTTCAAACCGGTTGCGTCCGAAGACATCGAACAGCACACGATGCACATCGAGAGGTTCGACATCCCGCCCGACACAGCCGCCGCCGTCAACGCCGCCAAACGCGACGGCCGCCGTGTCGTTTGCGTCGGCACCACCACCGTCCGCGCGCTCGAAGCCGTCGCCGACACCGAAGGTCAGGTCCGCGCAGGCGCGGGCGAGACCGATATCTTCATCTACCCGCCCTACCGGTTTCGCATCGCCGACGCGCTGCTAACCAATTTTCATCTGCCGCGCTCGACGCTGCTGATGCTGGTCAGCGCCTTGGCCGGCCGCGAGCCGGTGCTGCGCGCGTATGCCGAGGCGGTGCGGCAGAGGTATCGGTTTTACAGCTATGGCGATTGCATGTTAATCGTGTGACCCATGAAACGCCCCTTCGTCCTTCTCAACATGGCCATGACGCTCGACGGCAAGATCTCCACTGTCGAGCGGCAGCCGACCGACTGGACGAGCAAGCGCGACAAGCGCCACCTGATCGAACTCCGCGCCACCGCCGACGCCGTCATGGTCGGCGCGCGCACGGCGGAGACCGACCGCACGAGCCTCAGTATCCCTGATGAGCGGCTTCAGCGCGCGCGCATCCGCCGTGGCCAGCCGCCGCATCCGTTGCGCGTGATCGTCAGCGGCAACGGCTCCTTCCGCGAGAACATCCGCGCCTTCGAGCGGCAGGTATCGCCGGTGCTGATCTTCACCTCGCGCCGCGCGCCGCGCGCCAAACTCGACCGGTTGGCGCGTTTGCCGGACGTGCATGTTTACATCGTCGGTAAACGCGACGTGGACGTGCCGTTGATGCTCGACATTCTCGCGCGCGACTGGAAGGTGAAGCGGCTGCTTTGCGAGGGCGGCGCGAGCCTGAACTGGTCGTTGTTTGCCGCCCGCGCTGTGGACGAAGTGTTCGTCACGCTCTGCCCGCGCATTTTCGGCGGCGCGACCGCGCCGACGCTGGTGGACGGCGCGGGCTTCCCGCGCGACGCAATCGTCAACGCGAAGCTGCTGCGCTGCGAACGCAAAGGGGACGAGTTGTTCCTGCGATACCGGATTCTGCCACCGGCATGAGCGCCTGGGAGCGTCTCATTGTTTCGATACTTTGGACGCGTGTCCTTGGATCGGCAGCCGGATGATGAAGGTGGTGCCTTTGCCGACCTCGCTTTGCAGGCGGATGGTGCCGCCGTGGTCTTCAACGATCTTGCGGGCGATGGGCAGGCCAAGGCCGGTGCCGTGCCGCTTGCCCATCGTCACGAACGGCTGCCAGACTTTTTCCTGCGACTCCGGCGGAATGCCGCAACCACTGTCGGTAACTTGGATATGCACCATATCGCCTTCGCGCACGACGTGGAGCCGCAATGCGCCGCCGCCCGGCATTGCGTCGGCGGCGTTGGTAGCGAGGTTGTAAATGACACGTTGAAACCGCCGCCGGTCCAGCGGGATGGCGTCGGTGTGATGAACCTGGGTTTCCAGCCGGATGCCGCGCCGCTCGAAATCCAACCGCAGCGGTTTCATCGCCTCGTCGAAAAAGGTGTGGAGCTGCGTCGGCTCAGGATTCAGTTGAGTCTTGCTGCGGCAGTAGTCGAGCACCTCGGTGGTCATTTCCACCAGCCTGTCCACTTCGTCCACGATGAGCTGGAGGTTTTCGGCCGTGTCAGGTTCAGGGTGTTTGGCCTTCGCCCACTCGGCCATCCCGCGGATCGTAGTCATCGGGTTTCTGAAGTCGTGGATGATGGAAGCGGCCATGCGGCCAACGACGCTGAACCGCTCGCGCTGGACCAGTTCAGCGATGTAACGATCATCGGTCCTCCGCAGCCGGTCGTTGGCGTTCTCCAGAAGGTTGCGCGTAACGCCGAGGTCGGCGCGCAGCAACACCTCGAAGGTTGTGAAATCCATGCGCCAGAGACGGCAGTCGCTTTCCGGCTCCGCGCTGGCCGAGCGCGCGTGGTGGCCGAAGAAAGCCATCTCGCCGAAGTAATCGCCCGGACCAACACGCCCCAGCGTTTCTTCGCCGCCATCAGGCAAGGACTTGAAGACGCGCACGCAACCGGACTCAACCAGATAGAGATACTCGCCGGCTGCGCCTTCCTCAAACACCTTGCCTCCGCCCGCGCGGCAATACATCGGGACACAACGCTGCGCGAACCCGGCGGCCGTGGCGCGATCCAGACCAGCAAACAATTTGTTTTGGGCCGGCGGACAAACCGCTGGCGAGCTGGAAGACGTTGGCGCGCTGCCGCTCATCGCGAAGTCAGTGCCCTCAAGCCCTTCTTGATGTCGGAGGGGCGGATGACGAGCAGACCCGTCTTGGCGGTCGTTGCGGCGGCGCAGTAGGCGTATTCAATGTTGACGTTGCGCGCCGCCATCTTCCGGCCGATCTCCGCAATTGCCCCGGGATGGTTCTTGATTTCCACCATCAGCACCTGCTGGTCCACGACCAGCGTGCCGCGATCCTCAAAAATCTCCAGCGCCTTGCGCGGGTCGGAGCAGATGAGGCGCACCACGGCGTGGTCCACGGTGTCGCTGATCGTCATGGCAAAGATGTTGACCTTCTCGGCGGCCAGCGTGTCGCAAACGTCGGCGAGCGTGCCGGGCTTGTTGGCGAGGAAAACGGAAAGCTGCGTGGCGATCTGGCATTTCATGGTCGGGGTCTCCTGTGGTTTGGTGTTGAGTCTCGGAATGATCAACGTCGGCCTCTGACACTACCAAAGTCCAAAACGAACTGCTTTGCAACTGCGAGCTGTAACAATACCGCTCAGCCCGCTCTTCTGGTTCGCCGTGGGATGGGACAGCGCCACCGACTACGGGACCTGCTCCGGCTTCGACTGGCGCGGCATGGCAACGCGGCCGGTGCGGGCGATTTCAAGAACACCGAACGGCTCCAGCAGGTGCAGGAACTTGCCCAACTTGCCCTCGTCACCGGTGATCTCCACCATCAACTCCGCGCGCTGCACGTCCACAATCTTGCCGCGGAAGATGTCGCAAATCTGCATGATCTCGCTGCGCGCTTTGGCGTCGGCTTTCACCCTCACCAGCGCCAGCTCGCGGTCCACGTATTCGCCCTCGCGGAAATCGTGGATATCAACCACGTTCACCAGCTTGTTGAGCTGCTTGACGATCTGTTCCAGCGTGGCATCGTCGCCACGGGTGACGATCGTCATCCGCGAAAAGCCCGCCTGCAACGTCGGCGCGACGTTGAGCGTGTCAATGTTGTAGCCGCGGCCCGAAAACAGTCCGGCCACGCGCGCCAGGACGCCAAATTTGTTTTCCACCAGCACCGAGATCGTGTGTCGCATAGCGGCTTCTTATAGGTCATTGTCCCGCTTCCTGCAACCCGTAACAAACGCGCCCGCCGTCCTCATCAGGAACGTCGCCGCTGCCCCCGAACAAGAAACAGCCGTTTCGCGGCCATTGCGTTTCCGAAGCTGTCAGTAGCGCCACCAAATTCGCAGGAGGTCGCGGGGGGCTTGGGAGGCGTATTGGGAGAAGAACCGGGACTTCTCCGTGTCGCGCCATTCGCGCAGATGCACTTCGCTGATCGCGCTCCGCGCTTGTTTCCTGCCCACGAATTGAATCAGGCGCGCCATCACTTCGACATCGAACAACCACGGGCTGAGGAACGGTTCGCGGAAAATGTTCTCGGCCGCCCGGCGGCGAAAGACCTTCGCGCCGCATTGGGTGTCGCGGAATCGCATTCCCAGCGCTGCCGAGGCCGCGTGCGCAAACGCCCAACTTGAAAAACGCCGCCACGCCGGGCGGTGGACTTTGTGACTGGCGTCCTGCCGGCGCACGCCAATGGCCGCGAGCGCTTCCGGCTGGTGGTCGAGCGCGGTCATAAAGTCGTGGACTAGCGTCAACGAGGTGGACAGATCGGCGTCCCAGTAGCCGATATACTCCGACGGCCAGAGCCGCAGGGCGTGCATGATGCCGTAGCGCACCGCGCCGGCCTTGCCGAGGTTTCGGCTGAGGTGAATGGCCTCCACACGCGGATGCGTCCGGACGAAGCCGGTGAGCATTTCCAGCGTGCCGTCGGTGCTGCCGTCATCCACGAACACGATCCAGTCGTTCGGCTCCTCGGCGAGGTGCGCGTGCCACGCGGCAATCTTGAGCCGGTGCGCCTCATTGTAGCAGGGCACGATCAGCGCCAGCCGGGCGCAGGGAGGCGGAGTCTGGATGGATGGATTCAACGTTTGCCTTGTGTTTGCCGCCGGTAATCGCGCGGCGTGCAGCGCATCTGCCGGCTGAAGACGTTGGTGAAATACTGGCTCGACGAGAACCCGCTCGCAAACGCGATCTCCGTGATCGTTACGTCTGGCTGGCGCGCGAGCAGGTCGCAGGCCCGCTCGATCCGCGCGTGGTTCAGATATTTCGTCGGCGTCATGTTCGTCAGCTTACGGAAGTGATGCGCAAACTGCGTCACTTTCATGTGACAGCTTTCCGACATGGATTCAAGCGTCCACGGCTGGTCGAGCGCCGCCGCCAGTTCACCTAGAAACAGCCGCAGCGTCCGCTCGGCGCTGGTCAGCGATTCGCGCAGCGGAATCTTTCGCTCGCGAAAAATCTCCAGCAACGCCAGCAGCGCCTCGTTGATGAGCACCGCCAGTCGCGAGCAACGGCTGCCGTCGCGGTCCTCGTCCGCCGCCTGGGCAATGTCGAGGCAGCACCGCCGCATTTCTTCCGAGCCGGGCCAGACGTATTGCTCGTTCTGGCGCAGACAGCGCGTCAGAAAATCCAGGTCCTGACGGTTGAGGATGATCCACGGCGGCCATTTCCATGTCTGGTGCGGCCGGCGCACACCGACGTCGAGGATGAGCCAGATCAATTTGCTGGAACCGATGCACGGGTCGCCGACCTGGTGCGGCTGCCACGGGCGCGTGATCATGAACTGGTCGTGCGTCAGCGTCTGGCGGTTCGACTCGATAAGCACCGGTGTCTGGCCGCTCGCCATGAACGCGATCTCGATGCCCTCGTTGCGGTGGATCGGCAGTCCCCATCGCTGCTTCGGCCCGGCGTCCCAATAGCCGACGCTGCGCACACCCGGTAGTTGCTCGCGTCCGAGCCGCCGTCCGGGATAACCTTCGCGAGCCAGCGCGCTCAGCCGCACTTGGCCCGCGCGCACCGCTTCCACCAGCGGCTGGCAACTGTCCGCGTAGTAAGTCTTGCCCGCTTCGCGGTAGGCTGGTTGGTGGTTAATGGCTGCTCTGCTCATGATGTTGTCGGTCGGAAACTCGCGCGGCCAGATTACCCGCAGCGCCCGGATTTGTCATGCTCTCTTGCCGCCGCGCATCCCGCAAAACCTTTGCAGGTGCAAAACGGCGTCTGACCGCGTAGAATTGCGAATTGACGAACGGGCACAAGCTTTGGATAACAATGGACTGCAAGTTGGAGCTTGCGGAGATGCATCAGTGAGAAACAGCCAGGCAAATCAATTCATCGGAGACTGAATGGGAAGCACAACTGCTGCTCTTGTTGCATTGAGGGAAACCTTGGCCGAGTCGGAAGAGCCGATTCTGAGGGCATTGAAGTTCCGAATCACTCTCCCTTTCAACGGCCGGCTTTATTCCAGGATTCCTCTGATCGGCATGAGCCGGTTCGATGTCAGTCTGTATCTTCAGGAACTCAATCGCGCCTTGTCCGGGAGTTACAAACACGGGGAGCGGCCACTGAGCACCGTGTGGCTGCCCAACACAAACATTCCCTCCCTGAACGTGACCAGCGACATCCGGCAGGGATATGTGCGGGTTCTCCAACTGTTGTGCCGTGAAGGAGACGAACCCAGGACCTACTCCAATGCGTGTCGCGGGGACTTGGATGCCCTCTGGTTCCTGTCGAAGCGGATTCACGAAGCCGGGATTTCCGTTGGCGAAAGAAAGTTGAGCGACGCGGACCAGGACATCTTGGCTCGCTACAAAGCCGAGGCTCGGCAGAAGGCCGTTGATAGTCTGATGGGGCTGCTCAAGGATGAAGAGCAGGAAAGAAACGTCATCCAGAGAATCCGATTGAAGGCCTCGGCCATCAAACTGGATCCTGACATCGCCGAGAGAATTTTCCGGGAACTGGTGTTTCCCCCGACCTTGAAGCTGGAAGCGCAGGTGATCATCAGCGCCTGTAAACCCATGTAAACCAGCGGGTGCTCGCCTGCCCAAAAAAGTTCGGGCGGGTTTGTTGTCAAACCCGCCCGAGTGAATCCAAACAGCCGTGGTTGGTGCGGTTACTTCGCACCGTATTCGCCGCACTTCTTTTCGACGAGACGCTTCTCCAGCCGCACGTATTTCGGCAGCCCGCCTTCCATTGGCGGTGTCACCTCGCCCTGAATGAGCGGCCGGGCGTATTCGATGAACTTCTCGTTCGGCAGCGTGCCCCGCTCGTTGATCCAGTCGCGCGGCAGCAGCTTCTCGTTGTTGGCGATTTCGGCCAGCGGCGCGGTGCCGGTGCCGAACTTCACGCTGTCGCCGGCGCCTTCGCGGGTGAGAGTCACCATCACATCGGTCTGGCCCTCGACGGCGAGTTGCACGGCGCGCGCGCCGGCCATGTAGGCGTTGTCGCGGTCGGTCTTGCTGGCGCAATGACCCGCTGCGCGTTGGATGACGCCGAGCTTGGCGGTGCGGCATTTCACGCGAACTTCCTCCTCGACGATTCCGCGGATGCTTTCCGCCGCCCCGCCGAGCTGGGTGTGGCCGAAGGCATCCTTGACGAACTTGCCGTCCATGAAGCTGATGAGTTTGCCGTCCGGGCCGCACAAGCCTTCGCCGACCACGATGACACAGCGGTTATACTTGGCGATGACCGCCTTCACTTCGGCGACAAATGCTTCCTGCGTGAACGGCACTTCCGGCAGCAGGATGATGTGCGGACCATCCTCCTCGGAACGCTTGGCCAGCGCGGTCCCGGCGGCGATCCAGCCGGCGTGGCGGCCCATGACTTCGATCAAGTTGCACGTGGGGGCGCTGCACATCGCCTCGGTGTCGCGCGAGGCTTCCATGACAGCGGTGGAGAGGTATTTGATGACGCTGCCGTAGCCGGGGCAGTGGTCGGTGAACGGCAGATCGTTGTCAATCGTCTTCGGCACGCCGATGACGCGCAGCTCGTAGCCCTGCTCCTGCGCGAGCTTGTTCACCTTGTCGGCGGTGTCCATCGAGTCGTTGCCGCCGGCGTAGAAGAAGTAGCGGATGTTGTGCGCCTTGAAAACCTCGAGAATGCGCTCGCAATCGCGCTGGGCCTCGGCGGCCTTGACGGGGTCTTTGCTGCCGAACGCGAGCTTGTGACGGCACGAGCCGAGCGCGGCGGCGGGCGTGTAAAGCAGGCCCTTGATGACACTGTTCTTTTCCTCGCTGAGATCAATGATTTGTTCGTTGAGCACGCCGAGGATGCCGTTCAAGGCGCCGTAAACTTCCTCGATCTGTTCGTGTTTGTAAGCTTCCTCAATGACGCCGGCGATGCTGGCGTTGATCACCGCGGTCGGCCCGCCCGACTGGGCCACGATGCAATTTCCGACTAAGTCTGCCATAAAGTTTTTCCTCTGCTAAAACGACGACGTTTGGTTCAAAACGCGGCATACTTACAAACGCTTTGCGGCAAGTCAACTCCCCGATTCCCCCGATGCTCGAAAAGGCGTCGTAAAGTCATTGTGCCCGCAGGCAAAATGGCGATGCGCACAAGAATTTTGCCAGCAACGTTGGCGCTTCATTGTGAAGATGCCATTACCAGCCGCCAATTTCTCCCGCAAACGCATACCACGCCACGTAAGCCCAGTCGCCGCCGGCGTTGCGGAGCGTCACGCGATGGCGGCCCGGCGGGACGGCAAACTCGAAGGTCTTGTCGTATTCGCAGGCGGAGTTGTCGTTCTTGCGATCCAAGTCGGGGAGGTCAACTGTCCGCGTGAGCGCACCGTCAACCAAACATTCAAGCTTCGCGCCGAGCGTGGCAACGGCGCGGACGTGGACGCTCAGCTTGCCGCCGCGCGGTATGTTCACGAGGAATGTCGGCGGCTCGCGCAACCCGGCGTGGAGGTCGCCTTGCAAGAACGCTGGCAGTGCCCACGCGTCGCGAATAGTGCCGTCCGGCTCGACGACGAACTCGCTTCGTTCCGGCCGACCCCACTGCGCAGTCGGCACGGTTCGCAGGCTGCCAACCTTCACTTTCGGCAACGTGTCGTAGTCAAGGATTGCGACGGCGTAGGCATCGAGCGACGGCATCGTGACGATGACGCGACCGTCTTCAACGCGCACCTCGCCGCGGCGTTCGCCATTCCAATCAGGCGAGACGATGCGAACAGCCTTGGGAGCGCTGGCCGCCGGCAGTTTGATCTCCACGTTCGTGCGCCGCGTTGGCTTCATGTCTTTCGCCTGACGATTGATGACGTGGAGCAGCAACGCGGGCGGATTGTCGCGTCGCCATAGTGCCGTGCTCAACAGCGGCGCATCCGACTCGATCGGCTCGAAGCCGAGCACGCGGGCGTTGAGATAAAGCGCTTTGTTCCGTTGGTAGAACGCCGTCTGGCGCGCGATTTCGTGGATGCTGCCGTCGCGCAATGCGTCGTTGCCCATCGGCCCGTGCACGGGAAAAGCGAAGAACGCGCCTGCCGCGTAAATTTCCGCGCCGCGCACGCGCATCCACAGTTCGCGGTCCGGCGGCGGAACTTCCATCCAAGGAAAGCCGCCGAAACCCCAGTCGTGGAAAAAGACCACCGGCACGCGCCCACCCGCCAGTGCACGGCCCGCGGCAACGGCCGAGGCCCAGTCGTTGATTTGACTCTCCGAGAGATCAACCGATCCGTCTTTCACGCGCCAGAGTCCCCAGACGCCGAGCACCTGCAGGTCCACGTAGCGGGCGAGACCGTTGCCGCTGATGAACACACGCCGGCCCTTGCTCGCGGCGTGGGCGCGGATGGCGTCGGTCAGCCATTTCCATGCGCGGTCGTCGCGGTCGCGGCGGAACTCGTGCCACTCCGCGGGCGGTTTTCCCGGCATGGGCGGCTTGAAGCTGTGGCCGCGTTTCTCTAGCCAGGCACGGTAATCGCGCAGCGAGTAGTCGTCGAAGCCTTCGTCGGCTTGGAGCGCGGCGTTGATCTCGTCCATGAAGAGGTAATCCACGCCGGCATCCATCTGCCGGCGGCACCACGAGAGCAGGTAATCGAGATAGGCGGGATTCGACAGCGTGCCGTGGCGGCATTTGCGCTCGCCCCACGCGTCCACGAGCTTGCCGTCCGGCCCGCGCGTGGCCATGTCGAGCACCTGCGCCTCGGTCAGGCCGTTCTCGCCGTGATAGAGCGCGCTGCACGTGATGCCGCCACCGAAGAGCGCGCCGAGGCCGTGCGCCTTCGGCACGAGATGGGCCATCGCAGCGTAGTCGAGCGCATGGTTCCACTTGAACCACGCGCGAATCCAGCAGTCCGAGCCAACCTTCGCGCCAGCGCGAATGCCGTGGTCCGAATCCATCGTCTCGTGGACCGTGTAAACAATCGCGTCGCGAAGATCGGTGACGGGTTGTTGCCGCCGCAGCGCTGCCGGGAAATCCGGCGCCGGCTTCAACCATTGCGGGTCAGGCTCCGGCGCGACGGGGCGGAACGCGCGGCGGAGTTCCTCCCCGCGCGCGGCAAGCCGTTCGACCTTGGTCGCCATTGCCGCCGCGTCGCTTTCTGCAAACGGTGCGAGCCACGCCCAAAGACCGCTGGCCGCGGCTCGCACGGGCGCGATGGCCGGATAAAGATACAAGCTCGTGGGCGTGTGGCGTTGGACGAACGAACTTACCGGCAGCCAATCCTCGGCATATCGGAGGAACACAACGCCAATGCCAGTGCCCGCTTCGGCTGCCCGCGCGATCACCGCCGGATGCCGGCTGCTGAGCCGTGCCGCCGTATCACCGCGTTGGCCCCAGGCGGACGCGCCGGCGAAGGCGTCGTTCTGGCCGAGACTGGCAATGCTGCCGCCGCGGAACTCATCCGGCTCGCGCCAGAAGGCGTAAGCATCGAAGAGTGGCTCGTCGAGCGGCAGCCGCGGCATCGCCCAGCATCGGGTTTTGTCGGAGACAGCCTTGTCGTCGAGTGCGAATCGGACGAGCACGCCTTCGTCCGCACAAATGAAGTGAAGCTGGAGAATCTGCCGCGGCTCAGGCGAGATCACGACCGTCATGCCAACGACGACGGCGTCACCACGGATGGCATGTTCGACTCGCGCGAGAAGGCCGGCCGTCGTTTGCAGGCCAACGTCGTCTAGGACGGCGAACTCCGGCTCGGCAAACTTCCTCGCCACGCGCCGCCACGCGCCTTTGGCGTCGCGCAGTTCCAGGTCGAACTCGCTGTTGTGGCGCTGGAACTTGGCGCGATAGCCCGGAGCGGTCACGCGCAGTTCCACCGGCGTCTGCTCGACCGACGGCGCGGCGCAGACGGCGGCCGCGAGCACGGGTGCAATGACAAGCGAAAGCATCAGGCGCATGAGAGCATCATGCGGCGGCGGCGGCGCGCCGTCAAACCCGCTCGCGTCCGTTTGCCGACGGGAGAAAAATCTGCCCCGCGTTGCTTTACACGCCGCCGGCGTTCATATACCATGCCGCGCGCTCCGGGGACGGAGCAATGCTACCAAGCCTTCGGGCTTACGAAAGGAGCAGATGTCACAGAATTATCCGCAGCAGCCCAGCCTTCACCAGACGCCACCAGTCGCCCGCGAGGAACTGGATGCCACACTGGAGCAGGCGCGGGAACAAATTACATCGTTGCAACGCAAGAAAGATGAACTGGAGCGGGCGAAAGGCGAGCTGGAGGAAATGCGCCGCCGTCACGACGAGTTTGCGCGCGGCCGCGTCGAGATTGTCGAGGCGCTCAACCGCGGTCTCGTCGTGCTGGAGCACGAGCAGGTGGAGACTCAGCGGATGGCGGACCTCATTGGTCGCACGCGGCAGACGTTCAAGGAGCAACTGTCGCAGGTGGAGGGCCTGACCGATGCCAACTGGAGCAGCGAGAACCTGAAGTCCGAGCTATCGAAGGCGCTGGCACTGATCGAGACGGCGCGGATGGAGTTCAATCGCGCCTGCCTGCGCATTGACGTGCTTCAGACGAAGTCGCCGGACGATATGCCGCAGACACCGCTGGAGAAGTTCTCCGGCCCGGCGAATCCGCTGGAGCGCATCAGCTTCGGCCAGGCGATGAAGCTCGGCTTCGCGTTCTCATTGCCGTTGGTAGCGGTCCTGCTGGTTCTCGTGCTCACCCTGTTGATCAAGTGGTAGTTGTATCATGGCCTGGTTTGGAAGAAGACAAAGCGTGCTGGACCGCCGGCTGCGCGAGATTGACAAGGAGTTGTCCAATCTCGATGCGCAAGTGCGCCAGTTGCGGCGCGGGCCGGGCAAAGGCAGCCCGTTCAAACCCGCCAGCACCGTCTATCCCTCCAACCGCCCGCCGCCCGCCGAAGCCGCGCCGCCCGCAGAAACACCCACACCGCCGCCCGCAGCGCCGCCGCCGGGCCGGAGCAGCGTGAGCTTTGGCGCGCCGCGGCAACGCGAACTGTGGGCGCAGCACGCGCATGAGGAACCGCCGCCGTCGCTCAGCGGATGGCAGATATGGTGGCGGTCGCTTTTCAATGTCCGCCGGCAGCCGATGGACCCCAAGCTGGTGAGTTACCTTACCACCGGCAGCTTCAAGACCGTGCGTCCGCTGCGCTACGAACGGCGCATGGCACGGTATCGGATTGCGTCCAGCTTCGCGTTATTGTTGGGCACGATACTCGTGCTCGTGCTCGCGTTGAGGAATTGTTGATGGAGGGGTGGAGATGAAAACGAAAGAAACCATCCAGAGCTATTGCCTGGCGACGCCCGTCGGACAGGTGCGCGTCGAGCTGTCCGACCGCGGCCTGCGTTCGCTGACCCTACCGCGCGGCCGCGCCCGGCGGCGGCGCAAGAGCGCGGCGGTGCTGGACGCCATGTTGCGCCGGTTGCAGCGCGACCTGCGCGACTATTTCGAGGGCAAGATCGCGGACCTGCGCCATCCGCTGGACCTGAACGGCGCCACACCGTTCCAACGCGCCGTCTGGCGCGCGCTGCGGCGGATTCCGCACGGCCAGACACGCACCTACGGGCAGATTGCCCGCGCCATCGGCCGGCCCAAGGCTTGCCGCGCCGTCGGCACTGCCTGCGGGAGCAATCCCTTGCCGTTGCTCATCCCCTGCCATCGCGCCGTGGGCTGCAATGGCAGGGGTGGATTCTCCGCCGGCCTCGGCTGGAAGAAATTTCTCCTCGACCTCGAAGCCACTGTTGCCGAGGAGAGCGCGAGCGTCTTGCCTGAATAGCCGCCGCGCACGTGATCGGTGTCCGCAAAGTTCTTGCTTTCACTTTCCGTGAATCTGCCTCCGCACGGCGAAGCCATAGGTGGAAGCGGTGGCTTTCCAGCCGCCGCTGGCAGCCGCGAGCCCCAACCCGCGCGCCGGCCTGCGGTGCATTCGTATTTCTTGACCGCTGTCTCCAAAACATCTCCTCCGCTTTGCGCAACACAGAAATCCTTGTTTCCCATCCTCCATCTTTCAACTTCCATCTGCTCGTGTGGATTCCTCAGCCCCGCCGTTGACACTGCACCGCCGCTTGCTACACTCGCCGCCAATCACCGAGAGAGGTTATGGCGGAACTTATCGGGCAAACATTCGCAGGCTACGAGGTGCTCTCGAAATTGGGCGAGGGCGGCATGGGGGCGGTGTTCAAGGCCCGCCAGCCGGTGCTCGACCGCATCGTTGCGCTCAAGGTTATCGCGCCACAGGTGGCGCAGGACCCCAGTTACATCGCCCGCTTCCAGCATGAGGCCAAGTCCGCTGCGCGGCTGAACCATCCCAACATCGTCCAGGTCTATGCCGCTGGCGAAGACACCGGCATGCATTTCATGGTCTCGGAGTTCGTTGAGGGCGAGTCGCTCCAGCAACGGCTCCACCGCGAAGGGCGCATGG
>Ga0172379_10001257_pt1 | contig 52437 bp, 51 predicted proteins | sample GrowelOW334metaG_FD_119756 | JGI IMG/M metagenome (GOLD analysis project Ga0172379, IMG submission 119756) | Groundwater microbial communities from an aquifer near a municipal landfill in Southern Ontario, Canada - Groundwater well OW334 metaG | ecosystem: Environmental > Aquatic > Deep... | reverse complement strand
TGGCCGCTCCCCTTGATGACCGCGAAGTTATCGTCCACGCCCGGGGTCAGGGCTTTTTGGGCCAGGCGGACGCTTGCCGGCGGAGCCAGCTTATCCTTTTCGCCGGCCAGGAACAAACAGTGCGGCCGTTTCCCTCTCATGCTTCTTAAGCCGTCGAAGTAATCAAAATCACCGGCCAAAGAGACGAATCCCTCGCGAATAAATTGGCTGAATGAGTTTTCCAGTCCGGACGGGATCGGCTCAACAATTTTGGCAAAAAAAGCGCGTAACGTATTATAATTTATATTGTTCGGTTCATATAAAAAATCAAACTGTCGGCTTTTTAAGGCCCGATCCGGCAAGAAAGCGGTCAAACTGGCAAAGAGATGCAGTCTGGCCGAAAGGGTCCCGCCGATCGTCTGTTCTTCCGCTCCGACCATTTTTGATAAACGGTTAACGGCGGAAATCAAGCGGGCCAAAGACAGGGTGATCCGGATCGGACTGCCGATCGTCACCAGGCTCCTGATCCGATCATCGCCGTATTTCGCCAAATAAGCATACGCCAGCATCCCTCCCATGCTAAACCCGACCCAAGAGAGGCGCTCGGTCTCCGCGTCTTTAGCGACCAGATCTAGGACCAGCGGCAGATCGAGATTAACCATCTGATCAAAATTTAAGGCGGGGGAGACGCTGTAATGTTTACCGTAGTAAAGGCTCTCCGAACAATAACGGGAGACAAATCGATTGTAAACCAGCTCTGAACTGGGGTAATGCCAAAGATAAACCGTGAATCCCTGGCTGGCCAATAAGTTGGCAAAAGAGTTGGCGTGATCATAAGTTAGAATTCGACCATTGTCCGTTCTCAACCGGAAAAGGTTGCCGTTGCAAGCAATCCCGGGGGCCATAATGACCGGGCCGCGACGAGGCATCCAGGGAGCGGTCGTTTCGATCTTTTTAAGGAAGACTTCCCGGCGTTCCCTGATCCCGTTACGGCCGAACAAGCTGGTCCCCTGTAAGTAATATGGTTCGGATAACCGTAGGTTGTCTTTTGGCCTGACGATGTTCATGCCATAACTTCGCCAAAAAAAACCGGGGATTTCAAGGAACTTGCCGGAACGCTAGCTAAAACTTACCGCCGCACTCGCCGCAGAACCGGGTCCCGGCCGGGCTTTCCGCGCCGCATTTAGGACACTTGATCAGACCAAGCGACGCCCCGCAATGAGAACAGAATTTTCCCTCGCCCGCCGGCTTGCCGCATTTGGGGCAGATCGTCTGCTTGCTCTTGATTTCGCCTTTAAAAACCGTCGTCTCTTCGGCCGCCGCCTCGATATCCTTGACCATTTTCTTCGCCTTGGCCGCGGCAACCTCGATCGCCTGGCGGGGAGCGTCATCCACGCAAAGGCCTTCCTGTTCGTTCCAGTCGGCCGGACAGACCCATTTCTTACATTTAGGACAACGGTGGAAATGGCCTTTGGCCTCGTTTTGGGCCAACTCGAACGCCGCGTCGTGCTCTTTTTGCCATTCCGGAGACATCCCGCTGAACCGCTGGGTCAAAAGATCGGCTCCGCGCTCAACGTTGTAGCCAATGTTTTGCTTGCCGAGCATTGACGCCGCCATGGAAACCCCGGCCGCCAACCCCTTCAGAAAACCGGCCTTCTTGGTCGTCCTGGACTCCACAAACTTGGTCTTGTAGCCTTCCCGGCAGATATCACAATAAAAGGTAAACTGGAAACCAGCTTCGGTCGAGTTATCGGTCATGTTGTCGGTAAACGATTGAAGCGGCATTGTTATTTCCCTCCCTTGAACGGTTTCCCGCATTTAACGCAAGCCCCGAGCGGCGGCTGTTCGGTCCGGCAGTGCGGACAGACGATCGTCAGCCGCGCTCCGCACTTTTCACAGTAATCGTCAAAAAAGGTCTTCTGCCCGCAGGCCGGGCAATCGATCTGCAGGTCAAGGCCGCACTGCTCGCACTTTTTCCAGCCGGACTTGATCGGATTGCGGCATTCGGGACAGCGCGGCGTGCCGACCGGATTTACTTTCCCGCATAAGGGACAAACATTGGCGTCGGGCGAGATCAGTTCGTTGCAGTAGCGGCAAGGGACGTTATAGCCGGCCATCAGGAAGCCTCCTTCTTTGGTTCGATCCCGAGCAATTCTACCACACTATTTTTCCACTGCTCCGCGTCGGAGTGAATGGCACGGCCAAGAAAACGCTCGCGCAGCAGCCGCAAGCCCGGTAACCTGGCAATGGAGAACTTGTAGCGCTGATATTCCGGCTCCGCCAATTTTTCCGCCGGGAGATAGACCGGTTCGCGGCGGAAATTGATCTCGCAGAGCGCCCGGACGAGTTGCGTAAGGTCCGCTTCGCCCGCCCGAAAAAAATAGGTCGCCCGCCCCTCTTCCGCCTCCGCGTTCAAAGAGGCCGCTTCCAAAGCAACCGCCTTATATTGCGGCAGGGGGATCAGCGCCCAGAGATAATCGGCTTCGCCGCCGCCGCCAAGCCCGCGCTTAAGACCGAATTGGACCCGCTCCCTGTCCGCCAAGGAAAACAGGTATTTCAGATCCCCCTGCTCCACGGCGCCGGAGAGCGTTTGCTCCAGGACCGGCCAGAGACCGGCGGCCAGTTTCTCCACCTCGCTCTTCGAAGCTCCCCGCCCTTCGCGAAATATTTCCGCCAGCCGGAGGAGCGCGTCCGGGCTTAACCCGGGCGATAAGGACTTGAGCAGGGTTTGGGCCCTAAGGCTAAGTTCCGCCAAAGCGGTTTGCAACTCCCGGCTGAATGGGTCAAGCCAGCTCCCCATCATTGAAAAAATAAATTCCTGTCCGGCCAACGTTTTTACGATCAAACGATAGTCGGCTTGGCGGTTATCCGCAATGTCGGCCAGCGGGAGGCGGATCAGTTCGGCTTTATCGGGCATGATAACCAGGGCGGTCTCATAGATTCTAAGTTCGCAAGGAACGCCGGCCATTTCCGCCTTGACGTCTCCGAGCCGGACCTTTTCCTTGATCAGCAGGTCCGAAATGATAAGCTCGTTCCGCTTTTTGGCCAACAAGCGCAGAAAGTCCTCGTAGTCATGGCCGAGCTCGGCCAAAACCAGTTTTTCGCCGGAGAACATAACGAGAGAAACGCGGTAATCGGCGCCGGAGAACTCAACAATGTCGCGCAGAGAGTAAAAAAGCGCCGCCCCCTCTTTGGGCTTGACGCGCAAACCGTCTTCTTGCAAGGCAAATTTGCCGGCCGCCGCCGGAGCCGCGTTAAGCGAGTAACTCCCGCTAAATTCCAGGTTGCTTTTTTGATCCATGCCGGAATTATATCACCAAGGATCGGCGGTATGTTAAGATATTAACAATGCCATGAAAATATTAGCCATCGAAACTTCTTGTGATGAAACTTCCGCCGCCGTTGTCAAAGACGGTCCCTCGACGGAGCTCGGGACAAGGGTTAATGTTCTCTCCAACGTCATCGCCTCCCAGATCGAGTTTCACAAGAAATACGGCGGGATCGTCCCGGAGATCGCCTCCCGGCTCCACGCCGAGATCATCTCCCTGATTATCCAGGACGCCCTCGACCGGGCGAAAATTACTTTAAAAGAGATCGATGCGGTCGCTGTTACCTACGGTCCCGGTTTGGTCGGCTCTTTGATCGTCGGGGTCTCGGCCGCCAAAGCGCTCGCCTATGCTCTAAAAAAACCGCTGATCGGGATCAACCACCTAGAGGGGCATATCTACGCTAACTTCCTCGCTACTCCCTCCTACTCCCTGTCCCTACCTGTCTTTCCCTTCATCACCTTGCTCGTCAGCGGCGGACACACTTCCCTTGTATTAGTGAAGGGGCATGGCAGCTACGAGACGATCGGCCGGACCAGGGATGACGCGGCGGGGGAAGCATACGACAAGATTGCCCGCTTCCTGAAGATCGGTTACCCCGGCGGCCCGATCATCGATAAATTAGCCAAGGAAGGAAATCCCAACGCCATTCAATTCAAACGGCCGATGCTGGAAGATGAATACGGTCTCGACTTCAGTTTCAGCGGCCTGAAAACCGGAGTCGTCAATCTCGTCAACAAAGCGGGAGGAATAGAATCTTTTTCCAGCGGGACCACGCTTGCCGACCTTTGCGCTTCGTTCCAGCAAACGGTCGTCGACGTTCTGGTGGGAAAAAGTCTCAAGGCGGCCGAACTTCACCACTGCAAGACGATCGCCCTTGCCGGCGGAGTCTCGGCCAACTCGGCTTTACGACAAGAACTAAAGGCCAAGGCAGAGGCCAAAGGGATAACGGTCCACATCCCACCTTTTGAATACTGCACCGATAACGCCGCCATGATCGGCGCCGCCGCTTATTATAAATACCTTAATTTGTCATTTGACATTGGTCATTTGTCATTTCAGCTTTCCCCTGTTGCCAGCCTGAAGTTGTAGCGTTATGACCAAGCCGCCGGTCGACTCCTCTATCAAGAAAAAAAAGTAACCGCCTACCAGCCTGCTTCGATCAATTCATCAATGTCCTCGCCGGCGGCTATTTGTTTCAGCTTCATGGTTTCAGGCACGACCGCCACTTCCGATAACCGTCCCGTATGCCCCTGATCGATCCTGGTCACATCCAGCGAGTAGGTTTCGCGTAACGGCCAACAGCGATTGCCGGAAGAGTATTTGGAAAATGGCCCGCTATAAAACACAGAGGAGACCCCCTGCCAAAAACCGGGCGCTTCGCTTTCAACCCTCTGATAAAAGTGCCGTATCGAAGCGAGATCATCGCTAACAGAATACGGCAAACGGACTTTAACCCTCGAGACCAGCCCGATCACGGTCATGATCCGCTGGACGTTCTCCCAGTTGGCCAGGATCCGGCCAGTAGCGCTGACCGCGTACCCGGCGATATTATCCAGCTTGCCGCTGCTTAACGAACCGAGCTCTTCCCCGGCCAGCTTAACCGCTCGCAAACCTGCCAGTTCCAATGTTCTGCAGATCTTATTGTCCGCCATCAACAGCACCGGCCCCGGTATTTTGCCAATCGTCGTTCCCCATTCGCTTAACCACGGCCGTTCCTCATAAAGCGCAAGATTGTCCTGCACGATAATGCTCAATACCCGCCAGGCCCCATGATCGAACTCGGATGCAAGCCACAGTAGATCGCCGACGGTCCTGGTTTCGCCAGAAACTTTGACGCCTCCCCGTTTCCTCCGATCAGCCAGAGGCGGTTCCCAGCGGAGACTATACCCCGACAGCACCCGGTTGATTTTCGTTAAAACCTTCGGAGTCCTTAAACGATCGATCGCCTGATGAGCTGCTATTTTCATCGGGCCATCAGCTCTCCATTGATCCCTTTCCATCCATGTCACCGACAATTTCCTCATTAAAACATTCTGTTTCGGCCTTATTCCCCTGATCATTCCAATCACCCTCCTGTTAAATTTGAGTTTCATCACTCACAGCTACTTATCGTAAATTTGTTTTAACCGATTTCATAGAATAATCGACAGCCAAGGCCAGACTTGTTTGTTTTTGGCTTTATTGCCACTATAAATAATTGTCCGATTTTAAATAATCGTCTAAATTTATTTAAATATTATATTAAATTATTGTGAAATTTTTACCCCAAACGATCGATTAATCTATGATGGCCAAACAGATCAGATTAAAAGACATCGCCCGCAAACTGGGACTATCGCCCGCCACGGTCTCCCAGGCGTTCAATAATCCCAAGCTTATCAACAGAAAAACCCGCCAGCGGGTATTTGAACTCTGCAACGAATCTGGCTACGTGCGAAAAAAATACAAAAAGGGGCGGAATAACGCTATCGGCATATTGGGAGAGAGTTTCTATATCACTCTCGGCGGTTTTTACAACTTCGTGACCACCAGCCTGTTGCAGTATGCCCACCGGAAAAAGATCAATACGCTCATCGGCTCGTTCGAGGCCGACGACGATCTTCTGCCGTCCATGGTCACCAAAGGGCTGGTCGACGGACTGGTCCTGATCGGCCGGTTTACCAGAGAGAACGTCATGCGGCTAAAACAGGAAAACCTGCCGCTGGTCTTATGCGGTAATCCGATCCCGGGCGTGGAGCTGCACACCGTGGTGCCTGACGGACGAGCGGGCATTTACGCAGTCACCAGGCATCTGCTCGACCTGGGCCATAAAAAGATAACCACGATCACCGGCGGACCTCTGTTCGACCCGATCACCTCCGACCGGCTTGACGGCTACCGGTTCGCGCTGGCCGAGGCAGGGCTGGCGTTCAATGAGCGCTCGATCGCTCAAGCCAACTTCTATGATCTAAGCACGGTCGCGGCGGCGGTCGGAAAACTGCTCGCTCAGCTTGAGCGGCCGACGGCGATAGTCTGCGCCTGCGACGCGATCGCTTATACCGCCATCCAATTATTGCAGGAAAAAGGGATCAGGGTCCCTCAAGATATCTCCGTGACCGGTTTTGATGACCTCCCGTTCCCGGATTTCATCGAACCTTACAAACCGCAATTGACCAGCGCCCGCGTCGACCTGGAACAGCTCGGCCGGGTCGCGGTCGATGTCCTGGCCGAGATTATCGCCAATCCCGCCAAATCGGCCTACCGGCACACATTGCCGACCGAGTTAATCGTTCGGAAAACCTCTGTCCCACCGTTCAAAGCCTAACTTGCGGCCCAACCCGTCTCGCCCGCCTCTTTCCCCCGTTGCCAGCGCTAAGATCTAGGGTTATAATTCGGGCAGATGAAAAAAAAGTCATTGAGCGAAAAACAGCAGGTGGTTCTCTGGTTTGTTCGGCTCCGCTGGTACGCTATCGTTTTCATGTTCCTGATCCTCATAATGTCGACTTACCTAAGTCGGCTCCAAATCCCGATTATCCCATCTCTCCTCATCATCGGCATTGCCGCTCTATATAATTTAATTTTTCCTTTTCTGGTCCGACAGCTCCCGTTTTTTTCGGAGAATCAAATTTTCACTTATTTTCGGGCTTCAGCCGATATCCTGGTCGTCACCATTTTGATCCATTTCACCGGCGGAGTGGAAAGCCCCTTCGGCTTTTTCTATTTGATCGAATTCGCCGCGATCGCCGTGTATAATTTCGAGTTCATCGCTTATATCCTCTCCGTCCAGACCGCTGCTTTTTATTGGATAAACTGCATCCTGGAGGCTTATCTAATTATCCCGCATTATCGATTGGTGGTCCATCCGGGGACCCTCTTTCTTAGCGTCCCTTACGTTAATGCCAAAGCAATGGGGCTTTTCTTCTCCTCCATCCTGATAATTTACATCGTCGCCTATCTTTCGGGTCGTTTACGCGACAAGCAAAAACTGATCGAAACGCTCTCCGGCGCCCAGGTCGAATTCATGAACATGGTCATCCATGAGACCAAAACCCCCCTGACCTCGATCCTCGGTTACACCGATCTCTTAAACGATAAGAACCCGGCCGATTTCCAAAGGGAGCCGCTGGGAGTGATCAAGCGACAGGCCCAACGGATCCTGAACATGGCCAACGACCTGCTCAACCTCGCCCGGATCGAATCGGGCAAGGTCAAATTAAATAAAACCGACGCCGATCTCCGGGAGATAGCGGAACACGCTCTGGAAGAGGTCGAGCCGCTTCTCCAGTCGCACGAACTGACCATGGTCAAGGAATTCGAACCAAGCCTCCCCCTGATTAAGATCGACGAAGACAAGATTCACGAAGTTTTTATTAATCTCCTTTCCAACGCGATCAAGTTTTCCGACAAAGGGGGAAAGATTTTTATCTCCATCAGCCTGGTCGCGCTGGAGATGAATGTCGCCGTTCGGGACGAAGGCCTGGGGATCGAACAAAAAGACCTCACGCATATTTTCGATAAGTTCTATCGGGCGAGCAAAGAATCGGCCGAACGGAAAGGGACCGGACTGGGACTTGCCCTCTGCAAATCAATAGTCGAAGCGCACGGCGGCCGGATCTGGGTCGTTTCCGGCGGTCACGGCCAAGGGGCTGTTTTTAATTTTGCCCTTCCCATGCAGACTTGATATAATAAGTTCATGCAAATTGATGTCGAACACGTAGCAAAACTGGCCCGCTTAGGTTTAGCGGAAGAAGAAAAAAAACTCTTTGGCCCGCAGCTCTCGGCAATCCTTGGTTACGCGGAAAACCTCAATAAACTGGACACCAATAATATCCCGCCGACTTCCCACGCCATTCCGGTAAAAAACATTCTGCGTGACGATAAAGTCGTCCCCTGCTCGAACGTCGACGACATTCTGGCCAACGCGCCAGACGTTGCCGACCACATGTTCCGGGTCCCAAGGATCGTCGAATGAACAAAAAAACCGCGCATGAGCTTCACGCCCTGCTCTCCGGCAAACAAGTCAGCTCGCTGGAACTGACCGAAGCGGTTTTTGAACGGATCAATCGGGTCGAAGACAAAGTCAAAGCTTACGTTACGCTGACTAAAGAAGAAGCGATCCGGCAGGCCCGGACGGCGGACGCCCGCTTAAAATCAGGCGAGAATATCACGCCGCTGACCGGGATCCCGGTCGCGGTCAAAGATAATATGTGCACCCAAGGGGTCCTGACCACCTGCGGCTCCAAGATCCTCGGCAATTACCTCCCCCCCTACGACGCGACTATCGTCTCCCGGCTGAAAGCGGCGGGAGCGGTAATCATCGGCAAAGCGAACATGGACGAATTCGCCATGGGCTCCTCGACGGAAAACTCCGCTATTTATCCGACCCGCAACCCTTGGGATCTGGACACGGTCCCGGGCGGCTCTTCGGGCGGTTCCGCCGCCGCGGTCGCCGCTGATGAAGCGGTCCTCGCCCTCGGTTCCGACACCGGCGGTTCGATCCGCCAGCCCGCTTCTTTTTGCGGCGTGGTCGGCCTGAAGCCGACTTACGGTCGGGTTTCCCGTTACGGCCTGGTCGCCTTTGCTTCCTCGCTCGACCAAATCGGCCCGCTAACCAAAGACGTGACCGACAGCGCCCTCTTACTTAACGTCATCGCTGGCCGGGACGAAAAAGACGCGACCTCGGTTGACCGGCCGGTCCCCGACTACCGGCAAGCGCTGGTTGACGACGTCAAAGGGGTCAAGATCGGCCTGATCACCAATTTGCTCGGCGCGGGGATCGCGCCGGAAGTAAAACAAGCGGTCAAAGCGGCCGCCGACACTTTTGCTAACCTGGGGGCGGAGATCGTTGAAGTCGAGCTCCCCTCATTTGAATACGCGGTCTCAACTTATTACCTGTTAGCGCCGGCTGAAGCCAGCTCCAACCTTGCCCGTTTCGACGGGGTCAAATACGGCCAACGGGCCGCCGCCAAAGATCTCCTCTCGATGTATTGCGAGACCCGCCGCGCCGGGTTCGGTCCGGAGGTCAAACGCCGGATCATGATCGGCACTTACGCCCTCTCGGCCGGTTACTATGACGCTTATTACTTAAAAGCGCTAAAAGTCAGGACCTTGATCAAACAGGATTTTGACCGGGCGCTCGGCCAGTGCGACGTCCTGATCTCCCCGACCTCCCCGACCGTCGCCTTCAAAGTCGGGGAAAAGACCGCCGATCCGCTGGCCATGTACCTGTCGGACATCGCCACCATCCCGGTCAATTTGGCGGGACTCCCCGCCTTATCGCTCCCCTGCGGAATGAGCGGGAACCTGCCGATCGGCCTGCAGATCATTGGCCAGCCTTTCGCCGAAGAAACAATTTTAAGAGTCGCGTTCACCTACGAGCAAAACACCAAATGGCACACTCAAAAAGCAAAACTTTAATGGAAATCTGGAAACCGCGACGTTTAGTCGCAGGTTTCCTATTAGTACTGGCCCTTCTGACGGGAGCAGTTCTGGCCGCCCCGAGCGCAGAAGACATTAAGAAATTCCCGGCGATCTCCGGGGATGTTTCCGGCGTGGCGATCCCGGGATTAAAATCGATCTTTATCAACGACAAACAAATAAAAGTCCAACCGGACAATACTTTCGCCACCCGGGTCAATCTCAAAGCCGGCGAAAAATACCTGATCCTCAAGATCAACTACACCGGTTTGCGGGTGATCAAAAAATATCTTGTCCTCCGCTCGGAAAAGAGCAAACAATTCAAGGTTTTCGTTCCTAAAACCGAGATCGAGACCCCGCTTAAGGTCGCCAAGGCGATCAACAAACCGGGCAAGAAGAAACGGGTCAAGACCAGGGAAGAGATCGAACGGCTGAAGGCGGAGATCAAAGCAAAGGAACTGGCCGAAAAACTGGCCAAAGAAAAGAAGACGTATGACTTCTCCAAGGACGAGTTCGAACAGGGAACAGAAACTCTAAGAGCCCTATCGACCGCCATCGTCAACGACCAATATGGGATGAAACTAAAATCTCCCATCGGGACCCTAACCTATCTTAAAGAAATACTTCGAACCCCTAATTTCTACGACTATTGGAAAAAACGCTGGGGAGACAAGCCGGTCAGCGCCGAGATCTTGCATTTGGTGAACCTGACCCGGAACTACCGGAACAAACCGTTCGCCCAGCTGACCCCGGAACAACAGCTTAACATCCTGAAGCTCAATCGCTTGCTGTTGGAGCTGACCTATCCCGGACTTTGCCCGATCAGCGAACTTAAGCGGCTGGTCATAGACGAATCGTGGATGAGCGAAGTCCCGTTAAAGAACAACGGCTACATCTACGTCTGGGAGTTCAGCCACGGCAAACTTCTGGTCCTGAAAGTGGTCAGCCAGAAATTCTCGGCCGACATTTATATCCCGGCGACCGAAGAGTGGTTCAGCCTGCAGGACCTCTCCTACCAAGAGCTGAAAGAACTTATCGCTAAACCGATTTGGGAACTCGACGGTTTTTACACCGAGGATAAAAAATGAAGTATGAAATGGTCGCCGGGCTGGAGATCCACGCCCAAGCGCTGACTGAAAGTAAAATGTTTTGTTCCTGCTCGATCAAGTTCGGCTCGGAGCCGAACACCAACATCTGCCCAATCTGCACCGGCCAGCCCGGTCCCCTTCCGGTCGCGAATATTAAGGCGGTCGAGCTGGGGATCAAAGCGGCCCTCGCTTTGAACTGCAAGATCGAACCAAGCAGTATCTTTGCCCGGAAGAACTACTTCTACCCTGACCTGCCAAAAGGTTACCAGATCTCCCAATATGATAAACCGCTGGCGACCGGCGGTTACGTCGATATCGACGTCGACGGGGTCAAAAAGCGGATCGGGATCACCCGTCTCCACCTGGAAGAGGACGCCGGCAAACTGGTCCACGTCGGCGCCGCTCGGATCATGGGAGCCGAAGAATCGCTCGTCGATTACAACCGGGGCGGCACCCCGTTGATGGAGATCGTCAGCGAACCGGATTTCCGCTCGGCCAGAGAAGCGGCCGTTTACGTCGAGACCCTGGCCAACCTGCTTCGTTACATCGGAGTTTGCGACGCCAAGATGGAAGAAGGCTCGCTCCGCTGTGACGCTAACGTCTCGCTCCGGCCGGTCGGCCAAAAAGAGTTCGGGACCAAGACCGAGGTCAAGAACATGAACTCCTTCAAAGCGGTCGAAAAAGCGCTCCTCTCGGAGATCAAGCGCCACGAAGAGGTCTTAAGCGAAGGCGGGAAGATCGTGCAGGAGACCCGCTTCTACTCGGAAGAAACCAACACCACTTCCGGCATGCGGAACAAGGAAGAAGCTCATGATTACCGCTACTTCCCGGAACCGGACCTGCCGCCGATCGAACCGTCAGCCGAATGGATCGAAAAAATCAGGGAATCGCTAGGGGAACTCCCGCAGCAGCGCCATCAACGGCTGATCGATCAATTCGGCCTCAATGCTGAAACGGCCGCGATCCTGGTTTATGACAAACCGCTGGCCAACTTCTTTGAAGAAACGACTAAGCTCTACAAAAAAGGAACGGTCGTTGCCAACTGGCTGACCGGCGAAGTCACCGCCTACCTTAAAGAAAAAAAGCAGACGATCGAAGAGCTAAACTTCAAACCGCCGCAACTGGCGGAGCTGCTAAAATTGATCGACGAAGGGACCTTGAGCGGAAAACTAGCCAAAGGAGTGCTGGTCAAAGTTATTGAGACCGGTAAGCAAGTTAAAGATATCGTCGCCGAATCAGGGGCGCAGATCAGCGATCAGGGGGAATTGAGCAAGATCATCACCGACGTTATCGCGGGAAACGCGAAAGTGGTCGCCGACTACAAAGGCGGCAAAGAAACCGCCCTCACCTTCCTGGTCGGCCAGGTCATGAAGCTCTCCAAAGGGCGGGCCAACCCGGCCCTGGCGAATAAGCTCCTCAAAGAAGCCCTCAAGTAAATTTAAAGCTGATCGAATTTATCCAACAGTTCTTTATACCGACGAATATAGTTCTGCCAGGCGGAAACGGTCGTCACGCTGTCTTCTTTTCGGGTCTCATAAAAGAAGCCCAGCTGCAAAATATAGGAGGCGCCCTTCTTTAACTTCGCTCCTTTATCTTCGCGGGTCAGCGTCGGATCAGATAATTTGGGGAGCGCTTCCCGCAGTTTGTCGACTCGCCCCTTACATCTCGTCAGCCACGGTTCACGCATCTCATCCCGCAAAAAAGTCTTAAGGAAACCGTCAAGCTTAACTTCAATAAGGCCAAGCCAGCGGGCGTTGGTCAAGGCTCTTTTATCGGCCAGGTTATTAACGATTGAAACGGCAAAAGCCATCAAATGATCGATTATCTTTTTCTCCGCTTCCCGCTTAAGCTCCCCGATCCGTTTCGCCTGCTTCACTAAAACTTCCTGTCGTAAAGCGAGCGTCTCCTCCGCAACCCCCAGGAGATCCTGCGCTAACCGGACCGCTTGATCGGACCCGACCAGCGTGACATGCAGCGCCGCTTCCAACTCAACGCAAGCTTTGTCTTTATGCCAGGCAAAGAACGAAGTGAAGCGCTCATGGAGTTCCAACAATTCCGACCATTGACCGAGCGGATCGGACGCGATCATTCTGATCTTTTCCAAATAGGCTTTATTATCCTCTAGTTCCTGAGAGATCTTTTTTTGCTCATGGTCAATCATGCTCAATAGTTTAGCGGTCGAAACCAAGTGCGGGATCGATTCCCGGCGTAAAACACCGCTCGGGGTCAGCCGATAGCCGACCTGGTTGATGATCCAATTGCCTTTGTTTTCACCCTTTTCGATCAGCGAGAGCTTCCAATTTTGGGCCGGGCGGGTGGAACGTAAGCGCTTGACCATTAGTTCATCAAGTTGCTTGACCAAGCGACTGGTTAAATACTGCAAACTGGTATCGGCGGCGACATTGTTCCCTTTCTGCAAACAATCGACCGCTTTTTGCAGGCTTTCTTTGTCCCGCTCGACGCCAAACGGGAACTTGCCGATAAAATATGAGAGGACCTGGTGGATTTCTTGAAAAGGATCAGCCGCCGGCGGCCGCCCCTGCTTCTTACCGGCCGAACGTTCTTCCCCTACCTTATACAGTTCTACCCTGAACCGCAGGATCGCTTTGTAAAGGAACAAGGAGGCGTATTCCGGGTCGCGGGCGAAAGCCTTTTTCTCTTTTTCAAAGGAAGTTATCAAGTCCGCCAGCGGCTGGGGTTTGTAAGGAAGGACTTTTACGGTCCCGTTTTGGGCCGCTTCTTTCCCTAGACGAGCCACTCCTTCTTTAAACGAGAAAGCCAAAGCAGGCCCGGCTAAGCCAGATGGAACAACGATCTTTTCGATCCGTTCACCGCTTTTGCGCAATCCCTCGATCGCCTTTTCGATCTCCTGGGGATGTAATTGGGCCAGGTTTTCGAGATTCGCCCGCGACCGATCGGTAATTTTGGCGGTAGTCCATCGGACCAGGTTTCCGACCGCGGTCCAAGATTTAGGTTCCGCCATTCGTCTGTTTTCGATCCGCCGCAATTGAAAGTATCTCGTTCTTAAGGTCTCCAAGAGTTGTGTTTTCATGTTTATCTTTCGCCAGCTAAGCCGGGAAATTTCAGCTATGTTATAATTCTGTCATGCAGACAATCGCTTATCCGGTAGGGGAAAATCTCTATCTGAACATCACCAACCGCTGCACCAACGAGTGCGGCTTTTGCATCCGCAACAAAGCCAGGAAGTTCAACCAGGAGTATTCCCTCTGGCTCGACCGTGAACCGACCGCCGATGAAGTCATGGCGGCGATCGGCGACCCGAAAAAATACCCGCAGATCGTTTTTTGCGGGTATGGCGAACCGCTGGTCCGTCTCGACGTGGTCAAAGAGATCGCTAAAAAGATTAAAGCGGGCGGACCGACCCCCACTATCCGAATCGATACCAATGGGACCGGCAACCTCTTCTGGGGTAAAAATATCCTGCCGGAATTAAAGGGGCTTATCGACGCCATGTCGATCAGCCTTAACGCCCAGAACGCCGAGCTCTACAACCAAATCTGCCAACCAGCTTTGGGAGAAAAAAGTTACCAGGCGGTCCTTGATTTCATCAAAGAGGCCAAAACCTATATCCCGGAGATTGAAGTCTCGGTCCTCAACCTCCCCACCGTCGATGTTGAGGCCTGCCGGAAGATCGCGGCCGACCTGGGAGTAAAATTCCGGGTCCGCCCCTATTACGAGGAGAAATATGTCAAATAACTACGATTTGGTGGTTTTAGGCGGTGGTCCCGGCGGTTATGCCGCCGCGATCCGGGCCGCCCAGCTCGGGGCCAAAGTCGCCCTGATCGAACAAGACCAGGTCGGCGGGACCTGTCTAAACCGGGGGTGTATCCCGACCAAGTCGCTTATCGCCTGCACCAACTTTTACGAGAAAATGCAGAAGGCCGAGAGCCTCGGTCTCTCCGCTCAAAACATCGCCATTGATTTTGCCAAGGTCATTGCCCGCAAGAACGAAGTCGTCGCCAAATTGGTAAAAGGGCTGGCCAGGCTGATCGAAAAGAACGGGATTGAGCTGATCAAAGGGAAAGGGGAAGTCCAATCCGCAGGTTGGATCAAGGTCGGCAACCGCGACGTTCAGTCGCGGGCCATGATCCTCGCCACCGGCTCCCTCTCCGCTAATCTGCCGGGGGTCACCCATGACGGCAAGAAGGTCATCTGCAGTGACGAAGCTTTGGAACTAACTTCTCCTCCCCCCCGACTCGATATCGTCGGCGGCGGCGTCATCGGCCTTCACTTTGCCATGATCTACAGCGCGCTCGGGACCACGGTCACGATCTACGAAGCCCAGCCGGAAATTCTACCCGGGGTTGACGATGAAATCGTCGCGCTGGTCGGACGGCTCCTTAAACGGAGGAAAGTCGAAGTGAAAACCGGGACATTTTTTGACCCGCAAAAAACCGGCGGCGTTTCGCTGGTCTGCGTCGGCCGGGTGCCGAACCTGGTGGGGCTTGAAGGATTAAACTTGAAGCTGGACGGCAAACGGGTCTGGGTCAATGAAAAAATGGAAACCAGCCTCCCCGGGGTTTACGCCGTCGGCGACCTGGTCAGCTTGAAACAATTTGCTCACGTCGCTTACGAACAAGGGGTGATCGCCGCCGAGAATGCCCTGGGAAACAGCCGAACTTATAATTATGACTGCGTCCCCTATGGCATCTACACCCAACCGGAGATCGCCGGGGTCGGCCTTACCGAAAAAGAGGCTCGGGCGAAAAACCCCGATATCTTGACCGGTAAATTTCAGTTCGGGGCGCTCGGGATCGCCCGGGCGATGGGAGAGATCGAAGGCTTCATTAAGTTCGTCGCCGACGAAAAAGGGAAGATCCTCGGGGTCCACATCATCGGTCCGGAAGCAACCGCCCTGATCGGCATGGCGACGCTGGCAATCAAGAACAGCTTAACGATCGAGCAGTTTGGTTCAACTTTTCAAGCCCACCCCTCTTATCCCGAAGGGATGCAGGAAGCGGCCGAAGCGGTCCTCAAGCGGGCGCTGCATATTTAAGCCTAGTCCGTTGCCCCCTATGATTGTTTATTCATGTTGGCCATGTTAATATTTAGACATGAAGAAGTCAAAAAACAGAGAAATCATTGAAAATATCGCCTGGTTTAAAAAGTTTAATTTGGTTAAAAGGCTAACCTTATCTTTTTCTCAACAGGAAGCGGTCAAAATTTTACGAGGATTAAAAATTGAAGGATTTAAAAAATCTACCTGAACCGCTCCAATTTATCAAAGCCATTCACGATAAAGGAGTAAAATATCTTTTGATCGGCCGACAAGCGGTTATCGCTTACGGCGGTCCGGTTCAAAGTATGGATTACGATATTTACATTGACGGCTCGGAAGAAAACACCAGTTTATTGCTTAAAATCGCCGAGAGTTTCGGCTTATATCCAAACTTACCGGAAAAAGAGCTCAAAAAGACTTTCAAATTCAAGCTGGAAAACGATATAGCCGTCGATGTCTTTCGGGCTAAAGCCTTGTCTTCGGCTAAGACCGGAAAAATAATTTTCCAGGAGATCTACGATAGAAAAGTTGTCGCCAAAGACCCCGGCGGGTTAAAAATTAATCTCCCTTGCATTGACGATTTAATCCTCTTAAAAAAACTCCGTTCCGCACCAAAGGATCTACTCGATATTCAGTACCTCAAAGCACTCAAAAACAAATAAAGCTGGCGCTGCATATTTAAAAATCTTCATTCGTGAGGTATAATGTCTATATGTACAGACCAGAAATTAAGGTTCTCGACTGCACGATCCGCGACGGCGGGCTGATCAACGAACATCTTTTTGAAGACAAGTTCGTCCGCGCGACCTACAAAGCGCTGGCCGCTTCCGGCGTCGACTATATTGAGATCGGTTATAAAGCTTCCACTAAATACTTTTCGCCGGACAAGTACGGCAAGGCCAAGTTTTGCTCTGAAGATTTTCTCCGCCAGATAATCGAAGGAGTAGAGACCAAAGCCAAGATCTCGACGATGGTCGACATCGGCCGGGTCGAGCCGGTCGACATCCTCCCTAAAAAAGATAGCGTTATCGACATGATGCGGGTCGCCTGCTACGCCAAAGACGTTGACAAAGCGATCGACCTGGTCAAGCATTGCGCCGACAAAGGGTATGAGACTACGGTCAACATCATGGCGGTCTCCACCGCCCTTCTGCCCGACCTGGAAGAGGCGCTCGGCCAGCTTTCGGCCACTCCGGTCAAGGCGGTCTACTGCGTCGATAGCTACGGCTCCCTCTTTTCCGAACAGATCCATTTTTTCATCGAAAAATATGCCGCCTACCTGAAACCGAAAGGGATCGAGGTCGGCATCCACTGCCACAATAACCAACAGCTGGCGTTCGCCAATACTATAGAAGCGATCCGCAAAGGGGCGAATTTCCTCGACGCCACGATCTTCGGCATCGGCCGGGCGGCCGGTAATTGCCCGCTCGAGCTCCTGCTTGCTTTCCTTAAGAACCCTAAATTCCGGCTCGATCCGATCCTCGACGTGATCGAACAGGAATTTATCCCTCTGCGGGAAAAGCTCGAATGGGGCTACCTGATCCCCGATATGATCACCGGCGTCCTGAACCAGCACCCGCGCGCCGCCATCGAATATCGGGCTGGCAAGATCAAAAAGAGCTTCGGCGAGTTTTACCGCGCCCTGCAAAACGACGCCGTCATTAGTTAAATGATCCTCGGCATCATTCGCGGCGCCACCACCGATAACATCCTCCCCGTCATTGAAGCGGCTATGGCTGGCGGCATTAAAGAGCTGGAAATCACTCTCAATTCCCCAAACTCCCTGGAACAGATCGCCATGGCTACCAAACGTTTTCCGGTCGGAGCCGGCACCGTCCTCAATGTTAGGGACGCGAAAGCGGCGGTCGCCGCCGGAGCCAGCTTTATCGTCTCCCCCATTACCGACCCGGACACGATCGCCTTCTGCCGGAAAAAAGGGATCCCCGTCTATCCAGGTGCGCTAACGCCAAACGAAGTCTACTGCGCCTGGGAGTTGGGAGCGACCATGGTCAAAGTTTTCCCGATCAAAGCGGTTGGCGACCCCGATTACATCAAAGAACTCAAGGGGCCGTTTAACGATATTAAATTACTCGCCTGCGGCGGCGTGACTCCACAAAACATCAAACAATTTTTTGCCGCGGGGGCGGCGGCAGTGGCAATTGGGGCTTCAGTTTTTAACCACGAGCTGATGAATAACGGAAAATTCTCCGAAATTGAGAAGAAGATCAAAGAATTAATGGCCGCGCTCTAGTCTAACAGGCTTTTCGCCGTCATCACTTTGGGGATCGGCAGTCCCATCAGGTCGAGGACGGTGACGCCAACGTCGGGGATGATCCCCTGCTCTTTCAACTTCACTTCTTTCCCTAAGACCCAGCAAGGGACCGGATTGAGCGAATGCTGGGTGCTAACAACCTCTTTCCCTTTATTATCTATTTTCATCTCATCAGCATTGCCGTGATCGGCGGTAATGATAAAGATCCCGCCTTTCGCCAGCCAGGCGGGAACAAGTTTCTCCAGGCATTTAGAGAGGTCGGCAATCGCTTCGGTCGCCGCCGCCAAGTTGCCGGTATGGCCGACCATGTCGCAATTCTGGAAGTTGTGAACGATCAGCGAATAATTCTGCTCGGCGATCGCTTTGAGGGAGTAATCAGTCTCCAGGAAAGCGGTCATCTCCGGCACCCAGTCATAATGTTTCCCTTCTTCGGTCCGGGCCTTCAGGGTCATATCCTGGGCAAGATAGCGCTCTTCGCCAGGGAAAGGGTCGCTCCGGCGGCCGGAAAACCAGCCGGTCACATGAGCAAACTTTTCGGGACCGGCCAGACGGAGCTGGGTTAACCCGGCTTTGGAAACAACTTCCCCGACCGTTTCGGGAATCTCTTTTTCCGGAAAAGCGGTCAAAGCGTTAACCCCATGATAATACTCGGTCATGGCAACAAAGACCGACTGTTTCAGTTTAGCGCGCAAGGCCTGGATCTGGGCATAAGTCTCATCGTCGATCAGTTTGGTCCCCTTTTTGTAATTGAAAAACTTCTTATCGCTTTCGCAGAAACCGACCGTCAGTTGGATCGTCCGGTCCTGGCGAAAGTTGAAATAAATGATCGAATCGACCGGTCCCATCCCGGTATAGCCGCTAATTACCGTCGGCCGAATAAATTCGTCGGTTTCGCCTCGCGAGTAGGAGGAATCAATCGCTTCCCTAGCGGTCACCGCTTTAAACTCCCCAACCCCGTTCACCAGGCATTTCATCGCCAGCAAGGTCTTGTCCCAGGCGGTATCCCGGTCCATTGCCAGTTCACGCCCCATCACGGTCGCGATCTTAGCTACGGAGGTCAGCCCAAGCTCGGCGATCTTGTCTTCCAACATTTTGAGGTAGATCTCCCCGGCCGCTTTCGGGTTGGTATCGCGACCGTCAGTAAAGAGATGAATGTAGACCGTCCGCAGGGCTTCTTTTTTAGCTAGTTCCAAAAGGGCAAAGAGGTGTTTGATGCTGGCGTGGACCGTCCCGCTATGACCCTGCAGTAACCCCATCAAATGAAGGGCCCCGCCTTGTTGTTTAGCGTTAGTGACGGCCGCCATTAGTGCATCGTTGGTAAAAAAGGAACCGTCCTGGATCGCCACGTTGATCCGCTCGATCGACTGGTAAACTATCCGCCCCGCCCCCATGTTGAGGTGGTTAACTTCGGAGTTCCCCATCGTCCCGACCGGGAGGCCAACAGCCAGACCGGAACATTCCAATTTGGCATAAGGGTGTTTTTCGAACAGCTCTTTAATGAAAGGGGCCTTCCCCTGCTCAATAGCGTCGTAAATCGCGTTCTTGGCGCTTTTCTCGCCAAGGGCGAAGCCATCGAGGATGCATAAATAGACCGGGGTATTTTCCATGTTTTTAATTATATCATAATGTTTAACCGGCGAATTAATTCGCCGGTTAAACGGCTGTTTTGAATTTTATCACTTGATATGTTAAAATAGACTTGCTCAAACGGGCGGGAGTAGCTCAGTTGGTAGAGCACGACCTTGCCAAGGTCGGGGTCGCGAGTTCGAGCCTCGTCTCCCGCTCCATTTTTTTGCCAAATTTTATTCAGAAGGAGTTTATATCATGGTCAGACTAGCGGAAGAGTATTTTTTCATCGGTGAAAGAGCAAGTTCCAAAGCCAAGATCGAAAAGATCGTCGGACGGCAGATCATGGATTCCCGCGGGAACCCAACGGTCGAAGTCGACGTTATCCTCAAGGACGGAACCCTCGGCCGGGCGGCCGTCCCCTCCGGCGCTTCGACCGGCTCCAATGAAGCGCTCGAGCTCCGCGACAAAGACGACAAACGCTACGGCGGCAAAGGGGTCTACACCGCCGTCAAAAACGTCAACGAAAAGATCGCTCCGAAACTGCTCGGAATGCCGGTCCACCAACAGCTAAAGATCGATAACCTGATGCTCGAGCTCGACGGGACCGAATTCAAGAGCAACCTCGGCGCCAACGCCCTGCTCGGCGTCTCACTGGCGGTCGCCAGAGCCGCCGCCGCCTCTTACGGCGTGCCGCTCTTCCAATATATCGGCGGCGATAAAGCAACCATTCTCCCCGTTCCCAACATGAACGTCATGAACGGCGGCGCCCATGCCGGTTGGAACATTGAACTCCAGGAATTCATGATCTCCCCGGCCGGGGTCAGCTCGTTCTCCGATGCCCTCCGGGTCGGAGCTGAAGTTTACCAGAGCTTAAAGAAAGTCCTGAAAGATCGCGGCCTGGCGACGACCGTCGGCGACGAAGGGGGCTTTGCACCGAAACTGACCAAGAACGAAGAAGCCCTTCAAGTGATCATGGAAGCGATCGAAAAAGCCGGTTATGTCGCGGGTAAAGACGTTTATCTCTCGCTCGACCCCGCCTCCACCGAATTCTTTAAGGATGGCAAGTACCAGCTCAAGAGCGAAGGGCGCGCCCTCTCCTCCGAAGAGATGGTCAATATGTACGTTGAATGGTGCAACAAGTACCCGATCATCTCGATCGAAGACGGCTGTGCCGAAGCCGATTGGGACGGTTGGAAGCTCCTCACCGAAAAGCTCGGCGGCAAGATCCAACTGGTCGGCGACGATCTCTTCGTCACCAACCCGACCTTCCTCAAAAAAGGGATCAAGGCCAAAACCGCTAACTCGATCCTGATCAAGCTCAACCAGATCGGGACCCTCTCCGAGACTCTTTATACCATGGAGATCGCCAAGAACGCCGGTTACACCTACATGACCTCCCACCGGAGCGGCGAAACCGAAGATTCAACGATCGCCGACCTGGCAGTCGCGACTAACTCCGGTCAAATCAAGACCGGCGCCCCGGCCCGTTCTGAACGGGTCGCCAAGTACAATCAGTTGCTAAGGATTGAAGAAATTCTTGGAGATAAAGCGAAATTTATCGGGTTGGCGGGATTCAATCCAAAAAGATAGGGAAAGCTTTAAGCTTACAGCTTAAAGCTCTAAGATAAAAAAAAGAGGAAGGCTGGTTTGGCCAGCTTCCTCTTCTCTTATCTGATTATCTCTACTTGCTTACAGCTTTAAGCTGTAACTGTAAGCTATTCCTGTATCAGGTCGTACTTAACAATGCCGCGTTCGAGGATCTTCTTGGTGACGTTATTTTCGGGAATCTCGTAAACGATAACGGTTTCATCCTGGTAGAGGTTCATCGTCTTGCATTTCGGGCATTTGATCTCAACCCGGCTTCCATCCCCTACTTTGGCCAATAACCGATGGCAGAATTTACAACGAAAATCTTTTAACATAGCTCTTTCCTCCTCATAAAGGGTTTGTTTGGCTCCAAATGGTTATCGGGGGGCTTTCCTTGAAATTTCAGGGAATTTGCCTTGTTTTCTTTTCCCCGCCATTATATAATTCCTTCAGAAAGAAACAGGCGGTGTTATAGATGAGAAAAATAGCCGTTCTAATTATTAGCATTACTGTACTTTTTATTGGTTGCGCCCTAGCGGATCCTGGTCATTTTAGCCTCGAAACAAGTTACGGGATCATTAATAATTTTAAATATTGGAATAGCGCGTCCTCCGAATCAGGGACCGTTCTGAAAGTTAGTTACCAATACGATTTCACCGATTATTATACCGCCGCGCTGGAATTCGGTTTTATCGCCGATCAAAATGTTTTCAAAGAAGTGTTGGTCTCCACTCTAGTACAAACCGGCGCCTTTTTTAATGTGAGCCATCTTTTTTATCGTGATTATTTCGGGCCGGTCAAGCCCTATCTGCTTATCGGCACCGGCCTTTATGGTTCAAATTGTTTCTGGAAAAAAGGGACAACTTATTTCCAATTTGGGGGAAGCGATGTTTCAGCCGACTTAAACGCCGGTCTGGGAATGGATTTTAAGGTCCGTAATTTAAATTTAAATCTTGAGCTCACCATGCCGGCCTTGATCCACACCGCTTACTTGGGACATAATCCGGCCTACATTATCAGTTTGGGTGGCCAATTAAACTTTTAACCTTGCGCCCAGCCCCCTCCCCCCATATAATAAAGAGATGACAACCAAGCACATCATCCTAATCGATGGCAACTCCCTCGCCTACCGGGCTTTTTACGCCCTCCCTGACACGATGAGAACAGGGAGCGGGATCACGACCAACGCCATTTACGGTTTTACCACCATGCTGATCAAGGTTCTCGACGGTCAGCCCGATTTCGTCGCCATCGCTTTTGACCGGCCGGAACCGACCTTCCGGCACACTGAATATAAGGAATATAAAGCGACCCGCCAAAAAGCCCCGCCGACCCTGCATGAACAAATGCCCTACGTTAAAGAGGTCGCCGCGGCTTTCGGGATCCCCATTTACGAACTGGCCGGTTACGAAGGGGACGACATTATCGGGACCCTGGCGGTTGAAGCCGGCAAGGAAGGTTATGACGTCACGATCCTGACCGGGGACCTTGATCCTCTCCAATTGGTCAATGACAAGATCAAAGTCCTCGCTACTAGGAAAGGGATCACCGACACCCTCCTCTACGGACCAAAAGAGGTAGGCGAACGATATGACGGTTTAAAACCGGAACAGCTGATCGACTACAAAGCATTGAAAGGCGATACCTCGGACAATATCCCCGGCGTCCCCAAGGTTGGAGAAAAAACAGCCATCGAGTTATTAAAAGAATACGGAACTTTGGAAGGAGTTTACGAGAATCTCGAGAAGATAAAAAAGCCGGCCCTCAAAGAGAACCTCAAGAACAACCGCCACCTGGCCGACCTTAGCCGCCGATTGGGAACGATCGTCACTAACGCTCCGATCCAGATCGATTTCGAGCATAGCCGCCGCGCCCCGATCGATTGGACGAAGATCCTCCCGGTCTTCAAAAAGTTTGAATTTGGCAGTCTCTATAAAAAGTACAGCCAGGGCCTGATCGAATACCAGGAAAAGGCGATCGAACAAAAACGGGAAGAGATCGCCAAACTGAATTTCACCTGTGTCAAAGACGAGGCCGCGCTTGACCAAATGATCGGGGTTTTAGGCCGGGCCGAAGCTTTTGCTTTTGACGTCGAAACGACCAGTCTGGACACTTTTGAGGCGGAGCTGGTCGGAATCTCCTTCTCTTGCGAAAGCAAAAGCGCTTACTATGTCCCTCTCCAACACAAAAACCAAACCCAACTGCCGCTGCAGCCGACCCTGGAAAAGCTGAAAACACTTTTTTCGTCAGCGGCCTTAAAGATCGGCCATAATTTGAAATACGACATTGAGGTCATGAACAACCACGGAGTCGAAGTCGCCAATCCCCTCTTTGACACAATGGTCGCCGCTTATCTGATCGATCCGACCAGCGGCAAGTACGGGCTGAAAGCTTTGGCCAAACAGTTCCTCGGCCGGGAAATGATCGAACTACTGGAATTGATCGGCAAGGACGCCGGAAGCTTCAACGACGTGCCGATCGACCTGGCGACCGATTACGCCGCCAGCGATGCGGAAGCGACTTTCGGCCTCTACGAGATCTTTAAGCTCGCCCTTAAGGGACAACTGGAAAGCCTCTTTAATGAGGTGGAAATGCCCCTCCTCGCCATCCTGATCGAAATGGAAGAGACCGGGGTTAAAGTCGACACCAAACTTTTAGCCGAACAAGGCAAGGAAATCGATCTTGAGTTAAAAGATTTGGAACGTAATATTCACGCGATCGCCGGAGAAGTTTTTAACATAAACTCCACCAAACAGCTGGCCCAGATCCTATTCACCAAGTTGCTGCTCCCGGTAATCAAGAAAGGGAAAACAGGGCCCTCAACCGACTTCGAAGTTTTAGAAGAGCTGGCCGCCCGCAAGTGCGAGATCGCCGAGAAACTGATCGACTTCCGCCAACTGACCAAATTGAAGAACACCTACATCGACGTTCTGCCAACCCTGATCAATGCCAAGACCGGCCGGATCCACAGCTCATTCAACCAGACGATCACCGCCACCGGACGGCTCTCCAGCTCTGAACCAAATCTCCAGAACATCCCGGCCCGCGGCGACTGGGGAAAAAGGCTCCGCTCCGTCTTCGTCCCGGAAAAAGCCGACCAGCTGATCCTGGCGGCCGACTATTCCCAGATCGAGCTTCGGGTCCTCGCCCACTTAAGCTCGGACCCGGTCCTGCTTGAAGCCTTCAACCAAGAGACCGATATCCACCAGCGGACGGCCGACGAGCTCGGCATCTCCCGCTCCGACGCCAAAACGGTCAACTTCGGCATTATTTACGGGATCTCCGATTTCGGCCTGGCCAAACAATTGAAGATTAAACGGACCGAAGCGGCGGCCATTATTGAACGTTACTTCGCTAAACACCAAGGGGTCAAAGCCTTTATCGATAAAACGATCAAAGAAGCCAGGGAGAACGGTTACGTCACCACCATGCTGGGGCGCAAGCGACCGGTCCAAGACATCAACAGCCCCAACGCCGGGCTCCGTTCGGCCACGGAACGGATGGCGATCAACACCCCGGTTCAGGGGAGCGCGGCTGATATGATCAAGCTGGCAATGGTCAAAGTAAATGAAAAATTAAAAATGCAAAATGTAAAATGCCGCATGATCATGCAAGTTCACGACGAATTGGTTTTTGAATGCGCCAAAGATGAAGTAGAACAAGCCGCCCGGATCGTGACCCGGGAAATGGAAAGCGCGGTTAAATTAGCAGTGCCGGTGAAGGTCGATGTCGGCAGCGGCAGGAATTGGGCGGAAGCTAAAAGTTAAACATTTCTCAAGGCCGTTTCAAGCTCTTCAATTTCCAACTCCCCCAACTGCACAAAACTAGTTATCCCGTCGGTAAAGCGAAGAATGGCCGCGATTTGCATCGTTTGGACTTTGCCGGCGTCGCCGCCGACCCCTTTCACGACTAAAGTAACGACCCCCATTTCTTGGCCGTTAATGATCTCTGTCCGGGAAAAACTGCAGGAAATATTCATTCCAAGAGAAAAAAGTTTACCGGTTATTTTCCCGATCAAACCGGGTTCATCCCGGCCGATGAGCTTGAAGCCGATCGGATCAAGCTTGGAAGAGTGGTCCCGGATCAAGGTCTGATACTCTGCCACAAAGTCGGCTAAAACTAAACCGCTGGTTTCGATCTCTCCCGAACCGACCCGGCGTAAATATTCCCGCCAGGAATGATAGCCGTTCCTGGCCAAGAAAACCCCGAAATAACTGGAAGAAACAAAGGCCTTGACCGGCAAGAAATAAGATTTAAGTTTCTCATGCAAATATTCCAGCGCTAAGCCCATCTTTTCCCTATCATTCAGCGCTTGGAAGTAACTCTTTATGCCCGCTTTGGCCGCCGGTGTTCTGACAAATTCCAGCCAGTTCAGGTTGGGACGCGCTTCCGGACTGGTTTCAATATAAACTCTGTCCCCGTCTTTTAACGAATCGGACAACGGCCGCTCTTTATGACCGTTGATCTCGGCGCTGACGGCCCGAAGCGCCCCCTCCGGCCTGAATTGCCAGGCAAAATCCACGGCGGTCGCCCCCTTGGGAAATTCGAATGGACGTCCCCGGTTCGGGGTGTAAACGGTGATCGGCGCGCTTTCGGCGGCAATAATCTTATATAGATCAGCTTCGTTTAAGCTGAATTCACGCCCCAGATGCTTCCGTAGCGCTTCCAGCCAGCGCCGGTTCAAACTGTGCCAGTCCCGGTCTTTCCGTACGCTCGCCAAGACCCCGCCGCGATATTCCCGGTACATCGTTCTCTCCCTGACTTGGATCAATAGCTGGCCTCCGGGAACTTGAACATAAGTGTGAAGAAAGCGATGTCCATTGGGACAAGCCTCGTAAACATGGTCCTCGATCTTTTGATTCTGCGCCGGACGATAATGCTGGTGGACCATTCCCTCCGCCAAATAACAATTGGAAAGTCCGGCTAACAGCGGCTCATCAGGCACAATAACGCAGACCCGCCAGATATCGTCGGCGGCGATATCGGTCAATTTCTTGCCGCGCAGGCCGAATCTTTGATAAAGTTCAAAAATCCCCCTGACCTCCCGTTTGATCCGTCCTTGGACCGGGGCCAGCTTCTCTTCCAAGTCAGCCAGTATACCGTTGATCTTAGCTTCACTTTCTTTGATGATCATGTCCCGGTGCTCTTTGATCGTTTGGTGAATTTTCGGCTCCAGATATTTAAAGGCCAAATCCTCAAAGTTCCGTTTCAAGGTCCACATCCCCAAAATATCGGCGATCCGGCTGTAAACATAAAGGGTCTCGGCCGCTTTTTTTCTGGCCGATTCGTTCTTTGTGTAAGCCAGCGTCCGCATGTTGTGCAGTCGATCGGCAAATTTGATGATCAAAACCGCCAGGTCAAGGGAAGCGGCATCAAGCAATTTACGCATGATATATTCCTTGGACGGTTTCTTACCGACATAGTCCGGCTCCTTCCCCAGTTCAGTAATGCCATCGACTAAATGAGCAACCCGCTCGCCTAAAAGACCGGCGACATATTCTTTATTGATTTTCCGGCCGTTTAACCAGCCGTCTTCGATCACGTCATGGCAAAGCGCCGCCGCAACCTCTTCCGCCCCCAACCCCCACCGCCGGACAATCTTGGCAGTTTCCATACCGTGGATAATATACGGCTCTCCGCTTTTACGGAATTGTCCGTAATGGGCCCGCCAAGCGAGATCAAAGGCCCGGTCGATCAAGGCCCTTTCGGTCTCCGTGCACTTTTCCTTCAATGATGAAGTGAGTTGGCTCCGGCAATGAGCGTAACATCGGTTCATTACCGCGAAGTCTTTTCCATCCAGGGTCGCAGTTAGCAGTTTAAACCAGTTCGGTAATTTCGCCGGCTTAACTGGCAGGCGTATAACCGGACCGTCACTTGACCCTTCGATCAAGCGCGGCCGAAAATAAGGGAGTATTAATTGGCTTGCCCTGACTGTTTTCATAATTAAGGGAATAAACCCCCTATTTCATCGCCGGGGGGAGGAAGAAATTTCAGGTTTGATATTTTTTGACCGCTTTTTCAATCTCATTGATCGGCAGTGCCAAGTTGGCAAAGATCAGCGCCGCTTTATTTCCGGCATTGTTCCTGATCAAATCAGACGAACGCCCCTCATTTTGGCGAAAATAAGTTTTGGCCGTTCCATAGCCCGACAAAAAGCCATGAAGGATAACGTCGTTTAACGTGAAAAAGCGCCCCTCTCTCTTAAATGAGTCGGGGGTAAAACGAGAAAACGCGTTCCAAAAACCGGCGAACCCCCGGTCAAACACCCGCTGGTCAAGCGAGGAAGAAAGATCGATATTTTGGCAAACGACCCTTTGTCCGTTCCTAACTTCGGCCGCCGTCGCCGATTCCAGCGTCGTAAAGTCAAACCTTATCCCGCCGAACCGATCTCTGGCGCCAATGATGTAAGCGTGCGCCAGCGCGATCCCGACGCCGAAAAATATTTTTTCGCGCAGCTCCGGTTGCTTTTCAATTTCGCCCAGCAAACCGTTTTCTTTGGCCGAAGCCAGATCAATGCCCGGCAGATAGCCGAAATATTCGTATTCTCTCCCTCTGGTCATGGAGTCGTAACTCGGCGCGCCGAGGGCCGACATTAACAGGGAGCCGGAGATTTCGTTGGCCGGATGGAGCGGCACCGGCCCTTCATCCTGCCAGAGGATGAACTGCTCGGGCGCGACTTTTTTAGCGACCAATAATTTCCCGGTTTGGTCGGCGATCAGATGCGGCGGATTGACGCGGAATTCTTCCTGCGCGAATTCTTTAGTATAGCGGGAGACGAGCGCTCCGGCCCGATCTCTTAAAACCCGGACCGCGCCGCTTGTGTCACGGGTGACAAATTCGGCAAATCTATTCGCTTCCGATCCCGCGAGATGTTTGATCGGGTCGGAAACGCAGCGGAGCGCCGCGCGAATGGCCTTAGGGTCCGGCGTTTTCGGCCGCAAAGCAGCGTTGATGATCCGCAAGCCCATTTTGTGCGATTCGATAATGCTCATCTCTTATCTTTATCGATAAAAACCGGCAATTATTTCACTAAAGTTTTCCAGGTAAGCTATAATAATTTATATGTATGAGATCGTAACCATTACCGCTTTTGACGAAAAAGGGCAAGGGCTCGGCCGGCGGGAAAATAAAACCTCGCTTCTGACCGTCCCGTTCGCTTATCCCGGCGACCGGCTGGCGGTCAACGTCACCAATCGAAGCAAAAAGCTGGCCGAGATCATCGAAGTCCTCGAACCCTCACCCGACCGGATCGAGCCCCCCTGTCCTTACGCCGGCTATTGCGGCGGCTGTCCCTGGCAGGGTTTGAGCTATCCCGCCCAGCTCAAGCACAAGGAAGCGTTGATCAAACAGCTTTTTGGGGAGAGCGAACCGATAATCCCCTCACCAAAACAGTTTTATTTCCGCAACCGGATGGATTTTGCCTTTGGCCCTAATTTCACCCTCGGCCTCCGTCGGGGAAAAAGCGAGGTCCTCGATCTCAAGGAGTGCCTTCTCCTCTCTGAAAAATGTAATCGGCTGATCGGCAAAATAAAAGAATTCACGGCCAAACACAAGCTACTGACCCACCCGGAGGGGCCGATGCGCCACGTCATTATCCGGGAAGGGAAAAAAGTCCCCAATACGATCTTGAACTTCCTGACCAATGAGAGCGGCCCTTTCCCGTTGGACAAGCTCTGGCCGGAATTGCAGGCTGAAGTTCAGGGGATCACCTGGAGCCTGAACCGCTCCCCGGCCGATCTTTCCGTCGGCGAGATCCAGGCGACGCGCGGCCAGGACCATTATTTCGACGAATTGAACGGCCTCCGCTTCAAGATCCCGGTCCAGTCGTTTTTTCAAACCAACCCGGAACAGGCGGAAAAGCTGATCTTGACCGTGGCGGAGTTCCTTGATTTACGAGGCGGGGAAACGCTGCTCGATCTATATTCGGGGACCGGCAGCATTGGGCTCTCTCTCGCTAAACAAGCCAAAACAGTGATCGGCTTTGAGGAAGACGCCGCCGCGACCGCCCTTTCGCTCGAGAACGCCCGCTTGAACGGGATCGGCAATTACTCGGCGACCGCCGGACGGGCGGAAGAGGTTCTCCCCTCTTTTGAAGGGCGAGTTGAAGCCGTGGTCGTTGATCCGCCAAGGCCGGGGCTGCACAAAAAGGTGATTAGGAAATTAGGTGAATTGAAACCGGAAAAATTGGTCTATGTTTCCTGCAACCCGCGGACGCAGAAAATCGACGTTGAGGCTTTCAAGGAGTTTGGTTATCGGATCAAACGCTGTCAGCCGCTCGATATGTTCCCCCACACCCCCCACCTGGAAAATATCCTGCTCCTTACGCCTTAGCCAGGTAACGCTCGCCGATGATCACCGCGGCAAAGTCATCGACCGGGACCGGCGGGAAACGCAAACTGACCGGGACCAGACGCCAGAAGCCGCGCGGCGGATTTTCCAGCCAGTATCGGGCCCTGGCTTCCCGGGTCGTGTTTTTTTCCGGGACCGCCGTCGTCACGATCCCCTTAAGGGTCAGCTCTTTTTGGAGGGCTTTGCCATTAGCGCTTTTCCCGATCACGACGGCGAAGGGAGCATCCTTCCGGTAAGCGGCAATAACCGCCTCAACGATCTCGCCCCGCGGCACCACCCGGCGTTCTTTAACCGCGCCGTCGTTGGCCATGACCGCCAGGCCGCATTTGTCTTTGCCCGGATCGATCGCCACGATCATTTGCCACCCGCCTTAATCTCGATCTCCAGCGGACCGATGGTATAAATATCTTTTTTCGCGACCACTTTCAGGACGACGTTCTTTTTGCCAACTTTGATCTTTTTCGCCAGCTCGAAGATCTGCGAATACGGGATACTGCCGATCGAACCGTTAGCGTCCGGCATGATCCCGGCGCTCCGGGCCGCGACATGGACAGTTTTCAGGAGGATCATGATCTCCTGCTGGGTCTGTTCATCGGTCAGATTGGCCGGGATCTCCCGCTGGCCGATCTCTTCGCCGGCGGAGTAAATCTTCCTGTTCAGTTCAAAATCAAAACCGGCCGGGACTTTCTCGCCCCAAAGAACATTCCGGCCGGCGATCAGTTTCACGATATAAAAATCAGTCTTACCGGCCAATTCGTCAACGGCGGCATCAAAATCATCGGACGCGACCGAGACTACTCCACCCGACGTTTTGATCCCCATCGCCCGCAGGCTTAGATCGGCGGAGGCAACAATCCGCTGCAATCCTTCAGTCAGCTTCTGCCGGTCGGAACCAGCCTGGATCAACGACAAACTGATGACATCCCCGTTCTTGAACAAGACCTGCCCCTGCCGCGTCGTCTTGATCTCCTTAGCCAGCTTCTCCCGCGCCAACTGCAAAGAAGCGGTCTCGTTCCTCGCCTTGGTCAGCTTCTCCTCCAGCACTTTCTGCTGTTCTTGCTTTTCTGCCAACTCTTTATTGAGCTGGACCAGCGCCTGGTTGGCGGTCTTGACCTCAACGTTTTTTTGATCGACCTGGGCTTTAAGCTTTTCCAGCCCCAGGATAGCGGTCCGGGCATCCTGGGAAATGGTGATCACGATCAGAAAAGTGACCAGCGCGATCAAGCTCCCGGAAACGACGGTGATCGCCATGGCGGTGTGGCGGGGACGGAGGTTGAAGATCGTCAAGCGGCGCTTGCCGATCGACTTGCCAACCAAGTTCCCGATGTAAGCGACCACCCCGCCGACTAAAACCAGCAAAATGATGATCTGCGCGATAAAGCTCATTATTTCTCCGAAGCTTTTTTCAGGATATACCAGGCGGCGCCGCCGGTCACGACGTTCGGCGCCCAGGCGGCAACCAGCGGCGTAAAGAGCTTCATCTCACCCAGCGACATGGAGAGAAAGGTCGCGATGTAGTAGAAAAAGATAACAATGATCGACAAGCCGAGACCGACCGAGCCGGAGGCCCGTCGGGGAGAGATGCCGAGCGGCGCGCCAAGCAAAGCGAAGACCAGCGAGGCAAAAGGGATCGACATCTTCATGTAAAGCTGGATCGTCAAGCTGGTGACGTCGGTCCCCATTTTCTGTTTCAAGCCGATATAATCCCTCATCTGGGCCATGGTCATGTCATCGGGGTTCCGCTCTTCGGTAAAAAAGTCGGCCGGCGTATATTTGATCGAGATCAGCTGTTCGTCGAACTTGATCAAATGCTTGTACTCTCCCCCTTCGAGCAGATAGACGGTCCCTTTTTTGAACAGCCACTGGCTTTTAGCCGCCTGCCACATTGCCTGGTCGGCATTGATCAGCTGGACCAGCTTGCCGCCGGAAAACTCCTGGACGATCACCCCCGCCATTGCCCCCCCTGGATCGATTCGGCGTAGAAAATGCGGCGTAGTTCCCCCTTTTCCAATTCGGGGACAAAGACGTTCTTTTGGAACTTCGGCTTGGTCTGAACGGCGGTCGAAAGGACCAGGTTCTTGGCCGCTTTGTTCGCCTCCGGGACCACGATCTCGGAAAAAGCGATGTTGGTAAAAGCGACCAATAGCCCGAGCGCGGCGACCGGCACGATCAACCGGTAAAGAGAAACGCCCGACGCCCGGAAAGCGATGACTTCGGAATCGTGCGACAACCGGGAAAAAGCCAGGATCGCGCCGAGCAAGGTCGCCATCGGAAAAATGATGATAATGATGGCGGGCAATTTAAAAGCAAAAAGCTGAAGCGCGACGATCAGCGGCATTCCCTTCAGAACAACCGCTCTGACCAGATCGAAAAGAATCATGGAGGCCGAGAGGATCGCGGTAAAAGCGCCGAGCCCAAAAAAGAACGGCTCGAATAATTCCTTGAAAATATAACGGTCGATGATTTTGATCATGGGCCCTACAGTTTAAACTCGTCGCCGAGGTATAATTTTTTCGCCTCGGGATTGGCCGCTACCGCTTTGGAATTGCCGGAAACGAGGACTTCTCCTTTGTGGACGATATAGGCCCGGTCGGTGATCGCCAGGGTCTCGCGGACATTATGGTCGGTGATCAGAATCCCGATCCCTTTTTGTTTCAGCTTGTTGATGATCTCTTGTAAGTCGGTGATCGTTTTCGGGTCGATCCCAGTAAACGGCTCGTCGAGGAGTAAGAACTGCGGATTGGTCGAAAGGGCCCGGGCAATTTCCGCCCGGCGCTGCTCGCCGCCGGAAAGAGAATAGGCTTTCTGTTTGCGCAGGTGAGTGATCCCCAGTTCGTCCAAGAGCTGGACCAAGCGGGGTTCATATTCTTTCTTCGGGATCTGCGGCATCAGCTCCCAGAGGATAAAGATATTTTCTTCCACGGTTAGCTTGCGGAAAATCGACTGCTCCTGGGGCAAATAGCCGATCCCCATCTTGGAGCGCTGGTGCATCGGGTAATAGGTGATGTCGTGATCGCCAAGAAAGACCCGCCCATCGTTGGGCCGGACCAGCCCGACAACCATGTAAAAAGTGGTCGTTTTCCCTGCGCCGTTCGGCCCGAGCAGACCGACAACCTCGCCCTGATTGACTTCGATCGAGATCTGGTTGACCGCGATTTTCGCGCCGTATTTTTTGACTAGTTTTTCGGTTTTGAGGTGCATCTGCCACTCCATTACAACCGCGACAATATCGTCGCGGTTTCCTATCTGGTAAAATGAATTAACTGTTCCAACTTTTGTCTGGCCGCTCCGGAAGCGAGCGACTCGGCCGCTTTTTTACAACCCTCTTTCAGGTCTTTGGCCAGACCGCCGACGTAAATCGCCGCCCCGGCATTCAAAAGGACAACGTCTCGTTTCGCCCCTTTTTCTTCGTTGTTCAGGAGCCTGATAGCGATCTCGGCATTGGCCGCCGGGTCGCCGCCCCGCAGTTCTTCGCTCCCAACCCGCAGTATACCAAAATCTTCCGGCTTAATATAATAAGTTTTAAGCTCCCCGGCGTTGAGTTCGGTCACTCTGGTCTTTTCGCAGATCGAGATCTCGTCCAGGCCGTCATTACCATAGACGACCAGGGCGCGTTTGACGCCAAGGTTTTTTAGGACCGCCGCCATGATCTCGGTCAGCTCCTCGTGAAATACTCCCAGGAGCTGGGCTTGGGCGTTCGCCGGATTAGAGAGCGGGCCAAGGATATTAAAAACGGTGCTGATGCCGATCTCTTTGCGGGTCGGCGCGGCAAACCGCATCGCTTTGTGGAAATTGGGGGCAAAAATAAAACCGATGCCGACCTGGTTCACGCATTCTTCAACTTTTTTCGGGTCGAGATCAACCTTAACGCCAAGCGCTTCCAGCAGATCGGCCGAACCGCAGCGGCTGGTGATCGAGCGATTGCCGTGCTTGGCGATCGCCACCCCGGCCCCGGCCGCGATCAGGGCGGAAATGGTTGAAATGTTAAAGGTCCCGGCATGGTCGCCGCCGGTCCCGCAGGTATCGACTAAATTATGGGCGTGAGGAAAAATCTTCAGAGAATGCTCTCTCATCTTTTCGGCGAAACCGGTGATCTCGTCAATACTTTCTTTTTTGGTGTGGAGAGCGGTGATAAAAGCGGCGATCTGGGACGGGGTCGCGTCGCCCCTCATTATAGTGTCCATCGCTACCCCCGCTTCTTCGCGGGTCAGGTTATGGCCGGCAACAACTTTTTTGATCGCGTCGATCATTAGTGACACCCGCAACCGGAGGAACAACTGCCGGTCCCGCAGCTGCCGCAGGAACTGCCGTTCCCGGTCGCTAAAGCCGGCGCGCTGAAGACCCGCTCGGCCAGCCCTTTGCAATCCGGACAACGCGGGATGGACGCGTCGTTCATCCCTTTCTGGACCTCGAATTTTTTCCCGCAATTACCGCATTTGTAATCATAAAAAGGCATGTTATAATTGTATCGTGAAACAGCTCACTTTTCAAGAAATTATCGAAAATCTCAATAAATATTGGGCCGACCAGGGTTGTGTTATCCGCCAGCCGTACGATCTGGAAAAAGGGGCCGCGACCATGTCCCCCGCCACTTTTTTCGGCGTCCTGGGACCAAAAGAGTGGAAAGTCGCTTACATTGACCCGGTCCGCCGCCCGACCGACGGCCGTTACGGCGAAAACCCCAATCGTCTTTTCCATTACTTCCAATACCAGGTGATCATGAAACCGTCACCGCTTAATATCCAGGACCTGTACCTCGATTCTTTACGGGCGATCGGGGTCGAACCGGCCAAACACGATGTCCGCTTCGTCGAAGACAACTGGGAATCGCCGACCCTCGGCGCCTGGGGGACCGGCTGGGAAGTCTGGGCGGAAGGGATGGAAGTCTCCCAGTTCACCTATTTTCAGGAATGCGGCGGCTTCCCCTGCAAACCGGTCGCCAGCGAGATCACTTACGGGCTGGAACGGCTCGCCATGTTCATCCAAAAAGTGAACAGCGTTTACGACATCAAATGGAACGACACGGTTAAATACGGCGACATTTACCTCCCCCAGGAGAAACAGCAATCAAAATACAACTTCGAGGTCGCCAATATCGATGGTCTTCTGCAGTTGTTCCAGCTTTACGAAAAAGAAGCCTGGGCGATGATCGACCAGAAACTCTACATCCCGGCTTATGATTACGTCTTGAAATGTTCCCACGCCTTCAACCTGCTCGACGCCCGGGGAGCGATCTCGGTCAGCGAGCGAATGGGTTATATCCTGAAGATCAGGAAGATGGCGCGCAACTGCGCGAGGTTATATGTCGAAAAAGCTTAACTTACTGCTGGAGCTTGGTTGCGAAGAGGTCCCGGCCCGTTTCATGCCGGGCTTTTTGAGCGACCTGAAAACCAAAGCGGAAGAAAAACTCCGCCGGGAACGCCTCGCCTTCGGCCAGGTCATAACCCTCGGCACCAATCGCCGCCTCGTCCTGTACGTTGAAGCGCTGGCCGACGGCCAGGCCGATCTCGCCGAAGAGGTCAAAGGCCCGCCCGCCGACATTGCTTTCGACCAGGCGGGAAACCCCAGGCCAGCCGCGACCGGGTTTGCCAAAAGCCAGGGGGTCGAACTTAAAGATATCGTCGTCAAACCGGTCGGCAACAAAAACTACCTGTTCGCCAAGATCGAAAAGAAAGGGGAAAAGACCGCCAAGATCCTCCCCGCCCTCCTCCCGGAAATAATTACCGGCCTTTACCAGCCGCTGGCCATGCGCTGGGGAGATCTCGATTTTAAATTTATCCGCCCGATCCATTGGATCGTCGCACTCTACGGCCCCAAGGTCATCAAGTTCGAACTGGCCGGGATAAAGTCTGGAAACAAAACTATTGGTCATCGTTATGTAGGGACAGGGCTTGTCCCTGTCCGCACCAAAGGACAACCCTGCCTACCGGCAGGCAAGGCACAAGGGTTGTCCCTACATTCTTATAAACAGCAGCTAGCCAAACTCGGCGTGGCCGTCGACCAAAACGAACGCCGGCTCAAGATCAAAAAAGAGGTCGAGCTGGCAGCCGCCGCCAGCAAGCTGGAAGTCCTTATCGATGAAGCGCTTCTGTCGGAAGTTAACTTCCTCGTCGAGGACCCGATCGCTTACGTCGGCTCTTTTGACCCCAAATTCCTGGAGGTCCCGCAGGAAGTCCTGATCACCTCCATGAAAAAGAACCAAAAATATTTCCCGCTCCTGGATAACACCGGAAAACTGGCCGCTAAATTCATCGTCGTCACCAACGGCTGTAAAAACAAAGGGGTGGTCGAAGGGAACCAGAAGGTCCTGACCGCCAGATTATCGGACGCCCGCTTCTTCTTTGAGGAAGACAAAAAGCTCCCCTTGAAGTTAAGGATCCCCGACCTGGCCGGCGTCGCCTTCTTCGAAAAGCTCGGCTCGATCGCCGACAAGACGGAACGGCTGGAAAAACTGGCTGAACATCTCGGCCGCCATCTGGGGTTGAGGCCGGAAGCGCTCGCCAAGGTCAAACGGATCGCCCAGCTCTGCAAGGCCGACCTGACGACCAAAATGGTCTACGAATTTCCCGAACTGCAGGGGACGATGGGCAAAGTTTACGCCCTGATCGACGGCGAAGACAAGGTCGTCGCCCAGGGGATCTTTGAACACTACCTCCCCCGGTTTGCCGACGATCAGCTGCCGGCGACCATGGAAGGAGCGGTGGTGGCGCTGGCCGACCGGCTCGATTCTTTGGTCGGTTATTTTAGCGTCGGCGCGATCCCGACCGGCTCCGAAGATCCCTACGGCCTGCGCCGGGCGGCGTTGGGAATCATCCGGATCCTGCTGGAAAACAAACTAAGCCTGGCGCTCGATGAAGCGATCGAACAGGGCTATAAGCTTTACGAAAAGATCTTCCAGGAATATTTATTTTCTCAAGGCGAGATCGGCTATCAGGATTTTCCTAAGATCAAGAAACAGCTCCTTGAATTCATTTTCTCCCGCCTCCGGCCGACCCTGATCGACCAGGGGATCCGCTACGACGTGGCCGACGCGGTCCTGGCCGACTGCACCGACATGAGCGGCTGCTCCGCGATCGCCCAGGCGGTCATGAAAGCGGCCGGCGAGCCATGGTTTCTCGATATCGTCCGCTCCGCCGACCGGATCAGCCGGATCGCCAAAGATTCAAAACGGGATACGGTCATCGCCGAAGACCTGGTGGAAAAAGAAGAAAAAGAGCTCCACGACCTTCATCTTAAGATCAACTGGGAAGCGGCGGAAGCGGTCCGCGACGGTAAATGGGGAGGCGCTTTGCTGGCTCTCGCCAAACTGACCCCGGCGGTCGATCTCTTTTTTGACCAGATCCTGGTCATGCACCAGGATGAACGGATCAAGAGCAACCGGCTGGCCCTGCTCAAGTCACTGGCCAATACCTATCACCTGGTCGCTGATTTCGGCAAGATCGTTGTCGACGGCGAAAAAAAATGACCCGCCGGTTGGCGTTTTTCCTGCTCGGCGCCATCCTCCTCACCCTGCCGGCTTCAGCCCGTTACATCAGCCTGCAAACGGAACTCCGCCCGGTCCTAAAAAAACAACAGCTTTTTATCTCCGTTTCCTCTATAAATAAGGGGGATGAAAGCGCTTATAACGTCTGGGGTGAATTACGCGTCTTGGGAAAACGCCTTCCCCTTTGGAAAGCGGCGGTGGTCGAACCATCGGCTAAATACGAAGCGACTATCACCCTCCCGCTCGATCAAACCGTCGGCCCGCTCCTCCTGACCATGCACTACCAGGATGCCAACCACTATCCTTTCTCCGCCCTCTCGGCCACTCTCCTCGAAAACGAAAATAATCCGCCGCCGCTCTGGGGGGCGGCCCGTCCGGTCGCCCTAGTTGCGGCCGGCGAAATAACGCTTGCCCTCAAAAACCAGTTCGACCAGCCGCTCGACGTTAACCTTGAGCTTTTTTTACCGGCGGAGCTCACCGCCGATTTCAAGCCGACGAAGTTGAAACTCGCGCCGAACGCCAACCGAGCCATCAAGATCAAACTGACCAATTTTTCCGCTTTGCCCGGCAGCAGCTACCAGCTTTTCGCGATCGCGCGGACGGCGGAACAAACGATCATCATCCCCGGCACGGTCCGCATCGAAGCCGGTAACGCGATCTTTGGTTTCGATCGTTTTTGGTTGATCATCATTCTGGTTGGATTGGGGGCGTTTTTTCTTGCGGCTCAAATTTACAAAAGATAAAATCGCGCAATTAATTGCGCGGTTAAACTTAATCGACCTGGCTACATTTTGCTTAATTTATATTTTCCTCCTGGCGTTCTTTGACCCCCGGCTTCTTTTTTCGGCCACAATCACCGCCGGCGGCGACACCGGTTCTCATTATTACGCCGCCGTCTATTTACGGGACTACCTCCTGCCTCACGGCAAGATCATGGGTTGGCTCCCGGGCAACTATGCCGGTTTCCCCCTTTTCTACCATTACTTCCCATTCCCTTTTCTGCTGATCGTCCTGCTTGGTTATCTCGTAACTCTGCCAATCGCTTTTAAGCTGGTCACCGTTCTGGGGACCTTTCTGTTGCCGCTGGCCGTCTATTATTTTTTTCGCCGGCTAAAATATCCTTTCCCAATCCCGGTCTGCGGCGCGATCCTGACGCTCCCCTTTCTTTTTATGGAAGCGAACAGCATGTGGGGAGCCAATATCCCCAGCACGCTGGCCGGGGAATTTTCTTACAGCTTGGGAATCTCGCTCCTTTTCTTTTTTTTCGGCTCGCTTTACTCCGGGATCGAAAACAACAAGCGAATGGTCGTCAATGGTTGTCTGATCGCCCTGATGGCCCTTTGCCACGGCTACGCGGTGATCTTCTCCGTTATCATCGGCAGCTACTTTCTCTGGGACCGGACTAGCTTCCGCCGCAACCTCTGGTATCTTTTCCGGGTTTTTGGCCTCGGCCTCCTGCTAAGCGCGTTCTGGCTGGTCCCGTTCTTCTTTACTTTGCCGTACGTGACCGAATACGTCACCGCCTGGCAGATCAAATCGCCGCTGGAGGTTGTCCCGCCGGTCTTGTGGCCGGGACTAGCCTTAAGTTTGGCCGCCCTATTTTTCAATCGCCGCGACCGGCGGACCGCTTATTTCGCCTATTGCTTCGGAATTGGCCTCGTTTTCTACTTTTTAGGCCCCCGGATCGGACTGCTCGACATCAGATTCATACCAGTGTTGCAAATTCTGTTCGCGACTTTTGGCGCGACTTTGTTGTTGCCGCTTAAAGAACGGCTCAAACAGCCGGAACTCCTCCCGGCGATCGTCCTTCTGGCGACGATCATTTTTACCAGCGCCAACGTTACATATATAAAGGGGTGGATCGGCTGGAACTACTCCGGTTTTGAAGGAAAAAAGAGCTGGCCGCTCTTCCAGCAGATCAACGCCTATCTTCGGCAGAGCGGCCCGGGGCGGGTCGCGTACGAACACTCCCTTCTGCACAACGACTTCGGGACCGAAAGGGCTTTTGAATCGCTCCCCTTTTTCGCCGGCCGGGAAACGCTGGAAGGGCTCTATATGCAATCGTCGGTCAGTTCTCCGTTCATCTTTTATCTGCAATCTTTATATTCAAAAAACTGTTCCGCCCCCTTTCCGCAATACACTTACGGCCGGCTGAACCTGGCCGCCGCCCTCCCCCGGTTAGAACTTTTCAACGTCGTGGAATACCTAGCCAGAAGCCCGGAGGCCAAAGCTCAAGCGGCCAAGCTCAAAGAGCTCCGGCTGGAAAAAACTTTCGGCGATTACAACCTTTACCGGATCACGACCAGTTCCGGCCGTTACGTCGTACCGCTCGATGAGCAACCGCTGGCGATCCGACCCCGCCGTTGGAAACAAGCCTTCTTTGAATGGTTTATCTCCAGCGGGATCAACGGTCCGCTCCTCGCCCGGACCGCCTCGCTCGAAGGGGCCGGTCATTACCAGCCGCTAAAAAAAGTTATGATCACCGAAAAGTTCGCCCCGGAAGAGATTGTTTTCACGACCAGCCATCCGGGTTACCCCCACCTAATCAAAGTTTCTTATCATCCCAACTGGCAGGTCACTGGAGCGAAAAAGATCTACCTCGTCTCCCCTTCGTTCATGCTGGTCTACCCCGAACGACCAGAAGTCAAATTAACCTTTCGCCCGGGCTGGCCGGAATGGCTGGGGCTCCTGCTGACCCTAACCGGTATTTTCGCCGCGATCTTTGGTATAATTGCCGGCAATGGCAGAAATGACACTCTCAGTCATCCTCCCGGTCAATAACGAGGAGCAGAACCTCCCCGAATTACTGCCGCGTTTGAACCAAACCCTATCCCAACTGACCGATAAATACGAGATCATTTTTGTTGACGATGGGAGTGAGGACCGCTCGCTGGAACTGATCAAGCAGTTCGCCGCTTTGGACCGGCGGATAAAAAGCCTCGCTCTTTCCCGCAATTTCGGCCAGATGGCCGCCCTGTCCGCCGGGCTCGACTGCGCCTCCGGACAGGCGGTAATCATGATGGACGCCGATCTCCAGCACCCGCCGGAACTTATCCCCAAATTAGTCGAAAAATGGCGGGCCGGAGCCGAGATCGTCAACACGATCCGCCAGGATAACGCCAAAACCGGCCTCGGCAAAAAACTTACCGCCCGCTTTTTTTACTGGCTGATGAGCCGGACCACCGGCCTTGAACTGCGGACCGGGGCAGCCGACTTCCGTCTGCTTGACCGCCGCGTCGTCGAACCACTCAAAGAACTTAAAGAACGGGCCCGTTTTCTCCGGGGGTTAGTCAACTGGGTCGGCTTCCGCCGGGAATTTGTCGGCTATCAGGCCGACCAGCGCTTCGCCGGTCAAAGTAAATATACTTTTCGACGGATGGCCGCTTTCGCCCTGGACGGGATCACTTCTTTTTCCGCCCTGCCGCTTCGGCTCGCGACTTATCTCGGCCTGTTTGTCGCCGCGGGCAGTTTCTTCTATCTCCTCTACACCATTTACATCCGCTTTTTCACCAGCCGGGCGATCGAAGGGTGGGCCTCGGTCCTGGGGACCCTCCTCTTCCTCGGCGGGATCCAACTGATCTTTCTCGGCGTGATCGGCGAATATCTCGGCCGGATCTACGACGAAAGCAAGCAGCGCCCTCTCTACATCATTAGGGAAAAGATCAACCTATGAAGGTCATTGTCGTCATGCCGGCTTATAACGCCGAAAAAACGCTGGCCAAGACTTTTCAGGATATTCCCCACGGGTCCGTCTCCGAGGTCCTGCTGGGAGACGACTGCTCGACCGATAAGACGATCGAGATCGCCAACCGCCTCGGGATCGTCGTCCTGAAAACGCCGCGCAATCTCGGCTACGGCGGCAACCAGAAAATGCTTTACCGCGAGGCAATGGCCCGGGGAGCGGACGTCGTGATCATGCTCCATCCCGACTGGCAATACGACGCCGCCAAGATCCCGGCCATGGCCGCGCCGCTCTTGCGGGGAGAAAAAGAGATGATGATGGGTTCCCGCCTCCTGGATGGGAAAGACGGGACCCTGGCCGGCGGCATGCCTCTTTATAAGTACGTTTCCAACCGCTTTCTTTCTTTCGTCGAGGAACTGACCTTTCACCTCAAATTATCGGAATATCACTCCGGCTTTCGGGCCTTCAGCCGAAAGATCATTGAAACCCTCCCGCTGGAAAAATATTCCAACGATTTCGTTTTTGACACTGAAATCATCGCCGGGGTCGCCGCGCTCGGTTTGCGCGCGGGGGAGATCGCCGTCCCCTGCCGTTACTTTCCGGAAGCCTCCGAGATCAATTTTCAAAGAAGCCTGGTCTACGGTTTGGCCACCCTTTGGGTCTGTCTGAAATACCGGCTTTTTCCCGGCTTGTATCTGAAAAATCGAAGTGCTAAAATCTAGGCCAATGAAACCACAGCGCCCAGCGCGCGGCCTGTCGATGAAGCAGGGGTTTACGGCGATTGAAATGCTGATGGCAATGGTGGTCATCGGCTTTCTCGCGGCCTATGCTTTTCTTTCCCTCAATCCCTATCCCGGGATCAAACTTGAAGCGGCGGTCAAGAAAGTCGCCGGCGACTTGAACTACACTCGAAACCTGGCGCTGATCATGACCGAATGGTACGGGATCACGTTCGAAGCCGATCCGAACAACACCTACACCGTCTACAAAACCGATGGGGCGATTGATGCGACGATCACCGATCCGTCCGGCGGACTTTTCGCCGTCAATATCAACCAAGACTTTAATGGGGTCATCATCAGCGGGATCAACATCGCCGGAGGGAAAAAACTGGAATTCAATCCGCTCGGCGCCCCCTATATCGATAAAAACGGCGCGGCAGTCTCCGCCGAGGCGATCATCACCCTTAGCTTTCAGGGAGCGACGAAAACGATCCGGATCACCCCCAACACCGGGAGGATATTCACCCAATGAAGCGCGGTTTTACTCTGGTCGAATTGATCCTCTCGATCTCCCTGCTGGCGATCGTCATGTACTCGCTGATCTCGATCTACATCACGACCGGGCTGAAAGGTTCCAGCATCGAGATCTATGTTGTCGCTCAAACTCTGGCGGAAGGGAAAATGGAAGAGTGCCTGATCCGGTCGTTCGATCTGCTGATCGACCAGGCCCAAACGAATTACAGCGGCGATTTGAGCCAATATAGTTCCCAGATCACGATCACTTATGTCGCCTCCAGCGATTTGAACTCGAACGTCGCCGGACCGACCGATTACAAACGGGTCGCGGTCTTCATCCGTCATCCCAAGCTTGGCGATCCGGTGGAGTTCGATTCGATCAGGAGCAACTACTGATGAGAAAAGGGTTCACGCTCATTGAAAATATCATGGTAATCCTGCTGATCGGCATCCTTTTCGCCGGGGTTGCCGTCTATATTCAGGAAAGCATCGATTCCTGGGTCTTTATGAGCGAACAGAAAGAACTTTTGCTCGACGCCCGAAGCGCGATGGCCAGAATGACCAGGGAACTAAAAACGACCAACCGGAACGTCAACCTGACCGTCCATACTTCGACCGAGGTGACGTTCCGCAACATCCAGAACAACAGCATCACCTTCCGGCAGGACGGCTCCGCTTTAAAAAGAAACACCGAGATCCTGGCCGAAAATCTTTTAATTCCCCGCGGGCTTAATTTCCGTTATTTTGACGACGCCGGAAGTGAAACCAGCGGCAGCAATATGATCGAGTCGATTCGGATTCGCCTGACGATCGTCAGCGGCCAAAATAAGTTCGTGATCGAATCAAGCGTCGGGCTAAGGATAAAACAATTATGAAACGGAAAGGCGTGACCCTGATCGCGGTAATGTTCATTATCCTGGCCTTGACGATTTTTGTCGTCTCGCTCACTTCACTCTTCTTTGCCGGAAGCAACCTCGCGGTCCGCGGCTATTTTTCGCTGAAAACTTTTTTCATCGCCTGCGCGGGGCAGGAATATTATTTAAATCAACTTAGCCAAGATACCGATTGGACGACTCCCCCCCTGGCCGCGACCAGGGCGTTCAACGGCGGTTTTTTCCGGATCGCCATAACTGACGCGGCCAACAACCAGATTACCGTCACGGTCACCGGGGTCCTGACCGTCGAAGGGGTCTCTTATTCCCGGGTAATTCGCTCCGCTCTGAACCGTTCGGTCGGGGGATTCATTAATTATCCGCTCTACTTCGCCGGTTCACCCTCCGGCGACGGCACCACCAATATCGGCAACAACGTAATCATTAACGGCGACATTTTCTTCAACGCCAACGTCAGCCTCGGCGCCAACACCACCGTCAACGGCGATCTCTCTTCCAGCGGCAGCATCACCGGTTCGACAACTGAAGTTAACGGCACGGTCACCCCGAACACTCCGACCCCGGAAGGCTTTCCCCAGCTCGACACGACTTATTACGACATGGAAATTGCCACCGCCGAAAGCCAGACGCCGCAAAACCGGACCCTTTCGGGAACGATCTCGGGGACTTACTATGTTCACGGGAATTTAACGATCGGCAACAACGCGACCGTCAACGCCAACGCCAAACTCGTCGCCACCGGCTGGATCAACATTCAAAACAATGTCAAAATCAAGGACTATGTCGTGATAATTGGCGGGGGGGAAGTGACCATTGCAAACAATGTTGATATCGGCGAACAATGCGTGTTTTACTCCTCGATCGGTTTCACCATCAACAACAACCTTGAGGCCGGGACCGTCACGGTCGGCGGCGGCAGCGTCTTTTTGACCCCCGGGTTCGTCAATATCAACAACAACTGCGAGATCAACGGCTTTATCTATGCCGGCGGGGCGGTCAATATCAACAACAACGTTGAGTTTAACGGCAACATCGTCGGCGGCTTCCTAAACAGCCTGGGGAGCAACTGCACCATCACCCTCAACACGACGCTGGTCGACTATGACGCGATCATCGGTTTGGAAGGAGAAACCGGCGGCCATATCGACGTGACCAACTGGCTGGAAGTCTATTAAACCCGAATTGACAATCGCCCCTGTTCCGATATAATTAATCCAAATGCCATGGAACAGAGCAGCCTTAGGGATTGACCTCCGGGTCAGCTCGGTCAAGGTCGTTGAGATCGAGCCGAAAGATTCGGGCTTCGCCATAAAAAATTGGGGAGTAACCGAGGTCCCCATCCAACTGCTCGACAAGCATCCCCAACTGGAAGACGCCAAGGCCGACGCCCTCCGGAAATTAATCCACACTCACAATATTAAGACCAAGGAAGCGTTTGTCGTCACGGGCGGCGACAATTCTTACATCAAGCTCCTCCCCCTGGCCGGCATCTCCGAATCGGAACTAGTGGAAGCGATCAAATGGAAGTTCGCCCAAGACCTCCCCTTCCCGATCGAGGAAGCGCTGGTCGATTATTATTCGCTCCCCAAAGAATACTATGTCGCCGCCTGCATCAATCATAAGCATTATCTCGATATCCAGCGGATCGTCAACAAAGCGGGACTGGTTCTCTCCGGCATTACCGTCCTGCCGATCGCTCTGCAGGAACTTTATCAGGAAGAATTGAAAAAGGACCCGGACAAGCTGGTGGCGATAATTTATCTCGGCAAACGGAGCACCAACATCAGTATTTTCCGTAAAGGGCGATTCGAATTCAACCGCGAATTAACGGTTGGCGGCGATGCCATCACGCTCGCCATGTCCGGCATCCTGGTTTCTCCGGAAGGCAAAGTCGAGATCTCTCCGGAAGAAGCGGAAAAGATCAAATTGGAACACGGGGTCCCTCTGACCGCCGAAAATTATCCCAAAGTCAGGGATATTCCGATCACCCAGCTCCAGGCGATGGTCAGGCCGGCCCTGGAAAAAGTCCTCGGCGAAATTTCCCGGACCCTGGAATACTACAAAGGACAAAGCGGCGAAGCCAGCGTCGACAAGATCATCCTGACCGGCGGCAGTTCCCTGACCGTTAATCTGCGCGAGTTCCTGCAAACCGGCCTGGGGATCCCGGTCGAAACCCCGAAATTTAAAACCGATTTCAATCCCCGGCTTTCGGCCGCCATCGGCGCGGCCCGCAACGGCAAAGACAAGATCAATCTGCTGCCGGAAGAGGTCAAGAACCGCTGGAAACTGATTACCACCAAGCTGCTCCAGCCAACGGTGCTGGTTCCCGCCTTTATCGGCGTACTGGCGGCGGTCTATTTTTTATTTTGGTCGCAGGCCTACATGCTGCGGCAAGAGATCAATGCGATCAACAGCAAGCTCAATCTCTACAAACCCCGGCTCGCTCAATTCGATTTGATCGAGCGGGCCTCGGCTGAAGAAGAGAAACAACGCCTGATGATGACTTCCTTCAAAGAAAAACGGACCCAGATCCCCAAGGTTTTCGAGGAGCTTAGCCGGCTGATCCCGACCAGCGTCACGGTCAACAGCATCAACCTGACGATCGGCACCGTCCATCTCTGGGGAACGGCCTTCAAACAGAACGATTCGGCGGAAAACATCCTTTCCCGCTTCGTCCTCTCCCTTTCATCCTCGCCGCTTTTCGGCGACGTCCAGCTCGTCCAGGCGATCAAAAATTACGATTACAATGTTGAAGCGTTCAACTTCGAGATCGTCGGGATCATAAAGGAGCGTTAATGTTCTCACTAAAACTATCAACCAGAGAAAGGAACCTGCTGGTCTCCGCCCTGATCGTGCTGCTGGTCTATCTCTTTGACAGTTTCTTCTTCCGCCCGATCCTGACGGAGGTCAATTCGTCCAAAGACAAAGCCCGCACGCTAAGGCTGGAACTGCGGGTCGCCGAAGGGAAGATCAGGATCTTGGAAACCCTCCAGAAAAAGATCGGCATCTTGCACGACGAAACCGCGACTTCAAGGCAGGCACGAGCCCTGGAAGCGCTGGGAAACATCTCCCTGGCCACCACCAAATCCAAGCTCAATCTGATCACCGTCCGACCGGTCGTGGAAGCGGCCAAAGGAAGCTTGAAATTCGGCCTGGCCTGTACCGGGAAATATAAGAACTTGTATGACTTCATGGTTTTTCTCAACGAGTTGCCGATGTTGGTCATTATTGACAATTTAGACTGCACTTCCGACGGCACCAAAGACCCGGTCCTGGACATAAAAATGACCCTGACCGCTTATTATTAAAAAGGGAAAAGCTATGAGAACGGTAATATTAATTGTCGCTATGATCGCGTCGCTGGGATACGCGGCCTTAACGTATTGGCCGATATTTTTCCCAACCACTAATTTCGTCCCGCAGACCGGGTTTGAAGCCGCGGAGCAAGCGCCCCTAAAACCGGCCAACGCTCCGGCCGCCCCGACGGCGGAGACGAAAGCGCCGCTCGTCTTGCCGCCGCCGCCGGATATTAAACTGGTCGATCCTTTCGCTTTGCGGATCAACGTCCGGCGACCCGGCGACGAACCGGCGAAACCCGCCACCCCCACCGCTCCGGCCGGCGAGGAAAAACCGCTGATCCCCAAACTGGAAGGGATCTGGTGGGATGTCGATATGAAAGTCGCCTTCATCTCGGGACAAGCGGTCCCGGTCGGCGGCACGATCATGGGCTGGCAAGTCGTGGCCATCGCCAAAGACCATGTCACGATCAGAAAAGGCTCTTCGACCAAAGTCTTAAAAATGGAGGAAAAATAAATGAAAAATAAAATTAGGGCCGGGTTCATTCTGATTATTGGTTTGCTGCTGGTTTCCTCCGTCACCGCCGCACCCAAAGAGATGGAAAACATCACCATTTCCAAGGGAAAGGTCTTTCTCAACCTGAAAGACGCGGACGTCAAATCGGTCCTGCAGATCTTCGCCAAGGCGACCAAAGTCAACATCGTCGCCGCCGATGACGTCACCGGAAAAGTAACCGTCACTTTCTCCGGCATCGAGCCGAAAGAAGGCCTGGAAGCGGTCCTGCGGACCAAGGGGCTCGATTGGTTCGAAGAGTCGGGCACGATCTTTGTTTCGACCAAGAAGATCATGCGGACCTATTACCTCGGCAACGCCAAGCCGAGCGATCTGTCCGCCACCCTGACCGCCATTTTGCCGGCCGGCAGCACCGTGACCGCCGACGATTCTTACAACGCGCTGGTCATTCAAACCAGCTCCGACTACCTGCCTCGTATTGAACGACTGATCAAGGAACTGGACATCCCGCCGATCCAGGTGATGGTGGAGGCCCAGATCATCGAGATCCGCGTCAACTCCGGCGGCTCCCTCGGACTCGATGTTAAATATACCAAAGCCAATAACGCCAACGACGTCGTGCAAACGAAGAACCTGGCTGGCCGGCCGACCGATAACCCGGCGCAAGGGCTCTACGGCCAGGTCTTCAAGGCTTACACCGACGTTAATGTCGAGGGCTATCTTTCCGCCCTGGCCACCGGCACCAACTACAATGTCGTCGCCAGCCCCAAGATCACGACCATGAACAATAAAGAAGCGACGATCCTGATCGGCGCAAAGTACGGTTATAAAACCTCGGTCATTTCCGACACCACCACCACCCAGGTCGTTAATTTTCTGTCGGTCGGAACCTCGCTGGTCATGACGCCGAACGTCTCTAAAAACGGACTGATCAGAATGAAGGTCGCGCCGAAAGTCAGTGAAGGCTCGGTCGTCGGCGACCTGCCGCAGGAAAACACGACCGAAACCAAAAATGAAGTCGTGGTCCGCGACGGACAAACATTCGTTATCGGCGGTTTGATCAAGGAAAAAGACGTTCAAACCGATTTCGGGATCCCTTATTTAATGGACATCCCGCTGCTCGGCTCTTTATTCCGAAAGACCGTGACCAGCAAGGAAAAAAGCGAACTGCTGGTTTTTGTGACCCCGCATATCGTCACGCCGGAATTTATTGAGTCGATGAACAAGCCGAAAGAAGAGCTCGAAAAGAAAAGCGCCGGCCAGAAAGCGAGATTGATCCACTAATCATTCAGCGGTCGCGGCCCTGGTCATCAGCTCGGTGATCGCCGTATAAGGGGTCTTCCCCTGATAGAGGACATCATAAACCTGCTGGGCGATCGGCAGTTCGATCCGATACTGTTTGGCCAAAGCCAAAGCCGCGATGACGGTTGGGACCCCTTCGGCGACTTCTTTCATCCCCGCCATGATCGTGTTCAGGCTCTGGCCTTCAGCTAATTTCTCGCCGACCGAATGATTGCGGGATAAGCGGCTGGAACAGGTCGTGATCAGGTCCCCCATGCCGGTCAGCCCGGCAAAGGTCTCCCGGCTTCCCCCCATGGCGACGCCTAAGCGGGTGATCTCGGCGATCCCGCGGATCAGCATCGCCGCTTTGGCATTATCCCCCAGTTGCAACCCGTCGGCGATCCCGGCCGCGATCGCGACCACGTTCTTTAACGCGCCGCCCAATTGGGCGCCGATCACGTCATCGTTGGTATAGACCCGGAACCGCTTGGAAATCAGCGCTTGTTGCACGGCCAAAATTTTATTTTTGTCGCTGCCGGCCACGACCGCCGCCGCCGGCAACCCTTTGGCGATCTCTTTAGACAAGTTGGGACCGGATAGAACGCAAACCTGGTTTAGCCCCAGCTCCTGCTCAATGATTTCAGCCGGCAGTTTAAGGGTTTTTTCTTCTATCCCTTTGCCGGCCGAAACCACGATGGCGGTCGGGGAAAGCAACCCTTTGGCTCGGGCGGCAACGCGCCGCAGAAATTGGGTCGGGACGACAAAAATACAAAGTTCGGCGTTTTTCAGACAAGTTAGGTCAGTCGAAGCCTCAATTGAGGCGGGGAGCTGATAGCCGGGAAGAAATTGGCGATTCTCATGGAATTCATTGATCGAATTAACGACTTCAGGTTCATGCGCCCAGATAGTGACCGGGATCTTGTTCTCCGCCAGAAGGAGCGCGATCGTCGTTCCCCAGCCGCCGGCGCCAACAATAACTGCTCGCATTATTTGCTCCCCAAGCGGAGTTCAGTCCCGCTCCGCAACCGTTTTATGTTCGGTACATGTCGGACAAAGATAAAGACCGCGACAAGCAGAGTCATTAATAGATACGGGATAGGTTTCTGCCAATAATACATTAACGCCGCTACCAACCAGGGGGTTAAAATAGAAGCGACGGAAACATAACGGGTCAAGGCAATGATCGCCAAAGCGAAGATAAGGGCAAGAGCAAAGATCTCCGGAGCGATCCCGGCCAACACTCCCAATCCGGTCGCCGCTCCCTTCCCCCCCCTAAAACCAAGAAAAATGGGATAGGTATGGCCAATAATGACCGCCAACCCCAGGCTCAAAACAAAAATGGGGTCGCCACCGACCAAGAAGGCAAGATAGACCGCCAGCCACCCCTTAAGAAAATCCAACAGGAAGGCTAAAGCGCCCGGCCATGGCCCGACTGAACGCAGGACATTGGTCGCGCCGACATTCCCCGATCCGACCTGGCGCAGATCGACCCGCCACAGCCTGGCGATCAGGTAGCTAAAGGGGATCGAACCAAGCAGGTAACAAAGCGGAATCAGGAGAAAACTCATGTTTCAATTCTACTTTACTTGAAATTGACCGTCAAGCTTGGTATAATTTCATTTCCGTTATGTCATTATCTATTACTGAAGTCAGAGCCGGCGCGACCGTTGAAATAGACGGCAAGATCTACAAATGTCTGGAATACAACCACATCAAGTGGGCCCAGCAGGCGAGAGTGCGCGCCAAATTCAAGGACCTTAGGACCGGTTCGATCATCGAACGGACCTTTAACGTTGATGACAAGGTTGAACGGGCCCGGATTGAATACCAACCGATGCAATTTCTCTACTCCGACACCGAAGGCTTTCATTTCATGAACCAGGCGACCTTCGAACAGATTTGCGTCCCGGCTTCTAAAGTCGGCGACCAAAGCAAATACCTGAAAGAAGGCTTTGTCTGCAACGTTTCATTTTATGGCGATGAGGTCCTCGATATCGACCTGCCGGCGACCGTTGAATTAAAAGTCGAGGAAACCTCCCCCGGTTTCAAAGGTGATACAGTCTCCGGCGGCAAGCCGGCAACTCTGGAGACCGGCGCGGTCATTCAGGTCCCGTTCTTTATCAACATCGGCGAGATCCTGAAAGTCGATACCCGTGAAGGGAAATATCTCGGGAGGTCACAACAATGATTGATTGGGACGTTTTAAAAAAATTGATCCAACTGGTCAAAGATGAAGACATTAGCGGCTTATCCGTCGAGGAAAAAGGGGTCAAGTATGACGTTCGCCGCGAAGGCGGACGAGTCATTGCCTCCCCGGCGCCTATTGCCCACGCCATTCCCCAAGCCCCAGCCCAGATCGCGCCAATCCACGCCCCAACCGCCACCGAAGAAGAAGGCTTGATCGCCATTACTTCACCAATGGTCGGCACTTTTTACCGTACTCCCTCGCCTGAATCACCCGCCTTCGTTGAAGTTGGCGACAGCGTCCAACCAGGAAAAGTGGTCTGTATTATTGAAGCAATGAAACTTTTCAACGAGATCGAAGCCGAAGTCAGCGGCAAGATCGTAAAAGTTCTGGTTGAAAGCGGAAAACCGGTTGAGTATGGGCAGAAGCTGTTCTTAATAAAGAAAGCATGATCCCCCTTTTCCTATCTCTTAGACCGAACCAATGGACCAAGAATTTCTTTGTTTTCGCCGGCTTGATCTTCTCCCTGGAGTTCTTCCAGATCACCGCTTTATTTAAAGCCTTTGACGCTTTCCTCATTTTTTGCGCTATTTCCAGCGCCATGTACCTGATCAACGACCTCAAAGATTTGGCCGCCGACCAAAAACACCCAATTAAAAAGAACCGGCCGATCGCCAGCGGCCAAGTTCCGATCCTCCTGGCCTTCTATTTTGCCGCCCTCTTACTCTTGGTCTCAATCCCGCTCTCATTTTATTTTAGCACCCCATTCGGCTGGGTGGTTATTGCTTATGTTCTGCTAATGCTCTGCTACTCATTTTTTCTTAAGAATATGGTAATTTTAGACGTTTTCTCGATCGCCGCCGGGTTTGTTCTCCGGGCGATCGCCGGGGTTGTGGTAATCAATGTTGTCCTCTCTCCCTGGCTGGTCATCTGCACCATTCTGCTCGCTCTTTTTATCGCTTTAGGCAAACGACGGCATGAGCTTATGACCATTGACCTGGCGACCGAACACCGAAAGATCCTGGAAGAGTACAGCCCCCGCCTGTTGGACCAACTGATCTCGGCCGTTGCCGGCTCGACCGTGATCGCTTACGCCCTCTACACCCTGTGGCCGGAAACGATCGCCAAATTCGGCACCACCAGCCTGGTTTACAGCGTTCCTTTTGTGCTGTATGGGATATTCCGCTATCTGTATTTGATCTATAAAAAAGAAGAAGGGGGACAACCGGAAAAAACCCTGCTTTCCGACTGGCCGCTTTTGATCGACATCCTCCTCTGGATAGTCGCTTTGATGATTATTATCTACTGGCGACTCTAACTACCAAAAGATCAGCCGGAGCGAGATGGCCAAGAACATAATGCCGAATAGCTTGCGCAGCAGGTCGGGCGAGATCAAGTTCGCGTAATAGGCGCCGATCAAACCGCCGAAGACAAAACCGACGCAAAGAAGCATCGCCCAGGAGAAATTAACCTGTCCGTGCTTCCAGTAATGCCAGACCGCCAACAAACCGATCGGCGGGATCATCATCGCGAGAGTCGTCCCCTGCGCCAGGTGCTGACTGACCCCAAAACCAAGGACCAGGACCGGCACGACGATCGTCGCCCCGCCGATCCCAAAAAGTCCGCTGAAAATCCCGGCCAAAAGGCCGGTCAGGAGAAGTCCCCAGATCATTTTAAGCTTTCCCTCACGAACTGGCTGACCAATTTGCCGTCAATGCTCGGAAACTTGGCGGTAATCTCTTTCATGACTTTCCCCATATCTTTGATCGACGCCGCCCCAAGCTCGGCGATCGTTTCCTGGACCACTGCTTTGACCTCTTCGGCCGAGAGCTCTTGCGGCAGATACTCCTGAACAATGGTCAGTTCTTTGGCCGAACTACCCGCTTCAGTCGGCCGGTTAAGTTTTTTGAACTCTTCGATCGACTCTTTCAGCTCTTTGCCGTATTTATTCAGGATCTTGATGACTTCCGCGTCGGGGATCTCGCCGCGAGCATTGACATAAAGAACTTTACTTTTCATCATCCGGAGGACCGCCAGCCGGAATTCGTCCTTATTCTTCATCGCTTTCATCAAATCGCCATTAATTTTCTTTAATAATTCGCTTTGTTCCACGATTAGCCTCCCTGTTTGCCGTTCTGGCCCCAATTTTCTTTCGGAATCTCATCGATCACGACGATAACCGCCTCCGGCGGACACTTGGTAACGTCGCAAACCGTTTTAGTCACTTCCTGGATCAGTTTGGCTTTGGTCTCCTTGTCGCGGCCGGCCCACATCTC